>Ga0210403_10000525_pt1 | contig 39693 bp, 35 predicted proteins | sample IncBWC19MmetaG_FD_150863 | JGI IMG/M metagenome (GOLD analysis project Ga0210403, IMG submission 150863) | Forest soil microbial communities from Barre Woods Harvard Forest LTER site, Petersham, Massachusetts, United States - Inc-BW-C-19-M | ecosystem: Environmental > Terrestrial > Soil >...
GTGTCTTTGCGAGCCAAATCGAATTTGGTTGCGAACTCATCTATGGTCATGCCCAGATTGAAATGCTGTTTCGATGTTTGAGATGAGGTCGAGATTGCCAAAATAAGACAGATAGCTGCGAGACTGGTGCCTTTACGCATGTCTAGTTGCTCCCATCTGTTTATCCAATCTGGAGACGTTCGTGGGAATGGTACGTTTGAGCCATTGTCACCTGGCCGTATGGGCAGGGGAATTCGCCCCCTAAGCCGAAATCCCATAGTCCGATAAGGGGAGTGGGGCCTGATAACGCCCTGTGTTTCGAGATGTAACCGTTGGCCTCCCGCTCCGTGTTTTCCCTCGGTGCCACTTTGTCACCCAATCGGACAATAATTCGGTACTTCATTCAGGAGGGTAGGCATTTCGTTATGAGTTATTTGCCAAGAGCCACTATCGGTTTGACCCCAAGTAGGAGCATACTGCTCGACGAATTGATGTCACGAACCAAAATGTTCTGTGGCATGCAGCTTGGAGGTGATCCAAATGAAATTGAACTTTGAATGGAGGTTCAGGCTGGGACAGATTCTTTTCGGCGCAACGATCCTGATCGCACTCGTTGCCGCGCGCGGAATACGCGCCAAAGACGAGCCGATTCACATGCCGACCGATTGGAGCCACCGGCATATGGTTTTCTCTCCCGCCAAGACTTGGGAACAACAAACTCGGATCTCGCGGAATGAGCGTTATCGGCAGCAATTGGAGAGGCGAAAAGCAAAGGACGACGACGAACACGACGACCGGCGATGGAGGCGTGCGCCAGAGAACCCAGGCCTTTTGAAAGGTGACTGGAGCGAGAATCTGGGCAGCGGCGCCACGGCAGGCACGAATCACTTCCCCGCAAAATTCTCGTTTGATACGACGACCTCGAACTGCGCGAACGCGGCGCAGCCCGATTTCGTCGTGTACAACACGAGCCTGGCGGGGTCGGCGACGCAAGCCACCGTCGTCGCCTATGACAATCTCTATTCTTCGTGCCCCATCACGTCCGTTCCCTTTCCAAACTTGTACTGGGCGTACAACACGGGCGCGACTGGTGCAGTCGTAACCTCGCCCGTTCTGTCGCTTGACGGCACGCAGGTGGCATTCATGCAACAAGTCACCGGCGGTGCAGCGGAGCTAGTCCTGCTGAAGTGGGCAGCGAGCCCGACTCCTCCTGCGGGCGTCACGGGAACCTTTGCTAGCGGCAGTACAACTGTCAGTATTGCCGCGGGAACGATCACCGCGTCGGATGTAGGTATGCAGATTTCCGGCACAAGTATACCCAGCGGCGATACCATCGCCGGTGTCACCGGAAGTCCTGTCACATCCATTACGTTGGCAACCGCGACGACCGGTCTCGTTACCGTCGCCGAAGCGCTCACGATAGTGGCAGAGACGCCCGCCACGCCCGCGGTCCCTCCGACTGTAACGAACGCCACCTATCGTGCATGTACCGCGCCTTGTATAACCACGATCGTGCTTAACGATGCATTCGTTGTAGCCGGCGCTGCTGCATTCCATTCCGATACTTTCTCATCTCCTTTCCATAACTATCAGTCGGATACTCTGTACGTAGGCGACGATGATGGCTACCTCCATAAATTCACGGGTGTGTTCGTTGGTACTCCTGCCGAGAACTGCGCCAACACCGCATCGACAGTGCCCACATGCGGGATCGTTAATGCTGTTTATCCCTTCCACGCGGCCGTGACGCCGCTCAGTAGTCCTGTTTTCGATCTGGGGTCTGAAAGAGTATTTGTATTCTCCATGTATTGCCAAACGACCGTGACGGCCCCCTGTCAGACCAACAGCGGCGGCGTCACCAGTGGCGGCTCCGGACCCAAAGTTCATGCCGTTTGCGACGCTGTACTAGGGTCCTGCGCTACTGTGGGAACCACTTTTGCGTCGGGAGCGTTGGGTCCCGCGGCTACGAGTTGTTCCGGCGGTACTACGGGAAATGGCGTCAATATGCTCGTGGATGCGCCGATCGTGGATGGGACGACTGAAACTCTGTATGTTGTCGTCTCGCAGGACGGGAGCGGTCACAGTGCTCTTTACCAACTTCCGGCAACTTTTGCGGCAAACGCTTGTGGTAACAATGTGTCGCCGGTGACGACGAATGAGGAAGTCACTTTGGGAACGGGATCGACCACCGGTTTACGAATTTTCATGGGTGATTTCGACAACGCATTCTACGCAGGTGGGGCGGGGCACATGTACGTCTGCGGCAACACAGGCGGGAATGCCACCCTCTATCAAGTGGCCGTCCCGGCTTCGGGCGTCATCGTCAACCCCACGACCGCGGCCGTTGGGCCTGCTCTCACCACCGCCACTGTCGCGTGCGGGCCGGTCACCGAATTCTTTAACCCGGGGGGCACGGGTACCGACTATATGTTCGTGAGCGTCACAGCTAGCGCCGTAACGGGCGGGACAGTTGTCAATTGCCCGGCGGCGAGTGGGTGCCTTTTGTCCTATATCATTGGAAGTACTCCAGCGCCTCCGGCGTGGTCAACGACTTTTGCAAGAACTGCGGCGATTACAGAGGCCGGCGGCACCAGCGGCATCGTAATCGATAACTCTTCGTTGGCAGTTGGAGCTTCGCAGGTTTACTTTACGCCATTGGCGAACCAAACTTGTCCGACGTCGGGCGGCACGGGCGGATGCGCGATCCAGGCATCACAATCGGCGCTAAATTAGCTGAGAACACGGAATCACCTTCTAGTGAAATGTGGGCACACGGTGAGACTTTCCCCTGGGTTGCTCTCGCCCTGATCGACCAATCGTCGATGCCCCGGCTGGCGCATGGTTCGAAAAATTCGATCCAATCACCGTTGATTTCACGTATGTGCAATGGCTTTCCCTCGGTGCGCGGGCCGCGTAGCCCGTAAGACAAACCCTGAAGACCGTGGTACCTGTTGCCGTCTTGAATACACAAGTTGTTGAAGGAGAATACGATCCTAGAATCAAGCGACGAAATATTCGGATCGACGTTTCGTTGCGGCTGACCTTCCACGGAGGGGAAGACAGATTCTACGGGGCGGTCGGACTCACAGTAGCCCGCCAGATGACAATCCCCGTGGCCGCGGCAGCCGCTGCGATTATAATTATGAGAAGTTTATTCCGATTTCGACCAGTCGGCACGGTTCCTTGGGGGCCTTGCTCTCCTGAGCTTAAAGATTCCTCGGAGCCTGCAATTTCGAGCTTGTAGGAATTTCCAGCCGCTACTGTCCTGACTTCGTCACCCATCGCAATTTTCAGATTTCCTTGCTCGACAACTAGTATCGCCTCAGTTGAGTTCACGCGTTCCACTTGCGCGACAGCCCGGTGCGCATCCGCTGGCCTGATCGATATCCCATTCACAATCAATTCAAACGTGTGCCCTTCCGAAGAAGCTGCCGATGCTGTACCACCATCGAGGTTTACCGAAAATCCCGAAGGAACCGCGTGGACGATTACGGCCGTGGCATGGAACAAAAGCAATTGGCCGTTCCCGAGTCGCAATCGCATCGTGCCATTATCTTGAGTCGCGAATCTGTCGCCGTCGTAGACTGTCGCTCCGGCGTAATTCGTGTCCACGCCCACACGGGAGTTCTCAGCTGAGACAACGATCCCTAACGGTGAAGATGGGGGCATGCCAGGAGCGGCAGCATTCGCGCTACTGCCGATCAATGGAGGAGTCAGACTTATGAGGAACAAAATGCAACGGAGATTGCGCATCGGAACCTCCGACGAACAATACGAGTGGTGGTTCAACAAGTCAACATATATCCAAAACGCCGAGGAAAATCGACAATCGATTCGCGCTTCTGGATCTCACCAAATGAATGCGCCTTCGAGTGGAGCCAACGTGGGCACGGAACAAAGAAACTCCTATCGCGCATCGCGCACAGACTCCTGAATCTTCGCCTTGGAACTCCCGTCACACAACTGCGAAGGGGCCTCACCTGCCGCATTAAGCACTCGTTCTTTTCAAGGGCAGAGGCACTCAGTCATTGGCTTATGAACTTGGGGTCGTAAGGGCGGTAACCGATACGCGGGAATGATGGCGGAGAAATCTCTCTTCAAAATACTCTCGTGATAGCCAGGCAAGCGCTATTGCTACCGTTGCGGCAACACAGAAACGCAGAGCGAGGCCAGATAGCCCGTGCCATCGCACCAGGCGGTCAAACGCATCAAACACGAGTAAGTGAACCAGATACAGGCCGTAGCTGATGCGCCCCAAGAAACGCAATGTGGGGATATGGACTAAGTATTTCAGATGGCTCGTCCCGAACAGAAGAAAGGCCCCCAATATTCCCATAAATAGAGCATGCCAGGGCACAACCTGCAGCGCCGCACCAATTGCGGACTCGCGGTACATAAACGCGAAAGGAGACAGAAGCAAGGCGGTCCCCAGACACGCGACCACCAATCCACGCAGGTATTGACGCTTTTCTTTCCACATTCTCAGCAGGATCGCCAGAATGGCACCGCAGGCAAGTCCATCGGCTGAGTTCCAGGTGTAGTTGTTGAACTGGAAATCGTGTGCGGTCTGGAAGCTGATAAAACGCAGAATGGGTGACGCCAAAATAATAGCAGTGCAGAGTGTCAGGAGGGCAGCGCGGGAAAGGTGCCGGACGGTCGCGGGCCAAGCGAGATAGAAGTGTTCCTCAACGGCAAGAGACCACAGGACCGGATAAGCGATAGCGACTCCGACGAGCGGCGTTAGATTCGACAGAAAGGCCGCGCTCAATGCAAGAAACGCCGGTGGATACCGGAGAAGCGCCAAGATTCCTAAGATCGCTACATAGGCGGGTAGGATGCGCTTAGCTCGACGGACATAAAACAACCTGTAATAGTGCGGGAGCCTGCAGGAATCGAGCAGGAGCCCGGTAATCAGAAAACCGGAGAGCACAAAAAACAAGTTCACGCCCATGCGACCAACCGAAGCGAGGTTCAAAATCCTGCCCTGCCAGAGAGGGAAAGCGGTCAGATCGATTTTCCAGTAGAAGCCGTGATAGAATAGCACGCCAAGGATCGCCAAGCCTCGAATCGAGTCAAGCTCGGGCATTATGGGACGGAGTATGGGTCCGTTAATGTAATCCGACATTTCAGATCTGGCCGTTTCAGAGCGGTTGTATGCTACAACAGCGAGACCGCCGCGAATCGGCTTTGTTTCCTCATTCTGACAAGCAACTTATCGGACCTCCCGGTCGACCTTGAATCGAATATTGCGGATGGCCTGAGCTCCCCGTTCATACGTTATTCTTGGAGCACTCGTCTTTGAGGACGCACACGCAAAGGATTACGATTGCCAACGAAGGAAAGCTTTTCCGGTGCTTCAGATGTCCCGCAACTATTATCGTAAGCCGATGGTGATGGCCCTCAAGAACGCCATTCTGCACCTCTTTCCGATGATTGCGCGACGACGTAGATGGCAGACGCCAGTACTTGAGACCGCGCGCCTAGTGTTGAGGCAGATCAATCCGACTGACTTTGAAGACGTCCGCGCATGGTTTCCGGGCGCCCCGGACGCTGCTGCTAATGCGCAAACACATCTCGATTATTTCGCCCGGGAATATCGAGAGCATGTAATCGGTCCTTGGGGAATGCAGTTCAAGAAAACGGGAGTGCTTGTGGGCAACTGTGGTTTTCCCGACCTAAGTCTCCGGAAACGTCGGGGGGAGGTCAACTATTTCGTCGCACCTCAGTTGCGCGGGCAAGGACTCGCTCCCGAAGCCTTGATCGAGCTCTTACGATTCGGATTTTGGGGCTTTGGTCTAGTTCGAATTCAAGCCCGATGCGAGCTGAATAATGTGAGCTCCGAGCGCGTGATGCAAAAAGTTGGGATGAAGTCTGAAGGGCTGGTGGATCGAAGTCAGCCGTTGGACGGCGCGGCTCCGAAACAGAAGCTTTACGCGATGCTGGCAAAAGATTTCGATCTGACATATGGGCGGCAAATTCGGGCTTACTACCCCCCTCTTATTTCAGCGTCGTCCTAAGAGATTTTACAGGAAACCACGCAACAAACGTCCGTTAACACCTTGACGAGTATTTCAAGGCCGATAGCGACGTCTATTAAAAGCCAGTTCCGATAAAAGTTGTCGGAAGTGTGGCGGCCTGTTCTGGCGGCTAATTCGTTGTTTCCGAGGGCAGGAGAAGCGTACGATGCGCAGGCTGGGAATTGAAATCGTAAATTTCGGTTTGTACTATGAAAACAGAACTCAAGAACGGCGACGGGCCCCTGTGGCTGGCCAGGCTGGTGGTTCTTATCGCCGTAGTCCTGCGTTTAATCCTGCTGCTTTGGGCCGGGAACGCCAATGAAACCCCGCTGACTGGCGGCAGTGACACCCTAGCCTATCAGACATTGGCCGACAATATCGTTCATCTCCACGGAATGACTTATGCCTCGATGCCAACGGCACTGCGTGCTCCCCTGTATCCGTATTTTTTAGCGCTTGTTCAGTTTGCGTTTGGCCACTACTACCTCTTTGTAGCTCGTGTGATTCAGTTTTTTGCAGGTATCTCAGTGGGGCTCGTTTGCGCGAGAGCATCGGCGAAACTAGGAGGTCTTGGGCCGGTGGCTCTGGCAGCAGCTTTAGCTCTGCCAACCCTTATATTCTTCTCGGCTGAACTGCTGACCGAGACATTCGCGACATTGTTAGTAGCCACTTTCCTCTGGTTCGTTCTGGAACGCAGGAATCCGAGCACAATCGGAGTCGTCATAGGCTTGGCTATGATCACACGATTCAATTTGGCCGCATTGGCGGTCGTTTACGTCGCGTATCAAATCTCTGTGAATAGATTGACGCTTGCAGTGCGAAACGTTTCGGTGGCGGGCCTGGTCGCGGTGGCCATTGTCAGCCCCTGGTTCGTACGCAATCTCGTGGTGTTCGATGGACAAGCGCTTTACTCAACCCAAGCTGGCCTGAATTTTCTTCAGGGAACGGTCGCGCCGGACGGCAGAATCCACGGGGCTGATTGGGCCAGGCTGTCCTCCCGATTGGGATATCCGCTTCAAGACATTGAGGTCAACACAGACGCGAGGCTGGCGCTCCCGTCAGAACTGGACCTCAATCGGATTGCGGCTCGTGCGGCTCTAAAGGAATTAGCCCGCACCAATCTGTTTCGGCTGGCCGCGGACAAGCTTAGCTACTTTTGGTTGAGCTTCGATCAGGTCTTCGAGACACAGGAAATACAATTCGACAAACGCTTTGTTCGTCTTGCCGGTGTTTTTGTCTATTGGTTTTTCTTGGTGTTGGGGCTGTGGGGTTGGAGGAAGTGCAAGGAAGGGAATCCTAATGTGGCGCGATTATTTGTAATTTATGCGGTTGTCATAACTTTTCTGCATCTCCCCTTCGTCATGAGCACACGGATACGCGCCCCTTTTGTGGAACCCGCCATAGCTATTCTCGTCGGGCTTGCGTTCGCTCCGCCTCTACCGCGGCGCGAAGAACCTTTAGCGGCGACGGCGACGGTTCGCTAGCGATGATCTTATGAACTGCGATGGACTTCGCCATGAGTTCTCTTGACCCGAACGCCGATTGCTCGCGGCACCTCCGATTCCGCCAGAGATATTCAATTGCGACGCGACAAGGGCAAAGCCGGGAAAACAGTTGTCGCTAGGCCTGACTGGAGCAGAAAAATGAGGGCGTTCGAGGGAATATGGAAATTGAAATCCACTCCGGCGTGGACGAGGAGTCCGAGACAAGCGACGAGGGCACCGGCGTGATAGGCGAAGCTCTGCGCATCTCCCTCTGTGCTGAGAATTTTCCAGCACGTCCCAAACAAGAGCAGGACAAAAGCAAGACCACACAGCCCGCCGATGATGCCGCTTTCCGCGAGCGCCTCGGCGTAATCGTTGTGACTGTGATTTACGATTAGACCCGTGTATTGCGATTCATAAAGAGGAAAGACCTCCTGCAAAGTGCCGACTCCGGTTCCCCAAAAACGGTAATCGCGAAAAATTCGCAGTGTGTCATGGAACATTTCGGTGCGAAGACCCTCGCTGCTTTCCAGCTTCTTATACTGGGCGAATCGATCGAGAGCCCTGCCGATTCCGAGCCACGAAACCAAGATGGTGCCCAATACCAGAATCATCGCGGCCGCCGGCAGCACTTTCTTCTCTCTTCGGCGGATGGCAATCACAATGGCGAGGAAGCAGACTTCCGCGATAAAGCTAATAATCCCGCCTCGCGAGGCTGACAGAAATAGCGCGCCGACCGGCAGCAGCGTAAAAAGCGCCAGGAGCGGCAACTGATCGCGGCGTTCCGCGCCCAGGATTTGGATGGCCAGACCCGGTGGGATGAGCAGCTCCATGAGGCCCGCGAAATGGTTGCGGTTGACGTACGGGCCGAAGGGAATGCCGCCGTACTGCAGTTGGCGCAACCAATAGAGTTTTCCGTTGAACGTAAAATGCTGCAGGATGGCGAACAGAGACACAGCAAATCCGAGGCTCAGCAAGAACCAGACGAATCTCCTCCATTGGCCCCGCGTCCTGAAGGACTGAACAAGTAGAAAAAACAGAGCCAGTAATGCCGAATACTTTAGCAACTCGATGTGGGTCAAGAACGGCACCAGCGAGATTCCCAGCGCCAACTGAAGCGCGGCAACGACCCAAAACGCGAGTAATGGCCACAGCAGAGGATTCCAAACGAGCTTCAGATCGCTGACGGTCAAGGCCTTGAATGCCCACACGAGCAGCAAGATGGCGGCACCAATTTCGAGGACCGCTTCCGACCACGGCTCGACCGTGCCATGAGCAAGGACGGCAAATGCAGCTAGAACGCAGATTCCAGTGCGGATTGAGCTCAACGAGATCGGCGGTGCACTCGAGTTCGTCTTCATGAGCCCGCCGCTCGGTTCCCCGCTTTGCTGGCGGCGGCCGGGACAATCGCCACATCGTCAATCCACGCCGAGCCGCGCAACTTATTGTCCAGACGCTGGCTCGGCCTTCGCACGATCCGCACGAGAATGCGACGTTCGCTGGGGCCTGTCGCGAAATCGCTTTGTTCCAGAGTCCACGGTTGGGTTCCGGTCGTATTGGAAGTAAGAATATCTAGACGGCGCGGGTCCTGGGGATCCAAAATCTCAAATCGCAGTCCGCTCTCGGTCGAAATCTGATCCGTACGCAGATATCCCTGGAAGTGGTACCTGGTATTCGGGGAGACGAGGGCGTATTGAAATAGATTTTCGTAATTCAGATTCAGGGAGCCGTCAAACGTCAAGCGGGCCGACCGCGCCCCGGAATGTTTCTCGTCCGTGTCAAAATCGAAGTCCGCACCCTGAATCGTGGTTTGTTGCCAGCCCAAGCCTCCTCCGCATAAGTCCTTCTCAAAGCCACCGTCGTAGATCCGGGAATCCTTTTCAGAATCCGGCGCAAAACCGGTGGCCTGCCGCCAGACGGTCGCGGATTCGTCGAATTTCTCCTGCTTCACGAGCAAGTCCGTGAGCACGGCTGCCCATTTGATGTCAGGGTGAGGGTCTGTTGCGATCAGCCGATCCCAGACTTGGATAGCGGCCCCCGTCTCGCCCGCGTCGGTTAGAAAGCCGAGCGCCTGCTGGTAAGCCGCGGGCGTGGCAGGCAAAACTTGATCAATCAGCAAGCGAACGTCCGGGTCGCTATGCCAAACGCGCGACACTGCGAGCGAAATCAAGCTGGGATCCGTCAGAATCGCCCGATGAATTTCGGCGAACGCTTCAGGCTCGCGGTTTTGCCGAAGCAGGAAATTCCCGTATTTCCAGGAGATTTCCGGTGAAATCGGATAGGCCGCCTGCGCTGCCCGGAAGCTGGCTTCCGCTTCGTTTTCGTCGCCGGAGATTTCAAGTGCATCTGCAAGATCCAGCTTGTAATACGGCGAGCGCGGATTAAGCTGTGCGGCGCGCCGATAGTACGCGATGGCTGACGGAATATCGAACTTGTCGAAATCCAGGTGGCGGAAGCGGGCCAGCCGGTACCACAGCTCCGGATTGTCGGGTTCGATGCGAGTGGCGCGTTCCCAATTTGCGGAATTGGAGGAGAGCGTGTAGTGGCTCGCCAACTCGTGCTTGCCGCCCGCGTACATGAGCCACATGGCCGCGATGATGGCGAGGAAAGCCGCGACCCACTTCGAAGCAGAATTGGGAGATCCCGCTGACATTCGCGCTTAATCTGCTACGAATGCTGGGCCAGCGCAACTAAAAACCCGAGAAAAGAGTGGAGGTATGGCTCATCACGGCAACGGGCAGTTGCGGAGATAACCGAAAAAATCTGTAGGAACTACCCCTTGGATTTCGGAGGAAACTCTCTAAAGTATTGTAAAGAATGGTAGGCCCGCGCGGACTCCAACCGCAGACCTCTACCGTGTCAATCGAGCCGGGATAGGTCGCAGGGAACGACGAAGTGTTTCGAAATCACATAGGAAGTTGACTCACTGGTGCAGCATGAGCCCAATCGTAACTCACGCGGGACAGTACTTCTCGAAGGTCAGTACATACTTTCCGTCGACTGCTTTCTGGTGAATCGCAATATGAAGACCGACTGGCCGGTCACGTAGCCTTTTCGTGGGCATGGTGGGAGATGTTGCGGGTTTGGAGCGTTACCATCGCAAGCTGGATTCCCTTGTTCGTAGCCATGATAAATGCCGATCCGCACCCCAAGTCGAAAATGATCGTATAGTTGTGTTTCATAGTAGAAATCAGGGCCTGTTAACCGGCTAGGCTCGATGCCGGTCTTGGGATCGTATCGGCCTGCGGGCACAAGCCAACTGAGATAAAAGCGCCAAGGAAAGTCGCTATTTCCGCGAAGAACGATTCCCACAGATGGAATAGGGACTGACTTCTTATACCGCGGAGTCACAAGCCAATTGTGTTCATTACCTCCTGAAATCCCTATTCGATCGAAGGCCCAATAGATACCATCTGCTTCGGCTGTGATTTGATGACCAGAATTGAATCCGTACTTCTGATCAGGAGAATAGATTGACTCGGCATCGATCTCAAACTTCCGCATGATCGATTGCTCGATCCGAACGCCGAAGGCTAGATGTGGGAACTTATAACCCAGGCCCGATGTGCTGCCAAACTGGACCTCCGACATCACTCTCATCGATGTATGCTCGGGCACGCTTTCCGACTGAGCGTCCACGTAGGGGCAAACGGCGAACAGAGCGAGCAACATTCCAACAAATGCGAAGAATTTCATAGCCATTGCGGTGTCAGAGAAACGCTGGGCACCATATGCCGAGCGCTTGCTACTGCTATTAGTCGTCACTTACGGACAAACGCTTTAGTCCGTAGGAGCTGACTTACCGGGATGTGCGAATTTGCCCAGGATCTCAGTTCCCGAGAATCCCGTTTCCCAGGGCTTGGGACCTAAACTCATCGAATCCAGGTAGTTACGTGCCGTTCAACGTGAGAGGGAACGCTTTATGGCGACAAACTGGCGAGCGGATCTGCCGGTCCCTCAAGTGCGAGTCGCACGGCCAACCGATAAGCTGAATGACATCGTGCGCTTCTACTCCGAAGGACTGGGGCTTGAAGTACTAGGTTCGTTTTCGGGCCACGCCGGATACTAGGGCGTGATGCTGGGTTTACCCAGGCCGAGCCGTGACAATCTTCTGGTGCTGTATATTCCAGATAAGCGAGCCATTGAACAGATCTAAGGCCCGGCTGGGCTCGCACGGTTACTACCCCGAGAACCCGTTCTGGCAAGAAAAGAGCTTAACCACTGCGGACCCGGACGGGTGGCGTGTCGTGCTGGTGAATACTGAAGGTTCCTAAGCCTCGGGCAGAAGTCAAAAATGTGCAGCATGATCGGTCACGATTCCCAGGGTCGCACCGACGATTCTTCAGCGGTTTACCTATGCTTGACATGAAACCGCCAAATGACAATGATGGCGTGGAGAATCAGTATGAAACGCGTCTGGATCGGCGTCATTTCTGCAATCGCGCTTGTAGGCGGATTCTCCATTCGAACGATTGCCTTTGCGCAAGCCCCTCCCGAGACATTTCCACACGTGGCGACGGTCCGGCAACTGATGCTTGACCTGATTCATCCTTCGTCCAATGACATCCTGCTCGCGATTTTCCGGGGCGGGCCTAAGGACGAAAAGGAGTGGGCGGCAGTCCGGCGCAGCGCGGTGACGCTGGCGGAATCTGGAAACTTGCTGATGATGGAAGGCCGCGCTCGGGATCAAGGCGATTGGATGAAGGACGCGAAATTGTTGGTGGACGTTGGAAACTCCGCGTACAAAGCCGCGCAGGCCAAGAACAGCGATGCGCTCGCAGCGCTCGCCGGAGCCGTGGACGCTTCCTGCACGACGTGCCACAAGCAATACCGCCCGAACGTATTTCCGAAGGACGGAGGGTCGCGATGAGTTATTCCCGCAGGAATTTTCTCAAGGCCGCCGGATACGGTGCTGTACTCACGGCCGTAGGTGGGGACTCATTGTTCGCGGCTTCCCTGGCTTCTCCTGGTATGCCTCCTGCTATGGCTGGGCCGTTCTCGAGTGAAAAGGCTACGTTCCTCGTTAACGGCAAGGCTTATGCCGCCGAATACGAAGCACGCACCACCTTGTGGGAAGTGATTTCGATGAAGCTGGGCTTGACGGGCACGAACCGAAGCTGCAATCGCGCCTCTTGCGGCGCCTGCAGCGTCCTGCTGGACGGCACGCCGTTCTATTCGTGCCACACCCTGGCAACAGAAGCCGTAGGCAAGAAAATTCTCACGATTGAAGGCGTGGGCGATGAGAAAAACATGCATCCGTTGCAGCGCATCGGCCACACGCGCGTGGCTGCTGATTGCGGCTTCTGCACCGCCGGATGGGTGGTCACAGCGAAAGGGCTGCTCGACAAGAATTTGAATCCGAGCGAGGACCAAGTGAAGGCGGCGCTCGCGGGGCACATTTGCCGGTGTTCAGCTTATCCGAACATCATTCGAGCCGTGATGGACAGCGCGGCTGTGATGCGCGGAAGCAAAACGCCCATCGAGGCTGAGCCGGAGTCCGTCGTTCACATCCAAATGCCCATGGTCCGGGACTATTCGACGAGCGGCGGGCACCTGGCCGGCAATGAGGTCATCGAAGGCTCGAACAAGACTGTCACGAAGAAGTGGCAGGGATATCCCCCGGAAAACCTCAACGTCTTAGGTAAGTCCCGGCCTCCGCTGCCTGAAGTTGCCATTCCGAGGTTCACGGGAAAAGCACAATACGCCAGTCGCGTATGGTTCCCCGATCTGCTTTACACGAGACTCCTCACCTGTCCGCACCCGCACGCCTACCTCAAGGACATCGATACGTCGGCCGCGGAAAAAACGCCGGGTGTGAAATACATTCTTACTTACAAGAACGCACCGAAGTTGCAAACCGCCAACGTTGCCAGGGCCAGAATATTGGCCGAACCTCTGCCTCGGGAGCTGAACCTTCAGGGCGAAGTTGTGGCCATCGTGGTCGCGGAGACCGAGGACCTTGCGCAGGATGCCGCCGACGCGATCAAAGTGACGTACGAAGTGCTCCCATTCGCTTCGCTGCTGAAGGACAGCATGGCCGCGAATGCGCCCGATCTGGGGCATGGAAAAGGGAACCTCGTCCGCCATTCATTTTCGCCTGCGGATCTCCCACACGTAACCTGGGCGGACAAGCATGGCGACATCGAAACTGGATTCGCCGAAGCGGACGTCGTCAAGGAATTCAGTTACCGCTTTGCGGGAGGCGTTTCCGTGCCGATGCAGCCCAGCGGCAGCGTGGCCAAATGGGATGGCGACAAACTCACCATGTGGGGCATGGGCCAGGGCATCTATCCGGTACGGGCAACACTTGCGGCGGCTCTCGGCATGGACGTTTCCAAGATCCGTCTGATCAACAAATGGAACGGCTGCACGTTCGGCGCGGCGCGCATGGCGGCGGAGAGGTTTTATCCGATGATCGCCCATTTGGCGAAAGTCACCGGCCGGCCGGTGAAGGTGATGCTGCCCAAGGATCAGGAACTGGCTCAGTTGCAGATCAAGCCGGAGACGATCACCAAGTTCCGCGTGGGAGCAAAGAAAGACGGCCAAATCGTCGCGCTTGACCACGAAGTCTACGTAAGCGTGGGTGACCTGGATTTCGGCGTGCATGCTGACGGTCCGGGCAACGCGGCCAATCAAACGGAGTTGTATACGGCAAAAGTTCCGCACTGGCGATCCACGTGGTGCGCCTATCGCACGAATGCGCCGCGTCCCGGTCCCTCCCGCAGCCACATCCAACAAGAAACGAAGTGGTCCTGGGAAAACATGATCGACGAAATGGCTGACGCCTTCGCCATCGATCCCGTCCAATACCGCATGATGCACATGACGCAGCTGATTCCGGGTGACGCGCGCCATCCGTACGAAACGATGCCCACGGTCGAAGTGCTGCGGGAAGGCTCCAAGGCGTTCGGATGGGAGAAGCGCAATCCCGTCGCCGGCGGTGAACCCGGGAGATTCAAGCGTGGATTCGGTCTTGGCATGTCCCAACATCATGGCGGTAACATGGGCTACCACGAAGGCGAAGAAGCGTTCGCTAAACTGGCGGCGCTTCCTGGGGCAAACATCTTTAGCAGCGATGTTGACGTAACCGCCGATGGCAACGTGACTATGAAAGTCGCGCTTCCGGACAGCGGCTCCAACGCCGCGACGGCGCTGGCAGCCATGGTCGCGGAGATGCTTGGATTCACGACCGTCGATCAGATCCGCCTGGTTTGGGGCGACTCGGATCTCGCGCCGCTGAGCGACGAGTGGTTCGGCGGGCGCACAATCACGCTGCAGGGAGCAGCCATCTGCAACGCCACCGACAAGCTACGAAAAGACCTGCTCGCACGCGCCGCCGAAGTACTCAAGGTCGATACCGCCAAGCTTACGATGCGCGACGGTGTTATCTCCTTGTCCGAAGATCCCAAGAAGAACACGACGTTTTCCGCGCTGGCAAAAGCCAACAACGGACTCATCCGGCAGACGGGACGCGGCACCACGGGCGGCGAAAGAACCGCGGCGAATAAAGGCGTGGGCGCGTGTTTCGTGGAAGTCGAAGTCGACACTTGGACCGGCAACTGGCGCTTCGTTCGGTCGGTCTATACGCACGATACCGGACTGGTGATCAACCCTGTGGTGTCCGAATCCGACATGGTGGGATCTTTGACGGAAAGCACGCAGGTAGCCACGGACTCCATTCCTTGGGACCGCGAATTTCCGGGGACGCGGCATTACAGCGTCGGTTACCTGTCCTACCGGCTTCCCACGATCATGGACATTCCGAAATCCACGCAGGTGTACATCGACAGCCTGGAGCCGCGCTGGTACTACGGCGTGAAAAGCTTCAGCGAAACAACCATTGGTTCAGTGCCGGGCGCGATTTCGAACGCAATTTTCAACGCCTGCGGCGTACGCATTCGGGAGCACCCCATCACGCGAGAGAAGATTATGGCCGGACTCGCAAGTAAACGCGCCTCGCTGGCCTCAGGGAGGCAGTCATGAAGAAAGTCTCCATCTACCGGCCAACCACCGTTGATGAAGCGATCCGGATCCTGTCGCAGTACGGCACGAGCGCATCCGTGTACGCCGGCGGCACGGACTTGCTCGTTCGCTTGAAGAATCGCCTGGAGCAGGCGCCCAGCTACCTCGTCGACATCAAAAAGATCGATCACCTCCGCTATATCAAGGAAGATGAGCAAGGCGGCGTCGAGATTGGCGCGGCCACGAAGTTGGCGGAGCTAGCTGATTCTAAGCTCTTGCAGGAAAAGTATCCGATGATTGTGGAGGCAATCGGGAAAATCTCCTCTCCGGAATTGCGCAACGCATCGACGCTCGGCGGTGACCTGTTGCAGGAAGTATGGTGCCAGTATCTGCGCGGCGGCTATTCGTGTTGGAGAAACGGCGGGTATCTGTGCTACGGCGCAATCGGCGACAACAGCTACTACCATTCAGCTATGGGTGGACGCTTGTGTTACGCGGTTTATCCGGGCGACGCTGCCACCGCGTTGATTCCCTTTGACGCCCGCGCGAAACTGGCGACGCCTCAGGGAGATAAGGAACTTTCCATCGAACAGATGGTGCCCGGCGATATGCTCGTCGACGGAAAGATCCAGTCGCACGTCGTGCGCTACAACGAGATTCTGACTTCCGTGGTCATTCCTCCGCCGAAGCCCGGTGTGCGAGCCTCGTTTGAGAAGCTCCGGCCTCGCGGAGTTTGGGATTTCGCCATGGCCTCGCTGGGGATCAGTCTTCAACTTCGCGACAAAACGATTGACGACTCGCGCGTCGTGTTTGGCGGTATCTCGGGCAAGCCATATCGCGAAAAGACAGTGGAGGCTTTCCTCAAAGGCAAGACTCTTAACACGGAATTGGGCGAGCAAGCGGTCTCCGTTGCCCTCGCTGACGCAGCACCACTAAAGTACAACGCCACAAAAATCGACATGGCGAAAGGGCTCCTCGCCAGCGGCCTCGCAAGGTTGAACGCGTAGGCGGCATGCAACCTATTGAAGCTCTGCTGCTCGAGCCAGTCGGGTGCCTTGCCGAATTTCCATCTGCTCCTTTTCATGAAATCGCCGTCCGCCTGTTCGGACCAAAGGGAAAGTCCAACTCATCCGCTAGCCGTTCTTATTGGCGTCTACTGAACCTAATCGACTCCGTTAAGACGCCACTCGACGTGGAAAAGAAAAGCCTCGCGGAAACACTGGAAGTCGAAGCCGTGGATGTAGCAAGCATCTATGAAGACGTCATTCCCGCGCTTGTCGAACTAAAATTCATGGGAATCCAGATTCTTGTGGCATCGTCGCTGTCGCGCAAGGCAGTGTCGAGGTTTATCGAGCGGAATTCGCTTGGCGAGTTCTTGTCCGGAGTGTACACCCGCGACGATGCAGGGGGTGTGAAGTCAGCACCACTCGTCGACGCGCTCGACGGCGCTTCCCTCGCAAGAGAGAAGACGATGTTTCTTACGGACACCCTAGAGGGCATTAAGACCGCCCGTAGTGTCGGTGTGCATCCCATCCTGATGATGAACGACCCTGACGAGGCCCAGCTCCTGGCAATGCACAACCCGGCAGGGGGCGTCGTTTCCTTGCATGAAATGCCGGACTTTATCCGCCTGATCGCAGCGCAATTTGAGAGAGGACGTTCAGAAAACGCTTCGACCTAAACAGGGCAGTGTTTTTCATAAATCAACGCTCGCGAAAGAATTTAGCCATTGAAATGCCTGCAGATAGGACTTCGGGTGAGTGTTGCGTCCACTGATTAGTTCTGTGTGCATGGTCGATAGGCGTTTGTTCCCTGGGCTTGCCCGCAGCAGCGTTCCCGGTGGCCACGTCCAATCTCTCTATTTGGGAGCTTGCACCCGCTTCGCGCGCTTGTGCCATCCTTCGCTACGCAGCCACTCCTCCAGGGTGTGAAGATGAATCTCGGGATATTGGCGACGAAGAGCAGCAATGTCGGCCTTGAAACTGGCAACAGGCAGCTGTGGATAACCGAGAAAAATCTGTAAGAACTACCCCTTGGATTTCGGAGAAAACTCTCTAAAGTATTGTAAGGAATGTAGGCCCTTGCGGACTCGAACCGCAGACCTCTACCGTGTCAATCGAGCCGGGATAGGTCGCAGGGAAACGACGAAGTGTTTCGACAACATCACATAGGAAGTTGACTCACGGGGACGGCAGCGTTAGAGCGCGATTGTGGTAGTCCGACCGAATCCCCCCGCCAACCTTCCGTTGGTCACCATCAGTGTTCGATCTTGGAACGCGGTAAGCGATCCGGTGTGGGCACACTAGGGCTTGTGCGGGCTCACAAGTGCCCGCCACGCAACAACGCCGATGACAATAGGGAATCCGATTACGGCAGCCGTCGCGAGACGGACGTCGCCTGGAGCAACCGGCGCAGTTTGCGGCTCAGCGTCTGAATCCGAACGGAGTTCCAGGCGATAGGAATCCCCTGGGTTGAGCGTCTTGGCCTCGCCGCGCATCGATATCACGAGCGAACCCTTTTGGCTGGTTAGGATCATCTGTTTGGGACTGAGTCGCTCAATCTGCGCAGTTGTTGCCGCTTCACCTACGGGCTTAATCGTGACACCATCAACAAACACTTGGAATAACTGACCTTCTTGTGTCGAAATCACGACGGTTCCCGCCATCAGCTTTGCGGAAAATCCATTCGCAATTCCACGAACCTCAGCAACCGAACTCGACGAGCGCATCACCATCTGAGGCCCGTCCAACCGAATGCGCAGAATGCTTGCGTCATCCGTCGTCAGAGTCTCACCATCGAAAATAGTTGTGCCCTCATATTTCGTGTCGGTCTCACCCGTATTGCGAGTGGCTTGCAGGACGATGCCAATTGGTGCCGCACCAGGGCCGCTTGCGCTCAATGCCTGAGGAGCTTGGACTAGCACAAGGCTTAGGACTGATATTAGAGACACGTAGATTGATCGCACGAAACACCCCCTGGTTAGAATTGCGCCGAGAATCAAGAAGATGGGCGTATTGCCTATCGCGGGCCGAAATGTTCTTTGAGTAACCGTCTCTGCCGGATCGCTGATTTGACGAAGCTCCCGATAAGCATGAGGCTGAATACCAACAGAAAAGCCCCGCCGATCAGACTGACGGCTCCCCCATTGCTTGTGTTCGAACTCCCATCAATCAACAAGAAAAGCCCTATTCCGGACATCGCAGCCGCGACGAGAAACTCAAACGCTGTAGGAATCCTTTTCAACGACTTGCGCTCCTTCCGTCGTCACGCGAGTTGCCAGCATGTCCGCATAGAGCAAATAAAGTCGGAGAGTGAAATCGAATAGCACGGCCCGGAGCGCATCCTTGCGTGGGGGATTGCTCCTTTCCTCTTTGTCGTGGGCCCGTTCGTCGCGGCGCTATTCGATTTACCATGTGTCGTGCAGACAGATCTTTACAGGGCACGATTAATGCCACATATCCGCACAGGAACAACGATTGTTACGAATGACCGAATCGCTAGAGTTCGTGTGGGTTACGGCCCGCTCGCATCCGCACTGATGGCGTTTCTCAGATTGGCTCAGGAACCAAAGTGGAACAACTCAGTTGAACCAACTCTCGAAATGGGAAATCCAGCCTCAAATTAGAGAGGCCCAATGAGAAGCGTCTAACGGTTAAATGGGCCCCGCGCGGGTCAGTGTCCTGATTTACTTTGGGATTTGTCGAGGGACGAGTACCCGTTTTCTACTCGACTGCGTCGAGTTGGCTTCACCAGATAAGAGTTTTTTTAGCTAGCAACGGATTCTCCCCCCTTCGTTGGACCTCATCTTGCCTTTCCCCTTACCGGTTCTGACCGCTGAACGTTTCGGGTGTTCGATGAAACGCATTGCTGCCGCGCTTTTCGCACAATTGCTATGGACGTTCCCGGCGCACAGCCAGGACAATCCATTTAACCCGAAGGAAACAGTTGTGCCCATTACCACGCTCGCACTCGATGTTGGTTTCGGTGTCGGAATAAAGACCCATTTTGGAACCGGATTTTGTCTGGACGTGAAGTGCAGGTTTATCGGAACCAACTATCATGTTGCAATTGGCACTGGTACATCCTTGAAGATACAAGGCGAGAGAGTAGGTAAAAGATATTTGGCTACCAGTTCAGACGATGAGGGCGCAACACTCAATGAAAGTGTGGGTCCTGGCGTTTTTCGCGCGAAGTACGACACCAGCCGGGATTTGGCAATGTATGTGTTAAGGCGTCCGTTAGCCAGTCGAGGGTTTCATGGCGTCATCTTCAGTTTGGATGAGCTTGAGGAAAATCAAGAAGTAGACATCTACGCTTATCCCCTCACTGATCGGCTGAGGGTGAAGCGTAGCCTCGTCAAGTTTCGAGGGCAATTCGCTGGCACAACGCCAGAGGGTTTACTGGCATTTCACTACGGACTGTCTGAGAGAGGACAAATGATTACGGGCGGAGCGAGCGGTGGACTCGTCGTCGACCGCAAGACCCAGGAGGTGGTGGGGGTTCTCAGTGGCGTGTCGAGAAGTAGCAAGATCGCGACCGCAGTCTCGATTCAAAATTTGGCTGATTTTCTGAAGAGAGTTAGGCCCGAACTCTACGCCGAGATATTTCCCTCGACGCGGTCCGGCCAAGGTTTTTCAACGGAACAAACCCCATCGGACATTTACCCGAGGTATGTGCCAGTCGCAAATGAAAACCCCGGTATGGTGACGAGGCAAGAAGAACCGCCTGAGGTCAAACTCCTGCGTGCGAAGGCTGACGAATTGACTAACAATATTCGGGATTTCATCGCAATTCAAACGACCACGTACGGCGGCATGAGAATTCCCCCACAGCCAACACTATACGAGATTCGCGTCATTGATGGGGAACAGCGTTTCAGAGAATATCCGGACGGAAAGAGAGAACGCGAAGAGGCGCACATACCCGATGCGGACCCAATTCTATTCGGGTCATCGGAATGGTCCACGATGCCGCTCTTGCTCGGAACTGACCTTAGTCTGAAGATAGTAGAGGCCAAAGATGTAGTTGTGAGTGACAAGCGCCTGAAGGTTTTTCAATACTACGGGGCAGCCGAGGACAAAGCATGCGCGTTTGACCGCATCGAAGGCTACATATTGTTTCGTCGCACGACATTATACGGGCCTTCTTGTGGAGGCGAAGTCTGGACGGACGAAAAGTTCAATATCCTTAGAATTTCTGAAGCGTATGACTTACCCCAAGAAGCCGGGTGGAAAAATCTTCGGGCGGTTGCGAGCTACGGATGGTTAGAGACAGCCGGTGAACCGACTAGGCTTATCCCTTTCAGCTATGTCTCCCAAGGAGAATATAAGGGCAAAACGTATTGGTGCCATGAGCGCTTTACCAACTATCGCGTCTTTAGCACAAGGTCGAAGTTGCTTGAGGCGGGCTTTCAACCGGCCCCGAAGACAGTTGAAACCGAGAGTGCGCCCAACAAGTAGGGGATCGGCTTCGTGCGAGTAAGAACCTAGTGAGCGTCCTCCCATAACACTTGAACACCCAATGAACTAACGACGAGCGTAGAATGGGCTCGTGTTTGCTCATCACAGTTCGCTGAGACGTAGCCCCGCCCGGCCCAGGCACGTGACTTACTAGCTGAGACTCGACAGGCTGGCTCAGTCCAGTTCGGAAAGGGATTCGGAATCAAACTTCGAGCGGCCGTTCGCATGAGTTCCCGGACCCTCGTGCGGGGTGCATAGAGGCGCTCCACTAGACGGTTCCAAGATTCACGATCCTCTCCTCTTCGTGCAGGATATCCAATCCAAGCTAGGAAGGTGAAGGCTGGCTGCGCATACTGCAGAGTTCGCAAAGCGTCGGCCATCATCCGGGTTTGCGCGCTTTTGGCAACTCTGCCGGTGCGTTTTCCTCGGTCTTTGTCTCCTTTACTAAAGGACGGGAGGCCGCCTCGTGAATCCGGCCGAAGCCGTATTTACCCAGCAGTCTGAATGGCCGCACGACGACATAGAGGGGAGAGAGAAATGCGGGCAAATGAATTGCCGCTCGGTCGCTTTCCGTGGGGCTCAGGCTGAGGCGAATCAACTGTCGCAGGCCGCGGCCGAATTTGTCGCACGACCTCAGGCGGAACGCGGCGCGTCGAAATATTCCGGCGCTCGGATCGGAAATCCCTTCATATTGCTCGAGGACGCTTCGCGCCAGCCAGCGAACGTTCGCGTCGTTGCGGGTGCGGTCCAGAATCGGCTCGGGTAGCGCGGCGCCCGCTACTTCATGCGCCAGATCGAGGCCCAGAAGCAGGGCGCGCACGGACTCTAGTTTTTCAGCGATCGCCAAAAGGAGGTGCCAGTCGACCTCGCGTGCCTGAATCAGCCGCGCGATGTCAACGATCCAGGAGAGACGCTCCCAAAAATGCTTTCCGCCGTGCACGCACATCATCACCAGTAAATCCTCGGCGGAAAAGACGACAATCTCCCGCCCGCCGATCCTCACTCGCATCGCCCGCGTATTCAACTCGTCGAGATCGATCGGCCGGGAGAAATAACGCAGCGTTCTTTCGGTGTGAAGTTCCACGTACCGCCGCTTGCCGTTGGGGGCGAAAGCGTACTGGCCAGGAGCGGGCCCGCGCTCGCCCGCTTGCGCTTCGGCAGGGTTGAAGTCCGGCCGATAGCCGTGCGCCTGGAGCAAAGCCGACGCGTCCGGAATACAGCGCTGCGGGACGACAAAATCCAGATCGACGGCGCTCCGGTGAGCGAAATTTCTGTAGGCGAGCCAGGCGAACGCGGGCCCTTTGAACGGAATTGCCGGAATTCCGGCGGCTTCAAACAGGTCGTACAACCATAACATCTCGCCCATGTCCGCGAGATTATTTTTTCCCAAGCCGCGCGCCAGTTCAGCGAGCTGCTCTTTCCGCTCCGGCGCGATCCAGGACGGATCGAGCTTGCCCAAGCGCTCCTCGAGAACCGGGCCCACCTTATGTTGGTGCGCGCAGGCCAACACCTCTCCCCAATTTAATTCCTCGCTGAGCAAGGTGTGAATGCGGCTGTCCGTGTCCGGGTTTTTCGGGCGCGTCGAGCAGATGACTAATTCGAGTTCCGGCCGCATCTTAGTTCAGGGTTTCACTCAATCAATCCTTCACTTCGATCAATCCTTCGGCGAGAAGCTTCTGCAGCAACTCCGTCAAATCGAGGGCGCAGCGTTCGGGATCGACGTCATATTCCGCGCTGATCGCGTTTTGAATTTCGGCGACCGGGCGGGGCTCCTGCATCAGGTTCCAGATTCGCGCGCCCACGGTGTCGAGGCCGTAGTAGAGGCCGCTTTTGACGTTCAGGATCGCCGCTTCACCGGCGAGATCGCAGGAGATTTGATCCTTCGCCGCAACCACCACGGAACTGCCGGAAATCGTTTGGTTCATGCGCTCTGCCTCTCATGCTTGAGACTGCCGAGGTTCGCTTGGGAGGAGCGCTCGCGCACGGAACTGCGATTCAATCCCTTGAGTGAGCGCGGCGGCTGACTCGGACAGCCGCACGCCATCGCGGGGAATTGTAGCGGCCCCGTGCGCGAACAGCAATGCGATTCGAGACCCGCGAGTTGTGGAAATGCCGCGGGCCTTGTTTCACGTCGTTCGGCGGGTTATAACGGCGGTCGGTGAAAAACTTCGCCCTGAGCCTCGAAAATGTCGAAAAGTATTTTCCGCCCACGTTGTCCGGATGGCGGGCGTTTCTCGATCCCGTTTCCCGCCTGACGGTTCCCGCTCTGCGCGGCATTTCGTTCGACGTCCAGGAGGGAGAAGTCCTCGCCCTCGTCGGCGCGAACGGGGCGGGTAAGTCCACACTGCTCCGAATCCTGACAACGCTCCTGTTGCCGACACGAGGCTGCGCCCGGGTGCGCGGATTCGATACCGCCGCGGAGCCCGCGAAAGTCCGTCTGCAGATCGGTTACCACACGGGCGGCGACTCCTGTTTCTACGCGCGCCTGAGCGCGCGAGAAAACCTGCTGCTATTCGCGGGGCTGAACAACCTCACGGGCGCCGAAGCCGCGCGGCGAATCGACGAGCTCGCCGCGCTGTTTGGGATTGGTGAATTGCTGGACCGGCAGGCGCGCACACTCTCCACGGGCAACATTCACCGGCTGGGACTGGCGCGCGCGATGCTGCATCGCCCCTCGGTGTTGATCCTCGACGAGCCGACGCGCAGCCTGGACCCGCTCGCGGCCGCCGAGTTTCGCCGATTCATCCTGCAGGACATCGTCGGCGCGCACGGGACCACGCTGATTTTCGCTTCGCACACGCTTGCCGAAGTCGAACAACTCGCGGGCCGCGTCGCGGTGCTGGACGGCGGGCATTTGCTCGCCTGCGACACCCTCGCCGCCATCAAGTCCGCAACCGGCGCCGCCTCGCTCGAAGAAGCCCTGGAAATCATCATCAGGCGCGCGGCGCGGGAAACAGGATGAGCGGTGCGCCGAGCTTTGTGGTAACGCTCCGGAAACTCGCGCTGCTCTTTCGCCGCGATCTAGCGGTGGCGCGCAGCTATCGCGCCGCGTTCGTGGTCGAGCTTTTTCAGGCGCTGCTGGCGGCCGCAAGTTTCTACTTTCTATCGCGCTTCGTCGAAAGCCCCACGCTGAAGAGATCGCTTCCTCCCGGCGCGGATTATTTTTCCTTCGCGCTCGTGGGCGTCGCATTCTTCGATTACCTGAGCGTCGCCCTGGGTGCGTTTGACGGCAGCCTGCAGGAAGCGCGGCAAAACGGCGCGCTCGAACACCTGCTCGTGACGCAGACTTCGCTGCCGGTGATCCTCGCGGGCTCGAGCCTGTATCCCTTTGCGCTATTATCGCTGCGCACGGCGATCTATATCGGCTGGGGCGCGGCCCTCTTCGGATTTCCGCTGCACGGCGCGAACTGGCTTGGCGCACTGCTGGTGCTGGCGGCGTCCGTCCTGGCGTTTTCCGGACTGGGCATCCTGAGCGCGAGCTACCTGCTGATTTTCAAGCGTGGCAATCCCGTGAACTGGGTCATCCTCGGACTGTCTTCCGTGGTGGGAGGGATGATGTATCCGATTTCCGTGCTTCCCGTTTGGTTGCAGTACGTCGCCCGGCTCATTCCCGTCACCTATTCCCTTGAAGGGATGCGCGCCGCGATCCTTAGTCACGCCTCGATTCGCGAGCTACTGCCTTCCATCGCAGGATTGCTCGTCTTCGCCGCCGTCTTTCTGCCCGTCTCCTTCGCAATATTTTCCTGGGCGTTGCGCCGGACGAAGGTCACCGGAACGCTCACGCATTTCTGAAGGCCGTGATCCTGTATCGTCCCGGAAACACACGCCATTGACAGACAGCGTGCTGAACTGTATAGTTCAATGAATTGAATTGGGGAGTTCATTCGGATGCCTAAACTCGCGAAGGCGCCGGCGATTGTTGTTTCGGCGCTTCACGTTCGTACAAACTTCGGTAGAATTCTGAGGCAAATCGAGGAACGACGCGGCTCACTTGTGATCGAGAAGAGAGGCACCGCGCGCGCGATTCTACTAAACATCCAGGACTACGTGCGCCTCGCCGCGCCAGAGCCGGAGGTCCTGAAGGTGATTGGCGAAGAGTCGAGGCGCAAAGGCACCGACACTTTCACGCTACGTCAAATTGACCGCATTATTAAAATTGCCCGCTCAAAAAAATCGAAGCGCTGATGTTGCCGCTGCGACTGGTCCTCGATACAAACATCGTCGTGTCAGCGGCGCTCAACGCGGAGGGTCCGCAGCGCACTGTTCTCCTGGCGGCACTGACGCGCCCCGCGCGGCTATATGTAACGGAACCAGTTCTTTCGGAATATCGAATCGTCCTGTCGCGCCCTGAACTCAAAATCCGCAAAGGTTTGCAGCAACAGCTCCTCCGATGGGTCGGCGACCGCGCGTATATGGTTTCGCCGTCGCGGCAAATTCACGCTGCCCGTGATCCTGACGACGACAAGTTTCTGGAGTGCGCGGATGCGTCTCGCGCCGACTATCTGGTGACCGGTAATCTGCGCCACTTCCCAAGATTCTGGAAGCAAACGAAAGTCGTCACTTCCCGAGAATTCGTCACGCTGATAGCTCCTCACCTGGCGTGACGGTGGGATCCTGCGTAGTAAAAAATGCCCGACCGGGCCAGTGAGAGGGTCCGATCGGGCGCTGAATAGGAGGATGTTCTTAGTTGGTCTTCTTTTTCGCTGTCGACTTGGGCGCTTCGCCGACTTTCGTCGTGATGCCCACGCCCATGGCTTGCAGCGAGTCGAGGCCTTGCTTGGCCTGCGCGCCGATGGGGCCGTTCGGATCGAGGTCGATGGCGTGCTGATACGCTTCGACGGTTCCGGGCTGCATCACGGGAGTGATTTTGTCGCCTACGGTCTTAAATTCCATGGTGTTGACGAGGGCGATGCCGAGCAAGAGCCACGCGGTCGCGTTCTTCGGATCGAGCGTGGTGGCCTTTTGCAGCGGCTCGATGGATTCCTTCATGCGGTTCGAGTTGTAGAGCACGGTGCCGAAATTGCGCCATGCCAGAGCGGCGTCGGTGGGATTCAGGTCGACATATTTTTGATACGCCGTCCGCGCCTCATCGACTTTTCCTGACTTCGCCAGATCGTTTCCGAGGTTGTTGTAGTTCGCGGCGACATCGGGTTTGAGCGTGATCGCCTTCTGATACGTATCCGCGGCATCTTGCCACTTGCCCATGCTCTCGTACGCCTCACCGAGACGTGACAGCACGATGGACCGGTTCGGATCGTCCGGCTTCTCTAGTTCGAGCGCCTGGTTGAGTTCCGTGACCGCCGTGCCGCCCGCCTGAGTGATCTGGTCCTTGATCGGATCCTGCTGGTCCTTCGGAGTCGCGGCCAGCTTTGCCTGTGCGGCTTTCATTGTGGTGATGGCCGCGAGGCCAGCGTCGTAATGCGTCTTCAAGGCCTGAAACTGGACTTCCGCTTCCTGCTGCTTGCGGATGGCCTCAACGGCGGCGAGCTTTCCTTGTTCCTGGAGTTCCTTCAAATTCACGTCGAATGTGGGAGTCGTGGCCGCAGCGAGTTTCAAACCGGTTTGGTAGAGGAGATAATCCTTGCCGTCCTTGTCCTTCGTTTTCAAATCGACGTTGTAGGTTCCCGCAGCAAGGCCGGGCGCGGAATAGTGCCCCTTCGCATCGGTGACGACGTCCGTCTCCTTGCTGGTTTCAACGCTCTTCATCACCAGCGTGACGTCGGGGTACGGTTTGCCCATCATGTCGAACACGGTTCCCGACAAAGTGGCATTCTGCGCGTAGGCGGCCGGAACAATCCACGCCGCCAGCGGCCCGCCGACGAGCGCGAGCATGGCTGCCATCCTGATTGTCTTCATTCCTTTCATGATCTTCACTGCCTCCTAGCATCGCAGATCCGCGCGGGAAACCCGCGCGGTCCGTCATTAATGTCTTAACTCGGTCTTAACTCGAACCCATGGGCGACCCATCGGCGATGGGACCGTTGATTCCCGCAACGCGCGGCAAAGATGACGCTGTGGCCCCGACTTCCCCCGCTCAGCTTACCGCAACTGAGGGGGAATGCGCGTTACTAAATAGGACGCGCGTGCACGAGATTCGGTTCCCGCCAGCAGCCACGCTTTCCTTGAATAGGGCATCCCTACTTTATTGTCGGATGCGATCCTGAACCACGAAGTCTATACGGGGCTCGGGGTTGGATGCCAGACGAAATTTGCGCGGCGCCTTCGCTCGGGATTGCGCGAAATTTCTGCGGGCGACACCGTATGTTCACCGGTTCCCGCGCGAATGCTTTCGCCGCTCGTGCCGCTGCACCAGAAGCACCGCCGCAACCACCAGAACCGCCGCTCCCACAAAACGAAAAGGATCCAGCGCCAGTCCGCGCCAATGAAACAGAAGAATGTACCCGATCGCCACGGCGATGGCCGGCAGAATCACTATGAGGAATGAGCGGTTCATGGCGAATTTCGAGCGCGGGCCTGCAATTTACGGCCAGTACGTAGCAGCCGTCGTATCCGTTTCCCAGACGGTTACCCGCGAGATTCTCGTTCCGCCGGGCATCGCGCTCATTTGGCGCGTGGTCTCATCATAGAAAAACTTGGCGATATTTTCCGCCGACGGATTGATTGAATCAAACGGCGCTTGATCGTTCAGAAACTTGTGGTCCACGCCTCCCACAATTTCGCGAATCACGCGCTTCAAATCCGTGAAATCGTAGAGCAGGCCGGTGGAATCGAGGCCGGAGCCTTCGACGATGATTCTCACCTTGTAATTGTGTCCGTGCGGATTTTCGCACTTGCCCTTGTAGCCGCGCAAGGCGTGCCCGGCGGAGAAGGTCTCATCCACGCTCACTTCAAACATCGATTTTCCTTCTGGGTTCCTTCTGGCCAAGCCGAGCGGTAGGGCGCGGACGACCGCTGACACCCAAATCTTTCAGCTCGATTTCCGCATGAACCGTTCGACCGCGGCGATGTCCCGGGTGGTCGCATACGCCGGAAGCGATTCCATGAAGATTTTACCATACTGCATGCGCTGGATCCGGTTGTCCAGAATCGCCAGCACGCCGCGGTCGGTGCGCGAACGGATCAGCCGGCCGAAGCCCTGCTTCAGCGCCAGCACCGCTTCCGGCACCTGGTACTCCGCGAAGGCGTTGCGGCCGTCCTCCTGCAGCGCCTTCACGCGCGCGGCGACGATCGGATCGGAGGGCACGGCGAACGGCAGCTTGTCGACGATCACGCACGAAAGCTGCTCGCCGCGCACGTCGACGCCCTGCCAGAAACTCGATGTGGCGAAGAGCACCGCATTTTCCGTGGTGCGGAATTTGTCCAGCAAAGCCGAGCGCGGCGCCGAGCCCTGGATCAAAAGCGGGAAACGCACACGGGTCCGCACGCGCTCGTATAGATCGTTCATCTGCGCGTAGCTCGTGAAGAGGCAAAACGCGCGCCCCTCGGAAATTTCCAGCAATTTGGTGATTTCCTGCGCCGCCCGCTCGGGGAATGCTGGGTCGCGCACGTCCGGCAGCGTTGCCGGGACGTAGAACAACGCCTGGTCGCCGAAATCGAATTCCGAGGGCAAAACGCGCTCGCTGGCGAGGTCCACGCCGAGTCGCTGCTTCAGGTACTGGAAGCGGCCTTCGACGGCCAGCGTTGCGGAAGTGAGAATGATCGTTTCGAACGGTTCGAAAAGGTGCTCGCGTAGCAGCGCGCTTACGTCGATGGGAGTCGCGGCTACAAAGGTCCCTTTGTTGCGGCGTTCGAACCAATAGACGTAGTTTCCTTCGCTCGATTCGAACAGGAATTTCAATTCGCCCCGCAACTCCATGGCCCGGCGCGCGATGTTAAGCAGCTCTTCCGGCTTCGCGGCGAGCGATGCGATCTCCGCTTCGAGGCTTTTCAGCGCGTTCACCAGGGCGTCGTAGGCTTCGCGGTTCTGCTCGAGGAAGCCGGCGCGCTGCGTTTTGTCGAAGGGAAACCGGCCGTCGCGGGCCGGAAACGCCTCGAAGAAGCTGCGGGCGCGCTCGCGCGTGCGGGCGATGTGCTTCAGCAGAGCCGCATCGCCCGAGCGGGTGATGCGCACGGCCAGTTCGGCGTCGCGCGCCAGCTCTTCGAAGCGGTAGTTGGAGACCTGGCGGCCGAAGTATTCGCTCGCCACGTCCTCGATTTCGTGCGCTTCGTCGAAGACCACGGCGCCGTATTCGGGGAGCACGCTGCCGAAATCGTCCTGCTTGAGCGCGAGGTCGGCGAAAAAGAGGTGATGGTTCACGATGATCAGGTCGGCCTCGGCCGCGCGCTGGTGCATGGCCGTTAGAAAACACCGGTTGAACTCCGGGCATTTTGCGCCGGTGCAGGCGTCGCGGCGCGCGTCCAGGCGCTGCCACAATTCGGAATCGTCGGGAAGAAAATTCAGCTCGGCGCGATCGCCCGTCGCAGTCACTTTTTCCCAGTCGCGGATTTGCTGAAACCAGTCCAGCTCGTCGAGGCCCTTCAGCACGGGCTGGTTGCCCATGCGGTAGACCTTCTCGCGGCACAGAAAATTCCCGCGGCCCTTCATCACCGCGACCTTCAGTTTCGGCGCGAAATATTTCTGCAGAAACGGAATGTCCTTCTCGAAGAGCTGCTCCTGGAGGGATTTCGTCGCCGTGGAAATGACCACGCGCCGCCCGCTGCGAATCGCCGGGATCAAGTACGCCAGCGTCTTACCCGTGCCGGTTCCCGCCTCGACGATCAGGTGCCGCTTTTCCTGAAACGCCGCTTCCACCAGTTCCGCCATTTCGAGCTGCGATGGCCGGTGCTCGTAACCCTCCGGCATGCATTTTTCGAGCCGCCCGCCGGGCCCGAAAATCTCAGCAATGGTCAGCTTTTCGTTCTCTGTTTCCGGCGGCGGCACCGATGCCGCGCGAACCGCGCGCGGTGAAGCCGCAGCGGCGGCAGACACGTTTTCTTTGGCTCGTTTCTGCATGGGAAGAAGACGAACTCATAAAATAGCACACCAAGGCATTGTCCAGTCGCTGAGCAGTCAACCAATACTCAAGGGCCCAGCCTTGAGGGAGAGTCGTTCGTGCCCTCGCCCTTAGTTTGTTGAACGCAACAGCAATACCGTCTTGAATGACAACTCGCATAGCAAACGTGGTAAGTTGCAATTATTAAAAAATTAAGTAAATAGGTTAATTGACATGCCTAGCCCTCTCAAAGACGCGTTCGGTGCCCTCTTTTCTCGCGTTTTTCCACGAACATTGGATGTCGATGTCAACCTCGACGCGATCCCGAGTGGGAATCATGTGTACGTAGACGCGGTCGTCAGATCGATCGATGGGTCCTATCGGGTCACCGATTTAGGTGCCGTCCCAGCTAGGATCAAGATCGGATCTCGACATTTCCGGGTCTCACAAAAGAATAGGCAAACGCTGCGCCATCTCGCAGACTGGGACCCCATCTTCGATCCCCAAAAAGGCTTCGTTTTCAACGAAAAAGATGTCCCTGAAATACTGAATTACCTGCGGTCAAAACAAAGCCTTAGGTCCACTCCTACAGCCAAGAGCATCACCGTACAGGATGCCCCTCTCGAGTTCGTCCATGAGGTCCAAGGATCAGCAAACGAGGTTGAGATTAAGACCTCGTTAACTAGTGCAGACTCAAAAGTGCAAGTATCCGACGAAAATCAGATGCGTGTGTTCGGGGACTCCAGGTACGCGCACGTTGGAAGCGGTTTCTTTGGAAAGCCTGAGGCGACGTCCTATAAGGCGTTCGAGCCGCGGCCGGGAACAGCGCTATTGTCCGGTGATCAGATCCCACTTTTCCTCCTCTATGACCTCAAGCGAATACAGAAGAGCCCCAAGAGCGAAGTGTCTCCAAGTGTTCTGGCCCAGGAAGTCATAACTTCACCATTCGAGCCAAAAGTTTCCGTGAATGTCGACGGCCCTTGGATTTGGTTTGACGTGAGATACAATGCGGAAAGATTCTCAATCCCATATCAAAGAATCCAAACCACTAAGGCCAATCAGCAATTCATCCGGGAAGAGGACACCTGGATTCAGGTGGACAAGGCAAAGCACGCTGATGTCGCGCAGCGTATTCAAGACATCCCCGAACTTGAACAGGTCAGCAACCGCTTTAGGACGCCAACCCGGCATTTTAATGAGGTGCAGGCGCTCTTGGAGCACGTTGCAAAGATTGACGCAAGCGATGCGTATAGGCAGTTCATCAAATCGCTGGAAGATTTTTCTCAAATAGAGGAGCCGCCGCTTCCGGCGGAGTTTCTAGGCCAACTGCGTGATTACCAAAAACATGGATATGCGTGGCTTTGGTTCCTTCACAAGTACGGATTGAACGGAATTCTCGCTGACGAGATGGGTCTGGGCAAAACTGCGCAGACTCTCATCGCACTTCTTGAGGCACATTCTTTCAGCAATGCTGGAACCTCTCTCATTGTGTGCCCCCCTAGCGTCCTGAGTGCTTGGGAGGACGACATAAGGAAATTCACCTCAGTGACGAATTTCCGCACCACTAGGTATGTCGGATCGAACCGCCGCAGTGTCCTTTCTGGACTCAGTCAATACGATGCCGTTCTCACTACCTACAATATCGTCGCGCGCGACATCGATACGCTATCTCAGATTGCATGGGAATACGTGATTTTGGATGAAGCTCAGAAAATAAAAAATAATGAGACCGCAACTGCCAAGGCCTGCAAGCGATTGATCGCAAGTCACAAAATCGCCTAACTGGCACACCTGTCGAGAACAGGCTGAGCGAGCTCTGGTCGATATACGACTTCCTGATGCCATCCTATCTCGGTGGGTATGCTCATTTTCGGGACGAGTACGAGGTCCCGATTATGAAGAGGGGGGACAAGAAAGCCACAGAGGAGCTTAAAAAAAGAATAAATCCGTTCAAGCTGCGCCGCCTCAAGAGTCAGGTAGCAAAAGAATTACCGGAAAAGATTTTGATGGAGCGCTATTGCGAGCTGACCCCCGAACAGGTGCAGCTCTATAAGCAATATGCTTCTGCTGAGCAGGAAAAGATAAGGAACTTACCCGAGGGAAAAGTCCGCATCGACACTTCAATTCTCACAGCAATTTTGCGTCTCAAGCAAATTTGCTGTCACCCTGCGCTGGTGACAAAAGATAAGGACGACATTTACGGAAGGTCGGGGAAACTGGAAGCGTTTCTGGAAATAGTTGAGGAACTAGTCGAGAATGGCGAGAAGGCGCTCATTTTTAGCCAATTCACCGAGATGCTTGGAATACTCCGAAAAGCGTTCGAAGACAAGAAACAGGCCTATTTCTATTTGGACGGATCAGTTCCCGAAAAGAATAGGGCGGCGATGAAGAATGATTTCCAGAAGGGAGCCGTGCCCTTCTTTCTGATCAGCCTGCGAGCCGGCGGACTTGGAATGACGCTAACCGAAGCCAACTGCGTCGTGCACTATGACCGCTGGTGGAATCCGGCCGTCGAGGATCAGGCGACTGACCGCGTGCACCGAATCGGTCAGGAAAAGCCCGTCAAGGTATTCCGAATTCACACTACTGGAACGATCGAAGAACGAATCGGCCAGCTTCTAGCCAAGAAAAAAGACTTGTTCGATACGGTGATCGAAGTAGATGATCTGCGGAAGGAAATCTCGAAAGAGGAGCTTTTGGCGCTATTCGCTCCACCCACTTAGAGTTGAGTCCCTCCGAACCAAACCTTAGGTAGATGCTATTGAGTAGCACCCGAACAGGGCGCGCACCGCTTTGCTATACTCGCGGCGATGGCCAAGGCCGCTCCTGCTCCGAAAAAACTTTTTCTGGTCGACGCGATGGGGTTCATTTTCCGCGCTTATTTTGCGCCGATGGCGCGGCTGAATAGCCCATCGGGCCTGCCCACCAAGGTTCCCTATCTTTTCTCGAACATGCTGCGGAAGCTGGCCAAGGATCACGCGCCGGACTATTTGGCCGTTGTGTTTGACACGCGGGAGCCGACATTTCGCGACAAGCTGTTTGACAAGTACAAGGCGCAGCGCCCGCCGATGCCGGAGGAACTCGCCGTGCAGCTGCCCTACGTGCGGCGGATGTGCGAAGCCATGCGGCTGCCAATCCTCGAGTACCCCGGCTTCGAGGCGGACGATGTAATCGGGGCGCTGGCCAGGCAAGCCGAAAAGTCGGGGCTCGACGTCTCCATCGTGACGAGCGACAAGGACATGATGCAGCTCGTGGGCGGGAATGTGCGCGTGCTGCGTCCCGGCGGCGCGCCGGACAAGTCCGACTTGGTCGTCGACGCGGCGAAGGTCGAGGAGATCATGGGCGTGCCGCCGGCGAAAGTCGCCGACGTGATGGCGCTCATGGGCGATTCGATTGACAACATTCCCGGCGCGAAAGGGATCGGCGAGAAAGGCGCGAAGGAGCTGATTCTCCGCTTCGGCTCGGCGGAGGCGGCGCTCGACCGCGCCAAGGAAGTCGAAGGGAAACGCTACCGCGAGGCGCTCGAGAACAGCCGCGAGGCCGTGAAGATGTCCAAGCAGCTCGCGGTGATCGATACCTCCGCGCCGGTGAAGCTCGATCTCGACCAGCTTCGCGCCGGCGCGCCGGATGCCGAGGCCCTGCGCGCGATCTACACCGAGCTGGGGTTCACATCTCTGCTGCGCGATTTACCCGCGGTGGTGCCTGTGGCCGCTACGACGAGCGACTCCGCGGCTCTCGACACTCCCGCGGCGCTGAAGAAATTCCTCGATTCGATTCCCAAAAAAGATGAAGTCGCCGTCTGGTTGACCCTCGCCGAGGGTGAACGCGAGGAAGAGGGCTTCGGTTCGCAGGTGACGGCGGTCGAGATTTCTCCCAAGGCCGGCGTTTCGCGCACCGCACAGCTGGATGCGCGGGGCGAAATGCAGGCCGCGCTCGCGGATTTTCTGTGCGATCCCGCGCGGCCGAAAATCGTGCACGATCCGAAGCTCTTCGAGTTGCTCGCGGGCCCGGCCGGCGGCATACGCCACGCGACGATGCTCTATTCCTACCTGCTGCGTCCCACGACGGCAAAGCACGACCTCGCCGACGTCGTGCTGCGCCAGGAAAGCGTTACTCTCTCCGGCTCTGCGGGGGAACGCGCGGAACATTTGCAGCGGCTCGCGCCATTGCTGCGCAAGGAGCTGGAGGAACAAGGCCTCGCCGACGTCTACAAGACGATCGATCTGCCGCTCGCGCCGGTTCTCGCCGCGATGGAGCGCGACGGCGTTCTCGTCGACCGCAAGGCGCTCGACGCCATGTCCGAAACGATGGAGCGCGAAATTCGCTCCCTCGAACAGGCCATCTGGAAGCTGGCCGAATCGGAATTCAACATCAATTCGCCGCAGCAACTGGCGGAGATTCTGTTCGACAAAATGGGGCTAACGCTCGGCGGGCGCCGCCGCGGAAAACCTCGCTCGACCGCGGCGGAGGTACTGGAAGAGTTGGCCCTCCTGCACGAAATGCCGCGCAAAGTGCTCGAGTATCGCGAGCTGTCCAAGCTGAAGTCGACGTACGTCGACGCGCTGCCGAAGCTGATTCATGTCGGAACCGGCCGCCTGCACACGAGCTTCAGCCAGACCACCGCCGCCACGGGCCGCCTGAGCTCCTCGAATCCAAACCTGCAAAATATTCCGGTGCGCTCGGAGCTGGGACGCGAGATTCGGGCGGCGTTCGTCGCCGGGCCGGGCAAAGCGCTGCTCTCCGCGGATTATTCGCAGATCGAGCTGCGCATCCTGGCGGATTTCTCCAAGGATCCCGTGCTGGTCGACGCGTTCCGCACGGGCCAGGACATTCACGCGCGCACGGCGGAGGAAGTCTTCGGCGTCGGACCGATGGCGCAAAACGCCGAGCATCGCCGCGCAGCCAAGGCCATCAACTTCGGCATCATTTACGGGCAAACGCCGTTCGGCCTTGCCGCGCAGCTCGGCATCGACCAGAAGGAAGCCGCGCAATTCATTGCGGCCTACTTCGCGCGCTATCGCGGCGTGAAGGAATATCTCGACCGCTCGCTGGCCGAAGCGCGCAAGACGGGCATGTCCCGCACGCTCTTCGGGCGCACCCGCCCGATTCCGGAAATTACTTCGCCGCAGGTGAATTTGCGGAATTTTGCGGAGCGCACCGCGCTCAACACGCCCCTGCAAGGCACCGCCGCGGACCTGATCAAGCTGGCCATGATCGCGATCGCCCGCGAACTCGCCGAACAAAAATTCCAGGCCCGAATGATCCTCCAGGTTCACGACGAGTTGCTCTTCGAGGCGCCGCCCGCCGAAATGGATCGCCTGCGCAAACTCGTGCGTCACGCGATGGAAAATGTACACAAACTCGCGGTTCCGCTGCTGGTGGATTTAAAGGCCGGGCCCAACTGGCGCGACATGAAGTAGACGGGGGCAGATCGTAGATTCTTGCGTAATGGTGGAAAGTGACGCCCGCATTTGACGTCGGGCCAGCTTCCCAGAATCCCGTTTCCCAGGACTTGGGACGTTCTAATGTGAACGTGAAGCGTCAGAGCGGAGCCTTAGCGCGATGGTTTGGCCGTCCTTCGTTACAAATTGCATTCCGCTCGCTTTGTTCGTCAGAGGCCAGCCCTTGGATTCAGGGTTCTCTCGCGTAACGCATGGTGGGTAATCCCACGTCTCGATCAAAACGGGGAAACGGGGTGCCACCCAGTCGTGGCAATCGACAAAATTTCCCATGTTTCCAGTGAAATCTGTGTCGCCCGCGAATAGCAGTTGATAAGAATGCTCTTTGCCTGCCTGTAGCGTCGTCACGATGGCGGTTGCCCTGCCATTTAGCACCCGACCAGGCACTCGCGTTCCGTTCAATGTGATTGTTGCATCCCGGTTCAAAACGAAATAGCTGACTTTCCCTGAAAGGGCCAGCCACGCACAAACTAACAAAAGCATTAGCAAAGCTGCGACGGTGAGGATCTGCCGCCTCATGATGCAATTAGACACCAGAGTTAATCGTGTTGTTTAAGGTTGCCCATCGGAAAGTCGCTCCCAAGTCCCCAGAAGGCTTATCGGAAAGTGACTCACTTCGAGGGTCACTTTCCAATCAGGCTTATGAGGGCGCTCCGCGCTACTTCAGCGCAATTTTCTTATCGGGATCCGACCGAACGATCAGGTACGTCACGTCTCCTTCGACGCTCGCCCATCCGTGCGGCACGCCGCCGGGAATAATCACCACATCGCCCTTGCTGAGCCGGCGCGAAACGCCGCCCTCAATGCCGGTACTGCCGAGATCGGTCCAATCTCCAAGCGTCGATTGACGCGGCTTCGCAGGCTCCTTCAGTTTTCCTCCGGTCACCAGCACGCCGGCGCCGTCGAGCATGATGTACGTCTCCGAAGCGGTCGTTTGATGCACGGTCGCGGTGATGGGAGCATCCTTCGGCCGGAAAACGCCGAACAGGCCGACGCGATAGCCGCCCACGTCCACCACGCGGATCGGCCGGTCGCTGTTGCGATCCTGAGGAGCGCCCTTGATGAACGCTTGAACGTCTGCGGCGGTGATGTCCGTCGCGGCCATCGGCGCCTGCGCCTTCGCGGAAGTCGCGGCGAGCAGCACGAAAATCCCCACAATCATTTTGCGCATGAGATGGTTCCTCCCTTTGGAAGAAATCGTAAGCGAAAGGTGTTCCTGTCGCGGGAGGATATCACACTATGGCGCGATCCAAGGTGCGCGGCGGCGGAGACGATTTGATTCTGTCCGGGCGCACCTCGGGTGTATAAGGGTGCGATTCGGGTGCCGGCGAACGAAATTCCGATCGGCCCGCCCTTCATTTGAATCTCAAAAAGCGAGGCGACATATGGCGCGAAAACTTTGCGTTCTGATCGGATTGCTAACCCTGTTCGCCGGAACTGCGCCCGCGCAATCCGTCGATGCGCGAAAAGCCCTGGAAGCGTCCTCCAAGGCGATGGGCGCGGATAACTTGAAGTCGATTCAGTATTCGGGAAACGGCTGGTTCTCCAACATCGGCCAGACGTACGGTCTGGCGGAAGACTGGCCGCACTACGAGGTCGCCGACTACACGAGGGTCGTCGACTATGGCGCGCAGTGGTCGCGCGAGGATTACACGCGCCGCCAGGGAAAATATCCGACGCTCGGCCGGGCGCCGATGGCGGAGCAGCACATCACGACGATTTTGAGCGGCAACTACGCGTGGGACATGCGCGGGGACACGCCGGCGCCGCTCACGCGACTGTATCTCGACGGAGTGCCGTACGCCGACCTGCGAAAGCTGGAGATCGTGCTCACGCCGCACGGATTTCTGAAAGCGGCGCTCGCCTCTTCCGACGCGACCGCGATCACGCTGCCGATCAACGGCGCATCGGATTTCGGACTCTCCCAATTTGGCAGGAAGGTGACGGTCGTCTCGTTCACGATGGGAAAATACAAGGTCAACGGCACGATCAACGATCACAATCTGGTTGAGCTGGTCGACACCTGGTATCCCAACCCGGTTTACGGCGACATGGACTACGAGATGCGGTACACGAAGTACAAAGACTTCGGCGGGATCATGTTTCCCGGCCTGGTCCACGTGCACCAAGGCGATCCGCGGCTGAATCCCGCGCACAACTACTACGAGCTGAATATTACGGACGTGAAGGCCAACGTCGCGGTGACGACGATGCCGGTGCCCGATGTCGTGCGCACCGCAGTGCCCGCTCCGGTGAAGGTCGAGAGCCAGAAGCTTGCGGAAGGCGTATGGCTCCTCGGCGGCGGGACGCACAACAGCGTGCTCGTCGAATTCAGCGACTTCGTCGCGGTGGTCGAAGCCCCGCAGAACGAGGCGCGCTCGCTCGCGGTGATCGACGAAGTCAGCCGCCTCGTTCCCGGCAAGATGATCCGCTACGTGATCAACACGCACCACCACATGGACCATGCCGGCGGCCTGCGCACCTACCTTTCGCAAGGCACCACGGTCGTGACACACGAATCGAACAAGCAGTATTACCTCGACATCATGTTCTACCCCGCGCCGCGCGAGCTTGACCCCGATCGGCTCGCGAAATACAGTCCCATGTACATGATCAGCCGCAGGCCCGCTCCGATTGACACCGTGGGCGGCGACACGCGCGGCGAAGGAAAATACGTCGTGACCGACGGCACGCACGTGATGGAAATTCTCCACGTGCAGGATATGGCCTACGAATTGGGCGATCCGTCCTACCGCCAGGGCAACCACAGCGAAGACATGCTGATGGCCTATCTGCCAAGAGAAAAAATCCTGATTAACGCCGATCTGTACTCGCCGCCGGAACCGGGCGCCCCGCCCGCCGCCCCAACGCTGGCCATGAAAACGCTGTATCAAAACATGCGCAAGCTGAAACTCGATGTCACGCAGCACGTCCCGATTCACGGCCACGCCGGAACGAACGATGAATTCGTGAAGCTCGTTGCGCTCGGGCAATAGCTTGTCGGAGCGCCGCACTGTCGCGCGTAGCGCCGGCGTCTCGCCGGCACGTCGGCTCGTGATAGACGCCGCAAAAGAGAAATGCTGAGCCGGCGAGACGCCGGCGCTACCAAAACCCTTCGCGCTTCATGCTACTCTGTGCGCCTGTGTCTGTTCTTCGGTTGGAGGGTGCTTTCGTGAAGCATGCGGCGGGATTTTTGGCTCTCGTGAATGACGCGAAATCTAGGGTGAAGGAATTGGATTTTCGCGAGGTGAAGAAGCGGCTCGATGCGGGTGAGAAGTTTACGCTGGTCGATGTGCGCGAAGACAACGAATGGGTGCGCGGGCGACTGCCCGGGGCCGTTCATCTTGGCAAGGGCGTAATCGAGCGGGACATCGAGACTGCGGTCCCGGACAAGTCCACGACGCTCGTCCTGTATTGCGGCGGCGGTTTCCGTTCGGCCCTCGCTGCGGACAACCTGCAAAAGATGGGCTACACCAATTGCATCTCCATGGACGGTGGCTGGCGCGCCTGGACCGAAGCGGGATTCCCCACAGAAAACGACTGAGCCGTCGCGAATTAAGGGACCGCTTGAAAGCCTATTCCGATCCGAAGGACTGAAGGAATGAGTGCGGAGAGAGGATTTGTATTCCCCTAAAGGGATGTAGGACCGCTAAATCATCGTCGCCGGTAACGATGTAGTCTGCGTGGCCACTCACAGCGAGCTTCAGGAATTTGTCGTCCTTTGGATCCCTAGACGCTGCAATCTGCGTATCGACGTCGACCCACTGCGCAACATCCGTCAGAGCCGTGAGGAAGCGCTGGATGTCATCCTCTTCCAGATATCGCCGGAAGCGTCGTCTATTCAGAACCTCATAGAGTTCCGCGACGACAGGAAAGGAAAGCAACAACATTCCCTTCCGCACCGCAAGGGCACGCTGAGGTGTTGAATCGGGAAGAAGCAATGCGCTGACGAGAACGTTTGTATCGAAGACGCAAAGCAATCAATCGTCCTTAAGCAACGATTCGAGCAACTCCGGAGTGAGCCCGCGGGCCTTGGCTTTTTGGCTGGCCTCGCTAAGAATGTTGTCCAGCGGGGGCGTTTCCACTGATGTTAGCTCGCGAAGCCGGAGGCTCAGCAACGCCTGTATCTTGCGCTTTTGATCCGGATTGGCGGCTTCGTAGGCCTTTGCCGTTTGCGGATCAAGCGGGATCGTGATACTGGGGTTTGCCATGGGACAATTCTCCGCCTAATTGTACGGTTTAATTCCCAAACCGTGGAACAAAATTTGCGCCCTGGCCTTGCGCGTTTGGCGGACTCCGATTATCTTTTAAGGATTCGTCTGGACGTTGGGACGCCGCTGGGGCGTGGTCCAATCGGTAGGGCACCTCACTGTTAATGAGGACGGTGTTGGTTCGAGTCC
>Ga0210403_10000529_pt1 | contig 39328 bp, 39 predicted proteins | sample IncBWC19MmetaG_FD_150863 | JGI IMG/M metagenome (GOLD analysis project Ga0210403, IMG submission 150863) | Forest soil microbial communities from Barre Woods Harvard Forest LTER site, Petersham, Massachusetts, United States - Inc-BW-C-19-M | ecosystem: Environmental > Terrestrial > Soil >...
GCTTTAAGTCCTGCTTGTCGTGATTGATGTCGCGTTGGTCAGCGTTCCGGTCGGTGCGATCCTTGCGCAGGTCGGCCTGGTCGTGGTTGATATCGCGCTGGTCCGCGTTCCGGTCGGTGCGGTCCTTGCTCAAATGGGTCTTGTCGCTATTGATGCCCTTATTGTCCTGATGGATGTCGTGCTTGTCGCCGTTGATGTCCTTATTGTCCTGATGAATATCCTTCTTGTCGTTTTTGATGTCGCGGTTGTCGGTGTTGATGTCCTTCTGATCCGCGTTGCGGTCGGCACGATCTTTGCTCAGGTCCTTTTTGTCTTCCCGAATGTCCTGCTTATCCTTCTTGATATCCTTCTGCCGGGAAGACGAGTCCGGGCTCTGGGCATTTGCGCCTCCTGCCAGCAGTCCCGCAACCATCAGTCCAAGCACACTTCCGCGAATCAATTTATAGACACACATGGTTTTCTCTCCTGAAGAAAACTTCCGGGACCTGTCCGGATTTGAGAGTCAGAAACACCAGGCAGGGAAGAAAGTTTCGGAAAAATTTGCAGAAAAACCCGCCCCGCGGGATGGGGCGGGGACCACGCCCGTCAAACAATCCTAACTATCCATTTGCCAAAGACTTATGCACCGCGTCGAGAATCCCGTTCACAAACGACCCGGCTTCTTGTGAAGAAAATTTCTTGGCCAGCTCTACCGCTTCGTTCAGGATTACCTTCGGGGGCGTGTCCGTGGTTCGCAGTTCGTAAATCGCCAGACGCAAAATCGCCCGGTCGATTACCGCGAGCCGCTCAAGACGCCAATTCTCCGCTTGCCGAACGATCAATTCGTCGATGGTGGTGGTGTCTTTCGCGGCCCCTTCAAACAGCCGGTTCGCAAACGCGCGCGTGGACTCAGTGGCCTTCGCCGCTCGCCAGAATTTTGCTTCCAGCTTTGCGGGCTCTTGCTCGCTCATGTCCCACTGGAACAGCATCTGCATCGCGAACTCGCGGGATTTTGTGCGTAGCGACACGTTATTTGCGCCTCGACTTTCCGTCGGCGAATGGCTTCGGTGGCGCTCCGCGCAATTTGCGCGATAAATTCGCCATCTCAATCGCCGACAGACCCGCTTCGAATCCCTTGTTGCCGCCCTTCAGCCCCGCGCGGTCAATGGCCTGTTCCAGTGTGTCGCAAGTCAGCACGCAAAACATGATGGGGACGCCCGAGTCCATCTGCGCAAGCTGCAAACCTCGCGCCGTCTCCGAGCAAACGTAATCGTAGTGCGAAGTTTCGCCGCGAATCACGCATCCGATCGCGATTAGCGCATCGTAGCGTCCCGTCATAGCAAGTTTCTTCGCCGTCAGCGGCAGTTCGAAGGAGCCGGGTACTCGCACGACGTCCACGTCCTGGCTTGCGGCCCCCGCCCGCTCTAGCGCATCCACCGCCGCCGCCAGCAGCCGCTCGGTGATAAAACTGTTGAAGCGGCTCACAACAATTCCAAAACGCAACCCCCTCGCAGTCAATCCGCCGTCAATTTGTCCAGGATATAATTTTTCCGCCATCTATGGTCTCGGCCGCTCTCTTTTTCTTTTGGATTCACTTATTTCCGTTGTGTCCTTTACTTCCCAACAAATTTCGCCGCTCTCTTCTCCAAAAATGCCTTTGTCCCCTCACGCATGTCTTCGGTCGCGCAAACCAAACCAAAAAGAGTGGCTTCCAGGAACAGTCCTTCCTCCTGAGACATTTCCACACCCCGCTCGATCGCTTCCATCGCGTAGCGCACCGCAACCGGCGCATTGGCAATGATCTTCTTTGCCAATGCCTCGGCGGCAGGCAAAAGTTCTGCCGGCTCGTATACATGATTCACAAGCCCGACGCGCAAAGCTTCGTCGGCGCCAATCATTTCGCCGGCCAGGCAGAGTTCGTGAGCCACTCCCTTGCCGCAAAGCCGCACCAACCGCTGCGTTCCGCCGTATCCAGGCAGAAGGCCCAGCTTCACTTCCGGCTGCCCCAGCTTCGCCGTCGTGCTCGAAATTCGAATGGTGCAGGCTAGCGCAACCTCACACCCGCCCCCCAGCGCAAAACCATTGATCGCGCAAATGGAGGGCTTGCCCATCGTTTCCAGCAAGTGGATCACTCCCTGTCCAAACAGCGAAAACTCTTTTCCCACGACTGGCGTCTGCTGCGAAAGTTCGCCAATGTCCGCTCCCGCAACGAATGACTTTCCGCCCGCGCCGGTGAGAATTAGTACCCGCACCGCCTGGTCAGCGCTCGCATCCAATAGCACTTGCTGCAACTCTTCCATGGTCTGGCGGTTCAGCGCATTCAAGACCTTCGGCCGGTTGAAGGTGATGAACGCAATCCCGTCTCTCTTCTCGTACAAAATATTCTCGTAGCCCATCGCGTCCTGGTCTTTCTTCTCCGTGTCCGCTGTGCTCTCCGCGTCCTCGCTGTAAGATTCTTTCCTTCTTTTCCTAAAATCTCATGGCCTTCGGTTTCGCGGGATCCGCATAATCATAAAACCCCCGTCCCGCCTTCCGACCATTCCACCCCGCTAAAACCATCCGCCTCAAAAGCGGCGGCGATGCAAATCGCCGCTCATGGAACTCCTCAAACATAATCTGCGAAATGTAATACGTCGTATCCAATCCCACGAAATCCAGCAGAGTCAGCGGCCCCATCGGATGTCCGCAACCCAGTTTCATGGAATTGTCGATGTCCTCGATCGAGCCCACGCCTTCTTCCAGCGCCCGAATCGCATCCAGCAAATACGGCACCAGCAGCCGGTTCACAATAAATCCCGTCGAATCGTGCGCTCGCACCGCCGTCTTCCCCAGCTTCGTCCCAAATTCGACCATCTGTTCATATACGTCTGCGTCCGTCGCAATCGTGCGCACCACCTCCACCAGCTTCATCACCGGCACTGGGTTAAAAAAGTGCAATCCCACAAACCGTTGCGGCCGCTTCGTGGCTGCGGAGATTTCCGTGATCGTCAACGACGAAGTGTTGCTAGCAAAAATCGTCGATGGAGGGCACAGCGCATCCAGCGCAGAAAAAAGTTCACGTTTCGCAGGCAATTGCTCGATAATTGCTTCGACAATTACGTCGCAATCTTTCAAGTCCTCGAGCAACGTCGTCCCGCGTAACCGCCCGCGAATTTCACCTTGCACCGCTGCTGTGATCGTTCCCTTTTCTACCAACCGGGCCAAGTTTTTCTCGATACTCTTGAACCCCTTCTCGACAATTTCGGGGCTCACTTCACGCGCCACGGTTGCAAATCCCGCTGCCGCGCACACCTGCGCGATACCCGAACCCATCAACCCACACCCCACAACTCCCACTTTTTGAATCGCCATTCTTTATCCTCGCTGAATTGACAGGTGACTATGACAAACCGCGCGTGGAGCGAAACGCAAGTCTAGCAGAAAGTGCCACTTCCGGACTCTTCTTTGCGCTCCTCAGCGCACTCGGCGCCTCTGCGTTATCTTTTCTCTTCTTTTCTAGACAAATCTCCCGCGGCTTGGTGCCTCTGCTGCAACTTCGTTACATCATTACTTCTTTACTTCGTTCCGTTCAGCGCCTCAACAATCATCGCGATTCCCTGCCCGCCCCCAATGCAAGCCGTCGCCAATCCGTAGCGCAAATTGTTACGCCGCAGCTCATTCAAAATCGTAATCAACAGCCGCGTCCCGCTCGCCCCCAGTGGATGCCCCAGCGCAATCGCTCCTCCGTTCACGTTGGTCTTGTCCCGGTTCAATCCCAAGACCTTCTCCACAGCAAGATACTGCGCCGCGAACGCTTCATTCAGTTCGACGCGATCCATCTGCTCCAGCGCAAGCCCCGCCAGCTTCAGCGCTTTTTGCGAAGAAGGCACCGGCCCAATGCCCATAATGCTAGGATCGACCCCCGCCGTCGCCCACGACACAATTCTTCCCACTGGCTTCAGCCCGCGCTCTTTCGCCGTCTTTTCCCGCGTCACCACAACCGCCGCCGCGCCATCCACAATACCGCTGGCATTTCCCGCCGTAACAATCCCATCCTTCTTGAACGATGGCGGCAATTTCTCCAGCGTCTCCATCGTCGTTTCCGGCCGCCGGTGATCGTCTTCGCTAAACACAATCGTCTTCTTCCCCTGCTTCACTTCCACAGGCGCGAGTTCTTCCCGAATCCGGCACGCCTTGTATGCCGCATCCGCCGCTTGCTGGCTGCGCAACGCATACGCGTCCGCGTCCCTACGCGTAATCCGGTGTTGCTCCGCCAACTTCTCCGCGGTCATGGCCATCGGCAATCCGCAAAAGCTGTCCGTCAGCCCGACAAATAGCGAATCCTCCAGCGCCCCGCCGCCAAGTTTCAATCCGGTCCGCGCTCCGCGAACCACAAACGGCGCCTGCGTCATATTCTCCATGCCCCCAGCAAGCACCATCGTCGCTTCGCCCAACAAAAGCCTCTGCGCCGCCTGCGACACCGCCTCAATCCCCGACCCACACAACCGGTTCACAGTCACGGCAGGCGTTTCCGTTTTCAGCCCGGCCTTCAACCCAACATGCCGCGCGCCATAAAGTGCGTCCGCGCTCGTCTGCATCACGTTGCCGAAAATCGCGTGATCGAACTCTCCCGGGTCCACGCCCGAACGACGGATCGCCTCTTTCGAAGCATGCACCGCCAAATCAATCGCGCTCACCTCCGAAAACGCCCCCGTATACCGTGCCATCGGCGTCCGCGCTCCCGCCACAATCACCACATCCGTTGGAAACATATTCTCCTCATTTCTCCAGGTTCTTCGCCGGATTCCAGTGCTCCCAATCCTGAATAGGCGACTCAATATCGCCAACTGTCTCGACCTTCCCCGCCATGAATGCAAACAGCTCTTCCTTCTCTCTATCTGTGTCGCTGCGTTTCGAGCTGGCCCTGCGGCACTGCCCGCCGCTGATCGCCCGCTTGCGCTTCGGCCCTTTCTTGTTCTTTTTGCGCACCAGCTCATTTTGCCATGCCGCAACGCCGCTGGACAGCCGATGTAGCTTGTGCAGGCGTGCTATTTCGGAGTAAAACAGGCCGGATGAACAGTTCCTCCATGGCCGTTAGTTCCAAAACACGCCGGCGATCCTGCGCTCCGCGGCTGCTTTGGGCCACAGCGGCAATAGCCATCGCGCTTATCGCCGGGGCCCTAGTCGCGATCGGACAAGCACAACCGCAAATCACTTCCAGCGAGCGCGAGTATGCGGAAGGCATGCTCTCCAATATCCATCGAGTTCTCAAAGAGAAATACTATGACCCGTCCTTTCACGGCATCGACCCTGATGAACGATATAAAACCTATCGGGAGCAGCTCAGAAACGCGAAAACCATCGGGGCCGCCTATCGGGTGATCGAAGCCTACCTTTCCGGGCTGGACGATTCTCACACCATATTTGTCCCGCCGCCGAACAGCAAACGCGTCAGGTATGGTTTTCGGCTGAAAATGATCGGCGAACGGTGTTTCATCACCGACGTTCGTCCAGACACGGACGCCGCTCAGATGCTCCATCCTGGCGACCAAGTTGTGAGTCTCGATGGTTATGCGCTCCATCGGCAAGACTTGTGGCAACTCGAATACTATCTTTATCGGCTGCCTCCTCGCCTTACCACCGACTTCACACTCCGCGACGTATCTGGCGGCGTGCGCCACGAAAGCGTTACCGCAGAATTTGAGGCAGGCAATTCACTTTTGGATTCCACGGTCTATAGCATCGCGCATGCCAGGATCGAAAACGAATACCGGCGGCACTTATTGCGATCTCGCTCGGCGGAAGAAGGGGAGGTCTTGTTCTGGAGACTGCCTTCGTTCAGCGGAGACGAAGGAGATATCAGCAGCATGTTCGCCAAAGCTCGCAAGCACAAGGCGCTGGTACTGGACTTACGAGGAAACGGCGGTGGTCTTGAGAATGTCATGCTGTTCATGCTGAGCAACCTTTTCGACCATGACTTCACTATCGGAAATCTGGTTATGCGCAAGGAGCAAAGGCCACTGCTGGTGAAATCACGGGGCCACGACGCATTCGCGGGCCAACTGACGGTCCTCATCGATAGTCGCAGCGCATCAGCTGCGGAAATACTCGCCAGGGTCGTGCAATTCGAACACCGTGGCACTGTCGTTGGCGATCGCAGCGCTGGCAGCGTTATGGTCGCCCAATTTTACCCACTAAAGGAAGGCGTAGACCTGGTCCTTCCTTACGGCGTCGAAATCACGATTGCGGATTTGATCATGACGGACGGAAAGAGCCTCGAAAAACATGGCGTGATCCCCGACCTCACCCTGCTGCCATCTGCTTCCGATCTCGCCGACGGGCGAGATCCCGTCCTCGCTCACGCCGCCGAATTGGCCGGCGCCAAACTCGACGCATCTCTCGCCGGCAAGATGTTCCCCTACGAATGGCCAGTGGCAAATCCAACCATAAACTAGATCGGCGCGATTATTCGGACTCGCGATTCGTCTAACTGACACCGCCAAGGTAGTCGAGCCACGGATTGCGCTTTGCGTGGCGCGGAATTAGACCTTCGGCGTATCCAGCGTCACGACGGTATCCCCGCCTTTTTTGCGGGCTTCTTCCACGCTGAATTCCGCGCGATTGATCAAATCCGTCACGATATCTTCGCTGTCGTATTCGTGCTTTGCCACCGCTTCGACGATCCCCGCGCTCAGCGTGATTTGCGTCGTGTCCCAGGGCGGCCGCAACCCTGAAGCTGCGCGGCGCAATTTATCGGCAAGATTCTGCGCCCCGGCAAGTGTCGTGTCCGGCAAAATAAACGCCAGCGACCACGATGTGTATTTCACCGCCACGTCGTTCTGCCGCACGATCGGCTGGAGTGAACGCGCCAGCTGCTCCAAAAAACGCTCCAGTGGCGATTCACCCTGCTGCCGGAGTATTTCCGCGCCGCGGTCGATTTGCAAAATAGCAAGCGCCAGCGGCGTCCCCTGGCTGCGCGCCCGGTCCGCTTCCGTCAGCAGGCAGCTCTGGTATGAGCTGCGGCTGAGCAAGCCCGTGCGTTCATCGGAAACACCCATGCGGCGCACCAGTGAGCGCAGCCGCGTGTGGCTCACGCTCATCAGCATCTGATCGCCAATCGCCTGCAAAAAATAGGCCTCGTTCGGCTTCCACTTATGCGGCTCAGCCTGTCCTACAATCAACATTCCCGCAGGCGCTTGCGTTTCTTTATCTGTAATCATCACGCCCAGCGCCGTCGCTAGACCTAGCTCGCTGAGAATCGATCCTTCCGTGGCGTCGACCACCAAACCGCCCAGCTCATCCGGTTCGGCCTTCTCCATCTGCGCGAGCAGCAGAACCACCTGCGCTCCCGGTGCGGGCTTGCTCGTCTGGCTGCAAAACTCCGCGGACATCTCTGGAGGCCGGCCGGGTGCGCCAACGACGGCGATACACCGCGTAACGCGCAGGTGAGATCCCACTTCGCTCACGGCTGTGTTCAGCATGGCCCGCGGCGTCTGTTGTCGGAAAATCTTTTGGTTGATTTCGGAAATCTTGGACAGATCGCGCAGCGTCTCCGCGCTGTACACCCCCGTCCGCGTGGTCACTTGCACCGGCTGCGCCTCGACGACGGGCGCCGGTGGAGGCGCGGGAGGCGCAGCGACCTCTTCGTTGGGTTTCGCCGCGCCAGGTGGCCACCAATTCGCCATCTGATAGAGATTTTGCAAACGCGCGTTGCGCTCTTCTTCTCCGGGAAACATGATCGCGATCTTTTGCAACCGTTCGAGCGCCTTCGCCTGTAAGGAATACTGCAGGAAGATTTCTGTTTGTACGATCAGATCTTCGAGGGCCTGCGCATGCCGTCCTTCTTCCGTGTTTGGCGGGCCCTGAGAGACGCTTGCTCCCACTCCGGCGCCAGGCGGCGGCACCGTGCCCGGGCCCATGGACTTTGCCACTCGGCCTCCCACTCGTCTCAAAAACACTTCGTCAACGTGTCCGCGAAGCTTATCCAGCCGCTCTTGATTCCGGTAGTCGTAGGCATCGATATCCACCAGCCGCTCGAGGGAATCGCACGCCTTTCGGAAATCGCCGGCATTGAAATACACATCGAACAGTTTTACGAGAATTTCAAAATACTGTGATTCGCGGTTCAGCTCGTTGTAAACGGTGGCCCAGAACTCCATCATGGCTTGCGAGTGCGGATGTTTTGCGGCGATAGCGTCTAACTGCGTGGCGAAATCATTTTGGCGTTTGTCCGCGAACATGCGCCGTTTCAGGGCCTGCAGCACGTCCACGCCTTTCATGGTCTGCGCGGAGGACGCATAGGCATCGGCAAGTTCGAAAAGCCGCTCTGCGCCGGCGTTTTTTTCACGCAGCAACTTTTCGAGAATCTCGCGCGCCCGGTCGAGATTCCCGCCGCGTATCAGGGCGTCGCCGAACGTCTCGAGAAAGACCGCATCGCTCTCTGTTCCTGCGAACGGTTCGAGAAGTGTGGCGGCTTCCGCGGCTCCATCGCTGCGCAGCTTGGCCTGCGCGTAGAGCAGCGCGACGCTCCGCTCTTGCGGCGCAAGGTTGTAAGCCCGGCCGAACAGCTTGAGTGCATCCGCCTCGGCGCCCCCCGCCGATGCAAGCTGCCCGGCCCGCAGAAAAGTCCGCGCCGCCAGTGCGCTCTTTCCGATGCTCTCTGCCGCTTCGGCCAGCCGCAGCTGCCGGATGAGACTCTCCGGATCCAGCTGCGCGATTCGCTCCCAGCAAAAAAGCGCGTCTTCATGGCGTCCCACGCCTGCAAATAATTCCCCGGCCTTGGTGTACTGATCGATCGCTTCTTCAGGGTGATTCTGTTTTTGCTGCAAGAATGCGTAGCGGGCGATGCGCTCCGGCGGCTGCGGAGTGGTCCCGCTGCGCAGAAAACGATTATAGATAGCCAGGGCTTTGGTTTCGTCGCGCGGATCGATCAGCAAATCGAAAAGGAGCCCGTAATAAACGGCGGCGCGCTCTGGTTGATCCATGCGCGCGTAAAGATCTCCCAGCGCCTGCGTCGCTTCCTGGTGCTGCGGCGCGTCATCGAGCACCGCCAGATAGGCTTCGATGGCGTCCTCGACGCGGTTCTTTTCAAGGAATCGCTTGGCGCGGTCCAAATGCTTGCTGACGTCTGCGGCCATCCGTCCGGGTTGCCTTTGCTTTGCCTGTCGGCTGACTAGAAAATCTTGTGCCAGGTCGTGCGCAGGGCGAGGTGCGAACGCCCTCGTTCAACTATATACCGCCAGCTCAAGGCGGGCAAAACTCCCGCGATATGATGATGCAGTATGTAGCACGGCAGAGTACGGCGCTAAGAACGTGCCGCGGACGCGCCGAAGGGACTCGGAGAACGGGCAGCTCGAGGCGCGCGCCGCCCAGAAAGAGTAACCCGGCGAACGGGCTGCGCCGCGCTGTGATTTGTGGCAAACTGAATGATTACCCGGCATGGTTTCGAGCGACGCGTGGCTTCCCTGCCCCGGAGCGGTAGCCCGCCGTCGATAACCCAACTGGCAAAAAACTACAGGCGGTAGCAGACCCGAATGGACCCGAAGTTCATACGCAATTTTTGTATCATCGCGCACATCGATCATGGCAAGTCCACGCTCGCGGACCGACTGCTCGAGATGACCGGCGCGCTCACGCAACGCGAAATGCATGAACAGGTGCTCGACTCGATGGATCTTGAGCGCGAGCGCGGCATCACCATCAAAGCGAAGAGCATCCGCCTGCATTACACCGCGAAAGATGGAATCACGTACCAGCTCAATTTGATCGATACGCCGGGACATGTGGATTTTTCCTACGAAGTTTCGCGGGCGCTCTCTGCGTGCGAAGGCGCTTTGCTGGTGGTCGATGCCAGCCAGGGCGTCGAAGCGCAAACTGTCGCGAATACTTTTCTCGCCGCAGGCAATAATTTGACGATCGTTCCGGTGATCAACAAAATTGATTTGCCTGCCGCGCAGACCGATTTCGTTAGGGAACAAATTGAAAGCGTCCTTGCGATTCCCGCCGGGGACGCTTTGCTGATCAGCGCGAAGAGCGGACTCGGTGTGGACGAGGTTCTCGAAGCGATTGTGAAACGCATTCCTGCGCCGAAAGGCAGCTCGGAAAATCCGCTGCAGGCGCTGATTTTCGATTCGTGGTTCGACATTTACCGCGGAGCCGTGGTCCTGGTACGGGTGATGGAAGGGCGCGTCACCAAGCACACGAAAATCCGGCTTTGCTACAGCAACGAAGTCTACGAAGTCGAAACGCTCGGCACGCTCACTCCAAAACCCATCGCGCTCGAGGAACTCGGCGCGGGTGACGTGGGCTTCATTGTCGCAAACATCAAGCGCGTGGCGGACGCCCGTATGGGCGATACCGTCACGGAAGCGAATCGGCCCGCTGCGCCGCTTCCCGGATTTGAGGCCATCAAACCGATGGTTTTCGCCGGGCTGTTTCCCGTCCTCGCGGATGACTACGAGCCGTTGCGCGACGCCCTTGGCAAACTGCAGTTGAACGACGCCGCATTTTTTTACGAGCCGGAAAACTCCGTGGCGCTCGGCTTCGGATTTCGCTGCGGCTTTCTCGGCTTGCTGCACATGGAGATCGTGCAGGAACGGCTGGAACGCGAGTTCGGAATCAACCTCATTACCACGGCTCCCAGCGTGCGTTACCGGATCACGCGCGTTACCGGAGAAGTCATCGAAGTCGACAGCCCGGCAAAATTTCCAAATCCCAGCGACATTGAAAAAATCGAAGAGCCGATCATCACAGCGATGATCATCACCAACGAAGAGTCCGTCGGCGGAATTCTCCAGCTCTGCCAGGAAAAGCGCGGGACGCAGAAAAATTTCGAATACCTGTCGCCGACCCGCGTAATGCTCACCTACGAGCTGCCGCTCAATGAAATCGTGCTCGACTTTTACGACCGCCTGAAGAGCGTTTCACGCGGCTATGCTTCGCTCGACTACCATCTTGCCGGGTACAGCGAATCCGATCTGATCAAATTGGATGTACTCGTGGCCGGGGAACCGGTGGATGCGCTGGCGCTGATCATCCATCGTGAATTCGCGGCGGAACGCGGCCGCGAATTGGTGACGCGCCTGCGTAAGCTGATTCCGCGCCAAATGTTTGAAGTGCCCATCCAGGCGGCCATTGGCAGCCGGGTTATCGCGCGCGAAACGGTGGCGGCCATCCGCAAAAATGTGCTCGCCAAGTGCTACGGCGGGGACATTTCCCGCAAGCGCAAGCTCCTCGAAAAGCAAAAAGAAGGCAAGCGCCGTATGAAGCGCGTCGGCCAGGTGGATATTCCGCAGGAAGCCTTTCTCGCAGTGCTTAAAGTTGCGTCCTCCTCCGACGACGATTAGCATGGAGCTTCGCAGGGTCAACAGGAGCCATTCATGTCGATCATGCGTGTTTGTGTGTATTCGCTTGTCTGCCTCACTTGCGTCGTTGCTGCTTTTTTTGTCCCGCCCGATGGGAACCTCGCCAGGCAAAATCCAGATCCTCAAACGCAGGCGCAGATTCAGGCGCGAGAAGCGTTGCTTCGGGGCGTACAGGCCTTCAAGAACGGCCAGTATGAAGAAGCCATACAACAGTTCAGCCACGCCAAGCAATGGGATCCCAAACTCATTGACGCGCGGCTGTATCTCGCAACCAGCTATGCTTCGCAATACATTCCCGGGGCTCCCTCGGAGGAAAACCGGAAAAAAGGTGAAGCCGCGATCGCAGAGTTTCGGGAACTGTTGAGGATTCAGCCGGGCAATGTCACGGCAATCGATGGAATCGGATCGCTTCTCTTCCAAATGGCCGGTCAGCCCTTCGATGCGGACAAATTCGCGGAATCGAAGTCCTTCCATCGGGAACACATCACGCTTCGACCGCAGGATCCCGAGCCCTATTACTGGGTGGGTGTCATCGATTGGACGTTGTCCTTTCTCGCCGACCGGGAACTGCGAGCTGGGTTCAACCAGCACGCTCGTGGAGATGAACAACTGGGAGCGGCCGACTCGCTCCCTGCGAGCCTTCGTGAACAGTACAGGCAGGAATATGGCACTGTTATCGTTGAGGGCATCGAGTCTTTGAAACACGCGATAGAGTTGCGCGCAGATTATGACGATGCGATGGCGTATCTGAGTTTACTCTACCGTCGTAAGGCGGATGCGGTTGCCTACGAAAGTGAGCGAGCGGAACTGACTGCCGTCGCTGATGAATGGCTCGACAAGATCAAAGAGATCAAACAAAAACGAGTGGCGCCGCAGCCACAATAGACTGCCGCACCAGGGCAGCACCTTCATGATCCTTCCTTTTTTTTCACTTCAGTGCTGAGGCGGCCGCGGTGGAGTTGGATAGAGACGGCGTCGCCGAGTTGCACTTGGGCGGCGTCGCGGAGGAGGTTGCCGCGGGCGTCGCTGGCGATGGCGTAGCCGCGTTCCAGGACTTTCAAAGGACTGCGTTCGTGGAGCTGGAGAGCAAGGCGCTCCAGGCGTTCGCGTTTGGTGCGCAGAAGGCCTTCGGCGCGGACGCCTAGATCGGCGCTGCATTTTTCGAGGCGCAGACGGAACGCGGAAATTTTCACGCGAAAATCGAACGTGGCGATTCGCAGCTGCAGCGCGGTGAAGCGTTTGCGCGATTGTTCGAGGCGCGCGCGCAGTCCCAACGCTAGGCGCGACGTCATTTCATCGGCGCGCTGGCGCTGCTGGCGGAGGAGATCGAGGGGACGGCGGAAGCCGCGACGCGCTGAAAGTTCGTGGACGCGCTTGCTTAAATCCAGGAGACGGTAACGGACCAGGCTGGCGAGCGTGTCACGCAAATCGGCAACACGCCTATCGAATTCGCGGCGCGTCTGGACGACTAGCTCAGCGGCAGCGGAGGGAGTGGAGGCGCGAACGTCGGCGACAAAATCGGCGACGGTAAAATCGGTTTCGTGGCCCACGCCGGAGATGACGGGAATCTCGGAAGCCGCGATGGCGCGGGCAAGAGATTCTTCGTTAAAGACCCACAAATCCTCCATGGAACCGCCGCCGCGCGCAAGAATCAAGACATCCACGAGTTTTTTCTGATTGAAAAATTTCAGCGCTTTGACGATTTCCGCGGCGGCGCCTTCCCCCTGCACGCGCACGGGAAAAACCATCAAGTGCACGTTGGGAAAACGGCGTCGCAGGATGCGAACGACGTCCCGCACCGCAGCTCCGCGCGGCGAGGTGATCAAGCCAATGCGGCTGGGGAGCATTGGCAGCGGCTTTTTGCGTTCGGCGGCAAACAGTCCTTCCGCTTCGAGACGCTTTTTGAGTTGTTCAAAAGCAAGTTGCAAGGCGCCGAGGCCGACGGGTTCAAGGTTCTCCACGTAAATCTGGTATTCACCGCGGGCTTCGTAGACGCTGATCGAACCGCGAACGGTGACGTGCAGGCCGTCCTCGGGACGGAACCTGATGCCCCGCTGCTGCTGTTTGAAAAAGACGCAGCGGACCTGGGAGCGGTCGTCCTTGAGCGTGAAGTAGATGTGGCCGGACTGGGCTTCGCGGCAGTTGGAGATTTCGCCTTCGACCCAGATGTCCGTGAAATTCTTGCCCAGCAGATCGCGGATGCGGGCCGTCAGCTCACTGACGGTGAGCGCGCGGCGGGTGGGCTGGAGGTTGAAGGTGAGCTGGCTCATCAGGAGGTGCTCGGTGCTTGGTGACTCGTGACTCGAGGCTCGTGCCTGGTGATCGGCATGGCGTGACTGGTGACTTGCGACTGGCGACCGCGGGATGAGATCGAAAGTTGTATGTGCCGTGTGGCAGGCAGGAGTAGCAGAGTGGGGGCGGCGCCGGTGCCCGCCAGGATCAGGGCTAGTTCCTGGGCTTGTTCGCTAGCAGTCGATTGCGGCCAGCGGGTCCCACGAAGACGGGCGAACTGATGGAGATCGACTGCTCCGGCAAACCTTGCCGACCATTTAGCTGGGTTCATGGATCGGTCCGGGCGATGCGGCGAACCCGTGACGAACTGGGAACATTGCGGCGGGAATCGCGGAGGGCGCGGAGTCGCGGGCTGAGACTGAGGGCCGTGACGCATGGATGGAGCTCAACACAGCGGCAATGCCGTAGGCGCTCAAGGTAGTTGAGGAGACGGCGCGTCGAGCGGAGGCGCTGCTGCAATTCGGCAATTTTGCGAGAGGTGAGTTTTCGCCAGCGCGCTGAGACCGGAGTGTTTTTGTGGAAGCCGTTGAGGAACAGCTTGATCTCCGACAGGGTGAAGTCCATCTCTCCCGCGACGCGGATAAGCAGGACGCGGTCCAGAGCGTCGCTGGAATAGCGGCGCTGGCCATTGATACGCTCGGCTGACGCGAGCAAACCCACCTTTTCGTAGTAGCGGATGGCCGAGGGCGCGAGGTCAGCCCGTGCGGCGAGTTCTCCGATTTTCATTTCCGTGCTCCTGGCCTCGAAAGCTGAGACAGAGTCAGCGATGGAAGCCGGTAGGCGAGAATCAGTGCTTGACTTAAAGTCAGCTTTAACTTTTAGCATTTCAGATGGGACGTGGCAAATCAATATTGGAGGATGAGATGAACAAGGAATGGAAGCAGCGGATCGAAGGAACCAGCAGGAGAATTGCGGTAGCTGCGCTGGGTCTAACGATCGCCGGAATAGCCGCGGGTCACGGTTTTCGTGAACAGGACGGAAAGGATGCTGCCAGGATCCGGGTGGATGGAAAGTTCTACTGCAACATCAAAGCGCTCGCTATCGAGGAAAGAGCGCGCCACAAAGAGTTGACGGAGAAGCTGCTCGCGGCCAGGAACGAAACGATCGAGACAGAAAAAGGCTACGAGTTTCAGTACCGCCCGGACAAAGTTACGATTGCGGAGGTGGCCGAATGGGTCGTTGCCGAGAGCAAGTGCTGCCCGTTTTTTGATTTTCACATGGATCTGGAGAATCAAGGGAAGTTGGTATGTTTGCGACTGACAGGGAGCGCAGGAATCAAAGACTTCATTCGGTCGGAATTTCACCTTTAGCAAGGACGGGTCGCCCGAGGGCGGCCCGTTCAGCAAGCGCGCACGCGTCGGCGCGGGCTACGGTTTAGCCGGCGCGGGAGCTGGTGCGGTGTTGAAATTTACTTTGGGGGCTTGGCGCGCGCCGGGTTCGGTTTTGAAGTAGGCGTCGTTGCGGGTGAAGCCGCTCATACCGGCGATCAGGCTGTTCGGAAAGAGAGCTATGTAGGTGTTGTAGTCCTGAACGGTTTCGTTGTAGCGGCGGCGCTCGACGGCGATACGGTTTTCCGTTCCGGCCAGTTCATCCTGGAGACGGAGGAAATTCTCATTGGACTTGAGCTGAGGATAGTTTTCTGTGAGCACCAAAACTTTCGCGAGAGACGCCTCGAGTTGGCTATTCGCAGCGATTTTGTCCGCGGGTGTGGTGGCGTTCAGATAGCCGGAACGGGCTTTGGCGATCTCCCCGAAGACTTCTTCTTCGTGCTGAGCGAAACCCTTGACCGTCTCGACGAGATTGGGAATCAAATCGGCGCGGCGCTGTAGTACGACGTCTACCTGCGCCCATGCAGCATTGACTGCCTCGCGCTGGATGGCCATTTGATTTCGCCGCGAGATAAACGAGCTGCCCACAAGCAACGCGACGATGACAAGAACGACCAAAATAATCAGACCTATTTTCATGACGCTTGCCTCCGCAACAAATCAGGAACCGGCTTAGCCGGCTCGATGCCACTCCTGCTTGGGAACTTGCTTATCCAAAGCGGAAACTACCACAGTCAGAGCATTTAAGTACTGCCCGTACGTCCGGACAATGTCATCGACGTGAGTGTGACGATCCCGGAGCTTGAACGCGACTGTAAAGGCTTCCGCGTCCGCGCCGGTGAGAACGGCAATGCGCGCGAAAACCTCCTGGGCGGTAGCGGGCGGCTCCTCGTCGAAGGCGATCAGGGTGTGGCGGAGGAGGGCGAGGACGCTCGAAGATGACTTGGCTTCGGCGGTGCGAAGCTCGCTTTCTTTTTGGCCGGTGAGGAGGAAATGCTGGCGGAGCTTGAGCAACAGCGTGCGCAGATCGTGCTCGACCTGCACGCGATGGAGATTCATCGGCACGAGAACGCCGGCCACGACGTCCGCGCCATAGAGAACGCGGCGGCTCTCCTGCATATCGAGCAGTTCGATGGAAAAAACGTCGGCGGACTGGCGCAATTCTTCGGCGGTGAAAAACAGCGGGGCCGGTTCGTTGTGGTCCTTCGACCACCAGTGCACGACGGGCGTGACCCGCGTCAGTTCGCGCGCGGCCACGGAACGCAATACACATAGGACGTTCAAATCGGAGTGGCCTTCCTTGAAATCGCCACGCGCGGCGGAGCCGTAGAGAATCATGGACTCGAGATTCTCTCCGGCGAACTCTTTCATCCGGCTTACGAGATCCGTCAGCTTCGCTTCCGTCGACAGCATTCGGCTACCGCTCCTTGTCGAAACTCACGAACTACCATCGCGCACGGGTCGTCGAGTATGGCCATTTCGACGGCTCACCAACTACCGCCGGCGCCACCGCCTCCGCTGCTCCCGCCGCCAAAACCGCCAAAACCTCCGCCCCCGCCGCTGGAGCTGCCGCCGAATCCTCCGCCCCCGCCTCCGCCAAGCATGCCACCGATCATGGGGCCAATCCACCAACCGCCGCCTCTTCCGCCACGGCCGGATGTGTTTCTCGCCGCTCGAGCGAAAACTCGAATGACGATGAAGAGGACGATCAGAATCGGCCAGATTGGGAAAGACCGGGATTCGTCTTGGCGCGGGCGCGCCGTCCGCGCAGGAGGCGTTGCGGTGAGCGTCACGCCGCGATCGTCGGCGATGTACTTGGCCAGCTGCCAAGCGGCGGCTTCTATGCCGGCGCTATAGTTGCCCTGAAGAAAATAAGAGCGCATGAGGCGGCCGGCATCGCCGGCCCTGGCGTCGTTGATGACGGGTTCGAGACCGTAGCCGACTTCGGTCCAGTATTTGCGTTCCGTGGGAGCGACCAGAAGGAGGACGCCGCGATTTTCTTTTTTGCTGCCGACGCCGAGCTGCTTGTAGAGTTCGTTGCCGTACTGCTCGACGGTTTCATCCTCGAGCGAGCGAACCGTAACGATGGCCATCTCCGCGCCGGTTTTTTGCTCGAGCTCGGCGCACAGGTTTTCGAGTCGCACCTTGGCGTCTGGAGCGATGACCTGGGCGAGATCAGTGACGTAGCCGGCGGGATGAATGTCTTTTAGCTTTTCCGCCGAAGAAGCGGGTGCGGATACAAGAAAAAGAAAAATGAAAAGAAATTGCGCGGTGAAAAATCGCTTCGGGCCGGAATGAGACCTGCAGGTTCGAGACGGCATGCAAGAAAGACTATAGGAGGTGGAGACCGGACTGTAAAGAGAGGCCGGGCGTCCGAAACAGTGCGACGAATCACACCTGCGGCCTTGCGCCGAGTTCAGGGTCTGGTTCGGAAGTCCGTGGGGAGCGGATTGTCGGGACGCTCTTCGTCCCAGAGGATATTCACGACCCACCAGCGCTTGCCGTCGGAGAGCATTTGGAGGCTGTTGATGCCGCGGGCGAACGGCGCTTCGCCCGGGGCGTGGCGGGATTCGTAGCTGCTGAAGACTTGGGCGACGTTGCCGAAGGTTTCTACGCGGCTGACGATGGGCTTTTCAAAGAAGCCGTTCTTTAGGAAATAGTTGCCGCCGAGGCGGACGTAGTCTTCGACGCTGCTCGGGCGAACACGGACTGCGCCATCGGGAGTTTTTTCGGCGGAGGTGAGGCGGGCGTTGGGCATGAAGAGAGAACGGAAGCGGTTCCAATCGCGTTCGCCGGCGGGGCCGGAGATGACGTCATAGAGCGCGGCTAGAAGGCTATCGACGGACTTCACGTCGTCGGGCTTTGCAGCGGGGACACCTTGAAACGGATCGGGGGCGGATGGCGGAGGAGTGGCGGGCTGTTGTGCTGGGGCGCTCGACTGGGCGTCAGCGAAGGGTGTGGCGGCCAGTGCAGCGGTCAGAGCGAGAAGTGCGAGCTTCATGGCGAGTTCTCCAGTGATTCAGCCCATGTTTGCTTCAGGCTGAGCCCAGGAAACTATATATCAGGTGCGGCACGCGCCCGGCGAAAATTGGGAGTGACTAGCGGCGGAAGTGGGAGAAGAGCCAAAAGAGTAGAGAAAGGCCGAGGCTGAGGACAAGGCAGGTGACGATGGGGAAATAGAAGGTGGTGTGTTCACCGCGGTGGATGATGTCGCCGGGGAGTTTACCGAAACGGAAGGGGAGTTTGGCGCCGAAGTACAGGAGAGCGCCTACTAGGGCGAGGACGGCGCCGAGTAGGAGGAGGGTGCGGCCAAGTTCACGGAGAGGGTCCACGGTCCAAGTCTAGGACAAACCGATCGACCGGAGTAAATAACCAATAGAATGGGCTTGGAGGGGGCCGACAGGACGGCGGGCATGCATGAGAAGCCAAAGAGGCGCGGCGCGATTGTCTGGGTTCTGCTCTTGGGAACGATTCTGACGATAGCCGTCTTTCTGTTCACACTTCTGCTCACACCAGGCCTCGAACGGGGCTGCCGTTCTTTGTTGGAGCAACGTGATGCGCCGGTGTTCCTGCCGACGGATTGCACGCTTACGGAGCGAGCGCCCAGCGGGGATGCCTTGGGGAGATTGGTGGCAGAAAGGAGCAAGCGCGGCCTAAGCCATCAAAGCTGGATCGCATGCGCGTCGCCTGTGGGCGCGCAGGAATGGGTGCGGGCGATGGAGGCAGATCGTCGATGGCTTCCGAGCTACGTACCGGGCACCTACCAATGGCGCAGGACTATCGTTGTGTTGGGTGGCCGTTCCCAAGTCTCGGTAGAGCCCCAGGTCATCGCCGAGGTTTGCGTAATGCCGAGGTGGCGATACATCCGGCAAATCCGCGGAGAATGCGACGGAAAGTTCGCGGTCTGGAAGTGAATCCAAAACGCAGGGCGTCCCGCTCGGCCCCGGATACACAGACGGAAGTCTCGGCCCCTTAAATGAGTTCGAGGCCGGAGAAGAAATAGCTGATTTCAAAGGCGGCGGTATCGGGAGCGTCGGAGCCGTGGGTGCAATTGTTGCCGATGCTGGTGCCGAGGTCGTGGCGGATGGTGCCGGGGGCGGCTTTTTTGGGGTCGGTGGCGCCCATGGTGTCGCGCCATTTTAGGATGGCGCCTTCGGCTTCTAGGACCAGGGCAAAGATTTTGCCGGAGCTCATGAAATCGGTTAGTTCGCCGAAGAAGGGGCGGGCTTTGTGGACGGCGTAGAAGCCGCCGGCTTCTTCTTTGGTTAGGCGCATGGATTTGATGGCGATGATTTGGAAGCCGGCTTGGTGAATGCGGGAGAGAATTTCTCCTGGTTGTCCACGTAGGACGGCGTCCGGTTTGATGATTGCTAAGGTGCGTTCGAGTGCCACGAATGATTCCTCCAGAAGCTTGCACTAAAAATATTTGCTCGAGGCAAAAAACGGGCGGGGCCGGCCCGCCCCTACAAATCTAGATGCCGCGCGCGCGCCATGGACATCATTTTAGTGCGGCAGCAATGGTGGAGCCGAGGTCCGCGGGAGTTTCCACGCAGCGGATGCCTGCGGCGGCCATGGCGGCGTATTTGTCTTTGGCGGTGCCCTGACCGCCGCTGATAATGGCGCCGGCGTGGCCCATGCGGCGGCCCGGCGGGGCGGTTTGCCCGGCGATGAAGCCTACAACTGGCTTTTTTACGTTGGCTTTTATCCATTGCGCGGCGGTTTCTTCGGCATTGCCGCCGATTTCGCCGATCAGGATGACGGCCTGCGTGTCGGGGTCGTCATGGAAGAGGCGCATGGCATCTAGGAACGAAGTGCCGATGATGGGATCGCCGCCGATCCCTATGCAGGTGGATTGGCCGATGCCGAGGCGGGTCAACTGATCGACGGCTTCGTAGGTAAGCGTGCCGCTACGGCTGACGACGCCGACGTTACCCTGTTTGTGAATGCGGCCGGGCATGATTCCGATTTTGCATTTGCCGGGGGAGATGACGCCGGGGCAGTTGGGACCGATGAGGCGCGTCTTGTTGAAGTCCACGGTGGCGGCGGCGCGAACCATGTCGATGACGGGAATGCCTTCGGTGATGCAGACGACTAGCGGAAGTTCAGCGTCGGCGGCTTCGAGGATGGCGTCGGCCGCGTAGGGCGGAGGGACAAAGATGACGCTGGCATTCGCACCCGTGGCCTTCACCGCCTCGCTAACCGTGTCGAACACGGGTCGTTCGAGGTGCTTGGTGCCACCTTTACCGGGAGTCACGCCACCTACAACGTTGGTGCCGTATTCGATCATTTGCTGGGCGTGAAAAGTGCCTTCGCGGCCGGTGAAGCCTTGGACGATCAGGCGCGTTTTTTCGCTTACGAGAACGCTCATCGCGCGCCTCCTGCGAGAGCCACGACCTTTTGGGCGCCGTCTTTCATGCCGTTGGCGATGGTGAAGTTGAGGCCGCTGTCGCGTAGGATTTGTTGGCCGAGTTCGACGTTGGTTCCTTCCATGCGGACGACGACCGGGACTTTTACTTGTAAATCCTTAGCTGCGGCTACCACGCCGGTAGCTAGAACATCGCAGCGCAAGATTCCGCCGAAAATATTGATAAAGACGGCTTTCACTCCGGGATCGCCGATCAAAATGCGGAAAGCGTTTTTCACCTGATCGGAAGAGGCACCGCCGCCAACGTCTAAGAAGTTGGCAGGGGAACCGCCGGCGTACTTGATGATGTCCATGGTGGCCATGGCGAGGCCGGCACCGTTGACCATGCAGGCGACGGTGCCGTCAAGCTTGATGTAATTCAAGCCGTACTTGGAGGCTTCGACCTCGAGCGGGTCTTCTTCGTCGAGGTCGCGCAACTCACGCAGTTCTTTGTGGCGGAACAGGCCGTTGTCGTCGAACGTCATCTTGGCATCTAGCGCGACGAGGCGGCCGTCGGCGGTGACCACGGCCGGATTGATTTCGAGCATGGAAGAGTCGGTGTCCACAAAAGCGCGATGCAGGGCTTGGAGAAATGGGCCGGCTTTCATGGCCACGTCACCGGATAGGCCCAGGCCGAAGACCAGCTTGCGCGCTTGATAAGATTGCAGGCCGACGGCGGGATGAATGGTTTCGCGCATGATGGCCTCGGGATGGGTCTTGGCGACTTCCTCGATGTCCATGCCGCCCGAGGCGCTGGCCATGAAGACGACTTTGCCGACGCTGCGATCGACGAGGATGCTGAGATAAAGTTCGCGCTTGATGTCCAGACCTTCTTCGATCAGAACGCGTTTTACGGTGCGGCCAGCGGGGCCGGTCTGCGCCGTGACGAGATGGACGCCGAGCATGTGCGAAGCGATTTCCGCGGCTTCGTCGGGAGAGTGCGCGAGCTTGACGCCGCCGGCTTTGCCACGGCCGCCAGCGTGAATCTGCGCTTTGACAACGACCACGTTGGATTTGAGTCTGGCCGCGCCTTCGCGGGCTTCTTCCTTCGAAAAAGCCACTTCGCCGCGTGGAATGGTGACACCGTAACGCGCGAGAATGGCCTTGGCCTGATACTCATGAATCTTCATCGGGGTTCCGTAGTGTTAGAATTTTGGTGTCGTCCGAAACATTAGAGTGTACTCGGAAAGTGTAAAACGGAGCAAGGTTAGAGCGAAATTGCGGCCGAATGGAGATGACAAAATTTCTAATTGATGGCGCCGTATCCGGGCACACTTTCTCGCGGGGGGAAGCGGAGGCGCTGATGGAAGAGCTGCTGGCCGGCCAAGTCGCGACGGCTGATATCGTGCGGCTGCTTATGGCGATGAATGCGCGGCCGGTACGCGTCGAGGAGTTGGTAGGTTTCGCAAGCGTGATGCGGCGGCAAGCTGCGCGGGTGTTTCCGGACGGCGAGCCCCGCGTGGAACATCTTGTGGACACCTGCGGAACCGGCGGCAAGGGATTTGCGTCGTTCAACATCTCCACGGCGGCGGCGATTGTGGCGGCGGCGGCGGGCGCGCGGGTGGCAAAGCACGGCAACCGCGCTTCGCACTCCGGCAGCGGTTCCGCGGACGTGATGGAGGCCCTCGGTGTGCGGATCGATTTGCCGGTGGAGCATTTCGGCAGGGCCATTCGTGAAATTGGCATGGGCTTCTTCTTTGCCCGGACCGCGCACTCCGCGGCACGTCATGCCGCGCCAGCACGCAAGGAGATTGGCGTGCGCACGGTTTTCAATCTTCTCGGGCCCTTGACGAATCCCGCCGGTGCACAAGCCCAGGTCGTCGGCGTTCCATCCCCAGAGCTGATCGATTTGGTTGCGGAGACACTCGCCGAACTTGGCGTGCAGCACGCGTTTGTGGTTCATGGAGCGGGGGGGCTGGACGAAATCTCCCTTGCCGGAGAGACTCTCGTCGCCGAAATAAAGGGTGGAGGAGTCGAGCGTTTCACGGTTACGCCCGAGGATTTCGGCGTTTCGCGGGCCCCCATCGATTCCGTCCGTGGAGGAACCGCTTTGGAAAATGCCGCGACCATCCGTGACATTCTCGCCGGCAGAGGCGGCCCGCCGCGCGATATCGTCGTCGCAAATGCTGCAGCTGCACTGGTCGCAGCGAATGTGGCAACCAATTTTCTCGAAGGCGCGCGACGGGCCGCCGCTGTACTCACCTCGGGCGCAGCCAAGGAAAAACTCGCGGCGCTTGTCGATTTCACTCAACAGCCTTAGTGAAATACTTCTAATTGACAGTTTTTTTTCCGGGGCTGGCTTACGGACGGTCGGGGCTTTCGAGGCCTTTGTGGACGCTCCAAATCAAAATTCCCCCTACGATGGCGGCGGGAAGCAGGAAGAAACGGCTCTGTCCAACGGGAAGGGCGGGATGCGTCAGGGCCGCGCCACAGGCGCCCTTGCGCACCACGCGGTAGGTTTTTCCTTCTTCGAGAATCTTGGTTTCTTTGCCGGCGGAGACTTCCAGAGATTGTGTGCGGGCGGTTACTAGAACGTCGCAGTCTTGGAGCGTCACTTCGCCGACCGTGAGTGCGGGAGAATGTGGCCGCACGCGCACATCGTCGGCCTTAATCTCGACTTCCGTTCCGGTGTCAGCACGAAACGTTACCGTGCCACGCTGAAGGGTGGGAGCGAGAACCAGATTTTCGTGGTTCATCCAAACGGTGCTTTGTTCTGGGAGAGTCAGCTGCACCTGGCCGGAGCGGACGCTCAGTGCGCCTTTCTCTTCGGTCTCCATGCGGTCGCCATCAAAGATCGTGGTTCCAACAGCGGCGTCCGCAGCATTCAAACGCGCGCTGGAGGATTGCAGGACGACGCCGGTGGGAGCGGTTTGCGCCGGCAGAGAAACGCCTAAGAGCAGCGAGGACAGGGCCACGGCCAAGATACGACTACTCATGATCGTCGGAAACCTCCGGGGGATAGCCAATTCTTAGTGTTGGTCATTGCAACGAGCGCCGCACTGGTACTTTGCGCAATCCGCTGTTACCCAGTTCCGCACAAGACAAACGGCGACCTGCCCGAAAGGACAGCTGTCCGTTAGTACAGGTAAGGTGAGAACATGGATGCGCCGCTCTGGCGGCATCCACGCGCCTGGGATTGCCGAGCAGTGAAGCCGCTACGAAAATAGAGGAGAAAATCTATTGAGATCCATTGCGGTTACCTTGGTTGCCGCCGTTTACATGTGTCCGGCGATGGGGCAGAAGCCGGCTCCTATCGCGTCGGCGCAAGTGGTTCAAGAAGTGCGCGACTACCGGACGGACCATGAAGATCGCATCGTGCGGGAGCTCGCGGAGTTCCTCGCCATTCCGAATGTTGCGAGCGACACGCCGAACATCCAGAGAAACGCGGAGCATTTAGTGGAAATGCTGGAGGCGCGCGGGATTGAAACACATCTGCTCCCGATTACCGGGCGCGGGCCGGTGGTGTTTGGCAAGTTGATCGCGCCCGAGGCTTCACGCACGGTAATTTTCTACGCGCATTACGATGGCCAGCCGGTCGACCCGGCCGCGTGGACCGACGGCACGCCTTTCGAACCGGTCTTGCGAAGCGATGCGATTGAAGTTGGCGGTAAGCGCATCCCATTCCTGGAAAATAGCGCGAAGCACAAGGCGGTCTACCAGGACGATTGGCGTATTTATGCGCGGTCCGCTTCCGATGACAAGTCTCCGATCGTGGGGCTGCTTGCCGCGCTCGACGCCATGCGCGCGAAACAGATTCCGCTGCAGGTGAATTTGAAAGTCATTTTTGAGGGCGAAGAAGAAGCGGGATCCACAAACCTTGCGCACACTTTGGAGCTGCACAAAAACCTGCTCGCGGGTGATCTGCTGATCACCGCGGACGGGCCGGTACATCAATCGGGGCGGCAACTCGTTTTCTTCGGGAATCGCGGCGACATCGGGCTGGACGTCACCGTGTATGGACCGGTGCGAGCGCTGCACAGCGGCCATTATGGAAATTGGGCACCGAATCCCGCGATGGAGCTTTCTCGGCTGCTGGCATCGATGAAGGATGCGGATGGGCGCATTTTGATCGACGGCTATTACGACGACGTAACGCCCCTGAGCGATCTCGAACGGAAAGCGCTCGCCGAGATGCCGGTGAATGACGCCGATTTGGAGCGAGAGCTGGGCATCGCCAAGCCCGAAGGAGCGGGGAAGAAATTAGTCGAATTGCTCGAGGAGCCCTCGCTCAATATCCGCGGCTTGTCGAGCGCTTACGTTGGCGAGCATGCCCAAAACGTCGTACCGGACAAAGCCGAGGCTTCGATCGACGCACGGCTGGTGAAAGGCGAAAATCCGCATAAGAAATTCGAGCAGATCGCGGCGTTCATCAAGAAGCAGGGATATTTTGTAATGGACCGCGAACCAACGATGGAAGAGCGGCGTACGCATGCGCTCATCGCGAAAGTCATTGACCAAGGCGGCTATCGCGCTTCGCGCACAGCGATGGATTTGCCGGTTTCCAAGGCACTCGTCAAAGTGGTCGAAGAGGCCACGGGCGACGATACGGTCATTGCGCCTACGCTGGGCGGAAGCGTGCCCATGTATATTTTTGAGGATTTGGGATTGCCGTGGATCGGCGTGCCCATCGTGAATTACGACAATCACCAGCATAGTTCGGACGAAAACTTGCGGTTGGGGCATTTGTGGCGGGGGATGGAGATTTATGCGGCGATTTTGGCGGATTTGAATTGGTAGGGGGAAAAGTCTTTCGACAGAGCTCGCAGCGGACATCAGAGGAAAGAAAAAACAGGCGGCAATCCTCGGGACTTGGGGCACGGCATGCTGGGCCCTACAAAGAGTGAGGAATCTAGACTCGGCGTCAGACTACTTTGAGGGCGCGCTCGAGTTGGCCTAGGAGGACGTCGGCGAAGATAGCGAGGAGGGCGGCGGGGATGGCGCCGGCTAGGATGACGGCGTCGCTGACCATGGCCACGCCGCGGAAGATGAAAGTGCCCAGGCCGCCGGCGCCGATGGCGGCGGCGATGGTGGCGACGCCGATGGTGATGACCGTGGCGGTGCGGATGCCGGCCAGGATGACGCTCAGGCCGAGTGGCAAGCGGACGCGGAGCAGGATTTGCGTGGTGGTCATGCCCATGGCTTCGGCGGCTTCTAGGATTGCGGGGTCGACACCGCTCAGGCCGACATAGGTGTTCCGGAGGATGGGGAGCTGCGCGTAGAGAACTAGGGCGACGATCGCCGTGCGGCGGCCGATTCCACCGATGAAGGGAATGGGGATTAGGAAACCGAAGAGGGCCAGGCTGGGGATGGTTTGAAAGACGCTGGCGATGCCTAGAGCGATGGTGCGGAGGCGGCGATGTTGGACGATTAGCATGCCGAGAGGGACGGCGATGGCGATGGCCAAGGCCATGGCGATGACCACTAGGGTGAGGTGATCAAGCGTGGCGTAGAAGATTTCGGAACGGTGACTTTGAAAGAAATTCCAGGGCGTCATGACGCAACTCCGTCGGATGAGTCAAGGCAGGCGGTGAAGGCCTGGACTTCGCGCTGGTCGAGGTGGAGAAAGTCGTCGGGGGCCGCGAGAGCCACAAGGTGGCCGGCATGGAGAAGAGCTATGCGTTGGCCGAGGAGGAGAGCTTCGCGAATATCGTGGGTGACGAAGACGATGGTTCTGCCGAGACGGCGAGTTAGGGCGCTGAATTCGCGCTGAAGTTCGGCGCGGGTTACCGGATCGAGGGCCCCGAAAGGCTCGTCCATGAGAAGAATCGGAGGATCGGCGGCTAGAGCGCGGGCGACGCCAACGCGCTGGCGCTGGCCGCCAGAGAGTTCACGCGGGTAGCGGGTGGAAAATTCAGCGGGATCGAGACTTACCAGGCGCAATAGTTCATCAACCCGGGCGGCGATTCGGACGGAGTCCCATTTCTCAAGAGTGGGGACGAGGGCGATGTTTTCCGCGATCGTGAAATGCGGAAAAAGGCCGGCCTCTTGAATGACGTAGCCGATGCCGCGACGGAGACGGATGGGATTGCACTCGGTGGTAGGGCGGCCTTCGACAAAAACTTGCCCTTCTGAGGGGACCAGCATGCGATTGATGAGCTTGAGCAGGGTGGTCTTGCCACTGCCGCTGCGCCCGAGGAGCACCAGCGTTTCGCCGCGCGAGATGGTTAGAGAGACGCCCGAGACGATGGGACGGGCAGGAATATCGTTTATGTAGTAGGTCACGCCGCGAAATTCGATGGCGAAGTCCAGACGCGCTGCGGTTTTCGCATTCATTTCGATTGACAGCCTCACAACGTGTGGGGGAACATCGTACCCTACTAAGCCCCCTTGCGCCTGGTTCTGGCGCATCCTTCTCGCGGAAGGCGCATCCAAGGTAGGGGGGAGAATGCCATGGGAGCTATCGCCACTGCTGTCCGCATAAGGCACGACCTTCACACCCGGATGTTAGATGCTCGCGGGCAATCGGATGCGTTGTTTGGCATTGTCGACCACGAGGCGATCTACGACCGACCTATCCCTGAGCGACACCGCATCATTTTCTACCTCGGACACGTCGAAGCGTTCGACTGGAACCTGCTGGCGCAACGCGCATTTGGGTTGCAGACCAAGCAACGAACGTTCGACGACCTATTTGCGTTCGGAATCGACCCCGTGGCAGGTGCATTGCCGAGCGACAGACCAAGCGATTGGCCCAAGCGCGACGAGGTAGAACATTACAACCGTCGATTGCGGAATGAATTGGACCAGGCTATCGAACACGCGCTGGCGCGACCAGCCGAGGGGCATCCGCAACTGATTGCCATGCTGGAAGTGGCTATTGAGCACCGCTTAATGCACGCAGAGACGCTGGCGTACATGTTGCACCGACTGCCAACGGAGAGAAAAATTCGCGGGCCGATTGCGCCGGGGTCCGGAACCACGCGATGGAAGTCGCGGCTGGTGGAGATACCAGCGGGGCGAGTTACGTTGGGGCTGAAGCACGCCACGGGGGATGAATTCGGCTGGGACAACGAATTGGAAGCGCAGGAGGTGGACGTCGCGGAATTTGCGATCGAGAGCGGCAACGTCACGAACCGGGATTTTTTGCGGTTTATGCAAGCGGGCGGGTACGAAGATGCTGGGCTGTGGAGCGCGGAAGCCTGGGCGTGGAAGGAAAAAGCAGGCGTGCAGCATCCGGCATTTTGGAGGAGAGACGGAAATCTGTGGATGTACCGGGCGATGTTCGGCGAGGTCCGTTTGCCGCTGGATTGGCCCGTGTATGTGAGCCACGCAGAAGCCACCGCGTACGCCAGGTGGCTTGGGCACGCGCTGCCGAGTGAAGAACAGTTTCACCGGGCTGCCTACGGAACGCGCGAGGGTTGGGGCGAGCGAGCTTATCCGTGGGGCGAGGACGCGCCGAGCGCACGCCATGGAAATTTTGATTTTCACCAGTGGGATCCGGCACCGGCAGGCGCGCATCCGGAGGGGGCCAGCGCGTTTGGAGTTCACGATTTGGTGGGTAATGGCTGGGAATGGACGCGGACGAAATTCGCGCCGTTCCCTGGATTTGCGCCGATGCCCTTCTACCCCGGCTATTCCGCGAGTTTCTTCGATGGCAAACACTACGTGATGAAGGGAGGGTCGCCGCGAACGGCCGCGTGCATGTTGCGGCGATCCTTTCGGAATTGGTTCCAGCCGCACTATCCGTACGTCTACGCGACATTCCGTTGCGTGGAAGACTAGCAAGAAATCCCGGGCCTTAGGAGACGACATGCTGATAGAAACCCTTGCGTCGAGACATGTGTCGGAGTTCGCAGCCGATGTGCGTGCCGGCCTGACGAAGAGCGGGCAGAGAGAATTGCCTTCAAAGTATTTGTATGACGAGGTGGGTTCGGCGTTGTTTGAGGCCATCAGCGTCTTGCCTGAATACGGCCTGACGCGTGCAGATGCCCGGCTGCTCGAGAAACATGCACGCCAAATCGTTGGGCTGTTACCATCGCCGATACACGTCGCAGAGCTCGGGAGCGGAAGCGGAAAAAAGACGCGCTGGATTTTGGAAGCGCTTTCGCGGCGACAGAAGACTTATTACTTCCCTATTGAGATTTCGCCTTCGGCGCTGGCGGCGTGCGAGAAGGAATTGGCGCAGATCGATCTGGTGAGCATCGTCGGGCATGAACAGCCGTACCTGGAAGGCTTGCGGACAGTGGCGGACGGACGCGCCGACGGCGATCATTTACTGGTGTTGTTTCTCGGGAGCACGATCGGGAATTTCGATCGCGATGCTGGAGAGGAGTTCTTGCGGAACGTGCGTAACACCTTGCGCCCGGGCGACGCTTTGCTCTTGGGGACGGACCTCGAGAAAAAGGTAGTGGATCAAATCCTGGCCTATGACGATCCGGCTGGGGTAACAGCGGCGTTCAATATGAATTTGCTGGCGAGGATTAACCGGGAGCTCGGCGGGGACTTCGATTTGGCATGTTTCCGGCACGAAGCGCGGTGGAACGCGAGGGAGCGGCGGATGGAGATGCACTTGCGATCGACATGCCGGCAGCGCGTGGAGATTCCGGCGGCGGGGCTACGCGTTTCGCTGCATGAAGATGAAACGATTTGGACGGAGAGCTCGCACAAATACAGAATTGGCGAAGCTGCGGAAATGGCGCAGCGGACCGGGTTTCGATGCGAAGGGCAGTGGGTGGATCAGGAGTGGCCCTTCGCGCAGAATCTGTTGATCGTGGAATGATTTGAAGTTGGGGCTGGAAAAGCTGTTGTTAACAGAAGCTAGCGTGTCCGGGGCGGGCAAGCTCCACCCCTACAGATTCTCTACCTTCGACCGTATAGGTCTCCCTGGTAGCTGATCGTTCATTTTCTTCCGGATCGAACGCTAGAAAGATTCGATGCGCCAGACGAGGCGAGCGAACCATGGCTCTTCGGGCGCCAGGGGCGGATGCCAGATGGCGAGGATTTGAGAGCCCTGGTAGACACGTTCGAAACCTTCCTCGGATTCGGAAACCGTTTCAATGGGAGCCACCCAAAATTCCTTTGCGCCGGGCGCGTGCAGAGTGATGCGGAAGCGCTGCCAGCCGTCTTCCATGCGGAGCAGCGGACCCGGCAGGATGCCGCTGAAGCGAAGATTTTGGGGTCCCCCGGGCGTTTCAAAAAAACGGTCGGGTTCGGCGGGAGCGAGCAGATTGATGACCGATTCGAGGCCGACGGCGAGGGGCTTGGGGAGGGGCTGCTTGAGCTTTAGACCGATCTCGCAGCCGACTTCGCAACCGTTCGGGGCGGGGCCGAAAGAGAATCGCTTCGCCAGGGAAAGCCTCGGGGCGGCAAACTCACCTTTCGCAGCGACCCTCAGTTCGTCTTCGTAAATCAGCTGGGCATCGTTGGCGGAGGAGGATTTGACGTGAAAGGCGCCGCCGGCAAATCCCGGATCTTCCTGTAGTTCGAGCATCTGATATTCGGCCTGCGTGCGAGCGGGGTCGTAGAGCAAAACCCGGAACGCGTGGCGAGGCCAGCGGTCGTAGCGGAGAAAACGTTCAAGACCTGGCTCTTTGACGAGCGTCTGCTCGTGAATGGAGGCGACCGCGCCGGGCACGGCCGTTTTCGCGGCTTCGCGCAGGCGGGCGTGGTAAGCCTCGGGTCTGCGCTGAATGGAATTGATAAGGGTCGCGGCCGCGGGGCGAAAATCGAAAGCGGCGAGCGTGCCGCCATCCGTCGGTTTGAGCAAAGCCTGGTATTCGGTCGCGGTGAAGAGATGCTCATGAGCGCCGTCGGCGTCGTAGTCCAACAATTCGACGCGCGGATAGAGGGCGCCGGCGGTCTGCCGGTCGGCAATAGCTTCGGCGCGAATCAAATTGCGCCAAAGCTCGGTGCGAAGATGCGGGGCATACAGGCCGCCGAAGATGCCGTGCCAGTAGGCGTCGTTGCATTGCGCACGGTGCAAGAGATCGCGGGCGTGGATCAGCTCATCGGTTGCTTTTGAGCTGCCGTGTCGCGCGGGAGTCGCCGCGATGCGGGCGGAGACGCGCAGCATTTTCTTGTGGAGCAGGTTGGATTCGGCGTACTTGCGGAAGAAACCGCGCCATGAGCCGCCGCGGAGGAACGAGAGGATCTCGGGGCGCGCGGCGAACTCTTTTTGGACCGCATGGTAACGCTGACGGACACGCGTGGGCAAAACCCACTCCATCATTTCGGTATAAGAGGCGGTGGGAAGATCGGCACGTCCCAAAGGCGAGTGATCGGCGAGGTATTCACTGGGGGTGGAGACGCGCAGCCAGGAGGAGTTTTTCTCGAGGGCGGTGAAGAAATCTTCGAGCCAGCCGTCTTGGTAGCAATGAGCGTTGGTGCCGGGCCAGACGCCGAATTTTTCCATGTCATCGCCCATGGCGGCAACTCCACCGGGATAGCGAGCCGCGGCGTCGCGCAGGTAGGTGAGCACCTCTTCGACCTTGCCAAACGGGATAAAATACCGGAGGGCTTTTTGGCCGGGAAAGAGCCAGACGCTTTGGCCGCGGTCTTCGGCGATGTAGGCGCCGAAGAGTTCCTCGGGCTCGAAGCCGGCGGAAAGGAAATGGATGTCGTCGACGAGAGTGTAGCTGACTGCAGCAGCGCCTAGCGCGGAGGGCAGCTGTGGCTCCCAAACGCGCTCTGCGATCCAGGCGCCCGTCGGGCGACGGCCAAAATGTTTTTCAAGATAGGTGGCTAGGCGCGTGATTTGCTCGCGCTGATCCTCGGGCGGGATGGAGATAAGGATCGGTTCGTAGAAGCCGCCGCCGATCAGTTCGACCTGTCCAGAGCTGACCAGAGCTTTCAGCCGCGTGAAATACTCGGGACGGTGCTCTTCGATCCAGGTGAGTAGCGGGCCGGAATAATGAAGACCCATGTGGACGCCCGGATGTTTCTCGAGGAGTTCGACGAAAGGCAGATAGGAGTCTTTGAAGGCCTTTTCGAGCACGTGGCCGAAATTGCCACATGGCTGGTGGGCATGAATCAGGAGGACAAGATGAAAGCGCTCTGGCATGGCGACAATTTTGCTCCGAAACATCATACCGTGCGGCGCAACATTTCCGATTCAAGAGATGAGAAAATTGCGCTGAAGGCTTGAAGGCCTGGTGCCCTGACGCAGGGTGGTCTCGTCCCTGGGACGGCCCTGGCGGCCTGAGCCGGCAGCGGAGATTGACACACCTTCGCGCGTGTGAAAGGCTAGCCAAGGAATAGAGTGCACGATGCGAGTTACAGCAAAGGGCGAATACGCCACCCAAGCGGTGCTGCACCTGAGCCTTCAGTATCCTGAAGTGGTAACCATCCACGAGATTGCCGAGCGGCATCACATTCCCCTGAAGTACCTGGAGCAAATTCTGCTGGAATTGAAGCGCGGCGGCATTCTAGAGAGCCGGCGAGGCGTGCGCGGCGGCTATACGCTGGCGCGGGCGCCCGAGGAGATTTCCGTGGGGGCGGTGTTGCGAGTGGTTGATGGGGCCTTCGCGGAATCCAGTTGCGTGCACAACGAAGCAATGGGCGGGGTATGCGTAGAGGGAGAAAGCTGTGGACTGAAACAGATTTGGAAGGATGTTCAGGGGGCGGTGGAGCAAATTCTGTTTGCGACTTCGTTCGGGGAGGTGCGCAAGCGGACCTTGAATGGCGCGGTGCGGCGGACGGAAACCGTGCGGCTGCAAGCCGAGCCCAAATGAAACGGCACGCCTCGGCGTGCCGCGGTCGCATTTAATTCGTGACAATGGGTCGGGTTATTTCGCCGTGTAGAAGTCTGCGTTGACCGGCGTGAAGCTATGCCACTTCTCCGGCAGGTCTTCCAAAGCGAAGATCGCGGTTACGGGGCAGACCGGGACGCAGGCGCCACAGTCGATGCATTCCGTGGGATTGATATAGAGCTGTGTGACCTTTTCATGCTCCGGCTCATCCTTGCGGGGGTGGATGCAATCAACGGGACAGACGTCCACGCAGGCGGTGTCTTTTGTGCCGATGCAGGGCTCAGCGATTACGTAAGCCATTCAAATCTCCTTTGCTCGGACAACGGGCCGAGGTCTTCCGGGGAATGGAAGCGCCCGGTGGAATTTTCTTATACCACGCCCCTGCCGGGGCCAACAAGCGACTGCATTGATTGTACTGTGCGAGGGGAGGATTCTCAACCTGCGCACATGAAGCTAGAATGGTTGGGGAAGGTACACCGATGAAGATACGGACTGCCATAACCGCAATGATGTTGTTGGCCGCTGGGACCGCGCTTGCGGCGCCCGAAGCCAAAGCACCGCGCGATCCTGAAATGATCGATATACAGGGGTTCCAAAAGATCCTGGAACAAAACCACGGGAAAGCGCTGCTGGTGAACTTCTGGGCGACATATTGTGAGCCCTGCCGCGATGAATACCCCATGCTGAATGAACTGGCGAAACAGTATGCGGCAAAGGGACTGCAGGTCGTGGGCGTAAGCATGGATGACGACGGGGACCTGATTTTGATGCGGCGGTTCCTGGCACGGTACAAACCAGTTTTCCCGAACTACCGCAAGATTCCCGGAGCGGAGGCCGAATTTAGACAATCCGTGCTGGCGGGGTGGACTGGAACGATGCCGGTGTCCGTCTTTTATGCCAAGGATGGCCGGCAAGTGGGACATTTTATTGGCGAGAAGGGCCGGGAACAGTATGAAGAGGCGATCCGCGGACTGCTGGCGGGCCGTGGCTCCGCAGCCTCGCTGGAAAAGTAGCCCTTCGGTTCAAAGGGAAACGAAAATAGGGGGGAGATCTGATGCTCGATTTGCAGGGCCATCGAATTACCTACTTTGGGCATAGCACGTTTTCGCTGACGACGCCGTCGGGGCAAGTGGCGATCATCGATCCGTGGGTGATGACCAATCCGGTGTGCCCGGCAGCGTTGAAAAGCGTACCGCGTCTGGATGTAATTTTCCTTACGCATGCGCACGGGGACCACTTGGGCGACCTGCTGGCGCTCGCGAAGCAGCACAAGCCGAAGATTGTGGCGATCTTCGAGACGTGCCTGTGGATCGAAAGCAAGGGATTTAGAGAGGAAACCTGCCCGATGGGAAAAGGTGGTTCGCAAAAGGCTGGCGAGTTTGAAGTGACCATGACGCATGCGTTTCACTCGAATTCTATCGATGAAAACGGCGTACGCTATTATGGCGGTGAGCCGGCAGGCTACGTGATTCGGATGCCGGGAGGATTCACGATTTATCATGCGGGAGACACGGCATTGTTCGGAGACATGAAGCTTATCGCGGAGCTATACAAGCCCGCACTGGCGATGCTGCCCATCGGCGATCGCTTCACGATGGGACCGCGCGAGGCGGCCTATGCCATCCGCTTGCTCGGGGTGAAGCACGTTATCCCCATGCACTATGCCACATTCCCGTTTCTAACCGGCACCGTGGATGGACTGAGGCGGGAAACACCGGAAATTGCGGGGCTGGAGATTCATGCGCTCAAACCGGGAGAAAGCCTATGATTCGCGCGGCGAACTTGCGCAGTGACTACATCCAGGATGACGTCGAGCAGTATCTGTACGAATTGCTGCCGGAGCGGGACGCGGTCGTCAGCGAAATGGAGCAGTATGCCGAAGAGCACCGCGTGCCGATCATAGGGCCAGCGGTGGCGCGCTTGCTGGCGTTGTTCGTCGAAGTTTCCGGCGCCAAACGCATTTTTGAGATGGGCTCAGCGATCGGCTATTCGACAATATGGCTGGCGCGCGCGACCGGACCAAAAGGAAAAGTGCACTACACCGACGGAGATCCCGCGAACGCGCAGCGGGCGCGCGAGTATTTCCGGCGGGCGGGAGTGGCCAAGCGCATTGATGTTCAGGTGGGCGACGCGCTCGAATTACTCAAGAAAACTTCTGGAAAGTTTGACCTGATCTTCAACGACGTCGACAAGCACCAATACCCTGATGCGTTACGAGCGGCCCTGCCGAAGCTGCGGCGGGGAGGATTGTTCATCACGGACAATACCCTGTGGTCAGGCAAAGCGGCGCGGCCGGCCTCCGCCGATGATGCTCGAACCCTGGGGGTGCAGGAATTCAACCGGCTGGTGTATGCCTCTCGAGAATTGTATCCGGTGCTGATCCCGCTACGCGATGGCGTGACCGTTTGCCGCAAGCAGTGAGGCACGGTGAGCGCTACGAATGCAAAAAGCTCCGGATAAAGAAACCGAGGTTGGCGGGGCGCTCGGCAAGGCGGCGCATGAAATACGGGAACCAGTCGTTGCCGTAGGGGATGTAGATACGCAGGCGATAGCCATCTTTCACAAGCATGCGCTGCAAGTCGGTGCGCACGCCGTACAGCATCTGAAACTCGAAATCGTCTTTGGAAATCTGCCTGGCGGCTGCCCAGCGAATGGTTTCCGCGATCATGCGCGGGTCGTGCGTGGCGATTCCGTGGTAAAAGCCGCTGGCCAGAAGAATTTTCATCAAACGGATGTAGTTGAAATCCGTGTCTCTTTTGCGAGGGTAGGCGAGGTCCGAGGATTCTTTATAGGCGCCCTTGCATAGACGGATCCGGCAACCGTAGGCCAGCAGATCCTGGACGTCGGTTTCGCTGCGATAAAGATAGGTTTGAATCACGGTGCCCACTGCGGGCGTGCTTGAACGCGCGCGCTTGACGAGTTCGACGGTGCGCTGCGTGTAGACCGAGCTTTCCATATCAACACGCAGAAAATTGTCATAAGCGGCAGCGCGTTCCGCGATGGAAAGCACCAGGCCCTCGCAAAACTCGACATTCAAGTCCAAGCCGAGTTGCGTCAATTTGCATGAAACGTTGGCGTGGATCTTTTCGCGGTCAATGCGTTCGAATATTCCGAGGTAAGCGTCGCGAGCGCGCTGGGCGTCCGCGGTGGTCGAACAGTTTTCTCCCAGATAATCCAGGCTGGCGAGCATTCCGGCGCTGTTGCAGGCGCGGGCGGCGGTGATGGCTTCGTCGAGCGTCTCGCCAGCCACGAAGCGGCGCGCCATGCGGCGCGTGGTGCCATTGGAGGTAACCCATTTGGCGAAGCGGGGACTTTCAGAGAGCTTGAGAAGCGTCGCTCGGAGCATCGAATATGATTATGCCCGTGTAAATCCTTTCGGACTAGTCCGTGTGTCCTTCCAGGAACTTTTCCGCGTCCAAGGCGGCCATACAGCCGGAGCCTGCGGCGGTGACAGCCTGACGATAACGATGGTCCTGCACATCTCCGGCGACGAATACGCCGGGAACGGAGGTCAGGCTGCCGTGGTTGGAAATGAGGTAGCCATTGCTGTCCATCTCCAGCTGGCCCTTGAAAACGGTCGAGTTGGGATCGTGCCCGATGGCCACGAATACTCCGTCGAGGGCAATTTCCGTACTTTCTTGTCCTTCCGGATTGCGCACGCGCACGCCGGTGACGTGACCGTTCGGAGCGTGAATTTCCTGAACAATCGCAGGAATGACAACTTCGACCTTGGGGTTGGCTCGAACGCGATCAATCATGATTTTGGAGGCACGAAATTCTTTGCGCCGGTGGATGAGGTAGACCTTGCTGGCGTAGCGTGTCAGAAAATTGGCCTCTTCCATCGCGGAGTCACCCCCGCCGACCACCGCGATGGCCTTCTCGCGAAAGAAGTAGCCATCACAGGTCGCGCAGGTCGAAAGGCCACGGCCGATCAAGTCGTGTTCGCCTGCCAGGCCCAACAAACGTGCGGTGGCGCCGGCGGCAACGATCAGCGCCTTGGCCTCGTAGGTGTCTTTGCCAGCGGTGATCTTGAACGGACGATGCGTAAGGTCCACCTCGTTCACGGCTCCTGCTTTGAATTCCGCGCCGAATCTCTGCGCCTGCTTGCGCATATTCTCGATGAGCTCTGGCCCCAGGATGCCGTCAGGAAAGCCGGGATAGTTCTCGACGTGCGTGGTGAGAGCCAGCTGGCCGCCCTGTTCACGGCCGTCAATCACCAAGGGCTTCAGATTCGCGCGCGCAGCGTAGATCGCGGCGGTGAGGCCGGCGCAGCCACTGCCGATAATCACTACATTGTGCATTCCGATGGTCTCCAGCTATTAGATTCAGCAGCGCGCCCGTCCGATACAAGTGTTCGCTGCGGCCCGGAGTTCGGTATTGTAGCATCCCCTTCCTCGCGGACCGGACGGCGAAGCGTCCAAATTGGAAAGTTACTTTTATCGCGTCGCGTTGACCACCCGAGACGGCCGAGGCTATAGTTCCAATCATCAGCGAACGGAAGATCGAGGTTGCCCAAGGAGAGAATCACATGGATCCACGCTATCCCATTGGAAAATTCGCGTTGCCCGCCGAAGTGACGCCGGAACGACGCCAAGAGGCCATCAACGAGCTGGCCTCACTGCCCGCCAAATTGCGCGGGGCCGTCGAGGGACTGGATGATGCACAACTGGATACGCCCTATCGCGAGAGCGGATGGACCGTGCGCCAGGTCGTCCATCACGTCCCAGACAGCCATGTGAATGCCTATGTGCGTCTGAAACTCGCCCTCACGGAGGACAAGCCGACCATCAAGCCTTATGACGAAGCTGCTTGGGCCGAGCTTGCGGATTCCAAGGCGGCGCCCATCGAGAGTTCACAGACTCTTCTCGATTCGGTGCACGCCCGCTGGAACCGTTTGTGGCGGTCTCTCGAGCCGGAGCATTTCGCGCGTGTTCTGGTGCATCCGGAGCATGGCGAACGAACCGTCGATTGGCTCCTTTTCCTCTATGAATGGCACGGAAAACACCACACTGCGCACATCACCGAATTGCGAAAACAGAAAGGTTGGTAGCGGGCGCCAGTGGCGCACTGCGCTGCAGCTCGTGTAGGATGATTCAGAATGCGAGGAGAGTCGATGAGCCGACCACCAGGGACTTACGCCATTTTCGAGACCACACAGGGGAATATTGTGGTGCGGCTTCTCGAGAAGGAAGCGCCGAAAACCGTTGAGAATTTCGTCGGACTGGCCGAGGGCACGAAAGAATTTACCGACGAAAGCACTGGACGAAAGACAAAGAAGAATTTCTACGATGGACTCGCATTTCATCGCGTGATTCCGCAGTTCATGATTCAAGGGGGCTGCCCGCAAGGCACCGGCCGCGGCGGTCCGGGCTATAAGTTCGCGGACGAATTTCATCCTTCCTTGAATCATTCGAAAGCTGGCAAGCTTTCCATGGCCAATGCCGGGCCGGGCACGAACGGCAGCCAATTCTTCATCACCGTGGCCGCAACGCCGTGGCTCGATAACAAACATACTATCTTTGGAGAAGTGCTTGAAGGGCAGGACGTGGCAAATAAAATTTCCAATTTGCCGCGCGATTCAAACGACCGGCCAAAAACTCCAGTGATGCTCGAGAAAGTGCGCATCGAGCGCGTCCCCTAAACGCGCCGTGACGATGCTGACACCCCAGCGCGCTCTGCGGCTCATGATCGAAGTGATCTTTGTGCTGTTGGGCGTGCTGGTCGTTTGGCTGGCGCTGGCCGGCCGGATTTCTGATGAGCAACGCCACAACGTCTCCTGGCTCATGCTGAGCGGCGCCCTGGTCCTTTGGGGGCTGCGGGCGCTCTATGGACCCAACAAGTGGTGGGCACGCTGGGAAAACTGGACGCGCGGGCTTTCGCTGACGCTTCTCGGCGTGGTGATGCTGGCCATTTCGCGGGTGCCGTTTCCCTGGGTCGCGCCGCTGTTGGCGACCGCCGGTGTATTGATGCTCGTGCGTGGAATCCTCGCAGCGGCGATGGTCTTCCGGCCGCGTTGATCCTCGATTGCCGCTTTCACAACTTAGTTTTCTCCTCGTTTCAGATATAATCCACACAACGAACGGCCCTCTCTGCTTCTGCAATTGCGCAGGGGCGATCGTATAGCTCACGCCATAAGATAAAAGGAGACGCATCATGCTGAAGGAATTCAAAGAATTCGCGATGCGCGGCAACGTGCTGGACATGGCTGTCGGTATCATCATCGGCGCGGCCTTCGGAAAAATCGTCACATCCGCGGTAGAAGACCTCATGATGCCTCCCATCGGGCGGCTCATGGGAAAGCACGTCGATTTCTCAGGTTTGTTTTTCAGCCTCGACGGCCAACATTACGAAACCATTGCTCTTGCGAAGGCAGCTGGAGTGGCGACGCTGAACTACGGCCTGTTCTTGAACACGGTCATCAACTTCCTGATTGTCGCGCTCGCCGTGTTTCTTCTTGTGCGCATGGTGAATCGCTGGACCACCAAACCGGCCGCTCCGCCCGCGCCCACGACGAAGGATTGTCCGCAGTGCGCCATGAGCATTCCGATCCAGGCCAAACGCTGTGGTCACTGCACGACGCAACTCGCGTAGCATCAGCCCTCGTATTCTATTGAAACGAAATCTCCAAGTGGCCGGCGACCGCTTCAAGACGATGGTGGTTTCTTCGATTGGTTGCCTTCGAGGTGGGCGCGCAAGCGCTTGACGACTTCATCTTCCTGCCCTTCTTCGATCTCTTTCTTAACCTCCTCGAGAGCGAAGTGCACGACATCGTGATGGTGCAGCTCCTGGGGCGCCAGAACGTCGCTAAAGCGCAGCCACAAACGGTGCAGAAGATTTACTTCGTTGGACGTCAGATTAGGGGCGTGCGGCCCGAGGACCTTGTAGATCTTGTCGCCGTTGGGCAAATGAATTTCGAGGTTGAACTGCGGCTTGATATCGCCGAGTTTTTCCCAGGCTTCGCCGATTTGGCGGGCCTGCTCTTCGGTGTTATCCTTCGCCGAACGACCGATAACAATGGTGCTGGACCGAAGCGAAGCACCCGCACGAAGTATGCCTTCCCAAAGGTCGTTCGAAGCAACCACCGCTAGCCGAATCGACTTGCCCCGCTTTTCAGCCATGGAAAGAGCCTGTGAAAACAAATGTTGCTCGATGCTGCCGAAGAGCTGATCTGCGTCCAATTCGTTTTCCCCGGAAGCGGAGCGGCGCAACAAGCGGACGTGCAAAACAACCACATCGCGGCGGCCAGGCTTGAGGCGATCGAGAACGTTGCCAAGATGATAGAGATTGAAGTGGTTG
>Ga0210403_10000532_pt1 | contig 39229 bp, 41 predicted proteins | sample IncBWC19MmetaG_FD_150863 | JGI IMG/M metagenome (GOLD analysis project Ga0210403, IMG submission 150863) | Forest soil microbial communities from Barre Woods Harvard Forest LTER site, Petersham, Massachusetts, United States - Inc-BW-C-19-M | ecosystem: Environmental > Terrestrial > Soil >...
GTTCGGTGTCAGCCAGCTCCAGGTTTGTCCTCCCAGGATTTCCCACTTGTTGTGTTTGAGGTCCATGAAATAGAGCCGGAGTCGCTCGGTATGGGGATTGATCGTCTGGTATACGCCCGGAGCATCGTTGCCGCTGAAATCGGTTTCCAGATAGCCCAGGACATCGTTTCCAGCAAATCTGTCCGTAACCTTGAAGCTGAAGCGAGAGAATTGCGCGGTGGTGCGTAGTTCGCTCACTCGTCCCTGTGCCGTGTCGTTGAAAGGTATGTTTTGGAAAGGGGTGCTAATGTTGCCCTGCGTGTTCGTCGTACGATAAATGTTTTCGAGATCGACGAACCCGCCGACCTCCATGACGGCACCCCCGACTCGGAAAGACCCCAGCGGCAAGTCTTCTGGTTTGCTTTTTTCCTGAACTTGCTGACTTGGCGGTTTCTGCTGGATGTTTGCCCCCGCAGAGACAGATGTCGGCTCGAGTGTGGATACGCCCGAATCGCCAGCGGCCCCGTTGCTTCGACTCGGCAACTCGCTCGGAGCAGGGACTGTCACTGCATTCTTCGATTGTGACTTTAGTGTTTCAATTTCCCGCTGCTGCGCGGCCATCTGCTTTTGCGTTTGCGTGAGAGCTTCGCGGAGCGCTTTGACCTCCGCAGCCAAGTTGGTGTCGTTCGCGGGGGAATCAGGATTCGCGTTGCTGGATTGCCCCAGTGCCACCACAGGAAAAAAAAGACAAACGAAAAGGATGTGGATTGGCTTCATATCGACAGAGATTCCTATGCACTCTTCCGCGCATGGCCGGTTTCGCGCAAGAACATACTGAGCAGGATGGCGAGGGCAATACAGCTCATCCAGAAGATGCCGCTGGAACGAAAGTGGGTGAGATGGTTTTGCGTGGTACCGAAACCCTTGCCGAGCAAATCGGCGAAAATGGGTCCAATCAGTGCCGTCACTCCGAACGTGAGGAAGTTTATTCCACCTGTCGCGCTCCCTTTGACCTCGTCCGGATTCACTTCCTTGACGATGGTGTACGGAATCATCGCGGCACCCGAGGCGATGCCGAATAGGAAGCAGCCTATTGCCGCGGCCTCGTGACCCGCGCTGAAGGTGATTCCCGCTGCGCAAAACAACATGGCCAAGGCGCCTCCGATGAGCACAGGCTTGCGACGCCCCACAAAATCCGCGAGCCAGCCGAGTAGCGGACAACCAATCACCCAGCCCAACGGAACCAGAGAACCCGTTACCACTGCATCGTGGAAGGTGAACATGCGGTCGCGCTGAAAAAAGGCGACGCCCCAAGTCATGTCGCCAATTGTGGTGGGCACAAAGAGAAGTCCTGCCACAATGCCGCACAGATAGGATTGGGGGTTGCGAAATACAACCGAGTAAGGATGCAAGACGGCCGCCCAACCGGAACTCGCGGTTTGCGCGCGGGTTTCGGAAGGAGTAGTCATGAACAGGAGTACGCCGACCACGAGGCTGGCGATGCCGAGCCAATGCCAGATGCTTTGCCATCCGACACCCCGCTCGAGCCAAGGGCCCACCACGAATTGGCCCGCGGCCCCGCCGAGCATGCCGAGACATTGGGTTACGCCGATTGCCGTAGCCAGCCAGCGCGCGGAGAAACCGTGCGAGGCCAGATAAACCGCACCAGTGAAAGCAAAAGCGGAACCCGCGCCCTGAAGGAGCCTTCCGACGTAGCCCGCCCCCGCGGTCGGAATGGAAAACAGCAGACAGCCGATCGCCAAAATGAAAATGCCGACGGGCACCGCCTTCTTCGCGCCGACTCGGTCCAGCGCAGCACCCGCGATAAGGCTGGTGGTTGAGTAGGTGTAGTAGTAGGTTCCAAGAATCGCGCTGACGCCGATAGCGGTGGTGCCGAATGCGGTTGCCAGATGCTCGATCATCACCGCCGGCGCTGACCTGGAGGCGTACTCGAGAAAGTAGAAGCACAGGGCGAGTCCCCAGGCGATTTGGTACCCGCGAATTCGCCATGCGCTGGTTGCGTCGGCAGAGAGAGGTACTGTGATTGGTTTTGTCGTCATTGGAAGAGCCGCTTTCAGTCTCTCTAGCGGAACAAGTTGGTCTTGGCGAGGTCGATGATTTCATCGCCGCGCCCGCTGAGTACCGCTTTCATCATGAACAGGCTGAAACCCTTCGCTTGTTCCACGGTGATCGTCGGCGGCATCGCCAGTTCCTGACGCGCGACGAAGACCTCAACCACGGCAGGACCGTCGTGTTTCAGAGCTTGCGCAATCATCGGCTCTACCTGGTCGGGAGTCCTGACCGTCAATCCAAGTACCCCGGCTCCTTCGGCGATCTTCGCGAAATCCGGGCTCTGCAGGTCGGTTGCAAACTCCAGGAAGCCAGACGCCTTCTGCTCCAGTTCCACAAACGCCAGTGATTCGTTCTTGAAGATAATCACCTTCACCGGCAATTTCTCTTGTTTCAGCGTGATCACATCGCCCATGAGCATCGAGAAACCGCCATCGCCCGACATCGAAATGACCTGGCGGCCGGGATAGGCTGCCTGCGCTCCAATAGCGTCAGGCAATGCGTTGGCCATCGATCCATGGTTGAAGGAACCGATGAGACGACGTTTCCCGTTCATGGTGAGATAGCGCGCGGACCAAATTACGGGCGTACCTACGTCGCAAGTAAAAACCGCATCTTCGCTTGCGAGTTTGTCGAGCACACGCGCAACGTACTGGGGATGAATCGGCCCTTTGTTGGAATTGGGAGTTGCCAGGTCATCCAGATCTTTGCGTGTCTTCCGATAGTGTTCCACGGAATCTTTCAGGTGTTTTTGATAGGAGTTCTGCTCCAACTTCGGAAGCAGGGCTCGCAGCGTGGTCTTCGTATCTCCAATGAAGCCGAAGTCCAGCTTGCTGCGGCGTCCCAGGTGCTCACCGCGAAGGTCGATCTGTACGATGGTCGCGTCCTTGGGATAGAAATCCCGGTAGGGAAAGTCCGTTCCGAGCATCAACAAAACTTCGCAATTCATCATGGCGTGGTAGCCGGAGGAAAATCCGAGCAGGCCGGTCAAGCCGACGTCAAACGGGTTGTCGTATTCAATAAATTCTTTGCCGCGCAGGGCATGCACAATGGGAGCCTGGAGCTTGCCGGCAACCTCTATCAACTCCGCATGGGCGCCGGTGCAACCCGCGCCGCCGAGGATGGTGATCTTTTCCGATCGATTCAGGAGCTCGGCAAGAATGTTGAGTTCTTCGTCCGAGGGACAAACGCTGGATTTCGGTTCGTGGAATCGTACACGCGGCCCCTGGACGGCGTCTTTCAGAGCTACGTCCCCGGGCAACACAATCACGGCGACGCCACGTTTTGAGATTGCGGTCTGAATGGCGGTTTCCAGGATGCGGGGCATCTGTCCGGGATCGGAGGCCAGTTCGCAGTAGTAGCTGCATTGCGCGAAGATATGTTTCGGGTCAGTCTCCTGAAAGTAGCCGCTGCCGATCTCCCGGCTCGGAATGTGCGCGGCAATCGCGAGTACCGGGACGCGATTGCGTTGGCAATCGTAAAGGCCATTGATCAAATGCATGTTCCCGGGCCCGCAGCTCCCGGCGCATACGGCCAGTTTCCCCGTAAGATGTGCTTCGGCTCCCGCAGCAAAAGCTCCCACCTCTTCATGTCGCACGTGCACCCACTCAATATTTTTCTTTACGCGTATGGAGTCCGTGATGCCGTTCAGCGAGTCGCCAACCACTCCGTAGATTCTCCGGACACCCGCTTCCGCAAGCACGTCCACCAACAGATCCGCCACTTTCTTAGTCATGCCATTACCTTCCTTTGGCTCTTGGCCATATCTTTCGAAATGAACCATAGCAATTCGTTTTCCACCAATAAGGGCGGCAAGACCCTCCAGATGCACAACATGAAACTGAGCATCGACTGTGCTGGTCAAGCATCCAGCGTTTTCGTCAATCCGATGGCACAACAGGTGGCGTTCGAGATTTGCGCTGAACTTTGGATTCCCGATTGATCCTTTTCCGTGTCTTGGAGCTCCTCAACATTTCCCCTAAGTCCTTTCCTTCATGAATCGAATCGCTAAGGAAGGATCGCGGCGCCAAGATGGGACCTCCGGACAGCCCGTGCTCAAAGCAGGAGCAGAAACGCCAAGCAATTCGCCTGGCTAGGATTTTTCCAAGTACTGCATCACGAATTCATACGGTATTCGTCAAACTACTTTTACAAACTTGTACCCAAGGATTTTCAACTATCGGGAGCCGTCTTGAAGCGATTCTTGTCGATTTTCAACCCCCGCGAGCTTATGCCCAACGTGACAGTGGTCTGATCGCAACCAAAGTGGAACCCCTACTGAAGAACTTGCACAACGACCCGCGATTTGCCGCGTTCCTGAAGAAGCTCAACCTGCCGAACTGAAATATGTTTGCTTCATTTAAGAGTAATCTCCGCGAATCGGTAGCCTTCAATCTCCCGTGATACGTCTGAAGCGATTCTTGTCGATATTCAGCGAACGAATCTTCGATTCGAGAGTAGACCTAGCTATTCCCAACTTGGCCGCAGCCCCGGCGGGCCCCGAAACGCGTCCGCGGGTTTCTTTCAGCGCTACCTCAATCAAGTCCTTCTCTTGCACCAGGAGTCTGCGAGGGAGCTCAACCTGGGGTTTCGGTTCTGCAGTCAGCGGAAGCTGCTGAGGTAGCCAGCTTTCGTCGATTGAGAAAATCTCTGTTTCGCAAAGTATCACTGAACGTTCGATGACGTTCTGAAGTTCGCGGATGTTTCCCGGCCAGGGATAGGATTGAAGCAATTCCAGCGTCTTCTTGTTGACCCGCTTTATGTTCTTGCCCGCTTTGCGCGCATAGCGATCGATAAAGTATTCGACCAGCAGAGGGATGTCCTCTTTCCGCTCTCGAAGGGAAGGTATGGCAATGGGGAAAACGTGCAGCCGGTAAAACAAATCGCTGCGGAAGGACCCCGCGCTGATGGCGGCCTGCAAGTCGCGGTTGGTGGCAGCGATCACCCGGACGTCGGCGCGGATTCGGCGATTGCCGCCGACGCGTTCAAGCTCATGCTCCTGCAAAACACGCAGGAGCGCGATCTGAGTCTCGGGGGGAAGTTCCCCGATTTCATCGAGGAAAATCGTGCCTCCATTCGCCAGCTCAAAGCGACCCAGGCGCTGCTGAGTTGCGCCCGTGAAGGCGCCCTTCTCATGGCCAAACAACTCCGAAGCGATCAGATCACGTGGAATAGCCGCGCAGTTCACACAAACGAAAGCGCGCGAAGCACGGCTGGATCGCCGGTGTATGGCGCGGGCAACAAGCTCTTTGCCGGTTCCCGTTTCGCCCGTGATCAGCACCGTGGAATCACTCGGTGCGACTTTGGAGATAAGCGAGAGAACGCATCTTAAAGCGGGAGAAGTTCCGACGATCTCTTCATACATCGAGGCTTTATCGACTTCTTCGCGCAGCGCGACGTTTTCATGCTGCAGTCTCTCCTCAGCTCTTTTGCGATCGTCAATATCTATGGAGGCAGAATAAAAACGTTTAATCTGCCCCCTTTCGTCCCGCAAAGGGACGCAACGGGTGAAGAACCAGCGATAAGTTCCATCCCCTTTGCGCAGTCGCAGCTCCATCTCCTCGACGGAGCCGCTGGAAAAAGAACGATCAAGAGAGTCGAGCACCCGTTGCCGGTCATCCGGATGAAAGTACACGCCGCGGTCGGAGGCCTGCCGCCACTCTTCAAGACTAAGGTCGAGGTAGTCGAGCGCAACGCGGTTGGCATAAACGCGCTCGCTGTTGGGTCCGTATACCGCAACAACTTGAGGCGTGAGGTCCAGCATCTGCCGGAGCTCCATTTCACTTCTGCGTAGTTCCTCCTCTGCTTGATTACGCTCGGTGACGTCGATTACAGTCCCTGTGAATTCGATGAGGTCGCCGGACGGACTGAAAACAGGGTGACCAATACTGTGAATGTCCCTGACGGCGCCACCCGGATGAACAATCCGATAATCCACTTTTTCGTCGAACTTGCTATGCCTGGCCCTCTCGACAGATTCCCGGAACGCCGGTTGATCGTCGGGATGAATTCGCTGGATGAGTTCTTCGATTCGGGGCGCACCATCGCGTGGATCAAAACCCAGAACGCGGTAGCATTCCTCTGACCAATGCCTGACGTCGTTGCCGAGATTCCAGGCCCAACTACCTGTGTGGCTGAGCCTCTGCGCTTCCGCCAGGTACGCTTCACTGCTCCTGAGGGCTTCCTCGGCCGCCCTGCGCTCGGTGATGTCGGTGACCGCTCCGACAAACTCGCGATTGCCAGACGCATTCTGTAAAGCGCGAGCTTTGGCGTGGACGTGCTTGACTCGCTCGCCAGGCAGCAGCAAACGATAGGCGTGCTCGAAATCTGTCGCTCCCCCAGATGCGCCATCGATGACCTTCTGGAAGGCGGCGCGGTCCTCCGGATGGACGCGCTGCACCACCGAATCTATCGTTAGCTTGACCGAGAGGTCATACTCGAAAATGCGATAGGTTTCCTCGGACCAGACGATCTCACCTGTGTCAGGTTTCCATCCGAAGCTGCCTGTGTGGCTGAGTTTTTGGGCTTCGGCAAGATAGGCCTCGCGCCGCCGTAGCTCCCGATTGAGAAGCTCGTGCTCCGTGACGTCCATGACCGTGCCGATGACTTCCGTGACTTCACCCGAATGCCTGACAGGGTGAGAAACAGAGTGAAGGTACTTTAACGTTCCGTCCGGAAGGACGACTCGGAAATCACCGTGCGATTCTGTCCAGTCCGTGCCACTGGCCTCCATTTTCGCCCGCTGCTCAATCTGTGCCCGATCCTCAGGATGAACTCTTTTCAAGAACTGCTCCCAAGCAGGACCGGTTTCTTGCGGGCTCAAGCCGTAAATTCGAAAAATCTCTTCCGACCAGAACAGAGCGCCGGTCCGGACATTCCAAGCCCAACTACCCGAGTGGGCGAGACGCTGCCCCTCGGCAAGATAAAACTCGCTTCTTTGCAGTTCTTCGGCGTTGAGGTGGAGTTGTCTTTCGGCCTGCTTGCGTTCCTCAATATCGAAGCTCGATCCATACCACTTGACGATGTTGCCGTCCGCATCGCGAAGCGGCACTTTCCGGTGGAACATCCATCGGTATTCTCCGCTTGCGCTGCGGACGCGAGTTTCGTGCTCGAAAATTTCTCCGGTCGCCAAGCAGTCTCGCCACCTGGCCACAATCCCCTCAACGTCTTCAGGGTGAATGTAAGCGGTCCAGTTCCAGCCGGTCACTTTATCCAGAGTGACGCCGAGATATTCCAGCCAGGGTTTATTGAAGTAGTCGAGGTAGCCGTCGGGCCTGGCGGTGTGGATCAGGGCTGGAATCGAGTCGACTAGAATCTGAACGTCTGACAACTCGGATTCCTCTCCTGGCGAGATCATGGCGCGCATCATACACCCGCTCAACCGGCCCAGCGATAAGGTCGATTGCCCTTACCTTCCTTGCCTAGCAACATGGTCCACGATTGCAGGACCGTCCTACTTCAAAGCCCCTCACCTCACCGAGCTTTACCAAGTTTCGATTCATAGCGGCCGGCTTGGATGCCTCCTTTTTTCGGCCCATAGGCCTGAAAATGCCGATGAGTTTTGTTCAGGGGCTCGCCAATTGTCGAATCTTTGGCGTTGGCACAGTCACGAAAGGCTTGCGTTTTCAGCCACTTGCGATTGGGGCTTCGATTGCCTTCTACCTTGCTGGGTTGTGAAGTCGTCGAGGAGCCCGATGCTGAGGATCACCAGAAAGGCAAACGGCGGAGTGGTCTTTAAGGTTAGCGGCCAACTAACAGAGGAAAACGTGGAGGAGATGCAGGCACTGATCGCAGCAGAAGGGAAAAGCAGACGAATTGTCCTGGACTGTACAGATCTGAGGTCAGTAGACGGCGAGGCCGTTAAATTTCTGGAGAAGTGGGAGGCCGACTCGATCAAGCTGAAGAACTGCGGGCTTTACATCCGAGAGTGGATCAGGAGAGAGCGGCTGGAAAGAAAGTCCGGCAACAGGTCGGAGACATAGGTATTGAATGCGGCCCGTTTGCTTTGAACGCTTGCGGTCGAAGAGGGAAGTTGCTCACGGGAATCGTTGGAACGAGCGTGGGAGTGAAATATGAGCTCAGCTTTTAATTCCGTGGTTCAAATTAACGAAAAAGCAGGAAACATGCCGATGAACGCCATTGCGTATCGAAGTGACGAGCTGCACGCTCACAAAGACAACCGCGAGGAGCTTCCGTTTGCGGAGACAATTGTGGGCCGACGCGGAAGTCTCCGTGGAATCCTCTCCCTGGTCGAAGCCGTTGCGCCAACAAACACTACAGTCCTGATCACGGGTGAGACCGGCACCGGCAAGGAGATCATCGCACGCGCGATTCACGAATTCAGCCCGCGCCGGAATCGAAGCCTGGTAAAGCTGAATTGCGCCGCAATCCCCGCCGGCCTTCTCGAGAGCGAGCTCTTCGGCCACGAACGGGGTGCGTTTACAGGCGCCGTCAACTCCCATGTCGGCCGCTTCGCGTTGGCGGATCGCGGCACACTCTTCCTCGATGAGATTGGGGACATGTCCTTGGAGCTTCAAGCAAAGCTGCTGCGCGTGCTGCAAGAGCGGGAGTTTGAGGCAGTCGGGAGCACGCGCACAACGCGAGTCGACGTTCGCGTCGTTGCGGCAACCAACCAGGACCTGAAGCGAATGGCTCAGGATCGTGAATTCCGCGAAGATTTATTCTACCGGTTGAACGTTTTCCCAATTTATCTGCCGCCATTGCGCGAAAGGAAAACCGACATTCCGGACCTGGTGGAGTATTTCGTCCACCAGTTCGCTGCTTCGATGGACAAATCGATCGAATCGATTCCTCAGGAAACCATGCGGTCCCTGGTGCGCCATCACTGGCCCGGTAATATTCGAGAGCTGCAAAACTACATCGCGCGGGGCGTCATTCTTTCCAATGATGGGGTCTTTGAACCCGCGCCTCTCGAGAGCGATCAGCCGCCGGAGTCCGCGATTTCAACTCCCACGCTTGAAGACAAGGTGCGGAGCGAAATTCTGGCTGCTTGCCAGCGCGCCAATTGGAAGCTCGGGGGGCCGCGCGGGGCAGCTGCCAGGCTCGGTTTGAAGCGCACCACGCTGTTCTACAAAATGAAGCGTCTTGGCATAACGCCGCCGGTAGACCATCGGCAGGACTAAGCCGGGAATCCAAAGCGCAGCTCCGTTGCTGCTACCCGGATGCCACGTAGAACATGGAGGCAAGAGCGTCATTCGAGCGTGACTCCGATCGCGTGAACGATCGGCTCTGTTTGCTTCTCGACCGCGGGCTTGCCTCGTCTCAACAAAAACAATTCACACCTCCCTCTGGGCAAGGGGAATTTCGGCGGTAAGCTGTACATCCAACATCATGCTGGTGCGCCGCTCCAATTGCAGGAAGGCCGCCGCTTTCCTTCCAGGCAGCACCTTTCGAAAAATCCCCGCGAAACGCTGAAGCAGCTTTGTTTGTTCGACGTCCGTCTCAAGCCAGCGACAAATCAGATCGCCGGCTAGGTCGTCTGTCAATGTGTCGTATTCCTCTGAATACCGCTTCAGGATGGCAGTTTTCGTGCCGTTGATCTTGTCCATCTCTTCCAGGTATTGCTCGTATACTTGCCACGCCCTTGTCGATTCGCTGTTCGTGAATCTCAGATGCGCGGCAATCAGCTCCTTCTTCATGGAGCTGACATCCCTGCGCAGCAAAAACGCAGCAAGCACGAAGCCTTTCAAAGAGCCCTCTCTTTAGATCCCTTCACGCGATGTGACGCTGGCGCTTGGTGCCGGCAGGTGATCGTGCAACCTGTTGGCCAACTGAACTGCAACAGCGTCAACCGAAACTTGCAGGCAGAACACGCCCTTGCAGCAACGACGGGCATCAAGCCACACCTAAGTTTCTTGGCGCTGCCAACCGGCTGGCGCTTTCGCCATGCCCTTGACGCCGAAACTTCCCCACAGGTGAAAATTTGTTGGCCCGGTTTGACGATGAACATCAGCCGAGTCCTGGCAAGCTCCGGAGCCCCTTACGTTTCCATGATTCGGTGGATGAAGCATTCTTCCTGTACTTTGGTGACACAATGGTCCGTTCCGCCTGGGTCATGATCTCCCGTCTTGCACGAAAGAGCCGCGCCTTGAAGGTCCCTGTTGAAACACCGAGCCTGGCGGATGCTTGTCGGCCCGACAATTCGTCGAAGTAAGTCATCGCGAAAGCCTCCCGCAGCACGGGTTTCATTTTTCCCAGGATCCCGTCGATAAGTTGAAGAGTCTCGCGTTCCGAGTGAATCATTTCCGGATCCGGTTGCGAGTCTGGAATCGTCACCGTCCAGTCGTCGTCATGCGAGACACCGCTTTCGGAAAGCGCCCTTACCGCCGAAGGTCGACGTTTCCGCTGCATCATCAACGCAGCATTCATTACGATACGCGTCAGCCACGTTTTGAGAGCAGACCGTCCCTCGAACCCGCGCAAGTGGCGAAACGCGGAAAGAAACGCGTCTTGCACGGCGTCTTGAGCGTCCTCTCTATTCCGCAGAATGGAGTACGCAATCGCCAGGAATCTTTTGCGCGATGCGACGAACATCTCCTCCAACGCTTCCTTTGTCAGGACCTCCCCTCGTGTCTCGACCAAGCCGCGGGCGCCGTAGCTTGCTGGCCTTGACGCGGACGCGCGAACATTTTTTTTAAGCGTCCGGAATATGGGCAAAGGCCTGCCGGCTACAACTTCGTTGCTCTGTCCACTGGAACCCGTGCTTCCCGATGCGTAGTTCACTTGCGATCTCCCTTTCCTCACTTGCTGCGTCATGCAAATCCGTGCCCATTACGGAGTTCGCTTAACAATTCGGCTAGACGTTTTGTTTTCAACGAGAATAACGAATGCAGGAGCGTAGCGCGAAGGCGCGAGACATTTTGACGACGTTATTCATGCCGGAAAGATGACGGTAACGTCGACGCCGTGACCTCGGCCCGGGCCGAGACCGGTGACGCTGACCTGCTCCCCGGAATTTAGTCCATCGAAAATGTAGCTTCTCTGGGGTAAAACAAACCAGAGAGGAGCAGCGCCATGAGGAAGAGTCGTTTCACCGAGGAGCAGATCGTGCGGGTGTTGAAGGAGGTCGAGTCGGGAGTGCCGGTGGCGGAACTGACTCGGCGGGAAGGCGTCAGCGATGACAGTAATCTTCATGTGACGAACAAGTATCTTCAAGCAACACCGGAAAGCAAACGCCTGGCACAAGGAAAATTGGTGGATGCGCTCCTGCCCGGCGGCTTGCTATCGGCGAGCAAGTCAACACTCATTCAGTAGTTGGCGTTGGAGAGCGCGTCCCAAGATGTCTTCGAGGGGATGCGCGGCGGACGGAGCAGATTGGCGGCTTATTGGACCCAAACGGACCCAGATTATTTTCTGGGCCACCTGTAAGTGCTTGGAAAGAATGGCGGGGACGACGAGACTCGAACTCGCGACCTCTGCCGTGACAGGGCAGCGTTCTAACCAACTGAACTACGTCCCCGCGGGAATTGCTGTCACTGGGATGGTGGGCAGTGCAGGGCTCGAACCTGCGACCTCCTGCTTGTAAGGCAGGCGCTCTAACCAACTGAGCTAACCGCCCTCTGCTCACATTTCTCCATGCTACAGGAACCGGCCCGCAGCGTCAACGAAACGCCAAACTTTTCCGGTTTTGACGGCCGTTCGCGCGGATTTTGCCCGTCCGCCTCGGTTGCGAAATATCCGCTCACCCAGTAAACTCAATAGCTTGCTATCCACTAAAGGAACATCCCAGAGATGCTGCTGAACCGCGATTATGTGGCCCATATGGCCTCGCAAGTGGTCAAGAAGCTTGTCGAAGACGAGCAGATTTCCATCAAGGAAAAAGACGTGGAGCCGGTGATCCTGAAAGTCCGCAACCGCATGATGGAAGAGATCACCATCGAAGACAAAATCAATGAGGAAGTCCGTACCATCCTCACCCAGCACCAGGACGAGATGCGCCGCGCGGGAATTTCGTACCAGGAAATGTTCAAAAAGGTGAAGGGGCAGCTGGCGAGGGACCGCAAACTGATTTTGCGTTGAGCTAGTAACGAATTTGCAGTGGCAACAGGACAGGGGCGAACCAACAGAATGCGATTGAGCCGGGAAAAAATCGTGCGCATCTCTCACCAGATTGTGGACCTGCTGGTGCAGACCAATGAAGTCGAATTCGTCGAGGACCGCGACACCATCCGCCAGCACATGGTCCAGACCATGACCAACATCCTGCGCGAGGAAGAAAAGATCGAAGTCGAAGTCCGCAAGAAGATTACGTCGCAGAAAAAAGAAATCCTCGAAGGCAGCGAAGAGTGGGACGTGCTGTTCCGCAAATATTATTCCGACGAACTTCGCCGCGCCGGCATCGCCGCCGCCCCCGAAGAGCACCAGAAAGCCGGCCACGGCGGGCATCGGTAAGAGCAGAGAAAGAGCGAGAAGGAATTTGAGCCTCGTTTCCCGGAAGGGAAGCGGGGCTTTTTTGTATTTTGAGAAGAAAGATTTCACCACAGAGGACACAGAGGTCCACAGAGTTCGCGGAGGAGTTCGGAATTGTTGAGTGAAGATCATCGGAGGGAACCGGAGGCAGCGGGCCGGCGGTTGAAGAGGAGGCCGCGGCGGGCGGCGAGGCGGCGGCATTCGGCTTCATCGGGAGGAGGGATGTTGCGCGAGTGGTCCTGGGTGCCACGGGGGGAGTGGGGTCGAGGGGGTAGAAGTGGCTTGGATCGAAGGGGGGATTGGGAGTTGGGGGAATGATCGAGACTGGCGGCTTTGCGGAGGGGGTTGGTGGAATAGATTCGGGAGTTGAGTTTGCGATCGCTGGGGATGGAACGGGCGTGGCGACGGTGGTTGAGTTAGCGACAGAACTCTCTCCAATTTGTGCTGGAGGCTCGGGAGGATCGGAGCGGTCGGGTCGGGGGAGACTCCAGCCGAGGTTTTCGGAGATGCGGGTGCGGTCTACGCGTTGGACTGGAGTTGCTGGAAGTGGTCGATTTCGCGGAGGGAGCGGAGGAGGTTCTGGCAGAGGTAGGAGTAGACGCTGGCTTCCTTGGGAGTGATGCGGTTACGGACACGGTTGAGGAGGACGGCTTTGAGGAAGCGGTGGACTTCGTCGGGGGAGGAGAGGGTGCCGGCGGCTTCGGTTAGTTCGGCGGTGGTTAGTTGCTCGGGCGTGGGTTTGTGAGTGCCGCAGAATTGGGGATCGGCGGTGCAGACGGGCTGGGAGCATTGGCGTCCGGAGGAGGAGCGATGCTCGCAGCGGGGGAAGGCGAGTTTGGATTCGGATTTAAAGAAATTGAGATTCATTTTTGGGACTCCTTGGTTGGTTGGGGGGTACCCCCCTGATTCTGCGTAAGAGACGTGGTGAAAGGACTTAGGAGAGGCTGACAGTCTACAGTCGACAGTCCACAGCTTCGGAAAGACGAAAGATAACGCTGAGGCACAGAGGGCGCGGAGGTTCGCAGAGAAGAGGGAAAACTGAGGAGAGGCTGACAGTCTGCAGTCGACAGTTCACAGTTTCGGAAAGACGAAAGATAACGCTGAGGCACAGAGGGCGCGGAGGTTCGCAGAGCGAAGAGGAAGCTATCCCAGTGATCGCGGTAGATTTTGGGTGTTGCCACGGTCCCTCCACTTCGCGGCCGACGTTCGCGCGGCGCGAACGAAGAAAAAATCGGCCACTCCGGTCCCCTCGGCTTTGCTCGGGGCAGGCGGGAAGACTGCGCTTCGGAATTGGGAAGTGGATCGGGGGCCAGTTGATGCGGGGCGAGCACGGCGGGCCTTTCGAGGCGCGGGGAATGAAAAAGTCCGGCCGGGAGAACGCCAACGGCAACGTCAAGGGAATGATAACTAACAGGGTATATTTATTCTACGGTACGATGGGACAAAAATGGGCCAGTTCTAGAACCCTGGCCGAGTTGGAGAGAAGAGAGAAATTGGAAAACGGAAAAGTGAAAATGAAAAGAAAAAATGAGAAGCGAAAATGGAAAATGTGGGAATGCAAAGGGCGGCCCAGGTTCCGATCCGTCGAATGCGAAGAGTGACCCACCCTTTGAAATCGAAAGGGTAGGCCACCCAAGAGGGTTTTTGGATGCGGCAACCGGCAGGTTTAGAAATTGCGCCAGGGTTTCCAGACGGGCACGCTGGTGTAGATCGCGCGGCCGGAAGGGAACTCGGTGTGCGCATTCCATCTTCTGGCGCTCGCGAGGAATTTTCTAAGCCGGTTGAGGACTCGATTCCACATGATGAGCCTCCGGAGATTCGCGGGGCGACCCGGCCATTTTAGCTTCAGGGTTTGGCGGAAGATGCCGCAGCCTGGCCGACGACGATGAATTCGAACGATTTTCCGTTGACCTTGAACTTCACTTTAGTTTTGTCCAGGGTGAACTCGACCGCTGTGTTTATCGGAATCAGGGTCTGATCGGAGGGCTTCGGTTGACGAATGGTGTAGTCGGTTGTGCCGGCGCGGAGGACGTACTGCTGGCAAAGCACATCGATATCTGCCTTCTTTGATTTTTTTGAGCCACAAGTGACAGAAGTGTGCGAAAGAATGGTGCCGGGCTGCGCTTGCGGTCCGGCGGAGGTGACCGCTGTAGTGAGAAACAGAGCGGCGAAGAGCGTTAGAGATTTTTTCATAAAGACTCCCGGAAGGGCACGATTGCTCGGCATGGTGCTTAAGTGTACCGCAAATTGGGCACCCCACCAGTTCCGATCCGTCGAAGGCGAAGAGTGACCCACCCTTTAGAATCGAAAGGGTAGGCCACCCAAGAGGGTTTTTTCGATGGGGCACGCGCCGACGTGGGTCAAGCGATGCGTACTTTGCTCGGTGACGGCTCGACAGCCTTGCTTCGCAGCAATATCAGTAGTATTCGGAACGCCAAACCATGGGTAATGAGAAGAAGAGGCACGTAGGCAGCCAGGATGAAATAACCAGCGCCTAACAAGCCTGGGTTCTCCGCGAGTGATATGCGGCTTCCCAGGTAAAAGGCGAAGAGCAGGTCGGCAGTTCCGAATATATTGAAGACCCAAGTCAGCGCTGTCCCGGTGCGGGTTCCCAGCGTGGCCAGAGCGAGCAAAGCCAGAACGGCGGTTATGAAATCACCGTAAGCTACTGGTTGACCAAAGGCTGCCGGCAATTCTGGAGAGACAACACCCGGGAGCACAAATGCCAATCCGAGGAACCTGAACCCGTGCAGCAGCAGGATGGGCTTCAGGTTCTCGGGGCTGGGGTATTCCTTTAGCGCTGGCCAAATATAGTGCCACGCTACTGCTCCCCAAACAGCCAAGCCGAACACTGCACTGACTGCGAACAATACTGGGTATGGCATGATCGATCCTTTCCGGCGCAATTCGCGCTACCACATCTTGAAATGTGTCGAGCTCCTGAAATTTATCCGGCTGGTTTCCCTGCTCACTTGCGGCCCCGGCTGCAGCGGCCAAATTCACTTATTGGCAGGGCTATCTCGCAGTAGTATCCCGAGCGGCAAGAGCGGCCCGACCGGAATGAACTGCTCGTCCATGAGGTTTTCCTTCGAGAGAGGCAGGCTTTCCATGAGGGCCCGAGCCTCCGCCACGTCCTTGCAGTTCAGGAGGAAGATGACGCCCTTGCCGTCGCCGCGCGTGAACCACTGCTGAATTTTGCCGTCGAGATACAGGGGAACGGTGGCGCGAATTTCGGCGGGCATGATTTTCATGATTTGCTCGGCTGTAACCCCCGGTTTTGGGGTAAGGATGGTCAGCACGCCGGTGATCTTTGGCTGGGGCGGCTGGGGCGGGGGCTGCGGCGGCGTAGACTGGCCTTGCGCCAGGGGCGCCAGAACCGTCGCGAACGCCAGCAGCGCGTACAACATTTCCATCTTCATTGTTCATCTCCTTTGATTCCTCACGGAATTTGGATCTTGTGTGGTACCAATGGGTACCAACACCAGTTTAGACGCTCGCAAGGAGAAAAAAGTTACGCAGGGAAACCGACTAATTTGAATTGTGGTACTATGCGGTACCAGCATCATCAAGGAGAGGGGAATGGCTAAGGCATCGGTGTCAAAACGCCGCCAGAAAGAGGGGGACGAAACCGCGGTGCGCGAACGCATCCTCGACGCGGCCTTTGCCGCGTTCATGAAGAATGGCTATGCAACGGCCAGCATGCTGGAGATCGCGACGCGCGCCCGCGTTTCGAAGCGAGAGCTTTACGCGCTGGTTGGCAACAAGCAGGAAATGCTGATCGCCTGTATCAGCGAGCGCGCCAAGCGATTCAGCGCGCCCGCTAACCTGCCCGTATTGCGCGACCGCGAGACCCTGGAGCAGGTGCTGGCTTCTTTCGGGACGACGTTCGTTCGCGAGGTAAGCGATCCCACGGTCATTGCCGTATTCCGGCTGGCGATCGCCGAGGTGGTCCAGGCCCCGGAAGTGGCGCGTGCGCTCGACTCTATAGGACGCGAGGCAGGCCGCGCCGCCTTGCGTAAAATCATGGCCGGAGCCCAGGTGTCGGGACTGCTCAGAGGGCGTCCTGCCGAACTTGCCGCGCAGTTCGCTGGGCTGCTCTGGCGCGATTTGCTGGTCAGTCTGCTGCTCGGCGTCGCAAAGCGCCCGAACCCCCGTGAAATTGCGGGACGTGCCCGCGATGCCGCAGCTGCTTTTCTGCAACTTCATCCGGTGCCGAAATGAAGCGCTAACGCTGGGACCTGTGGCACGTGCTCGGCGGATATCAGTAATCAGCGATCAGTAATCAGGAAGCGGGAAGAAGGAGAACCCAAGACCCAGGTACCAAACACCGGAACCTGGGGCACCCGGCCATTCTGCGATTGACGATTAGTCACGATAAAATGGATTATTGGGTTTAAAAGCCGCCGCTTTAGTCGGCATACCGATTCCTGAGCTCGAATGTAGGAACGAGGGCAAGCCGCACTATGGCTTTGTGCGCGACCCGATTTGAAGAAAAATAGAGTTTAGATCGGCCTGCACGAAGCCTCCAACATCTATAAGTTCCTGATGAAGATGCTCCCATTTCGATTTGGATTTTGTCGGGCGAGGGATTGAATCTGCCGCGATTTGGATAGAGATATCGTGGTCTACTCCCGAAAAGATGCGGCTAGGAATCTCCAGCAATCGCTGGTACACGTCTTCGCTGCCGAAGTACATTCGCCCACGAAACGCTTGGATTGGCAACTGGCTGTTGGCCTCAGCAGATGCTTCCTGGAATTTTTTCAAGTGGTCCCTAAAAAGGGTTCCGTCTGGCTGGCCATCCGCGAAGTCAGAGATCAGAAAATCGGCCGCCTGCCGGTAGTTCCAGTAAACCACGTTACATTTCTCGACGATTTCAAATTGAGTAGCGACGATCCGTTCTTGTTTCTCAGCGTCCTTGTTGCGTTGCGCTTGTCTTTCCTTAAGCGATTCAATTGCGTACGGCGCGAACAACGAAGTAAGGAGTGCGGTCACGATCGTAATGATAATGGTGACAGGCGTCGATTTTGCGGATTTGTCCATGTGGCGTCTCCTTGGGCGGTCGGGTGGCCCACCCTTGCGGGGTTGGTTTATGCAAGGGTGGGTCTTGGGTTGAATTCTGCGGAGGTTGGATGGATGGCGGGTCAGTTTGGTAGATGGGCGCGGGGCTGGAGAGATGTGCCGCCCCTCCGGGGCTGGGGTGTTTTTGTTTTTTCTCCCAGGGCTTGCGCCCTGGGCTAAGTTCTGTCGCGCCTCCGGCGCTTGGGATGTTGGGGTTGCGGAAGCCGACCCAGGGCTCACGCCCTGGCTAAGTTCTGTCGCGCCTCCGGCGCTTGGGATGTTGGGGTTGCGGAAGCCGACCCAGGGCTTGCGCCCTGGGCTAAGGTCTGGCGCGCCTCCGGCGCTTCGGAGTTGCAGCTACTGCTTGTCGTAGACGGCGGTGGCGGTGATTTTTTTGCCGGCGGCGTCTGTGCCTTCGGTGGTTACGGTGCGGGTTTTGCCGTCGGCGGAGAGGACGATGGTGCCGGTGAAGAGAACCTTGCCGCCCTTTTTGACGGCGAACGTCAGATTGTGATCATCGACTTTCTTGACAGAGCGGGCGTCGGAAGTGGAATCGCCGGTGACGGGGTAGTCTTTGCCGTCGAACTTGCCCATCCACTCGTTGTGCGCGGGCTTGCCGGCGGCGTCGGTGCCGTCGATGGTGACCATCATTTGATCGCCCATGGTTGAATAAACGACCGTGGAATTCTTTGCCGTCCCGGGGGCGAGTTTCGACTTGGCTTCGTTTAATTTCCAGGTGCCGAGAAAACCGTCGGCGGCGAGACACAGTGTTGCACCGACCAAGCATAGGGCCAGAGTCACAGCGATTGCTCTTGCTTTCATATTCCCTCCGAATTTTGATTTATGAAAAAGTTGTGGGCACAACTGTTGGGGGGATTCTAGCGCGGAGAGGGGCTGGGAGCAACCTGCAACCGGAAAGAGAAGGAAAGATAACGCAGAGGCGCTGAGGCCGCAGAGGTGCGCAGAGAAGAGTTAAAACGCGAGAAGAGTTCTCACAGAGGACACAGAGGAAGAAGACCCTTCGCAAAATGCGCTTGGGGCAAGCAGAGTTCACCGAGTTGGGGAGCAGAGAAAGAGCACAGCCAGGAATGGCTGTGCTACAAAGCAGAAGGGCCGACCAAGGTCGGCCCCTACAAAGCAGAAATAGAAAAAACTTACTGACCGTCGGGGCGGCGCTTCAGGGTGGGGCGGTCGTCGTCGGAGCCGTCGCCACTGCCACTGGTGGCGTTGGGATCACCGTTCTTTTGTTTGTCGGTCTGTTCGGTCTTGGTGCGCAGGGTGGGCTTGCCGGGCTGATTGTCCTGGACCTTCTTGGCGAACATGACGTTGCGGAGGCGGGACTTCACGGAATCGAATTCGGAGGTGGTGACGATGTACTCATCCTTATCCGGAAGGATGCGCGCGATCTCTTTTTGCGCAAGCTCGATGCGCTCCGGCGTCGGGGGATGCGTGGAGAAGAATTTCGGGATGGTGCCGGGGCGGCGCTTTTCGTCGGCCTGAATGCGCTCAAAAAACGTGACGTAGGCGTTGGGGTCGTAGCCGGCCTTGTACATGTACTGGATGCCGAGGAAGTCGGCTTCGCGTTCGGCGTCGCGCGAGAATTTCAGGAACGTCAGCGGAATGGCGAGGTTCATGCCCTGATAGATGCCGTAGCCGGCCCAGCCATAAGGCACAACGATCATGGCGGCCATGGCGCCGAGCTGGATGAGTTCACCCTTGGTGGCTTGCTTGGTGCCGTGGCGCGCGGTGACGTGCGAAATCTCGTGGGCCATCACGCCGGCGAGTTCAGACTCTTCCTGGGCGCGGAGGATCAGGCCGCTGTTCACGTAGAAAAAGCCTCCGGGAAGCGCGAAGGCGTTAACTTCGTCGGAGTCGATCACCTTAATGGTGAAGGGCACCTGGGCGTCGGAGTTGCGCACGAGATTTTGGCCGACGCGATTGACGTATTCGGTGACGACGGGGTCGTCGATGAGTTTGGAGCTGCGCTCGACTTCCTGAGCGAGAGCCTTGCCAAGGCCGATTTCGCGCTCGAGCGAGTAGAAGTTCAAGCCCTTGCCGACGCTGCGGTTGCCGATGGCGTCGACGTCTTCCTTGGAATTTTTCGGGTGGACCGTTTTGGTCTGGTCGACGGGCGCGTCGGCAGCGGCGGGCTGCGGCGTGGCGGCCGGGGCCGGAGCGGTCTTGTCCGGTGGGGGAGGCGGAGGAGGCGTGGGCTGGCTGATCGGAATCGGGGAAGGCGATTGCGACGGCGCCTGGGTTTGCGATTGCGCGGGCGTCTGCCCCTGCGTTTGATCCTGCGTTTGTTGCTGGCTCGGCGAATTGGTGGACGGAGTTTGCGCGGAGGCGATAGCCGGCCAAGAGACGAGGCTCACAGCAAGCAGAAGGGCCAAAAGGAACTGCGGAGATTTACGCATATTGCCTACCTCCCGGGTCCAAAACTGAGTATACACCCATGCGCGGTATGGGGGGTTCCCTTTGTTCTAGGATGTGGGCGGGCTGGGGAAGGTTTCCTTGAGGATGGAGGAAGTTGGGGGCGGGCGGGGTGATTGGACAGTTGACAGGGTCGGCGAGGGTACATAGAGTCAATGGCGAGAATATGGGCGCGCGAAAAATTCAGATTGGGCAACTGTGGAAGAAGAAAGAGACCGGGGACACGTTTCTGGTGACCCGGGTATATAACGAGGCGCTGAGCACGTTCGTGGTGCTGAGGAAATCGGGCTCAGAGGGCGAGGATCTGGTGCGGGTAAAGGCCGAGCGGACTGCCCAAGGGCAGGGGCTGCCGGGGTTTGTGCCGGCGGTGGATGACGATTCAACGTAGCGCACGAATGAGCTTTGAGTTTAATGGAGCGAAGTCGAACGGGGTTCCGCTAGCCGGGACCCCTATTTTTTTGCCCGCCAATCAGATGGAGCGGACCGGTAGGGTGACGATGTCGTCGGTGGACATGGGCTCTTTCTGCAGGAATGGCTCACCGTATTTTGCGCCGATCAGCGCGCCGTGGTGGCGTGCAAGCAGATCCATCCGGTGGTCGAGTTCGTCGATGGCCAGGAAGACGCGCTGCTTGCGTTCACTTTTGGCGGGGCGGAATTGCGAGCCGTAGGCGAGAACGGCCCTGCGGCGCTGCGCGTACTGCTTGGTGATGTCGACAATGAACGTAGGCGGCATGCCTTCGAAGGATGTGGCGTAAAGGAGTTTGAAAGGGCGATGTGGTTCGCCGGTTAGAGGGAGTTGTTTGAGGCCGGCGAGGAAGCAGCCTTCGTAGCCGAGTGTGGAGGCGTGGTAGTGATCGGGGTGGCGCGCTTCCCAGTAAGGAAGGATTACGGTGCGCGGCTGAAAATCGCGAATGACTTGCGCGAGACGCAGCTTGTTCTGGCGAGTGGGCTGAACGTCGGAGTCCGGCACGCCGAGGTTGCCGCGCCAGGAAACGCCGAGGATTTTTGCCGCGAGCGCGGCCTCTTTCGCGCGCGTTTCGGGAGTGCCGCGCGTGCCCATTTCACCGGCGGTGAGATCGAGGATGCCGGTCTTGTAACCCTTCTGGGCCATTTTGATCAGCGTGCCGCCGCAGGTGAGTTCGACGTCGTCGGGGTGGGCGGCGATGGCAAGAATGTCGAGTTTCATGGAGGCCTCGGATGAGTCCCGGGAATTGTAGCATCGGAGCGGCGTTCGACAGGATGAGCGGGCGGAGAAAACTTACTCCTTGCGATTAGAGCGGCCAGTGATTATTTTGGAAGACAAATCCGCGCCCTCCCACTCGCCCGGGCTGCATCCGGGTCGCAGGCGGATATCCGCAGGACAACAGGAGAAAAATATGAAACTCAGAAGCTTCTACGTAGTGGCTGCATTGGCGATTGCATTGATTTTTATGGGGGTGAGCTTTGCCCAACATCCGGAGATGAACATTGATCCCGCGCGACACCCGAACCTGGCCGCGGCGCAGCATCACATCGGTGAAGCGATGGAAAAAGTGCGGGAAGCGCAGAAAGCGAACAAGGATGAGCTGGGCGGGCACGCAGAAAAGGCGCTCGAGTTGCTGAGTCAGGCGGACCACGAATTAAAGGAAGGGGCCGAGTTCAAGGATCATCACAAATAGCAAGCCCTTCCATCAATCAATCCTTCGTTCGTCTTCAAACAAACAGGGATCGCTCGCTGCGGCGGGCGGTCTCTTTTTTTGATGTGTGAGTTCTGGGACGGGGGCAAGTCGTTGGAGAGGTTTGAGTATGTTGACCTGCGACACCAGCGGAGAGGCGGCCTCCGCAACTGGGGGCTTTCTGCTCGTTCAGGGAGACTCTGCACGAGCCGTACTCAAGCGTGGGGAGTGTGTTAAGTTGGCGGGATGGGTGACGAGAAAAAATTGGCGGGGCGGGTAGCGCTGGTTACGGGAGCGGGAAAGCGTTTGGGCCGAGCGGTGGCGCTGCGGCTGGCGAGCGAGGGCGCGGATGTGGCGGTGCATTATGGGAAGTCGGAGGCGGAAGCGCGGGAGGTTGTCGGCGAGATCGAGAAATTGGGGCGGCGCGCGGCGGCTTTTTCAGCGGAGTTGACGGATGTGCAAGCGATCCAGAATCTGGTGCAGAACGTGGCGTCGCGATTCGCACGGCTGGACATTTTGGTGAATTGCGCGGCGAATTTTCTGGAGACCAAGTTTGGGGAAACGAACGAGGCCACGTGGGACGCTTCGCTGGACACAAATCTGAAAGCGCCGTTTTTTTGCGCGCAGGCGGCGGCGCCGCACCTGGCGAAGAGCGGGCGCGGTGTGATCATCAATTTCGCGGATATTGGCGGGATGCTCGGCTGGACGGAGTTTTTGCCGCATTCGATCTCGAAGGCCGGTGTGATTATGCTGACGCGGACACTTGCGAAAGAACTGGGGCCGGCGGTTCGGGTGAATGCGATTGCGCCAGGGACGATTACGATGCCGGGCGATCCCCCAGAGTGGCAAGCGGATTTTATCCGGCGGACGCCGATGAAAAGAACAGGGCGGCCGGAAGAGATTGCGGATGCCGTGATGTATCTCATCGGAGCGGAGTTTGTGACCGGACAGGTGCTGGTAGTGGATGGCGGAAGGACATTATAGGAAATAAGGAAGCACGAAGTAATGAGGCGAGGAAATGTTGCGGCGGCGAAGGCTGTGAGCCTGTTCGGGATTGGCCGCTCGGGTTGTGACTGTGGAAGCGGCGGCAGAGGCGCCGCACTCCAAACGAAGAGAAAACCCGCACCCTGAAAACCGCAGGGTGCGGCACCCAGGTCCACAGCCAAGAGCACAGTCAGGAGTGAATGCGCCGCAAAAAAATTGTTTGCCGGGCGGGATGCGGCGAGTGCAGCTCGGGTGTATTCTAGGTAGTCAGACGCAAACTTAATTGAATGTGCTGGTGGCGAGTGAGCCCCGGCGGGAAGAAGAGAAAGGCCATCGCTCTTATGGACCAGGAAACATTCGCACAGCGGAATATGGAAGACGTAGAGATTCAGGAGTGGCTGGAGTCGCTGGACTCCGTGCTTGAATCGAGTGGGCCGGAAGTGGCCCGGGAGATTCTGGAACGGCTGCGGGCCCACGCGACGGTCAACGGGATTGATCTGCCGTTCACAGCGAACACTCCTTATGCGAACACGATTCCGGCGCGGCTGGAACCGCTCTTTCCCGGCGACCAGCAACTGGAGCGCCGCATCAAGTCGCTGATCCGCTGGAACGCGCTAGCCATGGTGGTGCGTGCCAACAAGGTGGAGCACAACATCGGCGGCCACATTTCGACGTATGCCTCAGCGGCCACGCTGTACGAAGTGGGGTTCAACCACTTTTTCCGCGCAAGAAACGAAAATTTTGAAGGTGACACCGTGTATTTCCAGGGACACGCGGCGCCGGGTATCTATGCGCGCGCGTTTCTGGAGGGCCGGCTGAGTACGGAGAAGCTGGAGAATTTCCGGCGCGAGTTGAAGCCAGGCGGCGGGCTCTCTTCGTATCCACACCCGTGGCTGATGCCTGATTTCTGGGAATTTCCAACGGTGTCCATGGGTCTGAGCCCGCTGATGGCGATTTACCAGGCGCGCTACAACCGCTACCTCGAGAATCGCGGGCTGAAGCCCGTGACGGACGCGAAAGTCTGGGCGTTCCTGGGCGACGGCGAAACGGATGAGCCGGAATCGTTGGGCGCGATCACGCTGGCATCGCGGGAAAAACTGGACAATCTGATTTTCGTGATCAACTGCAACCTGCAGCGGCTGGACGGGCCGGTGCGTGGCAACGGCCAGATTATTCAGGAGCTGGAGTCCGCGTTCCGCGGCGCGCGCTGGAACGTCATCAAAGTCTTGTGGGGCAGCGAGTGGGATCCGATTCTGGAGCGCGACACCGAAGGATTGCTGGTGAAGCGCATGGGCGAAATGGTGGACGGCGAATACCAGAAGCTGGTGGTATCGAGCGGTGAATACGTACGGCAGTTTTTCTTTGGCGGCGATCCTCGGCTGTTGAAGCTGGTGGAACCGCTGCCGGATGAGGCGTTGCGGCGCTTGCGGCTGGGCGGGCACGATCCGCGCAAGGTGTTCGCGGCGTATAAGGCGGCGACGGAGTTCAAGGGCGGGCCGACGGTGATTCTGGCGCGCACGATTAAAGGATATGGATTGGGTGAGGCGGGCGAAGGAAAGAACGTCACACACCAGCAGAAAAAATTGAACGAGGAAGAGTTGCGAGAGTTCCGTTCGCGTTTCGGGATTCCGATGGGCGACGAGGAAATCGCAAAGGTGCCATTCTACCGGCCGGCGGAAGACAGCGAGGAGATTCGCTATCTGCGGGCGCGGCGAGAGGCGCTGGGTGGTTATGTGCCGCAGCGGAAGGCGCGGTCTGTGGCGATTTCAGGCGCGCACACCGAGCTGTTTAAGGAATTTCTGGAAGGCAGCGAGGGCCGGGAAGTTTCGACGACGATGGCGTTCGTGGCGATGCTGCGCAAGATGCTGAAGGATCCGGAAATCGGCAAACTGGTGGTGCCGATCGTGCCGGATGAGGCGCGCACGTTTGGCATGGAATCCTTGTTCCGCACGGTCGGAATTTATTCCAGCGTGGGGCAGAAGTACGAGCCGGTGGACGTGAACACGCTGCTCTACTACAAGGAAGCGAAGGACGGGCAGATTCTGGAAGAGGGAATTACGGAAGCGGGCTCAATGGCGTCGTTCATTGCCGCGGGCTCGGCGTACGCGACGCACGGCATCAATACGATTCCGTTTTTCATTTATTACTCGATGTTCGGGTTCCAGCGGATTGCGGACTTCATCTGGGCTGCGGCGGACATGCGCACGCGTGGATTTTTGCTGGGCGGCACGTCGGGCCGCACCACGCTATCGGGCGAAGGCTTGCAGCACCAGGACGGGAACAGCCACGTGCTGGCGATGCCGGTGCCGAACCTGCTGGCCTACGATCCCGCGTTTGCATACGAGATTGCGGTGATCGTGGATGAAGGCATTCGCCGGATGTACAAAGAAGGTGAGAGCATCTTTTACTACATCACGGTAATGAACGAGCCGTACGTGATGCCGCACATGCCGGGCGACGTGAAGGACGGCATCCTGAAGGGAATGTACAAGTACAAGCCGGCGTCGAACAAGAAAGCGAAGTTGCGGGCGCAACTGCTGGGCAGCGGCGCGATTTTGAACGAGGTGCTGCAGGCGCAGGAGATTTTGGAGAAGAATTACGGCGTCTCTGCGGATGTTTGGAGCGTGACCAGCTACAAGTGCCTGTACACGGACGGGATCGAGACCGAGCGCTGGAACCGGTTGCATCCGGACGAGACGCCGCGTGTGCCGTACGTGAAGCAGTGCCTGGGCGACGAGCAGGGAGTATTCGTGGCGGCTTCGGATTATCTGAAGACGCTGCCGGCGATGATTTCCAAGTGGCTGCCGAGGCGCATGGCCATTCTGGGTACGGATGGATTCGGCCGCAGCGAAGGGCGCACGTCACTGCGCGATTTCTTTGAGGTGGATTCGCGCTTCGTAGTCTTGGCGACTCTACATGAGTTGGCGCAGGACGGTTTGGTCGGCGAAGCCACCGTGCAGAATGCGATGAAGGATCTGGCGATAAACCCGGAAAAGCCGAACCCAGTGATTTCATAACCGGCTTGCAGACGTCCTTGCAGCATGCGTTCTGGGCGAAAAGTTTTGCGGCGGGTTAGGTGGACACGAATGGTGTTTCGCGCTCGCACTACCCCTGTAGTCCTATGTTTGTCGATTGTTTCCATGTTTACGGTCCGGCCATGTTTGCCTCAAACGAGCCGCGTCGGCCCATCGAACCAACAGGCATTTTTGGAAAAGTTGTCCGCGGCGGCGATTGAGCGGACACATCACGCCGTTCGTTACGATCCCCAATATGTGCGCATACCGTATCCCGGAGGAGATGTACCCGCTGGTACGGGTGTGTGCAGCGATGAAGTGATTCGGGCGTATCGCGCTTTGGGCATCGATCTTCAGAAAGAAGTTCACGAGGATATAGTCGCAAATTTTTCGGCGTATCCAAACCAGCGGCGATGGTTGCTGGCGCATCCCGATTCGAACATCGATCACCGGCGCGTGCCGAACCTGATGGTTTTCTTCGGGCGGAAGGGAACTTCGTTGCCCGCTACGACGCGCGCCGAAGACTATCAGCCAGGGGAACTAGTGACGTGGGATCTGGGCGGTGGGGTGCCACATATCGGAATCGTAGTGGACCGGAAATCGGCGGCGAGCGGAAGATACATGGTGGTACACAACATCGGTGCCGGCCCGAAGATGGAGGATGTGCTTTTCAGTTGGAAGATTACGGGGCATTACCGGTATTTTGGGCCGGAACATCGACAAAAGTGAATGGATGGGTGGTGGGTTATTTGCGATCGTGAGTTTGAGTTTGTCTGTCGCGCCTCCGGCGCTTGCGATTCGTTTGGTTCGCTACCCAGTGCTCACGCGCTGGGCTAACTTCTGCCGCGCCGCTGGCGCTACACGGGGCTGCCCCCGCCCTGCCGGCGAGAAAAACTCCGGCCGTTTTCTTATGATTCAAATTGTTGTAAGGAGTTCGGCGGGCTTGATGCGGCCGGTGGCCAGGTTCGCGATGAGTTCGCGGTTGGCGGCGAGGAAATCGTAGGCGGAGAGTTCGCGGGGGAGAACCCAGGCGGTCTGCTCGAAGGCGCTGGGAGAGACGCCTGGCTCCGAGAATTGTGCCGCGAAGAAATGGATCTGAAGTTCTTCGGGATTCGCGTCGTAGTGGTGCCGGACGGTGGTAATTTCTACGGACTTGGTCAGGGTGACGCCGAGTTCTTCGCGCAGTTCCCGTGCCAGCGCCTGCTCAAACGTTTCGCCGGTGCGGACTTTGCCGCCGGGAAATTCCCACTTGAGTGGGGACGTGTCTCCACGGCGGCGCTGGCCGATGAGGATCCGGCGATCGGAACGTTCAATAACGGCTGCTACGACCTGGAGCATTGAAAGTAATTTTACCGGCTATGGACTGATGACGCAATAGGCGCGGGAAGCATCAAGTCTCCGCTAGTCATCGATAAGAAGGTAGAAGGCGGTTGAGTTCGGTGATTGACCTTGCGGGAGCCGTGTGATGAAGTTCGAAGGTGATCCTGGGAGGATGCGCGTGAAAAATTTGGGAATTGTGGCGGGGATACTGTTGGCGGTGTGGCCGACGGCGATTAGGGCGCAGACGGCGGATGGGGACGTGGTGCGGTTCAAGGGCACGATGGAAAACGTGAAGGCGACGTTTGGGCCGGCGGAGCCTGTCGCGCATGTGAAAGCGGGCGGCATGCTGGAGGCGAACTCGCTGGATTGCTTTGGAAATGTGTTGCAGAAGCCGGGGGATCCGTTTTCGCTGATCAAGATTGATAATCCGCTGACCGGGCCGTTTTTTATTGATGGAGCCGAGCCGGGGGACACGCTCGTGGTGCACATCCTGGATTTGCAGGCGGACAGCAAACAGGGAGTTGGCGCGTTCTCTCCGGGATTTGGCGCGGCCAACGCGACGCATTACACGCCGATGGTGGAAACCAAGCCGCTGCCGGAGCGAGCGTGGTATTACCCGATTGATGCGGAGAAAAAACTGATCACGTTTCAAGCAGTGGATTCGGATTTCAAGGTGCAGTTTCCACTGAAGCCGTTTCTGGGTTGCATTGGCGTAGCTCCGGCGAATGGTGAAGTACGTAGTTCCATTGTGCCTGCCGAATTTGGCGGGAACATGGACGCGCCGGAAGTTTCGCCGGGGAATACTTTGTATTTGCCGGTGAATGTGAAGGGCGCGCTTTTTTATTTTGGCGACGGCCACGCGGCGATGGGCGATGGAGAAGTGGCGGGCAGTGCTGTGGAAGTTCCGATGCGGGCGAAGTTTCGTTTTGACCTGGTGAAAGGGAAGAGCACTGGCTGGCCGCGATTCGAAAACGAGCGGGAGATCATGACCACCGGGATTTACCGGCCTGTGGATGACGCGGTGCGGATTGCGGTGACAGAGATGGTTCATTGGATGCACCGGGAGTACGGATTGTCGGAACTGGATGCGTATGAGCTCTTTTCGAAAGTAGGCAAGCTGCACTTGACGGAAATGGTGGACCCGAACTATGTGATTGTGGCGTCGGTGGAAAAGAAATACTTGCCCGTGAAGAAATAGGGCGGGGGTAGCGCCGGCATCTTGCCGGCGTTGAGGGTTTCATCGTAACGCCTGCCGGCTGGAAGCCGGCGCTACCGGGAAGCGGACCCATGTTCAGCGAGATGGTGTTGGAGCATTTTCAAAGGCCGCGGAATGCGGGGGAATTGGCCGGGGCGACTGCCGTCGTTGAGGTGAGCAATCCGGTGTGCGGGGACGTGCTGCGGCTGGCGGTGATTGTGGAAGGCGGCGTGGTGCGCGAGGCGAGATTTTTGTGCCGGGGATGCACGGCTTCGATTGCCAGCGCGTCCGTGTTGACGGAGAAGATGAAGGGGCGGACAGTCGGCGAGTTGAAAGAGATGCATGCGGCGGAGATTGCGGCGGAGCTAGGGGGATTGCCGCCGGCGTCGTTTCATGCGGCGCAATTGGCGGAAGATGGCGTGAAGGCGATAGTGGAGAAAATCTGAAGAGGAACAGAAAAAGGATTACCACAGAGGGCGCAGAGGAGCCACAGAGTTCACAGAGGATGTGGAGGAGAGAAACCCAAGAAGCACAGCCAGGAATGGCTGTGCCACATAGGTGTGCACAGGTATTTAGTCGGCGGAGCGGGTTACGCGGACGAAGGTTTCGGGGTCGTTGAGGTTGAGGACGCAGCCTTCTTCATTGGTGGGGAATTGGTAGAGTTGAGCGCGGTGGGCCCAGACTACGGCGCGGGCGCCGACATCGAGCGGCGCGGCTAGCAGCTCCGGAAAAACTTTCGACGAAAAAATTACTGGATGGCCGCGGCGCCCTTCGAAGATTGGTAGAACGATCGGAGCGTTCGAGGAATAAAACGCGGCGATCAGATCGCCAACCAGGTTGGCGCTGATCAGGGGATGGTCTACCAGGCACAGGAGCATGCCATCGAGGCCATCGGGCAGACTTTTTAGCGCCGCCTGGATGGAACTCAGTTGTCCTTTTTCCCAATCGGCATTGATCACGACTTCATCGGCGGGCAGGTGGATGGCTTTGGCGATGGGCTCGGCGTGGACGCCCAGCACCACGCGGCGCACGCCGATTTTCGGATGGCGCGTGACGTCCAGTAGGTGCTCCAGGAACGGCCGGCCCTGGAAGGGCAGAAGCGCTTTGGGGGAGCCCATGCGCTGAGAAGCCCCGCCGGAGAGGATGACAGCGGCAAGCATGAAAACTCCGGAAGCTACTTGGTCTCGACCGGGTCTGTGACGGCCAGCTTGAGCTTCTTGTGAGCAGCGGATTCGATGTTGCGGCGTACGGCCACAAGCTCCGCGACGATGCTGACGGCGATCTCTTCGGGTGAAAGCGCGCCGATGTCGATTCCCATCGGGGCGTAAACGCGCTCGAACTCTTCCATAGCGTAGCCCTCTTTTTCGAGAGCTTTGTAAACGCTGAGCACTTTGCGGCGGCTGCCGATCATGCCGACATAGCGCGCTTTGGTGCGAACGGCCCAGGCCAGCACGCGCATGTCTTCCTTGTGCCCGCGCGTGACGATCACCAGATAGGACGAGGGACTCGGCTGCAGCTTCGCGAAAGCGTCGTCGTAACTTGTGAATATTTCCTGCGCCATCGGGAAACGCTGTGGGTTGGCGAAAGCCTCACGGTCGTCAATCACGCCGACTCCGAAGCCGACGGCCTGCGCCGCTTTAGCCACAGCGGTGGAGACATGGCCGGCGCCGAAAAGGTAAAGAATCGGCTGGGGAAGAATGGGCTCTACGAAAATTTCGACGGTGCCGCCGCAGATGAGTCCGTTATCGTAAGTGGCTTCGTTATTGAGGTGGAAGAGCAGTTTGCGCGGAGCTTCCTTATGCATCACCTCGCGCGCCGCAGCCCAAACGTCGGCTTCGACGCAGCCGCCGCCGATGGTGCCGAGCGATGAGCCGTCTTCACGGACAAGCATGCGCGAGCTTTCGTAGCTGGGGATGGAGCCGTTGGTGTGCACGATCGTGGCGAGGGCGCCGCGCTGTCCGGCGCGCCGCATGCGCACTATTTCCTCGAAGAGGTCCATGGTTGGTCCGAAAAACAAGCGTACGGCGCGTACAGTGGGAAGTCAATTCACAGAAAGACTAGGTAGTGGTTCAGTTCCGGTTTATCAGAATTTGAGGCTTCTTTCATTGAATGCCGCCATTAGACTGTTTGGAGATACGCGGGAGCGAAAATCCTCGCGACAAATGATTCGAGCGTAGTCGGTGTCGTATTTTTTGCCGAACGCTCCTCCAAAGGTGCGATGAGGCCCGCATTTGCACCATCCCACATTTCAACAATCAATTCTGCGGTCTTTTTTGATAAGCCCATCTCCAGAAGGGCCATCTCAAGAATCATGCTCGGTAATTGCACGTATTCGAGATTGGGCTTGCCGATAGCGTTGCCAACGATGGAAGCTGCTTCCTTCATGGAGATGTCGCGCTGTCCATGCAGCTCTTGGACCGAACGGCCAGAAAAATCGCGCGCAGCAAGACGAGTCGCGGCGTACGCGCCGATGTCTTGCGTCGCTATCCATGGCATTGGCATTTCGGCTCGTAAACCTCCCGGCAGGGTTCCCATCGAGCGCAGTGGTGCAATACTCATGAAAAGATTCTCCATAAAGTACGCTGCACGCAGGTGGAGGACGTTGAGCCCGGCGACTCCGTTGAGCTTTTGCTCCTGATTATGCAAGCCGACGATGGGGCCGCTATTCTTCGCGTGCTGAGCCCCGATACTGCTTAGATTAACGACAAACCGGACATTGGCGTTGGTGACCGCTGCAACGTAGGAATCGGAAACGCATTCTTGATGCGCACGCAAATCCTGTTGTGAGATGTCCTCGGGCAAAACCAAATAGACGGCTGAAGCGCCGTCGAAAGCTTTCGTCATTGAAGCGACATCTTCGACATTACCGACGAAGGACTCCGCACCCAGGTCTACTAATGTTGTCAGCTTCTCCGCGTCTCGCCCAACAACGCGAACCTTTTCGCCTTTGGCAAGCAACGCTTTCGTCGCTGCCCTTCCCGTGCGCCCCGTTGCACCCGTTACGACGATGACCATTTCGTGCTCCCTCAGAACGACGCTCAAAGCGTGTGATGCCGGAATTTCATGACAGGCTGCCGGTCAAGACTTTGCCAGCTGACAGTAAACTGTTCCATTACCGAACACCCGGTCTTTAAGACGATGAGGACGATGTCTCGCGGAGAAGCGCTTCTTCAATCGCTCGATCGAGCGGCAGTAACCAGCCCTCCTGCCAAGCCGCAGCGGTGGAAGTCTCGTCCAATCCGGGTCGCGTGCATTTCAGATTGCTCTCGAGCTTGGTATTTTCCGCGGGTGTAAGCGGAGCGCCGATTTTCTGCCGCAGCGCCGCCGCCGAGCCAGCCAACCGCAGCGCCCGGTCGGAATGAGATTGAGCTGCCGCGGCGCAGGCGAAGCACTCCAGCAATCGCGCAATGCCGCGTTTGTGATCCAGTTCTTGAAAAAGTTTCAAACTTTCCCGGTAGAGCGCGTGGGCCGCGGAAAAGTCCCGCTCCAGCCGCGCCATGTTGCCCAGGTCCGCCAGCGTGCCTGCAATTCCCCAGCTGTCGCCCAGTTCCCTGAAAATCGTCAGCGCCTGTCCGTAAAATTCCCGGGCGGCCGCCGCATCGCCGCGATCGTGCGCGACGTCACCTTGCGAGTTCAGCGACCACGCCACTCCCGTCCGATCGCCAAGTCCCTGAAAGATCGCCAGGCATTCCCCATACAAGGATTTCGCGCGCTCATGGTCGCCCTGCATCGTCGTGACGTTCGCCAGATTGCTCAGAGCGCGGGCCACATCTCTCGAATCGCCAAGCTCTCGCCAAACTTCCAGGCTCTCTTCGAATAACCCCTGCGCGGCGGGAATGTCGCCGCGGTCCTGCGCCAGTACGGCCAGCGCATTCAGAGAGACAGCGACGCCCTGTCCGTCGTCCAGTTGCCGTGCGACCTCCATGCTTTCCCTGACCAATTCATCCGCCGCCGCATAATCGCCTTGCGCGCCGGCCAGCACGCCCGCCGCAAACAGTGCCCGCGCCCGAAATTTCGTCGGCGGCCGCTCGCGGCAGCTTCAGCAATTTGCCCAGCCTTGCACGACCCTCGGTGAGGTATTCGCGCGTCTCCCAAAAGCGAAATAATGCCGCACCGAGCCGCAAGCCCCACTCCGCATCACCCGTATCCGTCAGCCACTCCAGCGCGCCGCGAAAATTGCCGTACTCGGCGGTGAAACGGTCCATTTGCCCCGCTGCTTGTGCCCCCGCCTGCTCCGAAGATGATTCTTCCGCCAGCACCAGGCAATAGGCGGCATGCGCGCGCCGCGTCGCCGTTGCCTCGCCGCTGATTTCCAGTTTTTCCAGCGCATATTCCCGAATCGTTTCGAGCATCACGAAGCGGGCTTCGTCGTTTGCCGGCGGAGCATGCAGCACCAGGCTTTTGTCGACCATGGAAGCCATGCCGTTGAGCAGATCCAGATCGAGATCGGCTTTGGTGTCACAAACCGCTTCCGCGCCTTCCAGATTGCAGCCGCCCACGAAGACCGACAAGCGCCGGAAGAGTTTCTGCTCGGCGGGATTCAGCAGGTCGTAGCTCCAGTCCATCGCGGCGCGCAGCGTCTGCTGGCGCTCCGGCAGGTCGCGCGGGCCTCCGGTCAATAACTGCAAGCGGCTGGACAGCCGGGTGAGCAGGGAAGCAGGCGAGAGGATTTTCAAGCGCGCCGCAGCCAACTCAATTGCCAGAGGCAATCCATCCAGCCGCGCGCAGATTTCGGCGACCGCGGAGGCGTTTTCCCGGGTGAGTTCAAACCCGGGCTTGGCCGTCACCGCGCGTTGCACGAACAGCGCCACCGCGGGGTATTGAGAAAGATCCTGCACCGGCGGCACGCGCAACGGATCCGGCAGCGCCAGCGGCGACACCGGAAATTCGTTCTCGCCGTAGATGTGCAATGCCGCGCGGCTGGTGGCCAGGATTTTCAGGTTCGGCCCGATCACGAGGAGTTCGGCAACGGTTGGAGAGGCATGGAGCAAGTGCTCAAAATTATCGAGCACCAGAAGCAGCGGGCCGCCGGACGAACTGCACAAACTATCCTTGAGAATGTCTATCGGGGACCGGCTGGCTGGGCCGCGAAGACCCAGCATCTGCACAATCACGGTGGCGATCAATGCCGGATCGCCCAACGCGGCCAGCGGAACAAAATGAACGCCGCCGGAAAATTGCCGGATCAATGAGCCGGCCACTTCCACCGCCAGCCGGGTTTTGCCGATGCCGCCGGGGCCAGTCACAGTGAGCAACCGCACTTCCGGCCGCAGTAGAAGTTCCTTTGCCGCCGCGACTTCTTTTTCTCGACCGATAAAACCGGTGCGCGAGACGGGAAGATTGACGGCGCGCAACTGCGGGTGAGGGGAGGGTTGCGAAGCGGACGATCCAGCATCGTTGACCAGCGCGACAAACCGGTATCCCCGGCCCGTAATGGTATGGATGAACCGCGGCTGTTCCGGATCGTCGTCCAGCACTTGCCGAAGTTTGCGAATCGCGGCGTTGATGCTGTTGTCCGTGTCCAGGAACACGTCCTTGCCCCAGACACGCGCCACGATTTCTTCGCGCGTCACCAGATCGCCGCGGCGCTCCACCAGCAGGAGCAGGAGTTCCATCGGAATCCGAGACAGACGCAAGGCTTTGCCGGCGCGGCGCAGTTCATAGGCGCCGCGATCCAGTTCCAGATCATCCTCAAGCCTGAATAAATTTGCAGTCATTCGGGGTTCGACCAGAAGCAATCTGCCGGATTATAACCCCGCCGCTGCCGCAAGTGCCTTATTTCTCCGTGGATACGACGAGCATGAAGATTTAAGCGAAATTTCAGGCGCCTACTATTGCCGGTTCTCCACGCCCGGCGCACCATGCACGGCATCGGCATGGGACCGTCGCCAAGTCCCGCCGAATTGTTGAAAAAAAGGGGAGGAATTTATGTCCAGATTTACTTTGATCAAGGTCGGATTAGTGGCTGCCGGCCTCGTGTTCGCCGGGGCGGCGCACGAAGAACTTGCGCCACCTCCGACTTCGGTGCAGGTTGTGGCATTGGATGAATGCGATCCCACGACGTTCAACGCCGCGCTTGGGCCGGATTTCTGCAAGAACGTGACGCTGGGAGCCTTCACCGTGCTGACGGATCTTTTTTCCAAGGCCCAGGCCGGCACGCCGGACCCGGGTTGGGACTTCGAACCCGATGCGCTGACGATTAAACAGGGAACGACTGTAAACGTGGTTGACCAGGGAGGCGAGCCGCACACGTTCACCGAAGTGGCGCATTTCGGGGGCGGTTTCATTCCGCCGCTGAATACGCCCGACCAGACAACGGTTCCCGAGTGCGCCGGTGGTTTTTCCAACGTCGCGGTGGCGCGGACGCGCATCCTGCAGGGCAGCCAGCTGCAGATTACGGGCTTGTCGAAGGGCGAGCATGAGTTTCAGTGCTGCATCCACCCCTGGATGCGCCTGAAAGTCGAGGTGAAGTAAACCGAGCCCGCGGGGCAAGCGAGCGGGTGGGCGAACGCCCGCTAAAGCTGCCTTCGCGGAAATACACAAAGCGAAGCGAACACGGGCGAACCGCCTAGCCGGGATTTTTCCGGTGGGGCGGTTTGCCCGTCCGCGTTTGCGTCTGCTTCGGCGTCCGCGCAATTCTTATTCTTATGCAATAGAATCGGAAACACGGATAAAGTTGCGCCCGGGAGGTTGGTTATGAAAGCGGTTGTGATTCACCAGCATGGGGATCCATCGGTGCTGCATTACACGGAAGTGGCTGAGCCGCAGGTTCGGGCGAACGAGGTGCTTGTCCGCGTGCGTGCCTGCGCGCTGAATCACCTGGATTTGTGGGTACGGCAGGGCATCCCCGGCGTGCCGTTTCCGTTGCCGCACATTCTGGGGAGTGACGTGGCCGGCGAAGTGGCGAAGCTCGGTTCCGAGGTAACGACGGTTCGCGTGGGGCAAAAAGTGGTGCTGGCACCGGGAGTGAGCTGCGGCAAGTGCGCCGCGTGCATCTCCGGCAACGACAACCGGTGCCGCGAATTCACGAATCTGGGTTACATGATTGACGGCGGTTGCGCGGAGTACGTGCGTGCTCCGGAAGTGAACGTCATGCCATACCCGGAGAATCTTGATTGGGCGCATGCGGCGGCGGTGCCGCTGGTGTTTCAGACGGCTTGGCACATGCTGGTGAACCGCGCGCAGTTGCAGCCGGGGGAAGACGTGCTGGTGCTGGCGGCGGGAAGCGGCGTGGGTAGCGCGGCGATCCAGATTGCGAAATTTTTCGGAGCACGCGTGATTGCGACGGCCGGAAACGACGAAAAACTGGCCAAGGCGAAAGAACTAGGAGCGGACGAAGTGATTCATCACGGCATCATGCCGATCGCGAAAGAGGTGCGGCGACTGACGAACAATCGCGGCGTGGACGTTGTGGTGGAGCACGTCGGCGTGGCAACGTGGGAAAACAGTGTGAAAAGCCTGGCGATGGGGGGCCGACTGGTGACTTGCGGGGCGACTACGGGTTACGACGCGAAACTCGATTTGCGATTTTTGTTTACGCGGCAGCTTTCGATCATGGGATCGTACATGGGAACGAAGTCGGAATTGCGGACGGTGCTGAAGCTGGTGGCACAGGGAAGGTTGAAGCCGACGGTCGACAAGGTGTTTGATTTGAGCGATTGCATGGCGGCGCACAATTATCTGGAGAAGGCGAAGCAGTTTGGGAAAGTGGTGCTGCGGGTGGAGTGAAAAGCGAAAAGCGAAAAGCGAAAAGCGAAAAGCGAAAAGATTTAACGCAGAGGACGCTGAGGTAAGAGGGGAAGGGCGCAGAGAAGAGCACAGGCTAAAGCCTATGCTACTACTTGGCGGTGCGACCGATGCCGGCTAGGACGCGGAGTTCGCCCAGGACGACCATGTCTAGATTGGTACGCTGATTGTTGCGGGACAGATCGGCTTCGGTGCCGCCGTTGTAACCCTGGATAAAGAACGTGGAATCGCCTTCGTGCTCAAGGCGCGCCGTGTTCTTCAAGATCACCTGTAGCTTCTTGGAATCGTAGTGCACCGTGATGATGTCTGGCTTGCCCGCGCAGCGAATGCGCAGGTCGCCGAGGATGGTTTCCTTGCAGGTGAGCGCTTCAGTTTTGGTGATGGCGTTCCAGGCTTCGCATTGCGCCATAAAGGTTTCGGCAACGCGTTTCCAGACCTTCGGAGCAAGGGCAAAGGCAGCCTGAGCGTTAAGCCGCTCTTCCTCAATCTGAACCGCCTCGGTGAATTGTGCGGCCAGAAATTCCTGTGCCGCGCGTTTGGTTTCGTCCGAACTCATGGCCCCGTATCTCCAGGAAATATTGCTGGTACACCATCGTAGCGGCAGGGATGTCCGTGGTGTCAAGTAGCTTGGCGGCTAAAGGTTCGACGAAGCAACGAGAGAGCTACGGCGCCGGATTGTAGGGCGAATAGCTCACGACGGCGCTTTTCAGGCGCGCCGGCAGGGGGCGTTCCAACCAGCGGCTGATTGCGAATTGGACGAAACGGTTGGTGCCGCCGGTCCTGCCTTCCGGATCGGGGTGAGCCCACAAGATTGTTGCAGTCGCCGTCAGTTGCAGTTGCCTCCCGTACTCGAAATCGGGGATCAGCAGGCCAACTTGCGGATCGCCAACCACATTGCCGAGCGAGTTGAATAACCCGTTGCCGGGATAGTCGGGGAGGTGGAGCGTGCTTTCGTCCACGACTTCTATGAAGCCGGGGCTGCCGCCGCGGTGCGAAGCATCGTTGCCGCGTCCCGCGTGGCCGGTGGCCAGGAAGAGCACGTCGGCGTCCGCGATCATTTTCTGAATCCGGGCGGGCAGCGTTTTTCCCTCGAGCAGTTTGGAATCTGCGGCCGGCGTTTCGGCCAGTTCTACTTCGATTTCGCGCTTGGTGATGTATTTCGGGCAGTTAGGGAATGATTGCTCCACCTCCAGGATGATTTCCTTGTCGGTGAGTCGCGCATCGCCATTGATGCGCAGGCGGCGGCGATTGGCTAGTTCAATAATGAGAAGGCCGAGGTGCGGATCGACTTGGAGATTTTGCCAAAGCGGGTCACGGGTGTCGCGTTCCGCGGAGGGAACCGCGATGTGCAACGATTCGGGGCCGTTCGGTTCCAGAAATCCTTTCGGTCCGAAGACGATGGAGGCCCAGCGATGGCCGTCCGCGTCGCGCGTGCTGAGAACAGCCATCTGCTGCTGGCGGATGAAGTTCAGCGCGCCGGAGTACAGTCGGTCGATAATCATCGGGCTGTTGGCTTCGGCGTTGGCTTCTTCGCCGGCCCGCTTCTGGACTTCAAGTTCGCCTTCGTGGAATGGGGAGCCGGGAAGCATGCGCTTTCTCCTGGACACACCTAACAATATTGGAGTGCCTGGCAACGGCGCGGTTACACTCGAAAGGAGGCACCTTTACGTTTTTCGCCGGGAAGCCGCCAGGCCGTCGAAAACGCTGGAGGAGCGGCCCGATTGTGCGGGTCGGGGCGATATGCGAGTATAGAAGGGAAGAAGAGGAACCATGGAAACCACTCTTGCGAAACACGTCACGCTCACGAAGCCGGATGATTTCGGCAAGCTGCTCCAGGACGAGGGGATCATTTTCACGCAATTGGACAAAGCCGTGAACTGGGCCCGGCGCAGCTCCATCTGGCCGCTGGGATTCGGCCTGGCTTGCTGTGCGATTGAGATGATGTCCATGGCGGCTTCGCGGTTTGACATTGCGCGGTTCGGCGCCGAGGTGTTTCGGCCGTCGCCGCGGCAGGCGGACCTGATGATCGTTGCGGGGCGGCTTTCGCAGAAAATGGCGCCGGTGATCCGGCAGCTCTACGATCAAATGCCGGAACCGAAGTGGGTGATTTCGATGGGCGCGTGCGCCACGTCGGGCGGCGTGTTCAACAATTACGCGATTGTGCAGGGCTGCAACCAGGTGATTCCCGTGGACGTGTACGTGCCGGGATGCCCGCCGCGGCCGGAAGCGGTGCTGTACGCAGTTTTGCAACTGCAGAAGAAGATTGATGCGGAGAAGGGCTCGTTCAAGCGGGCGTTGAATCTCGCCTAGGAGATTCCCGTGGCTTCACCAATTCCCGAAACTATCAGCGCGCGCGATCTGTTGAGGCACTGTCTTGCCACCATCGCCTATCGAGCCGGGAAAGTTGTGCGCGACGTCCCGGACTCCTTCGCCAAGTACCAACCACCCGAAAAAGCGCGGACGCCGGAGCAGATTCTCGCCCACCTCGGCGACCTGTTTGACTGGGCGCTTTCCATGGCCATGGGGCAGGGCGTGTGGAAGGATTCGCAACCGCTGCCCTGGGGTCAGGAAGTTGAGCGATTTTTCGGCGCGCTGAAACGCTTCGACGACTACCTGGAGGGGAACGAAGCGCTGCACGCCTCGCCGGAGAAGCTTTTCCAGGGGCCGGTGGCCGACGCGCTCAATCATGTCGGCCAGATCGCCATGCTGCGGCGTATGGCGGGATTCCCGATTAAGGGCGAAAACTACTTCAAAGCTGATATTGCCGCCGGGCGCGTGGGACCTCAGCAAGCTGCGCCTAAACGCGAATTTGACTGAACTTTTTCTGGACGTGGCCCCCAGCCGCAGTTAAACTTCTCGCCATTGTAAGGACGGGGCCGATGAACGTTGAACAGAGGGCCTACCCGCGGTTCAAGCCGCCAAAGAGTGTCTTGGGAGCCTGGCGGTCGGGAATGCAGCGGGAAGTTTCGTACGTGGAGAACCTCGCGATCGGCGGGGTATTCCTGCGCACCAAGAGAAAAGTAGCCCTTCGCAGCTTGGTACAGGTGCTGCTAGACATGCCCGTGGGGCAGGTGCGCGGACGCGGCGTTGTGCGCCGGCATCAGGAGCATCACGGCATCGCGGTGCAGTTCATCGCGATGGACCCGGAAGACCGGGGAAGACTCCTCCGCCAGATCCGCGAATTGACAGTTTCGGCAACTTAGGGTGCAGCAGGCTTTCCAGCCTGTTCTTCAGCGACCGAAACAATCTGCAGCAGAAATATCGACCACTCCCCCGCGTCATTCCCAAAAACCAACGTCATGCGAATCTGTTGGGGAAACGTACGTGCCGCCAGATGGATGGAACTCCAG
>Ga0210403_10000535_pt1 | contig 39018 bp, 33 predicted proteins | sample IncBWC19MmetaG_FD_150863 | JGI IMG/M metagenome (GOLD analysis project Ga0210403, IMG submission 150863) | Forest soil microbial communities from Barre Woods Harvard Forest LTER site, Petersham, Massachusetts, United States - Inc-BW-C-19-M | ecosystem: Environmental > Terrestrial > Soil >...
TCACCAGCCGCGAGCCCGGCGCCATCTCCCGAAGATTCTTCACCGCCGTAGGATTTGTTACACCGTCCCAAATCGTGACGCCATCCTTCTGCAAATCCGCAAACGAATACACGGTTGGCTCCGTTTTCAGCAAATAATCTGAAGGCATATAAGCTCCCCAAGCAGGCAATCTTACTTCGCCAATTTTACCTATTGCGCCCCGGGAGGTCGCGCCTTCCGGTGGTTCTGCGCGAAACAAAATACCACGTCGCGCTTGCCCGTGCTCCGTGTTTCTGGCACGATGCATGCCAACGCAGGTCGCATTTGACCAAGCTTCTTCTCGGAGGCAATCATGGCTGGTTTTTGCAGGAATTGTGGCAGTCCCTTGGACGATGCTCAGGCTTTTTGCGCCAAGTGCGGAACGCCAGTCTCCGGTCCGCCCGTCCGCTCATCCTCGGCGGCACCTCCGCCCTCCTCCAGTGCCCCGCCAGCGCAGCGCCTTCAAGCCGCACCTCAACCCAGGCCGCAAGCGCCCATGCCCGCTCCTCAAGCCACCGCCGCTCCCGCAAAATCCGGCAGCAGCACCTTTGTCAAAGTTCTGCTCATCTTCGTTGTCATCATTTTCGTTTTTGGCGCCGCGGGCATCGCGGGTCTCTGGTATATCGCGCATCGGGTGAAACAAAAAGTCCATGAAATTGGCTTGGACGACATCTCCGACACTTCAAACGCGAATCGCGGTCCCGCTCTTGCCGGTATCGATCCCTGCAGCCTCCTCTCCAAAGCCGACGTCGGCGAGGCGGTGAAAATGGACGTCGTCCGGGCCGAGCCCGCCGAAGGCAGTGATCCCGGCTGCCAGTACAGCGTTATGGGCGACTACGTGGGGCTCATTGCGAAGCACGCCGCGCTTCTCCAAAAAGATCAAACAACCGAGGCGCAGCGGCAGACGATGGAGTCGTTTGCAAAATCCATCGGCCAAGGCGCCAACCCTCAATCAACCAATTCGGCGCATCCCGGCGAGTCACCCGTATTTATTTTTAGCGTGGGTAACTCCGCGGCCAAAGCGCAAATGAGCATGACGCGCGCCATGTTCGGCCGCATGGGCCCCGCCTTTACAGAGTTGCCCGAGATCGGCGACGAAGCCTTCGACATCGGCGGCGCCATGATCCTCGCGCGAAAAGGCGACAAAGTCGTTCGCATCATGTACATGATGTGTCCCTGCACGAGAGAAGACGCCGTGCCGATCATGCGAAAAATTGTCGCCAACATGTAGCTGATCTCAACCGTGTAAAACGAAGAGCCGGCATCCCAAGAATTACGGCGCTTTTGCCGCGACCACTCCAATGTCCGCGATGTTGTCTCCCTTTTTCAACGATGGCACCGCGTTCACATGAAGTATCACCCCCGCGGCGGGTGCCCGTGCCTCGAGAATGACTTTTCCAAAATAATCCGTAACTCGCCCCAGTAGCATCCCTTCCTGCACGTACGTCCCGCGCTTCACCAGTGGATACCAAATCCCCGGCCCCTCCGAAATCACATCCACAACTTTCCCCAGCCAAACCGGATTCTCCACGTAGTGCGGCTCGCCGGGAATCATTTTCAGCAACCGCATCACGCTCAGCGTCCCGTTCACCAGCAACGCCACATCATCCGTCTCGACCGTACCCGCGTGCCCAGCTTCCACGACGATCGACGGCTTCCCGCGCACCGATGCCGTGTTATCCAAATATCGCGTCGCCCCCGGATCCGTCGGCCGCTCGCTCCAAATAATGATGTGATCCAGCCCAAACGCCAGCACCATCTGTTTCGAAATCTTGTCCTGCGCTTCCTTGCCCACAGCTCCCCAATACGCATAAGGCCGCAAACTCTCATCCAAATCCCCGCCGTGGTAATCAATCAAATAGTCGCAGCGATCCACCACTTCCTTCGTAATCATGAATAGAGCGCGATCCGTCTGCGTCCCATCCATCTTCCCCGGATAAAACCGGTTCATGCTCTTGTTGTCGATCGGATTCACGTGCGGCACTTTCTGTTCGAACGAAAGCACATTCACCAGCGGCACCAGTATCACCGTCCCCGAAACCTGCGCCGGATCCAGCTCCCCAATTAATTTCTCCACCGCGATGATCGACACATATTCCGTTCCATGCGCCCCCGTAACCAGCGCCAGCACCGGCCCCGGCTTCGCTCCATTCACCACCACCACCGGAATGTTCGTCCCCGCATCCACACCCGCCGGCACTTCGATAAATCCGTTCGCCTTCTGGCCCGGTGCCGCGGAAGCTGTGCCGACAGCAAAGCGGGCTTGCCCATGGAGCGAAAAGCTAAATAGAAGCGCGAGTAGAGCCGAAGTAAGAACAGCGCGATAGAAACGCATCATTCCCTCCCTGCTTTAACAGGTGCGGTTGGCGTGGGCGTCGCCGGAGTCGCTTCACCTTTCACATAGTGCGCGTACCACGCCAGGTATCGCTCCAGCCGGTCCTTGATATGCGATGGAACAGTGAACCCGTGATATTCGCCCGGATATACAACGAGCTCCGTCGCTCGCCCCAACGCCTTCATCGCCTGGTACATCTGCTCGCCTCCCAGAATCGGCACATTCGCATCGATTTCCCCGCCCATGAAAAGCGTCGGCGTCGTAATGTTCTTCACCCGGTAGAACGGCGAAATTTTGTCCCACAGCGCCTGATGCTCCCACGGGAAGCCCAGCTCCGTTTCATAATCACGCTGGTAGTGGTCATGACCGTAGAAGCTTGTGAGCAGCGCCACGCCCGCGCCGGAAATGGCTCCTTTGAACCGCGTCGTCTGCCCAATGATGAAGTCTGTGGAAATTCCTCCATACGACCACCCGCCAACGCCAAGCTTATCGGGATCGGCGATGCCTTGCTCGATCGCGTAATCCACAATCGCCATATCATCTTGAAAGTCCTTGCCTCCCCAGTCCGCGTAAATCGCTGCGCAAAATTTCTCGCCATAACCGGACGAGCCTCGCGGATTGGGCAGCAGAACCGCATACCCATTCGCGGCATAAAGCTGCGCCAAATGATTAAACGACGCCTCATATTCGCTGACCGGGCCGCCATGTGGATTCAAAAGTGTGGGAACCTTTTTGCTGGCGTCGAATTCCACCGGCTTGTAGAGGTAGCCCGCAACGGCCGTTCCATCCTTGCTCTTGAAATGCACGTATTCCACTTTAGCCAGCCGCAATTGAGAAATTAGCGCGTCGTTGGTCTTCGTCAATCGAGTCAGTTCGCTGCCGCTCTGAAGAAAAATCTCGTCGGGACGATCCGTCGTACCGATTTGTGCCGCGATGGCCCAATCCTTGCCCAGCGAAAAGGTGCCTACAGTCAGTCGCCCTCCAATGACACGGCTGACTTCTCCGCCCGTAACCGCGATGCGGCAAAGATTTTGCGTCCCATCATCCACGGCAACGAAAAAAATCGAGTTGCCATCCGCGGAAAATCGCGGCCGCCGCACGCTGCGGTCAAATGTCTGCGTAAGCACTTTCGCGTCCCCGCCGTTCGAAGGAGCGATCGCGAGATGTTGCGTCGCGTACCAGAAAAGGTGCACGTCGAGCTGCGTCACATACGCGATCCATTTCCCGTCGGGAGACCATGCCGGCTGGCCGTCCGGCCCGGGATTGGTCGTGATCTGCGTGAGATGCGCGCCTTTATCGGTGTTGTCCGCGGCAACCACCCAGATATTTGTGTCGCGCGAAGCATCCGGATCCGGCATGGTGCGGTTGCTTGTAAACGCCAGTTGCTTCCCGTCCGGAGACCACGCGGGCTGCGCGTCGTCAAAGTTGCCCGAAGTGATTTGCGTCACGGTTTTATTTTCGACATGGAACACATAGAGGTGCGTCCGCCGGTTATCCAGATAACCGACCGTGTCTTCCTTGAATTGAAGCCGGTCTATCACGTAGGGTGGCTGCGTTTTCGGTTTCGCGGGAGCAGGCTTGTCCTTATCTTTTTCCGCTTCCGCTTCTTCCGGTTTGGGATCTTGTAGGACAAGAACAAGTCGCGAACTGTCCGGCGACCACTCGAAATCATTCACTCCCTGCGTGACATCCGTCAACTTAACTGCTTCGCCGCCGAGTCGGTTAAGCAGCCACACTTGGCTCTTCCCGCCATTTCGCGAAGAAGTAAACGCTAGATATTTGCCGTCAGGACTCCATCGCGGATGCCCGGACGTAACTCCCTCCGCCGTCATCGGCAACGGATCGCCGCCACCACGTGTCGACACCATCCAAATCCGCGTCTCGTTCTTGTCCTCCTTCAACATCTTCGTCCGTACGGTATACGTCACCCATTGCCCGTCCGGGCTAATCTCCGGCTGCCCCACATCCCGAATCTGAAAATAATCATCAATCGTGATGAGCCGAGGCGCCGCCGCCCCCGGCCGCGCCTGCGGCTCCGCATCCGCCCGCCTTGCACCAAAGCCGACAGCCAAAACAAGCAAACCAATAGCAGCGCCACGGACCATTTTCATACTGAGAACTCCTCCCCATCGAAGTACAAGACAACCGCGCCGCAGTCTAACAGAGCTAGCGCCACTTTGGTGCATTAGGTCGTCTCGCATATCATTCCCTCGTCGACGTACGGCGGATGTAAGATGAGATGTGCTCTGCATTCGATTGAAACCAGATATTGAGAAACGATTGGCTCGGCTTGCGAAAGAGACTGGGAGGACCAAGTCATTTCTCGCCAGCAAGCTCGTTGAAGAAAACCTCGACGAAACCGAAGACCGATATCTCGCAGAAGCTCGCCTCGAAAAACGTGGTAGAACCTATACGAGCCGGCAAGTTCGCCGCGAGCTTCGCTTGGACGATTGAATCGAACAGCACTGGCCGTGTCAGCGCCAGTGGCTTTCCCAAAAGAGTGAAAGGCGCCATGTACATACACATGTTTGCGTTTCGGTTTAAGCCCGGAGTTACGGATGAGCAGAAAGACAGAATCGTCGCGGCGATACGGAAGTTGCGGGACGAGATTCCCGGGATTCTGGAAACTTGGGTGGGCCGCAACGATTCGCCGCGCGGACAAGGATATGACCTGGGCGGCGTGATGAAGTTTGCCGACAAGGCCGCCTGTGAAGCGTACGGAGCACATCCAGTCCATCAAAAACTGCTAGGTTGGCTGATGCCGCTCATCGATCCGATTGAAGTAGACTTCAACGTTTGAGCGATCGCATCCCAGGGACTTTGGAATGAAAAGTAAACTGACTGCAACAGACTTCCGCCGCATCGCGCTCAGCTTGGAGGGCGCGGAAGAAGGCTCGCACATGGGCCACCCCGATTTTCGCGTCGGCGGCAGAATCTTCGCCACACTGGCTTCCATCGACAACGGCTTCGGCAACTTGATGCTTGATCTCGAGCAACAAAAAACCTTTGTCGACGAATTGCCTGAAATTTTTCTTCCCATTCCCGGCGGCTGGGGCCGCATGGGCGCCACCCACATTCGCCTTTCCGCCGCCAGCGAAGACGTCGTCCATGGCGCGCTGCAAGTCGCCTGGAAATTACGAATCGCGAAGAATGCAAAAACCGGAAAGAAGCCGGCTCAAAGAACAAAGCCAAAAATCAAATCCGTTCGCCGCAAACGCTGAAAGCAGCTATTTTATTTTCGATTGCCACCTTTGAAACAACCGCCGCGCCGCCTTTGTAGGGGCGCAGCATGCTGCGCCCCTACCATCGACAAACCCTCCAACTACTCGTACCGCAGCGCGATCAGAGGATCGAGTTTAGAGGCGCGATACGCAGGCCAGAAGCTGGCGAAAGCCGCGACCGCGCTGAGCACCACTATCGCTGCGAGCAACGTGATTGGATCGCGCGGCTTCAAGCCGTAGAGCAGAGATTTAGCGGCTTGGGCCGCGGCGAGCGCCAGGCCCGCGCCGATCACGAGTCCAGTCACGGTCAGCAACGTTGCTTCGTTAAGAATCAGCTTCAGAACATCGAGACGTTCCGCGCCTATCGCCATGCGAATCCCGATTTCTTTTGTTCGTTGCACGACCATGTAAGAAATCACTCCGTAGAGCCCGATGGCCGCGAGCAACGCCGCCAGGAATCCGAAAAAGCCGGAAAGCGTGGCCATCAGTTGGTCCTGAAGGAGCGATTCGTGAATGCGCGTCGTCATCACTTTAAACTCAACATCGATCCCGGGATTCACATTCCCGATCGTTTCCTTGAGCGAGGCGATGAGGCTCGTCAACGGAAGAGAAGAACGAATCAGGATTTGGTCGTCAGGACCGGGTTTTTCCTCTTGCGTGGCCGGGAAGTACATGAACGGCAGATATTCCTCATGCATGTCCTGGTATTTGCTGTCTTTCACGACTCCGACAATTTCGTACAGAGGACGCGGCTTCCCCGGATTCTCGTGCTTACGAAACCGCTTGCCAATAGGACTCGGAGTGCCATCAAGGACCTTACGAACAAACGCCTCATTCACGATGGCCACTTTCACCGATGTTGCGGTATCGCGATCGTCGAAATCCCGGCCGGCAAGCAGTGGCGTGCCGATCGTTTGGAAGTAGCCTGGTGCAAGATAGTTGAGCCAGGCCACGACCTTTTCGACGTCCGATCCTTCCGTCAGAACATAATCGTTCGAGGAGTTTCCTCCGAAGGGCACCATTCGAGCGTGAGCAGCCAGTTCCACGCCGGGGATTGCCTGCACGCGTTTCACGATGTCGCGTTTGTATTCAGTGGCTCGTTCGTCGGGGATATGCACACGCTCAAAATCGACGCTGGCCACCAGGATACCGCTCTGTTGAAAGCCGGCATTGAGAGTCGTCAAATTACGCAAGCTTCTGACAAAGAGCAGCGCTCCCATCAAAAGAACCACGGACAACGCGACTTGCGAAACGACCAGAATGCGGCGAAGACTGAAGCGCTCCTTGCCGCCTGTCGATCCACGGCTGCCGGACTGAAGTAATGTGGCCGGCTCGGCCCGGGTAGCGCGAATCGCCGGAGCCAGCCCAAACGAAATCGTGGTGAGAACAGCAAGCGTAGTGGTGAACGCGAGCACGCGCCAATCCATCCCCAAATCCAGAAAGACATGATTGTCCGACGTGCTGATAAACGTTACGAGCAGGCGGCTCACCACGAAGGCTAAAAACAATCCGCAAGTTGCCCCGCCAACAGCGAGCAGCAGGCTTTCGGAAAGGAGTTCGCGAATCATGCGCCAGCGAGTGGCTCCCAGAGCGCGGCGAATCGTGATTTGGCGTTCGCGCGCGCCGGCGCGCGCTAGCATCAGGTTCGCCAGATTAGCGCACGCGATGAGCAGGACCAATCCGGAAATTCCAAGGAGCAGCCAAAGCGATGTTTCGGAATCCTCGCGCAATTCGGAAAATCCCGTGCTAGCGGAAAAAACGCCGAGTTTGTATGCAAGATATTTTTTTACCGTTTGGCTGTCGTAAATCGGCGGAATGGTTTCTTGCAGAATCTGCGGAGTTACCGCATTCATTTGCGCGTTTGCGCGCTGTATGGTCCATCCCGGTTTCAACCGGCCAATCGAGGCAAGCCACCAGCTATGGCGCATAGTCAGACGGTCGAAGCGCGGACTGAGGATGGGCTCGACGCAAATTGGCGCGGCCACATCGAAAGTATTGCCAATGGAAATGCCATTGAAGCCGGGAGGCGTCACCCCAAGTATTTCGAAAGAATTGCCATCGAGAGAAAGCCGTTTGCCGACCACCGACGGATCGCCCGCAAAATTGCGCTGCCAGAACGCGTAGCTGATGTTGACACCAGAAGCCGCGCAACCGGGTTTGTCATCTTCCGGCCCGAGAAGACGACCCCGGAACGGTTGCATGCCAAGCACGCGAAAAACATCGCCGCTGACGCGGATGCCTTTCGCGAAACGCACTTCTCCGCCGGTGGCCAAATTAAAGGACTGTTCGCCCCAAGCGGCAATGGAGTCAAAACCTTCCTGCCGCTTGCGGATCTCCTCCCACATAGGAAAGGTGAGCTGAGAATACTGTCCGGAAAAATTACCGGAGCCCCAGTGCCTGTCAGCTATGCGGACGGTGCCCAACTCTTCGGGGTTTTTGACGGGGATGGTGCGCAGGCGAATGGAATCAATCAACTGAAAAATAGCGGTGTTGGCGCCAATGCCGAGCGCAAGCGTGAGGATGGCAACGACTGTGAAGCCTGGGCTCAACCGAAGCAGGCGAAACGCGTGGCGAAGCTCGCGCAAGAGATTGGTCATGCCGTCTCCAAGGTTAGACAGAGTCCGTCACGGTAATCAGACGAAGCAAAGCCCAAAAAGTCACATGGGGCTACGCGGCTTTTGGCCGGGACCAGCGACGAGGAGATCGCGATGGCCGGGGCACAGCGCCGCCTCTTGCGTGGAGCCTTTGCCACGTGGGACGACTGGCGTTGCCATCTTCTAGCGGCCTTGCCGCCGCTATATTGGAGGAGTACATTAGTAGTATGAAAGAGAAGACTTCTATCACACTCTCCAAAGACGTATTGGCGAAAGTTGACCGGCTGGCGGGATCGAAGCAATCGCGCTCGGCGTTTATCGAACGCGTCCTGCGGAGGTATCTGCGGGAACGAAGCCGGGCCGCCCTGAACGCTCGAGATTTGGAGCGAATCAACCGCGCCGCTGACCGGCTCAATCTCGAGGCTGCGGAGGTTCTGGAGTATCAGGCGATGGATTCTCAAACGACGGGCGAAGAGCAGTAGGGCTGGAGCGATTGTGATCCGAGGCGAATTGTATCGCGTGTACAAGCCGGGAGGCGATCCCAAGCAATACCGCACCTTTGTGGTGGCCAGCCGGCAGGCGCTGATTGATTCGCGATTCTCGACGGTCGTCTGCGCTCCTGTCTTTAGCAACGGCGAAGGATTATCGACACAGGTCGAGGTCGGTCCCGACGAAGGGATGAAGCACGCGAGTTGGATCATGTGTGACAACCTTGTTAGCTTGCGAAAAGCGGATTTGACGCAGTACGTCGGATCGCTTTCCGCGCGAAAACTCGCGGAGTTTACTAGCGCGCTGCGAATGGCTCTTGATCTTTGAGTCGTATCTATGGGAGTACGGCAAGCCCTGCCGGTCGCGCGTAGGGTGGGGCCCTTCAAGGGTAAACAAGCCCCACCCCTACAGCGAGACGCGACGCGATCGGGCAAAGGGATCATGGGAAATTGCGGACGGGGACTGCCTTCGGCAGTGGCTTGCGGGGGAGCATTTCGTCGCGGTTGGCGGTTAGGTAGACGAAGCTGGCGACGATGACGGCCATTTGCTTCATGTCGGGTTCCTGGATGCGTTCGTAGACGTCCATGTTGGAATGGTGCGTGCGCGTGTCGTAGTCCATGGGATCCTGGATGAATTGGAAGCCGGGGAGGCCGACGGCGTCGTAAGAAAGATGGTCGGTGCCGCCGGTGTTGCGGATGGTTAGCGTGGTCATGCCGAGATCGTGGAACGGAACCATCCAGGCGTTGAAAATGGGAGCGACCATTTCGTTGCCTTGAAGATAGACGCCGCGGATTTTGCCGGTGCCGTTGTCGATGTTGTAGTAGGCGTCGAGCTTGGCGTGTTCAGGCGTGACTTTGATGAGATGAGTGGCGGGATCTTCGGCGTTGAGATCACCGAAGTGCTGCTTGATGTAGGCGCGGGAGCCGAGCAAGCCTTCTTCTTCGCCGGTCCAGAGGCCGATGCGGACGGTGCGGCGCATTTTGAGGCCGGTGGTTTTGAGAATGCGCATGGCTTCGAGCATGACGGCGGAGCCGGCGCCGTTGTCTGTGGCGCCAGTGCCGGACTGCCAGGAATCGAAGTGGCCGCCGAGCATAACGACTTCGTCGGCTTTGGCTTTATCGGAGCCGGGAATTTCGCCAATGATGTTGAAGGAATTGAGATCGTCGTCGTAGAACTTGTTTTCGATATCGACAAGCATGGTGACGGGAACTTTCTTTTCAAGCGTGCGAACGATGCGGCCGTAATTTTCGTTGGCCACCGCGACGCGGCACGGGGCCGCAGGCTTGCTCTTGTCGCGATCGCCGCCTTGTTGCACGAAAACGGTGCCGTCATCGCTGCGGGAGGGCTCGATCCATGCGGCTGCGCCTTCTTCGATTAGAAATGCTTGGACTTTGGCTTGGAATTCGCGCTGTGCGCGGAATTGCGCGATGCGGTCTTCCTGGCCGGATTGAGACGCAGGAACTGGTTGCGTTGCCAAGTCAGCGAGTTCGGCGTCGGTGTAGCGGTGCGCCTGGGCCTCGAAGCGCTCGGGGCTTTCCGGGATCGCTGCGGTGAGAACGATCTTCCCTTTTAGCTGGCCCTTGAATTTTGCGAAGTCTTCTTCCTTGGTGATCGGAGCGAAGACGGCGTCGGCAGTGACAGGGCCGCCCGTACCGGGCGTCCAGGCTTTGGCGTAAGCGATGAGCGGGAACGGATGCGGCGCGATGACTTGCACGTTGGTGCGCTCGTTGGACCAGCCGCGGCCAAAGGGACCCCACTGTTCGAGGTGCACGTTGGCGAGCTTCCAGGAATTCATGGTGTCGGTGGTCCACTTGGCGGCGTCTTTGATGTCGGGGGAATTGGTGAGGCGCGGGCCGTGGATGTCGCTCAGGTAGCTGATGATTTCCATGATTTTGGAAGTTCTCGGATCGAAGCCCTCTTCGCGAATCTGATGGATGGCTGCCAGTTCGGACGTGCTGACGGATGGGGCCTGCGCTCGGGACGGGGCAACCGCCAAGAGCAAAGCTAAAATTACAAAGACACTCGCATGCTTACGCACAATCTCCTCCGATTTGGGACTTGCTGTCTGATTCTTGATGGAGCCGCCACAGGGTACTGCTTGCATGGGGTGTGACGGTGGAGGAGAAGAAAGCGTTTCATGAGGCGAAGGAAAGAAGTAATGAGGTAACGACGTAAAGAGGAAGGATCGTCGAGTGGTTGAGATGGAGCTGCAGCCACAGCCGGAAAAGAAAGAAAAAGAGAAAAAGAAAAGATAACGCAGAGGCGCAGAGAGCGCAGAGGTGGCGCAGAGAAGTTTGGGAACGGTGGGTACCCCACCCCCGGGTGTTTTTTGTAAGAGTGGCAAACAAAGGAGTTAGGTGTGACGAGGCTCGTAAGAGTGACAGGGAAAGGACTTAAAGTGGCTGGATTTTCAGCGAGTTGCGAGGAGCTTGTACCCCTCGGTTCCTCTCGGGGCGGGAGTGTAGCCCTTCGAGGCTCAGGGTAAACAAGGAAAGGAGTTAGAGGAGCGGGGTCGCAATCGTCAGCAACGCGTGTTCTGGTCGTAGGAATCGGATGCAGCGGGAAGAGGGGGCCGGAGTGGAAGAGACGATTGGAGGGAAGGTGGCAGCGCGGAATATGCGTAAACAGAGAACTGTGAAGTAAGCGCATGAAAGGAGTGGAGTTGCGGGAGTTGGTGTGTGTGCGATGTTTACTGGGTGTGGAAAAAATGGGAAGGGATTGGGCGAGGTAAGAGGAGGAGGTAAAGGGAATAAAGGAAGTAAAGGAGGTAAAGGAGGTCAGGGAGAGAGCGGTGGCGAGGGTGGAGGAGATTGGCGGGTTCGGCGAGGACAACATCAAGGAGTTTAGCACGAAGTTGGCGAGAGAGTCAAGACATTTACAGTGAACAGTCGAAATCGGGGGTTGAACGGCTATTAGGGGGATTGAACGGAGATTGGGAGGCGGGAAGAAAAATGAAAAACCTCGGGCGCAAGCCTGGCTTGCTGGGCACCCGAGGCGCCTTTCCAGAGGCGAATGCGCCCATCGGCGGCCCCGGAGGCAAGCAAACTGCCATCGGGGCTATAGGCGAGCGCGTAGATTACCGCGTGGCTAGCATTCCAAGTACGCAAGGGAGTTCGCGCGGTGAGGAGCCAGGAATTGATTTGGAAAACGTCATAACTTCCGCTGGTATTGGCAACAACTTTGCTGTCCGGTCTAAATACAATGCTGCTGGCCTGTCCGTGGATGCCGACGAAAGAAAACGTTTCTTTTCCACTGAGAGGGTCCCAAAGCTTAAGCAGAGGTTTGTGGTCACCAGGAAATAGCTGGAGCCCGCCGGAAGCAAGGAGCTTGCCATCCGGACTGAAGGCCACGGAGAGAACGCGCGAATTCTGACCGGAGAGTGTGTGGAGTAATTGCCCGGTCGAAGTCTGCCACAGCCGAATGGTCGTGTCATCACTGGCGGAGGCAAGTACCTGACCGTCGGGGCTTAGAGCGATGGAGTTAATTCCTCCCGTGTGGCCTTCGAGGGTGCGGATAAGCTCTCCAGAGGAGACGCTCCAGATCCTGATCGTCTTGTCCAGACTTGCCGAAGCGAGCCAGCGGCCATCCGTGCTGAAGGCCACGCTGGTAACGGGGCCGGTGTGCCCTACCAAGGCGTGAAGCTCTTCCCCTTTGGAAGGGTTCCAGATTTTTACCATGCTGTCTACACTGCCGGTTGCCAGAAGGCTCCCGTCGGAGTTGACGGCGAGCGAAGTTACGCCCGCGCTGTGCCCCTTCAGGGTATGGATAATTTCGCCAGTCGAGACATTCCAGAGGCGAGCCACGCCGTCCCTTGTGCCAGAGGCAAGCCAGGCCTCTTTGGGGTCGTAGACGAGGGCCAGAACAGCGCCCCCTTGGGCATTCCAATCCGCCTGGGGTGTCGCCAAGAGCGGGTGATGAGCCACGGGTGGCGGCAAGCCGCAAGCGGACCAGAGAGCGACCAGGACGACGAGGGAGCCGAGAGTAAGCAGAAGCTGAGACCAGAACGGGTAGCGGCGGAATTTTCGAAGGAGTGAGTCGGCAGATTTCATAAAACCTCCGGCGATCCAGGTCGTACGGTTCGCATAAGATCTGCCGCTGGGACACTGAATGGTGTAGCGGAAGAAGTCGCCAGAGCGGCGGCGCGGAGAGACGCGAGGCGGGTTGTTTCGAGGTCGTCGCGATAGAAGAGGTTGTACGTATCGAAAGGAATGAGGCGGCCATCGGGATGAACGATGTGAATGCAGGATTTCTTGACGGAGCGAACGTCGAAAGCGTGGGCGTCAAGAAACTGGACGATGAGCACTCGGAAAATATTTTTGTAGGTGAGTTCGGGAGGGGCGGCGACGCGCGGGAGGCAGCAGAGCAAATCGCGGAGGGAGGCGGCGCCGGACTCCGGAGAATGATTGGTCGAAAAGAGTTTGAAAAGACAATCGCGGACACCTGGCTCTTCTTCGTAGACGATGGTGTTGCGCGCGCCGTTGATGAGGACCTGCGGTTCCATGATTCCCGTCAAGGGGACGACCTTGCCGGCGATTTTCAAGGCGTAGGCCATGGCCAAGGAATCGGGATGGCATGGAACGGGAATCACGTCTTCGGGACGGAAGACGTTGGTTTGTTCCAAAATTTTTCGGCGGACTTCGGTGAGAGTGAGCCTATCGGTGGCGGGATCGAAATTTTCGAGGCGGCCGGCATCCTGGATGGGCTGGAGGGTGACGCCGCGGACGCATGGCTGAGTAAGCGCAAAGTCAATGACTTTGCCGATTTCACCGTCGTTTAGACCTTTCTTCAGGGTCACGACGAGCGTGGTGGAGATCTCATACTTATTGAGATTTTCGAGGGCGCGCTGGCGCACGCCGCGAAGATCGCCTCCACGCAAGTCCAGGAGGGCTTCGCGCTCAAACGAATCGAACTGCAGGTATATTTCGAAGCCTGATTGATACTCGGCGAGGCGCTTTACAAACTCTTCATCCTGGGCGATGCGAAGACCGTTGGTGTTGACCATCAAGTGGCGGATGGGGCGTGCCTGAGCCAATTTCAAAATTTTGAAAAAATCGGGATGGAGAGTGGGCTCGCCGCCGGAGAGTTGCACAACGTCGGGCTTGCCTTCGTTGCGCACAACGGCATCCAACATTTTCTCGATGAGGGCGAGGGGACGGTGTTCGGTGCGCTCGGGGCCACTGCCTGCGTAGCACACGGGGCAGCGCAGGTTGCAGGAGTCGGTGAGTTCGACCAGGGTCAGGCAGGAATGCTGCTCGTGGTCGGTGCACAAACCGCAATCGTAGGGACAGCCCCATTTTACGGGCGTGTTGTAAACCTGGGGCATTTCCGGGCGCTTGAGGAAAACCTCACGGCAGCGGCGATAGTAGTCGACGTCGTCGGCGACGAGGACGCGCTCGGCGCCGTGCTCCGGGCAGCGCTTGAGCAAGAACACTTTGTCGTCCTGAAAGACGATCTTGCCTTCGAGTTTGCGAAAACAGGTGGAGCAGATGGTGAGCGCGACGTCATAGAACAAATAGGGGCGCACGCGGGCGGTCATAGCTGTTGGCTCCTGGAGCGCAGGATATGCAAGACAAGCGCCACGATCGCCCAGATGATCCCCGCTAGAAACGCAACGACTCCGGCAATCATTCCCAATCCAAACAGCGTGTTTATCGGCTTGCTGGGGCCACTGAAATTGAGCGTGTCGACAAATCCAAAGCAGGAGCCGCCGGCGAGCAGGGCTCCGCAAGAAATCGTAAGCACAATGGGAAGGAGTCGGGATTTCCTTGCAGGTGGAGGAGGAGGACCGACAGAGTGGAAGATTGAGAGTTCGGTCACGAGGTCTCCTCCGATTGCGAAAGGGACGCCTCCGCGGAGGAGGACGGCGCCATCGCCGCGCGGCACCAGCGAAGAAGGTCCGGCGAATAATAGAGCAGCATGGCCACGCAAGCCCATTGAATGGAGGACAAGCGCAGAAAAACGCGAACATCGGGCTTTAGGAAATCGACCGCCAAGCGAAACGAGAAATAGCCAACCATGAAGATTTTGAACAGATCGCCGTTAGGAAGGGGTTGGCGAGAGACACTCCATAGAAGAACGGCAAGCGCCAGCACGAAGATGATTTCGTAAATTTGAGCGGGGTGGCGCGGGACACCGTCACCGAAATTGACGGCCCAGGGCAGCGAGGTGGCGGAGCCGGCGGTGTGATCTTCCAGACCGGTCAGAAAGCACCCGATACGTCCGATGGCAATTCCGATGCAGAGCGGGATGGCAAACAAGTCGCCAGTTCGTTGGACAACTCCAATGCGTCTTTTGGTCCATTCGACGGCAAGTAATCCGCCGATGAGGGCGCCCACGATGGTCTTGCCACTCATCAGAAACGATAGATTGTTCCAGTTCGCCAGCGTCAAGCGTGGATCTTCAAACCAATAGAGCAATTTGCTGCCAAGAACGGCGCCCACGGCCGCAGCAGCGATGACCCACCAGCGGTTGGCATCGTCGATGGCGTCTCCTCTGCGTTTGCGAAGCCAGAGGTAGACCCTGAAGGCGGCAAAGTATGCGATGGTTTCAAAGACGAGGTGTGGATGGAGGCGGAAGGAGGCGAGGTGAAGGTAAACAGGGAATGACATGAGAAGGTGTCTGCGATCTTCTGGGGCAAGGCTACGCCACGATGGGGAAACCGTCAATGCGCCAGACAGGTGGCTCGTGGAGACGGAAAGTCTGACGAGGAGCGATGACATTTAAAGAATGGGTTTCGATTGGATTGCGTTGCTGCTCGTGTGTGCGCGAGAAAAACGGTCGCCTAGTGTGGGAATTGAATGTTTGAAGAGGGCGATAGTCTTGCAGGATTGATTACGGCAGGATGACTTTACGGCTTGGGGCACGAAGTGCGGTCATCCTCGGAAGGATGACCCTACAGGCTACAGGCTGGGCCCGGAAGCTACGCGGCGGGGGTGGTGGCGGCTTTGACGACGGAGTGGAATGCGACGTCTGCAGAAATGCAGCGTCGCATCCCGCTCCGAGCGAGGAGGAGAGAAAGCCTAGCTCTGAGTATGAGGCTGGCTCTGGCTGTGGGTTTCGTGACTAGCGAAACCGTTATAGATGGCGGCAAAAATGAGAGCGGCGACAGCGCCGTCCAGAAGTCCATCGATCGTGCCGATCAGGACGCTGCTGAGTGTGTGTGAGTCGTGGAACCACGGGTAGACGGAACTGGTCATTTGCAGGAAGTCGAGCCCGTAGCCTGGGCGGGATAGATTGATCAAACCAACGAGCAAGATCGCACCACCCCAGACGAAGGCTCCGGAGATGGCGATGGCTTTCAGAGAGAGTTTCATGAAATCCTCCAGGGAAATAGATTTTTGCAAAGAAAGAATATTTGAAGAGCGTGGCGTGCGGCAGAAGCGAAGAGAACATTGCGTGGTTTTGCATTGCGCTCTTCGCCGTGCCGCACATCGTTCGACAGTCCTCGGTAAAGTTCAATTGCCGGAGGAGCTGGCGGTCAAGGGGAGAGCACCGGTGACGGCCACTTCGGCCTCGTGGACTTTTTTCAAGCTAGGTGCGGTGCGCTGCCAGAGAAGCCGAGCGTCGGCGACATCATTGGGATAGTCCTTGGCGGATTGCACGTCTCTGGGTTCGAGGATGATGTCGGCGCGCCGGTTGTAGGCGAGCCAAGTAGTTTTCATGTGCTTGGTTTCCCATTTTTCCGGTTTCTGAGGATCCTGAGATTGCAGAGCGGCGACTCGCTGTTGATCGAGCTGATCGGATTTGCCATCCGCACGGATTTGGATTTTGTCCGCTGGAACGCCGTGGGAGACCAAGAAATCCTTGATGAGCGCGGCTCTGCGTGCGCTCAGGGCCTGGTTGTATGGAATGGGGCCGCGGATGTCAGCGTGGGCGACGATCAGGAGAACGCCGTGGTGATCGTAGGGCTCGTAGTCTTTGAAATGCGAAGCGATTTCGGTGAGAGTCATTTTTTCGCTGGCGACCAAGCCATCCTTGGGATGTTTTTTAGTGGGATAAGCCGTCGGATAGAACATGCTGGCGAGAGTGACCGGAGGCGGAGGATCGATAGAACCGACGACGTGAAGCGTGGCGGTCTTAGTGGTTGTGCCCCCGCAGGCATTCGCAGTGGTAAGCGTATAGGTTTGGTTTTCGTTGATGGGGCCGGTGGTGTCCTGTGTTGGATTGGCGGTGATGGTTCGGCTGCCGCTCATGGACTCGCTGCCGAATGGAGCTAGCATGGCGGAATTGGCGTTGGCGGCGGACCAAGTTAACGTAGCGGAGTCTTGCTGGACGATTTTATCGCCGATTTTGCGGAATTGGACTTCCGGCCGACTGAGGGCGATGGTGGAAGTCGGCTGACTATTCACATTGACAGTGATGGATTGCGTGGAATTGCCGCCGGGGCCGCTGGCGGTGAGGACATAGGTCGTATTACCAGTGGGGGAAACTGTGCGATCGCCGTGATCGGGGACGTTACCGATGCCGGAGATGGAAGTGTCAACGGCGTTTGCGGAGTTCCAGTTAAGAGTGGTGGACTGGCCGCAATCGAGATTGGAAGTTTGAGCAGCGAGTCTCGCGGAGACAGGAGCGACAGGAACGGTGGCGCTGGCGATTCCGGCATGGAAGCGAGGCTGCGGGGGCATGTTCAGACCTTCTTTCCATTCCTTCGTTTTGGTTTTTCCGTTTTGATCGAGATAGACAGTGACTTGCTGGCCGGCTTTTGCAGTGACAGATCCAGACCAGATGTTGTTGCCGTCGTGGGTGACCGTCACCTGGTAAGTGCCGGGATTGACGAGCAAGCGCTGATGCCAAATCCAGTTCCAATTGAATTCATCAACATGGCCAACGAAATAGGCGGGTGTCTGGCCGTTGAGGAGAACAGCAGCGCGCGGATCGCCTTTGAACTCGATGTCCGCGAACGGACCAGCGACGACATCGCCGGAGGATTGGAGGGTGACGCGCAGGTCAGTTGTTTCGCCGGCGCCGATGTGAACATCCTGGAGTTTGGGAAGATAGCCGGAATTGTAGACGCCAACTTTGTGATCACCGGAAGCGAGAACAATGGTTTGGCTGCCATCGCGGATAGCCTTGCCGTCCACGAAGACGTAGGCCTGTTTGGGATCAACGTGGATTTTCAATTTGCCGGTTTCCGAAGCCGACTGGGCCAAGGCGGGCGCGACACAGAAAATGCAAGCGGCACAAAACAGAAGAAAGACCGGGTATAACGATTTTTTTCGCATCTGGGAGTTCTCCTTTTTGAAGAAAGTAGGAAGCATGGGCGTAAAGGCGGCTGTCCGAGGAACCGCGGGGCGGTACCGGGCGGAGAGATAATTCCAGGTACCGCCCCGGCGCGACCCCTCAGGCCCATGAGGGCCCGCCCAGCCGCGGGGGCGCACGAACAGGTTCAATATATCGTGATGCGATATGTTTTGAGGGTGTTGCCTGGAAAAATATATCGTGTTACGATATATATGTTACAAGCCGCTCTCCGAAGAGAGATATCGCCGGAACCGCAGCGACGCGGCGGCGGGAACGATGGATGAGTTTGCGCCAAAGCAGTACTTCCGGCGAGGGATCGCGCGGGGCGAAGGAAGCGAGCAGAGGCGAAGACCTGGCGCAGTCAGCGACTTTGAAGGACGGAATGGCAGCAACCACAGGTATGAGGGCATGCATCGGCTACGACCTCGCGTGATACAATCGCTTCATGGGGATCATCGTTAGAAATCCCGAAGTTCCCGGCGGAACACCGGTGTTCCGCGGAACGCGGGTGCCCATCCAAACGCTTTTCGACTATCTGGAAGGCGGAGAAACGCTGGAAGATTTTCTCGAGGGGTTTCCTACCGTAACGCGTGAAGCGGCTCTCGCTGCTCTTGAAGAAGCAAAACAACTCTTGCTTGCACGTTCCAAACTGCGCGTTCTGATCGATGAGTGCATCGATGAACGATTCGGCAATGCCTTGTCGCGCCACGAGTGCCAAACAGCCAGGTACGCCGGATTTGCTGGACTTAAAGAATGGCGAGCTTCTCGTAGCCGCCGAAGAAGCGAAGTTTGACGTTTCCTGACGGTCGATCAAGGCATTGAATACCAGCAAAATCTAACAACGCGCGAGATCGGGATCATCATCTTGGTTGCGAGGTCGAACCGACTGAAAGACCTTTTGCCACTCGTGCCCGCTTGCCTCACCGGCATCGAATCGGTTGGGCCGGGACAAATCCTGAAAATCGACAGCTAATTGTTTGGGCGGGGACTTTGCTTTCTTGAAGGAGATCCGCTAGATCGCCCAGGGATTGATCACGGTCAGCGGCAAATCGGCGAAATGGTGGGTATTGCGGGTGGCGAGCGTGCCACGATTCGCCAGAACTATGCCGGCGATGATTGTGTCGCGCACTTCGACGGGGCGGCCTTTGCGCTTGCGCTGGGCCATCAAGTCGGCGGCGTGCATTCCGGCTTCGGCGTCGAAGGAAGCGATGCGGCCGTCGATCATGGTCTTGAGCATCAAGTCGAAGGCGCTTATCAGCGCATTCTGGCGGCGGCCTTTGGGCATGGCGAGCAAGCCAAAGCGAATTTCCATTAGCGTAACGGCGGCGATCCAGACGGAGGAAGCAGGCTGCGCGTCGAGCCACTTTACGACGGGAGTTTCCGGTACCTTCCTCATGAGAGCTGAGAGAACGTTGGTGTCTAGAACAATCATTCCTCTAAATCCGCGGGTTGGATCGCGAACTCGCGAAGCTCCTGGAGTTCCTCGCCTGGCTTGAGGCCGGTACGGACGAAGAGGCTGGCGATTTCGGTTCCCAGGCGCTTACTAGGCCTGCCTTCGCGTTTTGTGGCGTCGCGAAGGATTTCGCGGACTTCTTCCTCGACGCTGCGCCCGTGGCGTTTCGCGCGGTGGCGGAGTTTGTCTTTTACTTCGTTTTCGAGTTTCCGAACGATGAGCTGCGCCATAGTGGTGATGATATCACGATATCATCGGCGAGGGAAGGGCGGTCATCCTCGGAAGGATGACCCTACATTAGTTGGGGGATTGGGGGGAGGGTTCGACGGGGCGGGCGGGAGTGGTGTCAGATTTGACGAAGTGGGCGTACCAAGCTAGGTCGCGTTCGAGACGGTCTTTGATGTGGGAGGGCGTGCTGAATTCGTGGAACTCGTCGGGATAGACGACGAGTTCGGTGGCGCGGCCGAGGCGTTTCAGGGCTTGGTACATTTGTTCGCCGCCGAGGATGGGAACGTTCCAGTCGATATTGCCGCCCATGAAGAGAGTGGGAGTGGTGACTTTGGCGACGTTGCGGAAGGGGGAGACTTTGATCCAGGCGGCGGGGTTTTCCCAGGGGAGGCCTAGCTCGGCCTCGTAGTCTTTTTGGTATTGGTCGTGGCCGTAAAGGCTGGAGAATTGCGCGGCGCCGGCGCCGGAGATGGCGGCTTTGAAACGGGTGGTTTGGGTGATGATGAAGTCGGTGGAGATGCCGCCGTAGGACCAGCCGCCTACACCGAGTTTGTCGGGGTCGGCGATGCCCTGCTCGATGGCGTAGTCGACCATGGCCATGTCGTCCTGGAAGTCTTTGTTGCCCCAGTCGGCGAAGATGGCTTTGCAGAAGTCCTGGCCGTAGCCGGTGGAACCGCGAGGGTTGGGGAAGAGGACGGCGTAGCCGTTGGCCGCGTAGAGCTGGGCTAGATGAGAGAACTCGGCGTAATAGGACCATTGCGGGCCGCCGTGGGGGATGAGGAGTGAGGGATATTTTTGGCCGGAGACGAAATTGAGAGGCTTGTAGAGGTAGCCGGAGATTGGGGTGCTGTCTTTGGATTTGAAGTGGACATATTCGCCGTGGGAGAGCTTTAGCTGGGCGAAGAGGGCGTCATTGGTGTGAGTGAGTTGGGTGAAGTGGGGATCGGTACCGATGCTAATGGAGAAGAGCTCGTCGGAGCGCTCGGGGGTTGTTACCTGAGCAATGATCCGGTAACTCGAGCCGTGGCCCACAGAGTAGGCGTTGATGGAGCGGAGAGGTGCGGATGCAGGAAGGGTAGGAATCTTTACAACGTCCGGCGGGATGTCCAGGCGCATCAGGTATTGGCCATTTAGGTCCGTCTCAAGGAGCATTTGTTCACCGTCGTTGTCGGCTAAAAAGACGATGAACTCGGACTCTGCGCCGTAGACAAAATGGGGGCTGGAGACCATGCGGTCGAGAGATTGAGTGAGGACTTTGGCGGGGCCGCCGGTGGCGGGAGAGATGGCGAGATGGTGGGTGGCGTAGTCGAAGAGTTTGGGGTCGAGCATTGTGACGTAGGCGATGAACTTGCCGTCGGGGGACCACGTTGGGGAGGAATCGGCGCCGGGGTTGGTGGTGATTTGGGTAAGATGGGCGCCTTTGTAGGTGTTGTTTGCGGCGACGGTCCAGATGTCAGTGTTGTAGGTGGCGTCGGGGTCGGGCGTGGAGCGATTGCTGGTAAAGGCGAGGAGTTTGCTGTCGGGGGACCAGGCGGGCTCGGAGTCGTCGAAATCGCCGCTGGTGACTTGGGTGAGGGATTTCTTGGAGAGGTCAAAGATATAGAGATGAGTGCGGCGGCGGTCGAGGTAGCCGAGTTCGTCGAGCTTGAATTGAAGGCGGTCGATGACCCAGGGCTTTTTAGACTTGGACTTTTTGTCTTTGGGGTCGTCGTCAGAAGCGCCTGAAGAATGGGCTGGGGACGCGGATTTCTCTTTTGCGGCGGCGAGTTCCTCGGACGTGGGATCTCTCAGGACTAGAACCAAGCGGCGACCGTCGGGCGACCATGCGAAGTCTTCGACATCTTGAGGCGTGTCAGTGAGTTGCTGAGCTTCACCGCCCTGGCGATTGAGGAGCCAGACTTGTTTCTTGCCTTCGTTGCGTTCGGAGAGGAAGGCGAGGAGCTTGCCATCGGGGCTCCAGCGAGGGCGCTCGGAGGTGGCGCCTTCGGCGGTCATGGGGAGAGAGTCACCGCCAGAGGTGGGGATCATCCAGATGCGGGTTTCGGTTTTGTCGGTTTTCAGGCTGGAATTATCGACGGAATAGGCGACCCACTGGCCGTCGGGACTGAGTTGCGGGTCGTGGACGGGTTGGATCTGGAAGTAGTCGTCGATCGTTATGGGGCGGGGCGAGGAAGTTTGGGCGGAGGCGGAAAAAGACAAGCTAAACGCGGAGACGCAGAGTGCACAGAGGCGGAAAGAAACGATGACTGAGAAACACTTCATGCGGATAGCTCCTAAGACGGGCTGCGTGCCAGAGAGAACGGGCGAGTCTAGCACAGGGTGAGGGCGGTCATCGGTCATCCTCGGAAGGATGACCCTACACATGGGCGAGCGTTTTTCGGCGATGAAAAAATATGCGGTGGGGCGCATTTTTTTGTTGCATGCGGGGAGCAACCTTGTATTCTGCGAATGCGAACTCACTTCACCCAGCGCGCGAGTGAGCATCGCTTAGGAGGACGAAAGTAAGAATTGAGTTCTTTATCCCTTCCCGCCCAGATTCCTTCCCCCGCAATTTCAACAGCGAAAAAAAGAGTCGCAAAGCTGACACTCTGGCCGCTCGTGGCGGCGACGTTCTTCATGGTGTCGGGCGGGACGTATGGAACGGAAGAGATCATTCATGGCGCGGGGTACGGGCACGGGATTCTGATTTTGCTGTTCTTGCCGGTGCTGTGGTGCTTGCCGACGGCATTTATGATCGGCGAACTTTCTAGCTCGTTGCCGGCGGAGGGTGGCTATTACGCCTGGGTGCGGCGCGGCATGGGCAATTTTTGGGGATTTCAAGAGGCATGGCTATCGTTGGCGGCGAGCATCTTTGACATGGCGATCTACCCAACGCTGTTCGTGTTTTATTTGAGACAGATGTCGCCGTGGTTCGGGTCGAATAGCCATGCGGTAATGGCGGGATTGTTTGTGGTGGTGACGTGCGCGCTGCTGAACGTCGCAGGGATTCGCGTTGTAGGGATTACCTCGCTGTGGTTGTTCTTTTTTCTATCGGCGCCTTTTGCGGTGATTGTCGTGATGGCGCCCTTCAAAGTTGGAGCCTTCGCGAGTGCCAGCGGCCATGGGGCGGCGGAAGCTACGGGCCTAGGGTTACTGGGCGGAGTGCTGGTGGCGATGTGGAATTACATGGGCTGGGACAACGCATCAACAATCGCGCAAGAAGTGGAGCGGCCGCAAAGGACTTATCCGAGGGCGATGATAGCAGCGGTGGTTTTGGTTGCGTTTACGTACGTTTTGCCGTTTCTGGCGGTTTATTTTACGGGGATTCCAGCGGCGACATTTGGCACGGATGGGTCTTGGGCGACGATTGCTGGATTAATCGGGGGAAAGATATTGGGTTTCGAGTGGCTGCGCTTTCTGATCGTGATTGGCGGGATGATGAGCGCGTTTGGAATGTTCAACGCGCTGGTGATGAGCTATTCGAGGCTGCCGTTGGCGATGGCACGCGACGGGATGCTGCCGAAGGTGTTTGCGAAGACGAGCGCCAGGACGCACGCGCCTTGGGTAGCGATCCTCGTGTGCGCGGCGTGCTGGGCGCTCTGCCTTGGGCTGGGCTTTAGGCGGCTGATCACGCTGGACATTATGCTTTACGGCGCCAGCTTGATGCTGGAATTCGTGACGCTGGTGGTTTTGCGAATTCGCGAGCCGGAATTGAAACGCGAGTTCAAGGTGCCGGGGGGGTTGGTTGGGGCGGTGATGGTGGGTGTTTTTCCCTTGTTGCTGATGAGCCTGGCGATGGTCGAGAGCGAGAGCGAAACCATCCTGGGAATCAATGGGTTGCTCTTTGGCTTGATGATCATGGTAGGCGGAGTCGTGCTGTACGCGGCGACAAAGCCTCTGCGACGATCGGTGATTGAGGCGGCGGCCACGCCGAACGCAGTCACTGGCGACTAGGGTGCCGCGCGAGGCGCGCGGTGCTGGTATACTCCCTTCCTCATTTCTAAAATCTTTTTTCATTTGGAGACAAGACCGTGAAGAAACTGCGGCTTTCCCTATTACTCCTGCTCGTTAGTAGTGTGGCTTTGATCGTACACGCAACGGCTGCGGCGTTGCCGGAGACGGGTCAGGAGTTCGATCAGAAATTTCTTGGAGAATTGAAGTGGCGATCCATTGGACCGTTTCGCGCGGGGCGAACGCTGGCGGTGACGGGGGTGCGCGGGCAGCCGGAGGTCTACTACTTCGGGTCGGTGAACGGAGGAGTTTGGAAGACGAATGATGCGGGGCGGACTTGGAATCCGATATTTGATTCGCAGCCGGTTGGTTCGATTGGGGCGATTGCCGTGGCGCCTTCGAACGCGAACGTCATTTACGTGGGAACGGGCGAGGCGGACATGCGCTCGAGCATTTCGTATGGGAATGGAATGTATAAGTCGGCCGATGCGGGAAAGACGTGGACGCACATTGGATTGGAAGCTTCGCGGCAGATTGCGCGGATTGTGGTGGACCCGGAGGATTCGGAGAAAGTTTTCGTCGCGGCTTTGGGGCATGCGTACGGGCCGAGCAAGGAGCGCGGAGTTTTTCGTTCGAACGACGGCGGGAAGACCTGGCAGCAGATTCTTTTCAAGGATGAGAATACGGGCGCGATCGATCTGGCGATGGAGCCGGGGAATTCGAAGAATATGTACGCGGCATTGCTGCAGACGCGGCGGCCGCCGTGGAGCATTTATGCGCCATCGAAGGGGCCGGGGACGGGTCTTTACCACTCGAAGGATGGTGGAGAGCATTGGGAGCAAATGACGGGACACGGATTGCCTTCGGAAGAGTTGGGGCGCATGGGGATCGCGTTTGCACCCAGCAATCCGAAACGAATTTATTTGATTGCCGATGCGAAGGAAGGCGGGATGTATCGCTCGGATGACGGAGGGGAAAATTGGGCGCGTGTATCGAAGGATGCGCGGGTATGGGAACGCGGTTGGTATTTCTGCGAAGTGAGCGTCGATTCGAAGGATGCCGACACGGTGTACGTGCCGAATACATCGACGTACCGTTCGCGCGATGGAGGAAAAACCTTCACGGCGATCAAGGGCGCGCCAGGCGGGGATGACTATCATCAGCTTTGGATCGATCCGGACAACCCGCAACGAATGATTTTGGGCTGCGATCAAGGCGCGATCGTGACGCGGAACGGCGGGGAGACGTGGAGTTCCTGGTACAACCAGGCGACTGGGCAGTTTTATCACGTGGCGACGGACAATCGTTTCCCCTATTGGGTGTATGGGGCGCAGCAGGATAGTGGTTCGGCGGCAACTCCGAGCCGGAGCAATTGGCGGGCGCTGAATTTTCATGACTGGCGGCCCATGGAAGCTGGGGGCGAGAGCGATTACGTTGCGCCTGATCCGCTAAATCCAGAAATTATTTTCGGCGGATCGGTGGCGCGGCAGGATTTTCACAATGAGGAAGTGCAACAGACTCCACCGACGCTGATGCACCCGGGGGATTACCGGCGGACGTGGACATTGCCGCTGGTTTTTTCGGAGATCGATCCGCACGTACTTTATTTCAGCGCACAGGTATTGTTTCGAACCGCAGATGGTGGAAGTTCGTGGCAGAAGATTAGCCCTGATCTGACGCGCGAGGATCCAGGCGTGCCGGCGAACTTGGACGCAGCAACAGCGGCGGATGTGCCGCCGGGGAAAAGACACGGCGTAATTTACACGATCGCGCCTTCGCCAAAACAGGCCGGCGAAATTTGGGTGGGGACGGACGACGGGTTGATTCACCTGACGCGGGACGAAGGGAAAACCTGGAGTGATGTAACGCCGAAGGAATTGACGCCGTGGAGCAAGGTGACGCATATGGCGGCATCGCGCTTTGCTGCGGGCAAGGCGTACGCGGCGGTCGATCGGCACAGACTGGAAGATTTACAGCCTTATCTCTATCGTACGAAGGATTACGGGAAAACCTGGCAGCGCGTTTCGAACGGGATTCCAGAAGGAAGCTTTCTGAATTGTGTGCGGGAAGATCCGAAAGTCGTGGGGCTACTGTATGCCTGCACGGAAAAAGGCGTGTACGTTTCGTTTGACGACGGGGACATCTGGACACCACTTCAATTCAATTTGCCGACGACCTCCGTGCGGGATTTAGTGGTGCACGACGACGATCTGGTGATCGCCACATTCGGGCGGTCGTTCTGGGTGCTGGACGACATAACGCCGTTGCGGCAGTGGAGCGCGAAGGTGACGAGTACAGATGCTTGGCTGTTCGATCCGCAGACGGCGTATCGAGTGCGGCCCGGCTCGGATGAGGGCACGCCGATTCCATTCGACGAGCCGCAAGCGGAGAACCCGCCGACGGGAGCGGTGCTGGATTACTACTTGAAAGAAAAAACCGCAGCACCGGTGCAACTGGAAATTTTTGATGCGACGGGAAAATCGGTGCGGCGATTTGCCAGCACGGACGAGATGCCAAAGACGAATCCCGACGAACTGGACATTCCGATGTATTGGGTACATGATGCGGAGCCGCTTTCGGCTGAAGCAGGGATGCACCGGTTCGTTTGGGATTTGCGGTATGCGTTTGCGGGAGCGCGGCGGCGGTCGCGACGGGGAGGAGGCGGGCCGCTGGCGGTTCCGGGGCAGTACAAGGTGAAGCTCACTGCTGCGGGAAAGACGCTGTCTGCGCCGTTGGTGGTGAAGATGGACCCACGCGTGAAGACAAGTGCGGCGGATTTGGAGCGCCAATTTCAGTTGGCTTCGAAACTGGCGGCGGGCGCTGGAGAGTACTCCGCGGCGGTTGGACGAGCGGACGATATGCTGAAGCAGATCGGCGCTCGCAAGAAAGATGTATTAGGCAACGCGGAGCTTTCGACGGCGCTGGCTGACTTGGAGAAGAAAGTTGGCGGAGTGGCTGGTTCCGCGGCGGGCGGCGGGTTTGGATTTTTTGGATTTGCCGTGCCGGGGAACGAACCGACGTCGTTGCGGCAGGTTTTTGCGGCATTTGGCGCGCTGCTGGGAATAGTTGAAAGCGCGGATATGGCCCCTTCGGCGGATGCCACAGCAGCGAGCGAGAAATGGGAAGCAGCCGGGAAAGCCACGCTGGCGCGTTGGGATGAGCTTCAAGCGAAGGATCTGGCGCGGGTTAATTCCATGCTGGAAAAAGCGCAGTTAAAACCATTGAGTACAGGCGAGGAAAAGGCGCACCCCTAAAGGTGACCTTGCAGGTTCCTGGCGGAAATCGCACGGATCTCTTTCAGAATCAGGGAAAAGCAGCGACGCCTGGCCGAAGGACAGGTAGCGCGACATTCCGGAGCGATGCGGGTTATATGAGAGTACGAGGAATGAACGCCAGCCCGGAATGAGGAATCTCCATGATGAGGAATAGCTTGACGAAACAAATCGCCATCGCCGCCGGATTTTTGGCACTGACTTTTGCGCCGGGAAGCCGCGCACAAAGCTCTTCGCAGCCACCGGCGCAAGATCAGAGCCAGGCAACTCCTGCAGCGCCAGACCGGCACGAAGGAAGAATGCATCGCGCGATGCAAGGACTGAACCTGACCGATGAACAAAAGACGGCGATGAAGAAGATTCACGAGTCCACGAAAGCGCAATTGGATGCCGTGAATAAGGATGAATCGCTGACAGCGGATCAGAAGGCGGCAAAAATTCATCTACTGCGCCATAGCGGCCGGATGCAGATGGTGAAGCTCTTGACGCCCGAGCAACGGCAGCAGATGCGGGCGAATGTACGCGCGATGCGGGCCGCTCACCGCGAAAAGCAGCAACAGCCGCCACAAGCCCAGCGGCAGAGTAATTAAAGTACGGTTGAAATCGCGAAGTTCAAGGGACGGTCCAAGTGGCCGTCCCTTTTTCGTGGACAGATGGATTCGGGCAGCGCGGAATGGCGAATAGATTTGGTATGCTGCTCGACGTGGGATACTTCGTTCGAATAAACGAGTGCGCTTGGGGATGGGATGGCTTTCGGATAGGCGCGCTTCTATTCTCGGTTGTTCTCGGCGCAGGGGCGCTGAGCTTTTCTTCGCAAACGCCTTCGCAAACGGCGATAGCCGCTCCTTCCGCGCAGTCAGCGACACCACAAGCCTCACCAACGACCCCACCGGCAGCGCAAGCGCAAGGAATCCCGCAAGGATCCGCGCCACCAACTCCGCGCGCGGGACTAAATGTTGTGGTGCTTGATCCGGCGCATGGGGGGACGGACCCGGGCGCGAGAGGAACGGGTGGAATTCGCGAGAGCGAGATCTTGCTGGATTTTGCGGCGCAAGCGCGCCGGGCGCTGGAGGCGCAGGGATTTCAAGTGGTGCAGACGCGGCAGGGGAATGAAGATCCGTCGTTCGACGATCGTTCCGCGATTGCGAACGCGCAGAGCGGCGCAGTTTTTGTGACGCTGCATATTGCGTCGACGGGGTTGCCGGGGACAGTGCGAGTTTACGTCAACTCGGATTTGCCGGTGACAACCGATGCCGGAGGCTTGATTCCGTGGGACCGGGCCCAGACGCCCTTCCAAGGATTAAGCAGAAAATTGGGCGATCTGGTGCAAGGTTTGTTGGCGCAACGATTTAAAGGATCACCCAGCACGGCGCAGACGGCGGCTGTGAGGCAGCTGCGAACGACGGCCGCGCCGGCGATTGCGGTGGAAATATCCAGCGTAGTAGTGGAAGACCGTGCGGATCTGGATCGCATGGCGCCCGGCGTTGCGGACGCAATTGCATCGGGAGTCGCGGCGTTCCGGCCTTCTTACGTAGTGCCGACGACGGCAGGAGGAACGCCGTGACGCGTTGGATTCGATGGGTGGTCGGCATTCTGTGCGTTGGCGTGATCGTTGGCGTGATTTACCTTCCCGTCTTACGACGGCGGCTGCGCGAAGCCGCGAAGCTGCAGCAACAAACGGCGGAGCAGGCGCGGCGAGAGTTGACGCAAGCGGTTCCCGTGAATCCGGGCGAGCCGCGCGTAAAGACAAAACTGTTTTGGGCATCGGGCAACGGAGATGGAGCGCTGATGGATTCGACGGTGGAGTTGCCGCTTTCGAACGACCCGGTGCTCCGCGCAAAACAAGTATTGAACACGCTTCTGGCAGGGCCGGTGGATGCGGACTTGCGGACGCTGCCGCCGGACGCGGTGCTTTTGGCGTTTTATATTTTGCCGAATGGCACGGCCATCGCCGATTTTTCCGAGGCGCTGGCTACAGCGACACCTTCGGGGATTCAAAGCGAACAACTGGCGGTGGATTCGATTACAAGAACGCTGGAAGCGAATGTGCCGCGCGTGCAGCGGCTGAAGATTTTGATTCACGGACAGGAAGTGGAGACGCTGGCGGGACACCTGGATCTTACGGGGACTTTTCTGGTGAATTCCAAGGGCCTGCAGGCAGGGCCCGTTGTGCCCGCGCAAGTGGCGGCTCCGGCAACAACGACGCCAAGCGCTGATAAGCCGGCGGCGGCTCCAGCAACGAAACCGGTGGCTCCCAAGTCTCTTGAAGATTGACTCCCGGCAAAGGGCCCGGCAAACTGGCGCAGACTGAGCAGAAGTCTTGCCTGAATTTTTGCGGAAGATAGGAAGCAGGAGGAAGAGTGCGAGTTGATGGCCGTGGCCCGGACCAGATGCGCCCATTGAAGATGACGCCGGATTTTATTTCGACGGCGGAAGGAAGCGTGTTGATCGAGCTAGGCAGCACGCGCGTGATTTGTACGGCGACGGTGGACGATGGCGTCCCGGGATTTTTGAAAGGGAGCGGCAAGGGTTGGGTGACGAGCGAATACGGGATGTTGCCAAGGGCGACCGAAGAGCGCACGCAGCGTGAAGCGACGCGCGGCAAACAGTCGGGGCGCACGCTGGAGATTCAGCGGTTGATTGGGCGGTCGCTGCGGGCGGTGACCGATCAGGAGGCCCTCGGCGAACGCACGGTGTGGATCGATTGCGACGTGATCCAGGCGGATGGCGGAACGCGGACAGCTTCGATTACGGGAGCGTTTGTGGCGCTGGCGCTGGCGTTCGAACGGCTGGTGGCAGCAGGAATGTTAAAGCGCTCACCGCTGATCGATTCGGTCGCGGCGACGAGCGTGGGAATTGTAGATGATGCAGCGCTGCTGGATTTGGCGTATGAAGAGGATTCGCGCGCGGAAGTGGACATGAACGTCGTGATGACGGGCGGCGGGCACTTCGTAGAAATTCAAGCTACAGCGGAGGGGCGGCCCTTTAGCGGGAGCGAGATGCAGGATCTCCTAGCATTGGCGGCTGCGGGGATTCGCCGGCTGACGGACGACCAACGGGCGGTGCTGCCGGTTAAGTTCAGTGCGCGCGCGCGGTAATGCCGGCGCACATTAAATTGTTTCTAGCTTCGTCCAATCCTGGAAAACTCGCGGAGTATCGCGCGCTCGTTGAAACGGATGCGCACGGCGTCAAAGATGAGTTACAGCCGCGTGTGGAAATCGATTTGTTGCCGGGTTTCGATTCCCTGCCTTCCTTTGAAGAGGATGCGCCGACATTCGCAGAGAATGCCGCTGGGAAGGCTCTGCACTACTCGCGGTTGGCGGCGGGCGTAGTGTTCGCTGATGACTCAGGATTGGTAGTTCCCTCACTAGGGGGAGCACCAGGGGTGCATTCGGCGCGCTACGCAGGACCTGGCGCGACCAACGCTGAGCGAATCGCGAAATTACTTGGCGAGCTTCGCGGGACAATTCCTTCGGAGAGAGCAGCTTATTTTGTATGTGCGATTGCAGTTGCGAAGAAAGGCCGGGCAACCGCGATTGTAACGGCTCGGGTCGATGGCGAGATTTTGGAGACACCTCGCGGCGGTGGCGGTTTTGGGTATGATCCGGTGTTTTACTTCCCTGCCCTGAAGAAGACGTTTGCGGAGCTTTTGCCGGAAGAGAAGAATCGCATCAGCCATCGCGGGAAAGCCTTTCGGAAGTTGCTGAGCGCGCTCAGAACTCCGTAGGGGCACGGCACGCCGTGCCCGGCGCTCTCATCGAAAACTCCTGATGAATGCGAAAGACAGACAGGAATGTCCACCCCACCTTGTGTGATATTCTTGCGCGTCATGCCAACGAAAAAAGCTAAGAAGAAAACCAAAACCTCACTGAAGAAGACTGGAGCGACGAATTCATCGCGACCGGCAAAGCGCGCGGCGAACACAAAAAAAGCAGCGGCTGCGGGGACCGATCCGAAACGCGTGGCGGCGATTTTAACGAAGTTGGATGAAGCGTATCCGGACGCGACATGCGAGCTGAAGCATGACAACCCATTTCAGCTACTGATTTCGACGATTCTTTCGGCGCAGTGCACGGATGTGCGCGTCAATCAGGTGGCGGAAACGCTCTACAAAAAATACCCGACGCCGGAAGCCTTCGCGCATGCCAACCCCAGTGAGTTGGAACAAGATGTGCGTCCGACGGGGTTTTTCCGGAACAAGACAAAGTCGATCATGGGAGCAAGCAAAGCCATCCTTCAGAATTTTGGCGGTCAAGTGCCGCGGACGATGGAAGAGATGTTGACACTGCCGGGAGCGGCGCGAAAGACAGCGAACGTAGTGCTTGGAACGGCTTTCGGCATCGCCAGCGGCGTCGTTGTGGATACTCATGTAATTCGCATCTCAAACCGGCTGGATCTGACGCGGAATGAAGACCCCAAAAAAATCGAGCAGGACTTGATGGCTATCATTCCCAAAGAAAAGTGGATCCGTTTTTCACATCAAATCATCTGGCACGGGCGGCGAGTCTGCGTTGCGCGCAAACCAAAATGCATCGAGTGCAATCTCGAGAAGATCTGCTATTCGAAAGACAAAACGATCTAGGCGAATCCACTTCTGGAACTTGGTATTTGGACACATAGCGACCTCACTCTGACAAAATGCACGACATCAGCCCCGGGCTGGCAACCAGGATTGCGCGCCGGGCCGAGCTTTCACGTATTATGCAGCCATGAGGATTTTGCTGGTCGAAGACGATCCGGGGGTACGCCGGTTTGTGGTGAAAGGACTGCGCGAGCAGGCCTACGCCGTCGATGCCGCCGCCACGGGCGATGACGCCCTGTATCAGGCGGACATCAATGAATATGACCTGATCATTCTGGACGTCATGATTCCAGGAACGGACGGATTCGAAGTGTGCCGCAAACTGCGTAAAGCAGGGCGGCGAATGCCCATCCTGATGCTTACGGCGCGGGACGCCGTCGAAGACCGCGTGAGTGGTCTCGACAGCGGTGCCGATGATTATCTGACCAAACCATTTGAGTTTCGCGAACTGCTCGCGCGTCTTCGCGCATTGCTGCGGCGTTCGGCAGAGTTGCATCCACCGCGCCTTAGCGTCGGCGACCTGGTGCTGGATACCGCGGCGCAGAACGCGACACTCGGAGGCCATGCGATTTCCCTGACGCACAAGGAATATGCGCTGCTGGAATATCTTGTGCGCAATGCAGGGCGCGTTGTAAGCCGAGCTGATATCGCCGAGCACGTTTGGGATGAAACGTTCGACCCCTTTTCAAATTTGATTGAGGTTTATATCAACCGGCTGCGGCGGAAAATTGATCCGGATGGCAACGCGGGTCTGCTACAAACACGGAGGGGCTCGGGCTACATCTTGAAGTCCGGAGAAGATGCTGACGGTGGAGGGCGCGGGCCATCGGCAGGCGAGTCCGGCAAGCCGAGCCTCTCGGATCGCAAGAAACATGCTTGATTCCGTTCGCGTGCGGCTGACCGTGTGGTACTCGGCGGTGCTCGCCGTGGTGCTCATCCTGGTCTGTGTGACCACTTATCTCATCGTTCAAAAAACGTCGATGCAAAGAACCGACGGCGACCTGGCAGTGTTGGCGGACTCGTTCCTGGTCACTTTTCATGCGGAGTTGGAGGACGCTATCAGCACGCAGGACTCCCCGGTTTTCGTCGCAGCTCATCAGTCGATGATCGAACACCGGTCGGACAGCGACACATTTGTGGTCCTGGGGCCGAGCGGAGAGGCCGTCGCTAATTCCAACGACGGGGTCGCCTTGAGCGCAAGAGCTGAGTCTTCCATAGCCCGCGTCCTCGCCTCCGGCGAGTATCAGCGTTTTGCAAGAATGGGAGTCAACAAGGAAGTTGAGCTGGAAACAATTCGCGCGGAGCACTCCAGATTCCGAGCCTACTCGCGCCAATTCAAAGCGAAGGGCACAGGCTACTTGCTGATTATTCTCCACTCGCTACACGCGCAAAACGAAATGCTGGAAACGATTCGGCTGACTTTTACGTGGATGATTTTTGTAGGTTTGCTGCTCGCAGGGACTGGCGGGTATTTCCTTGCAAAAAAGAGTTTGGCCCCGGTAGTTGCCATGGGATCGCATGCGCGGCGCATCGGAGCAACAAATTTGCATGAACGCCTTCCGGTGCTGAACGCGAACGATGAACTGGGTCAGTTGGCCACCATTTTCAATGATCTGCTGAATCGGCTTGACCAATCGTTTGATCGGCAACGCCGGTTCATGGCGGATGCTTCGCACGAACTGCGCACCCCGCTGGCCATTCTTCGTGGAGAGGCCGAGGTCGCCATGTCACAGCAGGGCCGAAGCGCGGCGGACTATCTCGAATCGCTGGGGATTTTGCACGAAGAAACTTCGCGTCTGATTAAAATCGTGGAAGACCTCTTCACGCTGACGCGTGCCGATTCAGGGCAGTACCCTCTCTCGCCAGAAGATGTATATCTCGAGGAAGTGGTGGCCGACTGCGCGCATTCGGCGCGGTCCCTCGCGCGCGAGAAAAATATCGAACTGCGCGTGGAGGCTTCTTCCGAGTGTCTCGTCCGCGGAGATCGTGCGCTATTGCGCCGCATGATCCTCAACCTTCTGGACAACGCGATCAAGTACACAGCGGCGGACGGGCGCGTGGATATTTCTTGCCGTGCAACCAAGGAACAAGCGGAGATCCACGTCACGGATTCCGGGCCGGGGATACCGGCGGAGCTTCATGCCCGCATTTTTGAGCGCTTCTTCCGCGCAGATCCGGCTCGATCGCGCTCCGGGCGCGAGGGCGGCGCGGGGCTGGGGCTTTCCATCGCGCTTTGGATTGCTCAGGCGCACAATGGCCGTCTGGAATTGGTTCGCTCTGACGCAACGGGAAGCCACTTCGCCGTATATTTGCCGAAGCCGGATATTGCGCGTGCAGGCACAGATTAATCGTCTGTTTATCTCAAAATCGCTAAATTCGCGTTAGCGGACGTGAAGTCCCGCGGCCGCTCGAAAGAAGCCCCGTGAACACCTGGTATTTTTGGAGAAAACACACACTTTTCGTGCTCGCCGCGATTGTTTTATTCCCTTTTCGGGGAGCCAGCCAGCAGCCGGAAAATCCGTCGCCAAAGGTGAGCCAGTCCAACTCGCCATCCGCTATCGCGCAGACAGCCGATCAAGCTTCCTCGGCTTTGCGATTGACGCTCCAGGATGCTCTCGCTCGCGCTCGGAAGAACAGCGTCGAATTTCAAGCCGCTGCCACGGATGCCGCCATCGCGGGGGAAGACCGCAAACAGGCTCGCGATGCCTTGCTTCCATCCGTGGCATATAACAACCAGTTTCTCTACACGCAGGGCACAGGTAACGGCGGCGTTCGCTACATCGCCAACAATTCGATTCACGAATACGTCAGTCAAGGCAACGTGCATGAAGTGATTGATCTCGCGGGAGTCGCAAGCTACAGACGGGTCGCGGCAGCCGCAGCTGTCGCCAAGGCGCGCGCGGAGATTGCTTCGCGCGGGCTCGTCGTGACAGTCGTACAGGACTATTTCCATGTTGCCGCCGCGCAAAGCAAGTTGGAAATCGCGCAGCGCGGCGCATCGCAAGGAGAGGAATTCTTCAAGCTCACGCAAGCGCTTGAAAAAGGCGGCGAGGTAGCGCATTCCGATGTCATCCGCGCTGAATTGCAAATGCAGGATCGCCACCGCCAACTGCAAGATGCGCAACTCGATCTGCTGAATGCAAAGCTGGAGCTGGCTGTTCTGATTTTTCCCGGCTTCAACGATAACTTCGAAATCAGCGACGACCTCCACGCCAGCGTTCCCCTGCCAACCATCGAAGAAGTTCAACAACAAGGCGCCAAGGACAACCCGGAATTGCGCGCGGCATTGGCAGGAGTACAGCAAGCCGGCCATGACGTCGCGGACGCCCGCGCCGGCTACTTCCCTTCGTTGGGCCTCGACTATTTCTACGGAATCGATTCCGCCCAGTTCGCAACAAACGGCGTCTTCGACAATCAGAGAATTCACAACCTCGGATCCTCGGCGTCAGCGACTTTGAACATTCCGGTCTGGAACTGGGGCGCCACGCAAAGCCGCGTAAAGCAAGCCGAGCTTCGCCGCACACAAGCGCAGCGTGAACTTTCGCTGGCGCAACGCAAGCTGCTTGCCGAAATGCGCTCGTTGTACGGCGAAGCGGAAACGGCGCTCAACGAATTGGCCGGCTTGCAGCGCTCCGCTGAGTTGGCTTCCGAAGGCCTGCGGCTCGCGACTCTTCGCTACAAAGGCGGAGAAACAACGGTGCTGGAAGTCGTGGATGCGCAAAATTCCTTCGCCCAGGCCAATACAAGCTATCAGGATGGGGCCGTCCGCTATCGCGTGGCGCTGGCCAATCTGCAAACACTGACAGGAGCTTTGACGACGCCATGAGCACGCGAACTCCATCCAGAGAATCGCAAATGTTCTTACGTGTTGCAGCAACTTGCGCGATCGCTTGGGCGGCGCTCGGCTGCAGTTCCGACGAGAAAGCCAAGGATCCTGTCGTCTCCGTGCAGATCACTGCGGCGCACCGCGCCACAATTGCAAAAATAATTTCTGCGGATGCCGTGGTGTTCCCCTCGCAGCAAGCTGTCCTCACGCCAAAGATCACATCCACGATCAAGTCGTTTCTTGTGCAGCGCGGCAGCCGCGTTCACAAAGGTGAGTTGCTGGCCGTCCTGGAGAACGCCGATCTCTCCGCCGCAGCCGAGCAGAGCAAAGGCGAATTTGAGCAGGCGGAAGCGGGCTATGCCACCACTACCGGTGCAAGCTTGCCCGAGCAAATTCAAAAAGCGGAGCTCGACACCGCCTCCGCAAAAAGCGCTCTGGATGCACAGCAGCAGGTTTTTAACAGCCGCAAGGAACTCTTCGAACAGGGAGGAATTCCGCGCCGAGATTTCGATTCCGCGCAAGTCGCGCTCATGCAGGCGCGCAGCCAGTATGAACAAGCGCAGAAGCAGCTCGACGACCTGCACCGGATTGGCAAGCAACAAGCCCTGAAATCCGCGAACGGCCAGCTCGCTGCAGCCAAAGGAAAATTTCTCGGCGCGCAAGCCTTGCTCAGCTATTCGGAAATTCGTAGCCCCATCGATGGCGTAGTTACAGAGCGTCCGCAATATCCGGGCGAGCTCGCCGCCGCGAATCAGCCGCTGCTGACGGTCATGGATCTTTCCAAGCTGATCGCCAAAGCGCACATCGCGCAGTCCGAAGCGGTTGCGCTCAAGATAGGCGAACCGGCAGAGCTGCAGCTTCCTGGAGTGGACGAAAAAGTGAAAGGCCGCGTGAGCCTGGTGAGCCCGGCGCTCGATCCCGGAAGCACAACAATCGAAGTGTGGGTCGAAACGACAAAGCCTGGCTCCGCTCTGAAACCGGGGATGACCGTGCAAGTTCAAATTGAAGCGGCAACCGCCAAAGACGCGCTCGCAGTTCCAGCATCTGCTGTTTTCAAAAACGCCGATGGCACAAGCTTCGTACTAATTGCCGGCGCCGATCAGAAGGCGCACGTCGCGACGGTCGAGACCGGCATAAAAAGTGCCACGGAAGTTCAAATTCTCAGCGGCATCAAAGAAGGTGATGCCGTCATCACCTCCGGAGGCTACGCCCTGCCGGACAAAACGCAGATCAAGATCGAAGCGCCGGCGCCCGCGGAAAAAGAGACAGGCGACGCCGCCGATTCCGACAAAAAGGGCGACGACAAAGCGAAGCCCGCTGCAAAGGCTAAGGATAAGGACTAAGAGACATGGCCTCTGAAGCGGGTTTCCGTTCGAGTGTGCCCGGCGCAAGCGCAGCGCCCTGGTTTGAGCGGCTATCGCGCCCGATTCTTTTTTCCGTCATCAGCCTCGCTCTCGTTGGCGCATACCTGGCTTTCAGCATTCCCGTCTCGGTCTTCCCCAACACAGATTTCCCTCGAATTGTGGTCGGCGTCGACAACGGTGTCATGCCCATCGATCAAATGTCGGTTACGATCACTCGCCCCATCGAAGAAGCGGTGAACAGCGTTCCAGGTTTGCAGCGAGTGGTCTCCATCACCAGCCGCGGCTCCGCGGAAGTCGACCTGTTTTTCGACTGGAACAGCGACATGATTCTCACGCTCCAGCGTGTCGATGCCGTCGTCGCGCGTCTGCAAGGTGAATTGCCGTCAACAGCAAAGCTTGAAACACATCGCCTCACCTTCGCCAGTTTTCCGATTCTTGGCTACAGCCTTACATCCGACGCGATTTCGCAAGACAAGCTCTGGGAAATGGCCACCTACGACATCAAGCCACGCCTCAACCGCCTCGACGGCGTCGCTTCCGTTTTGATCCAGGGAGGGCGCGTGCCGGAGTTTCAGGTTTCCCCCGATCCCGCGCGGCTGCTCTCGACCGGAGTCACTGTCACCGATTTGCTTGAAGCCATTCGACGCACCAACGTCATCGACTCTCCCGGTTTGCTCGAACACGATCATCAACTCGTGCTCGGCCTTATCAGCGGCCAGGTTCGCACGCCGGAACAAATCGGCAAAATCGTTGTCAAAAACACGCCAGCGGGAGTTCCAGTTCGCATTGGAGATGTCGCGACGGTAGGCCCGTCAGTGGCGCCCGTATACACGATGGTTACCGCCAACGGGAAGTCCGCCGTACTCATCAACATAAATCGGCAACCGGAGAGCAACACGCTTACCGTTGCCGACGAAGTGCATGCGCAAATTCAGGAACTGGCCTCGACATTGCCTCCGGGCGTGCACCTCGAACCTTTTTACGATCAATCCACAATCGTGCATGATTCAATCGCCAGCGTACGCGACGCTGTACTCCTCGGCTTGATTCTTTCCTCAGCGATTCTCGTTTTGTTCCTTCGCGACTGGGGCAGTTCTCTCGTCGCAGGTTTGGTCATTCCGGCGACTCTGCTGCTCACCTTTATCGTGCTGAAGGTCACCGGCCAAAGTTTCAATCTGATGACTCTAGGCGGTCTCGCGGCCGCCGTCGGCTTGGTCATCGACGATGCCATCGTAGTGCTCGAAAATATCGTGTTACACCGCGACGCAGGCGAAGGCCGTGCCAAGGCCATCCAAAGCGCGCTTCGCGAAATGACTATCCCGCTGATCGGCTCCACGATTACGCCGATCGTCGTTTTCCTGCCCCTCGTCTCCATCACCGGCGTCACTGGAAGCTTTTTCCGCGCGCTCGCCATTACCATGACAGTTTCGCTGCTCTGCTCCCTGTTTCTCGCGCTCGCGTGGACTCCCACCCTGAGCCAATACTTTGTTCGCAGGAAAAGTCCCATTACGGATTCGGCACAACCCCTGGAAGAGTCATCGCAACCGCTCGACCCTGGCGCTCTCCTGGTCGCGGAGGAGGCGCATCTCACCGGCCTGTTTGGCCGCATCGTGGATTTTTACGGACGTTGTATGAAGAGCGTCATCCGCCATCCGGTTCTTCTGATTGCCAGCTCCATAGTCATCGTCGTTCTTTCCTTCGTCGGCTACGAGTTGCTCGACACTGCGCTTTTGCCGGAAATGGATGAAGGTGGATTCATTCTGGACTACTACACCCCTCCGGGAAGTTCCCTGGCAGAGTCGGACCGCATTCTCCAGCACATGGAAAAAATCCTCCGCGATACGCCGGAAGTGGAAAACACATCCCGCCGCACGGGTCTCCAATTGGGCTTGGCTGCCGTCACCGAAGCAAATCGCGGAGACTTCACCGTCCGGCTGAAGCGAGACCGTAAACGCGGCATCGACGAGGTCATCGAGGATGTCCGCGCCCAGATCAAAGAAACGGAACCAGCGGCGGATATCGAGTTCGTCCAGGTGCTACAGGACATGATCGGGGACCTCTCGAACGAGCCCGAGCCCGTTGTGATCAAGCTGTATTCGCAGGACGCTCCGCTCCTCCTTAAGACCGCACCGCAAGTCGCCGATGCCATCGGAAAGATTCACGGTGTCGTCGATATTCTCGACGGCATCGAGAATACGGTCAGCGGACCCGCGGCTACATTTCAGGTAGACCCCGCCACCGCCGCTCGCGCCGGTTTCACCGTGGAAGAAGTCAGTACGGACGCCGCCGCACTCCTCGAAGGTGAACCGGCGGCTACGCCTGTTGTTTTGAACGACCGGTCCTATCCCATCCGCGTGAGGTTCCCTGACCGCATTCGCACTTCGCTCGAGCAAATGACCAGCACGTTGATCGTTAGTTCCACCAATCGCACGGCGACGCTTGGCTCGCTTGCCACACTCACAACGG
>Ga0210403_10000536_pt1 | contig 38950 bp, 20 predicted proteins | sample IncBWC19MmetaG_FD_150863 | JGI IMG/M metagenome (GOLD analysis project Ga0210403, IMG submission 150863) | Forest soil microbial communities from Barre Woods Harvard Forest LTER site, Petersham, Massachusetts, United States - Inc-BW-C-19-M | ecosystem: Environmental > Terrestrial > Soil >...
TGTGTCTTGCGTGAGGACTATGAAAGCGCAAACGGCCTGAAAGGACAGAGTTTCAGTCTGTACGATGCGTCGAGAAGGACTTGGCATCAGAGCTGGGTGACCAACAGAGGCCAATTGCTCGTCATAGAAGGAAGACTCGAAGACGGGGAAATGGTGTTGGCCGGCGCGGACCGAGCGGCGGGCGGCCCGGAGAGGTTGGTTCGCGGCACGTGGAAGCCCATAGACGGAGGCGTTCGGGAGACGGCGGTCACCTCGCTTGACGCCGGTAAAACCTGGCAGCCATGGTTCGATCTTTTGTTCCGTCCCCATTCATCCGGGGACGGAGCTAACTCATCAGCTGATAGTGATGCCACGATCGTCGCGCGGTTAGACACTGAGTACCAGACAGCGGTGAAGAGGAATGATGCAGCCACGATGGATCGGCTTTTGGCCGATGATTTTGCACTGGTGACAGGGTCCGGCAAGATTTATACGAAGTCGGACCTGCTGCAGGAAGCGCGGAGGGGGTACGTGATCTATGACCGGCAAGAAGATACCGCCCAGATGGTTCGCGTTTGGGGCAATGCCGCGGTTATCACCGCTATGTTGTGGGAGAAAGGTACGGAGAACGGAAAGCCATTCGACTACACGCTTTGGTTCACGGACACTTACGTGCGCACTGCGACTGGATGGCGCTATGTATTTGGTCAGTCTTCATTGCCGTTGCCAAAAGCCTCGAAGTAAAGCTGCATAGCCTGCCCAGGAACTCGGGCCGTTAGACTCTCATATCAACTGGTACCTCCTGGAGGGGCGCAAGCCAGGAAACGCTGGACAAGTCTGTAGGGAGCGCCCTCCTTTGTAGACTTTCGTTGAAAAGCTTGAGAGAGTCCAAAGGAAAGAAAACGACACCTTGTGGATCGGAGATCTCTCGATGCTCAACGAGGAACGCCGCCGGGAAATTCTAGAATTGTTACGGAACGACGGCCGAGTCCTCGTCCGCGATCTATCCAAGCGTTTTCGCATATCGCTCATTACCATCCGCAAGGACCTGGAGTATCTGCACCACCAGGGAATGCTCGAACGCACGCACGGTGGAGCGTTGCCCATTCGCACGGGCGCGCTACAGGATCAAACTCTGCGTGAAAAGGAACGCCTGCATCGGAAGGAAAAAATGCGCATCGCCGCCGCAGCATTGCGCATGGTTCGCCCCGGACAGGTAATCATTCTTGATTCGGGCACCACAACAACGGCGATTGCGCGAGGGTTCCGCCATTTGCGCAGTCTTACGGTCATTACAAATGCGACAAATATCGCGGCGGAACTAGCGGATAGCAACGTCGAGGTGATACTTACGGGCGGGTCGCTGCGGAAGCGTTCGTTTTCGCTGGTTGGGCCACTTGCGGAAGAGTCCCTGCGCAAACTCAGCGCGGACATGCTGTTTCTGGCCGTGGATGGCTTCGACGTGGGCTACGGGCTCTCGACGCCGAATCAACAGGAGGCGCGCGTAAACCGGGTGATGTCCGAATCGGCGCGGCGAACGATTGTGGTGTGCGATTCCTCGAAATTTGGGAAGAGAAGTTTGTCGCTGATCATGGACGTTTCCGCGGTACATGAAGCGATCACCGACCGGGGAATACCCAAGCAAGACCTCAAGGCGCTGCGCGAAGCGGAGGTCGAAGTCACTATCGTCTGAAATCGGGCTGGATCGGACGGTCCGCGCCTGCCGCATTTCTGCGCTTGACTTACAGAATAATAGTAAGTAAAAGACATAAAGCGAAATAAAGCGTAAGTTCGCTTTTCGTGATACCCTCAACCGTTCCTGGAGGTACCACTGACCGCGCCGCAACTGCCCAACTTGAGGACGCTCAATACACTTTGGCATATTCACGGAGCTTGTTCTGTCACTTTCACCGGGAAAACAAAACGGATTACAGGCCTTGGCGGACGAGCGCGGCATAATCGCCGCGCTCGCGATTGACCAACGCAGTGCTCTGCGCAGGCTCTTCGCAAAGGCCAGCGGGCGGGATGCAAACGAAGTTCTCGCCGAATGGCTGGTGCAGTTCAAAGAAAAGGTCAGCCAGCTTCTTACGCCCTATGCCAGCGCCATTTTGCTCGATCCTGAATATGGGCTGCCTGCTGCGAGCCGACGCTCCAAGGATGCAGGTCTTCTTCTTGCCTATGAGCAAAGCGGATACGACAAGTCTGTTCCCGGGCGGTTGCCGCGACTGCTGGATGATTTCACTGCACAGGGTTTGAAAGATTCTGGCGCAGATGCGGTCAAGGTGCTCCTGTACTACTCTCCGTTCAGCGACGCCACAGTTAACGCGCATAAACAGGCTTGGGTCACGCGCGTTGGCGGCGAATGCCGCGAAACCGATATTCCTTTCTTTCTCGAAATTGTGAGCTATCACGATCAGATGGACGAAAAGAGCGCCGAGTTCGCGAGCATAAAACCTGACGTAGTTACTCGTTCGATTGAAGAGTTCTGCAAGGCGAGCTACGCGGTTGATGTGCTGAAGGTGGGTGTGCCCGTAAGTATGAATTTCGTCGAGTCGGCCAACTTGCCGCGTTCGCAAGCGGTTTACTCACGTTCGGAAGCCCGGTCACACTTTAAACGCGCTTCACAGGCGGCTTCGCTTCCCTTCATCTATTTGTCGGAAGGAGTCGGCAACCAGACCTTTGCGGACGCACTGACCTTGGCGGCCGAGGCTGGCTCGGACTTTTCTGGCGTGCTCTGTGGACGCGCAATTTGGCAAGATGGCGTGCCGGTCTTCGTGCATCAGGGTGCCGCGGCGCTGGAAGAATGGCTGCAGGAGCAAGGTGTGCGGAACATTCAGAATGTGAATGTGCATCTGACTGCCGCGCGACCATGGTTTGAAAAGATCGGCGCTGCTCCGAGTGACGGGAAGTAACGGCGGAATCGAGCCATGTTCCTTTGCGTGAGCCCCAATCCGGCGATAGACAAACGGCTCACGGTGCCAGCGCTTGTACGTGGCCAGGTAAATCGAGTACATGCGGTCCAAGGTTTTCCTGGCGGGAAATCTGCACATGTGGCCATGGTGCTTGGTACGCTTGGAGGAAGCCCCCGCTGGATAGGTCCTTGCGGCGGAGTGAGTGGCCGCGAGCTCTTGGCTGGGCTTTCTGCGCTCGGGATTCAGGCCACTGCATGTACTACGCACCAGCCAACGCGCACGAATCTGGAAATCGTGGAAGACGACGGCACCGTTACGGAAATTCTTGAGCCAGGCTCGACACCCAGTCTAGCCGAATGGCACGAATTCGACAGCACCTGCAGAAGTCTGTTCGCGGAGGGCTCCGAAAATGCGTCCGTTATTTTCTCCGGGAGCCTGCCCGCAGGTGCCGCGCCGAGACTGTACGCAGATCTCGTCACGAAGGCACGGGAATTCGGCTGCAAGACATTCCTGGACACCAGTGGCGAGCCGCTCCGGCTGGCGCTTGCCGAAAAGCCCTACTTTGTGAAACCAAATCGGGAGGAAGCTGCTCAGCTTCTTGGGAAACCTGTCAGTGCGCTTTCCGATGGGGTCGGCGCCCTTCGTCAGCTGCTGAGTCTTGGCGCGGAGAGTGCCGCGCTGAGCCTCGGTTCGGAGGGGCTTCTTTTTTGTGCTGGCGCGGGTGCACCAATGCTCTTCGCTCCCGTGGTGCCACTCGAGCCTCGTTCGACAGTCGGCTGCGGAGATTCGGCACTGGCCGGATTTGTCTTCGGCATCGCGTCTCGATATGCACCTCAAGAAACGCTACGACTGGCAGCAGCTTGCGGTCAGGCAAACTGCACAGCGGATTCTCCGGGTGCCGCCAGACTCGAGAATATTCGAGACTTTCAGCGACGAATCTCCGTGCACATGCTCGATTGAGCCGATTGCAGATGGGGCCGTGGAATGACTAGCCAAAACAAATTCGGTATCAGTGTCGTCGGCGAGCTCAATTTGGACCTGGTTCTCTACGGCCTGCCGGGCCATTTTGAACTGGATCGCGAGCATCTGGCCTCGAGCCTAAGTCTCACGCTCGGCAGCTCTTCGGCAATTTTTGCGCACAACTTTGCGCTTCTCGGGAACCGTGTGGGCTTCCATTCCGCTGTCGGCGATGATCCTCTGGGCGAATTGTGCCTCGAACGCCTCAGGGAAGGCGGCGTGGACGTATCGGCTGTTAGAAAATTTCCAGCCAAGCAGACCGGCCTCACCGTCATTCTCCCACAGCCCGAAAAACGGTTTATTCTCACTTATCCGGGCGTAATGGCAGAGATGCGCGTTGAGGATCTCGACCTGACGCAGGTATTGGACGCGCGTCATCTACATCTATCTTCCTATTTTCTTCAAAAGGCCCTTCGCCCCCGAGTGCCGGATCTTTTTCGCCTGGCAAAAGAAGCGGGACTCTCTACTTCCCTGGACACCAACGACGATCCCGATGACCGCTGGGAGCAAGACGTCCTTGATGTGCTCTCGTGGGTAGATGTGCTCTTGCCCAATGGGCACGAGGCCTGCCGTCTAGCTGGAGTCGAAGACCCCATGCTGGCGTTAGACTTTCTGGCGGCGAAAGTTCCTTTGGTGGTCATGAAGCGCGGCGAGAAAGGAGCGCTGGCTCGCCGGGGATCAGAAATCTTTGAAGCTTCGGTGGCCAGAGTCGCGGCTGTAGACACCATCGGCGCGGGTGACAGCTTCGATGCTGGTTTTCTTCATCAGTTCATTCGCGGCGCTAAAATCGAAGAGTGTTTGAGATATGGCAATCTGACTGGTGCGCTCTCCACAACGCGGAGCGGCGGCACCGAAGCCTTCCGAGACACCAAGCACAGAGAATCATTTCTCGCCCAATAGCGCTCGCATACACCGAGAACCTTTGGCGTGGTGATCCGCAGCATTGACGGCATTTTCCCGTTTGGCGAGTCGTCAAATGCTCTATCTGTGGGGCACACCGCTGCCGTCAGGAACCGTTGCGATTATCGCGGAGTTGCAAACGATTCAGCGATCCGCGGGATCCCGGAAGCGCCGATTGTCGAGAAGGCTTGGATAAGCGCGCAAATTGCCAATGGCCTTGACAGAGAAGATCTGAACGGCTGGCAAACCGTCTATGCCCTGCACAGTGAGATGGATAGTGAAATTCGCGGCTCGTGTGTAGGTGTGAGACACCTTTGGGCCGTCTGCGCCGGTCCCGTCGCCGAAATCCCAGAGATAGTTGACCGCCGGCACTTCGGCAAGTTCTGATTGCGCCAACAATTGAACGGTCTCGCCGACATTGGCGATCGATGGCACATTTGCGGTAACTGTTGGGGCGCTCGGAGAAACGCGGTTGTCGAGAATCTTGATGATTCTGACGGATTCGGGAGCTTGATTCTCAATCCGCACAGTAGTTCCCGCCAGCGGGACCGGTGCGTCCTGGTTTAGAACGTCCGAAGCGGTAAAGGAATGGTCCGAAGGCAGTCCGAGGTCCGCGAGCCGCAAGGTGTGCGACCGCGGCGATTTTGTCCAATTGAAGACGGTTAAAATGGCCTGGTGGGGACTTTCTCGCAAAAAGAATATGCTCGGCTGTTCATCTTCGGGATCGTAGGTCATCAGATCGACGGGCGTGGACGCCCGGCCCAGTTTGGCCATGTTCAACAGATCTTCGTTCTCAACGAGCTCCAACCGGTCCTTCTGCGAACCCATAACAAGCATGTCGTCGCCAATCTCGTACATGCCTCCGGAAACCGCGGAGAGGGCAATGGAGGCCTGAGCAACGGACAGAGGATACCAGGCAGACGCCCGTGTATGATCGCTGAAAGACTCCTCGACGGTGTTGAAGGCGTCCGGATCATCGAGAAAAAAATTGCGGTGCATGTAGAAGCGGGCGGCAATTCCGCTTGCAGCAGTTCGCGTTCCTTCAAACGAATGTGCGGTGTCGGCGGAGACCCGTCCGGTATCGACCAACCCGACTGGGGTAAGCATGGGGCTACCGTCCTTGTCCAGGATCACGTCTTCGCCAACGGCATCACGAATGACTTGCAAACCGATGCGCAGCGCTTCCAGTGCCGTGGTGTTGGGACGATACATGAAACCCTCGATGGCACTGCTATCCATGAAGTCGAGTTTGATGAAGCGGACACCCCATTCACGAACCAGGGTATGGTAAGTTCGGCGTAAGTAGTCCTGGGCTCCGGGGTTCGTGGTATCGAGCGCGTAGATCAAGTCGGATTTTTGGCGCCACAGTAGCTGGGTGTGGATGGGCTCACCCTTGGCGTTGTGCACCAGCCAATCTTTGTGGTGCTCGTATACCCAAGCACGGGAGGTCACCTGAAACGGGGCAGTCCAGACGCCAAAGATCAGGCCATCCCCGGTTACGTGGTGACCGACGGCGCGCATGCCATTCGGGAATTGCCTGGCATTCGCTGTCTCATATTCGCCGCGCGCATATTGGTAGCCCTCATCGACCTGAAAAAAGTTATAGCCCAGTGCTTTCAGATGTGCCGCTTGCCAATCGGCGTTGGCGAGGGTTTCACCTTCGTTGATGGCGCCATAGTAGGCCGTCCAGCTCCACCAACCGATAGGAGTCTGTAGGGAGACGCGGGCATGGTGCAACTTGCGAATTGCGTCGCCGTAGGCCAACAGCTGGTTGTGATAGTCCGGGCCAGCTGCGAACATGAGGCGCTCCGAGACGAATTTCCCTCCGGGTTCGATCGGGAGATTTAGTTCCAGGTGGTTTTCCGCTGGACCATCTCTCAAATCGTATTCCTTCTGAATTTCCGTAGTTCCCGCAAGGTCAACGCTATAAGACGCAATCCTCATATCAGCGCCTTCGCGTGCCGCTTGCAGATGGAGGTAGGTCAAAAGATGATCGGCGGTGAGCGCACCGATGAACAGGCTTTGCTTGCTCTCGCGGTTGTAAATGAGTTGACTCCCGACGCCCCGATGCATCCCGCCGGGCGTTTTCCCCAAATCGTAGAGCTGCAAATCAGGGCGATCCTCGCTATAACTGTCCGAGAGAATACGATCGGCAGAGGCATGACCACCGAGATTCAGCAGGGGAGCCCCGAGAAGTTCGAGGCCGCGGAAGGCCTCGAGCGTGAGCATCTTTCCCGTCGTGTTTTGAACGGCCACCTGCAGAGTGGCGTATGAAGTTTGGTCGTAAAGCTGGATCGTAAAAATGAGGTCAGCTTTCTCTTGAAGTCCGGAGTTTGTGACCGAGATAGTCCGGCCCGCGCCGAGATCATCCGCAAATCTAGATTCAGACACGGTATGCTCTGGATAGTCGCTCGAACGTAGCCACTCGTGATTGACTTGTGCGGCTGCACGGCTGGTAAAGATAGGCTGGCCTCCGCGCACCGCGAGTACGTATGTTCCATCTTTGGCGTTTACGCTCACGGAGAGCGTGTCATTCTCCAATTGCCGGGCCGCGCAGGGCCCGATGAGAATCAGCGCCTCGAACACAATTGCGATTCCGACGCTACAAGACAATTTATGGACTCTCTTCGACACCATGTGAGTCTCCTTTTCGAGCAGGCGTTTGATCGAAGTAAGCAACAGATTTGAGGTCCGACGGAGCCAAGAGCGAAATGTCCGTTCTACTCTATGGCTGCGGCAGTTCGAGGCGTGTCGTATCCATCGAGCCTCACCCACGCGGCCTTTGCAGATTGCGGAAGCGTGCCGCGAATCTCGACCGTCTCTCCCGGGAAAACGGTGACGTAATTGTCGTCGTATTCGAGGGGAAGGAGCTCGTCGCCATCTTTGGCGGAGGTGATCTCGGCACGCTCGAAAAACGCGATATGTTCGGACGGATTGTGCAGGCGAATGGTTACGATATTTTCGACTGAAGAAGACGAATGTTTGGCGCTAAGCTCCAACGGCACTTGGGGCATGGTATTCAGCGGGGTCATGTCCGCCCAACTGACGAGTTTCAATCCGAACGCGCTGTCGTTCTTCGGATCGCCCACATCGTCGTCTTTCTGTGACTGCCAATAGACATTTTCCGTCAGCACCCTTCCATCCGCGTCGAGCAACTGACAGCGCACGAAGAAAACCTGAGAACTATCCGGAAAGCGCGGCAAGGTCATGGCTTGGACCGCACCACCGGGATCGACCTGAAGATTCTCTGCGTGGCGGTCTTCGCGCAACTTTCCCTGCAAGTCGTACACCCGCACGCGCACCCGCAGATTTCTCCGCTCCATAGGAGTCTGATTGACAACGGTAATCTTCGCCTGGCGGTGATCGCCAGTCGCATAAGAGTCAAAGACCACAGACAGAGGGCGTAAGCCGGTCTTGGCGCCGTAATAGGCTCCGCCGGGACTCAAATAGTAGTCGAAAATATTTCCAAAGAATGAGGGCCAGTGGCTATTGAGCATCCAGTAGATGGTCATTTTGTGATTCGCCCATCCGTTGGCGGCGAAAGCCTCGAATTGGGCGCGTGTGTTTTCGAAGTGCGCGAGCTGGGCCTTACGTGCAAATTCCTCCGCGCCACCAGAGGACCCGTAACGGCGATCGATAGCCTTCTGAATATTGATGAGCGTATCGTTTCCGGTGTTGGCCCCAGAATGGAAATACCAGGTTTCGTTAATGGGCCAAAGCTTATCGACCGGAATGAACTTCTTCAGACTTTCGTAGGTGGGTATGTGCTCATTGTCACCCTGCTCCGCGCAGGATCCGCGTGAAGCGGCGTACCGTCCGCTGAACCAGTAGGTCGGAGGTCTCCAACTGTACGGGCCCTCCATGTGAATGCCGTTCCACTTACGCTCACCTCGCTCGTCCTTGGCGAAGGAAGAAACGGTGTCGACGGCAGCGTTCTGCCAGTGCAAGTTGGTGAGAATGTTGTGATAGGCATTCAGTACGGGGTCGGGAGGCAAGCCGTCACTACCGTTGGCCCAAATCCACACGGAGGCGTGCTGGCGAAGCATGGCGATCTGCGACCGGAGACTCTCCTCCGCAACCCGATGGTCCTCTTCATCCCACTGATCCCACATTTCCCACTGGTTGCAACACATCCAACCGAACATCAGTGGCATCCCCTGTTCATCGGCGAGCTCGATGATGTGTTCGCTCGAAATTTTCGACTCCCAGCGGAGCATATTCAAACCAAGGTCTTTTGCGTAACGGAGCACGGCAGCTTCGCGATCCGGGTCATATCGATACAAAAGATCGGGCGTGTAGACGGCGCCGCGTACCAGGAAATCCTTGCCATTGATTTTGAGATAAAAGTTTCCACCTTTGCCGACGTCTGAAAATTGCTCATCGTGGTCGCGATACTGGGTAATCGAACGGATGCCGAACCGTATGTGAGCTGCATCGGAAAGCTTGTTTTTCTCAAGAAATTCGAGGCCAAGGTCATAGAGACTTGGGTTTCCTATGCTGTAAGGCCACCATAGATCGGGATCGCTGACAACGAGCTGGGGAAACTGCTGGGGAGTGAAGCTTGCCTGGCGCTCCTCACCAGGACCAAGGGCAATGGTCTGTTCGAATTGAATGGTAGTTTTGCCGGGCCGCGAGATTGTCCCTCGAAGAATTCCCTTCACTTGCCGGTTGGAGGGATTTCCGACGCTGGCGTAGACGGTTAATTTGGCCGAGGTGGTTTGCAATAAAGAAAGCTCGGTGTTGACGAACGGATGACTGAGCGTGAGCTCGCCTGAAACCTTTAGGTAGACTGGCTTCCAGATGCCCGCATTGCGGTCTGGAACAAAGGAGATTCCGTGACTATTCTTCCCTCGCGGCCCTCGGTAGCCCAAATATTTCCAGTTCAGCCAATCAAACCAACTGTCTGCGAGCTCAACGCCGTTGACATCCTGAATCGCTCGTTCCGGTGTGACTTTTACCGCAAGCGTATTGCGTTGGCCGGGCTCGATCCATTGCGTCGCGTTCAGTTCGTGCGCGCTGTACATGCCGACTACGCGCTTGCTGTCCGCGATCAGATGGCCGTTCAACCAGATTTCGGCGCGGTAATTAATGCCGGGAAACTCGAGTACATAGACCGCGTGTTCAGCAGGCGCTTCAAATGTAGTTCGATACCACCAATCCTGCGTGTATAGGTCTTGAGGAACATTCTCCGCCATGTTCTTCCCAACATAGAGATTGGGATAGACGCCATCCTCCTCAAGGATCTCGAGAACGGTAGCAGGCATTCGACGGATCGTGTGCCAACCCGTGTCCTGGTAGTCGAGAAGCGAGATGGCCGCTCCGCTGAGTTGCAAATTATTTGCGGAGGTCAGCTTCCAGTTTTCCGCCAGCTCGATCGTTCTGGGAAACTCTGCGGCGGACGACGAGACGTAACCAGCACCGATTGACAAAAATAACGGAACGATCAGTTTCACGAGGCGCGGGCAAGTCCTGTTCACCGAACCAACATTGTGCTTCGACACGTGACTTCGGATATCGCCAGATTGCATATTGACCTCCGACACCAAACCGAAAAACGGACCCGGCTTCCAGGGACGCGACCCAAAACGAACTTCTCCCTTCGCCATGGCCCCGCATCCGAACATTTGACCAGCGAAACAATCGATCTGCCGCGGAATAAGACTCCGCGATTTAAATTTCGAGAGGCTCCCTTGGCCCGGAGGATTCCGGTGGCGCACCTATTTCCTTCATGTTTCTAATCCCAGAAGCCGTGCGCCAACCAAGAATTCTCTTGCCCCTAGTGCAACTGAAATCGTTGCACCACTCTGGTAATCACACCATCCGGACTCGGGTTATCGGGGTCCAGGTGCGAGGCCAGACTCAGGTGATAAGCGAGCAATTGAGGAAAGACAATTTCGAACGGTCCGCGCAAATCGTCAGGCAAGTCTGGTGCCATGGCCGGGATGAAGTCGTGGCCAAGTTCGCTGTCAGAAGCTGCAGATCCGACCACAATAACGTGACCCAGTTTTTTTTGCCTGAGTTCCCGAAGCACATCTTCTTCGAAGCGGCGCCTCTCCGCAGCCGAAGAGAGCACGGACAGGACCAGGGAATCGGGTCGAAGAAAGCTCATCGGGCCGTGGCGAACACCCAAGAAAGTCTCGTTTATGACGGCAGTACGGCCCGCCGTCATCTCCAGAACCTTGAGGCTGGCCTCCTTCGCGAGGGGAACCAAGCCAGCGGAAGTCAGCACCATCAGGCGAGAAGACGATTGAGACGCCAAACGCTGCGCTACTTTTTCAAGGCCAGGAAGGGCGTTATTCACGGCGGCCACGATGCCCGGGAGATGCTTGGTCAATAAGTCGCCGCTGGCGATCGCCAAGCCCGCCAAGAGCAAGTTAGAAAAGGAACCGGTCATCACTAGACTGCGGTCATTTGTTCTGGAATCGAGAACCAGGGGGTTGACACCCGGCAACCGCGCAAGTTGACCATGTTCATTGCAAGTGATCGCGAGATGGACCACGCTTGGGAACATTTGATTAACACGCGCTATGACGCCAACACTCTCCGGGCTTTCCCCGGAGCGTGCCAGGGACACGAGTACGCCGTTCGAAGCAAAGCTTGGAGCTAGATGAGACAGTTCCCGCTTGGAGAAGGTAAGAAGATCGGTAGTCGGGATCGCTAGAGAGTTCGTCCAAGTGGCCGCGACGGCTGAGGCCGCGTACGCCGAAGTGCCGGCACCGCAGATCACCCGAGCGCGGTCTTGCACAATGGAATGCGCGTTCGAAGAGGCTACGCGTTCGAGTGTTGTGGGCCAGAGTTCCGGTTGCTGGCGGATCTCCTTGAGCGTGATTACTCCGCGTGGATTGCGGCTATCGGAACCTGAATCAAGCCTTGCGGTCATGAACTACGTGCCTTTCTGCGAGTGAAGTTCACTCAAAAAAACCGCCACACCGGATTCGGCACACGCGCGACCGAACTGCCGTATCCGCCGCCCACGCCAACCGCGAAGTCACGCGGCCACTACTCGCCTAAAAATACAGCTTGAGTGCAAATTGTATTTCGCGCTGATCATTTTGACCGTCGCGCGTTGAGGTGATTGTTCCGAAGCTGCCGCTCGTGTAGTCGAGAGAGCCGGGGGCGGCCACTACGCCATTGCCCCCGAAACCCGGATTGGAGAAGTTAGGATGGTTGGTCAGGTTAAAGAATTCGGAGCGGAATTCCAGGCGAAACCTCTCTGTAATAGCAAACTGTTTGAAAAGTGAAAAATCAAGACGATGGAACCCCGGGCCACGGAAATTACTCGGCCCTCCGCCGAGCGGGCTGAAGTCCGTTTGGCCGATCGTGGTTGCCACCGGTGGAGTAGCGAATGCCGCTGGATTGAGCCACTGATTCACATTATGAGGACCGGCGTCGGGATTCTGGCCTGGTACCCTGATCGCGTAGCAGCCGAATCCGGAAGTAGTGGACGTTGCGCACGGAACAGTTCCTGGTTGCCCGTCCTGCAGCGTGAGAATCCAGTTCGTTGCCCATCCCCCGAGCACGGCATCCACAATGCGCCCGCTGTCGTGCAGATACTTTCTTCCTTTACCAACCGGCAGCTCATAGCTTCCGCTCAGGTGAAATACTTTATTAATGTCGAAGTCGCACCGGCCGTAGTCCGGGTGGATACCGAAGCCCGGCAGGAACGGTGCTCGATACGCGGTGAGTGAAGTAGCATTCAGAACGTCAATCGCGTTGGTCAGACAGCTCGACCAGGTGAAGTTGGCCAAAACGTTAAGTCCAGCGTTGAATCTGTGTTCATAGTTCGTCTGCAGGCCGTTGTAGTGGCTGTTGCCGGCAAAGCTAGTGTAGGTAGAGCCGGAAAAATCGGGATAGGGAGAGAAGGAGAGTGCGTCCAACCCCAGCGGCAGTATCTGCCGCGGCGTGTTCGGATTGACGTATACCGCAAGGTGGCGAACGGTATTGCCGACGTAACCCACCTGCACGGTATCGTTTTTAGTGAGCTGATACTGCGTGGTCAAGTTATAGCCCTGCGTGTACGGAGTTTTGTTGTGGAAGTCCTCGCCGATCAGCCCGACACCCCCGGGCTCAGCCGCCCCGGAGGTAAGTGGAATAGCAGTTAGCCCGTTGGAAAGCGTACCAATCGATCCGTTGGCAAACGTGATCGGCGCATCAGGCGTCTGATTTGGATAGCTCAGATTGAATTGAAACGGAAAATCGTTGTAGGTCAACAGTGCGGAGTTTTCAAAACCCCCGTAGAAGATCCCGTAGCCGCCGCGAACAACAAGCTTTGGCGTTACTCGGTAGGCAAATCCAACACGCGGAGAAAAATTGAATTTTTGCGATACTCCCAGGCCGGGTTGTCCCGAGCAGGTAATACTGATATTTTCTGCCGCGGCCGCCGCCTCGAAGTCTGGCGAAAATGGAGTATTGCAGCGCTGCTTAGTCATCAAGAAGGTGGAAGCACCGCCCACTGTGGAGGAGGGTTGAAAATTGGACTGTTGACCATATTTTTCGGTCAATTGGCCGAAATACTCGTAGCGAAGTCCGAGGTTCACGGTCAGCCTGGGCTTTACCTTGATGTCGTCCTGAAAATAGCCGGCATAATAGTTACGCTTCATCGACGTGGTGGCGATATTGGATGCTTGTACCTGGTCCGCGCCGCCCACGAAATCAGAGGCGCCCGGAACCGTACCCGGAATCGGTGTCAACAACATTTGAGCGAGTCCGGTATTGCCTCCCGTTGTGGAAGGCACTTCGGTGTAAACCCCGGTAAAGCTCCACGCTCCGCGGCCCGTAAAAGGCTGCAGGATATTGAATCCCAGCCTTTGGTATTGAAAGCCAACCTTAAAGGTATGCCGGCCTGCCGCTTTGGTGAGATTGTCGGTAACCTGCGAAGTGGTGCTCAGCTCGATCGAGGGTAGAAACTGGTTGCTTCCAAGGGTATTCAGCCCCGTAATGAACAGCGAGCCCAATCCACCATTCGAATTACCTTGCGGTACTCCGGGAATTCCAAACTGTGCGGGGATTCCGTCGGTGTTGGCGTTGGGTTGAAGACGAGAGGAAGAAATGCGATTGTAGCCCGCCCGCACTTCATTGACGAGCGTACCCGAGAACAAATGCGTTTCGCTCACCACGGTGTTGATCGACTTCGCCTCCTGATCCCCAGACGAGAAAGATCCCCCATCCGCAATCCCGCCAAACGGGCCCGGAATAAATGTTGGGTTATCTACGTAACTCACACGCCCGAAGATGCTGTCCTTCTGGCTGAAGTTGTGGTCCACGCGAACATCAAATTGGTCGGCGTTGTTGCTCAATTTTGGGTTTGCGGCGTAGTTGTTGAAGAGGCCTGGAAGGTTGGGGGCGGGATAGAGGTTCAGAAGTTTAATCGCATTAGCGTCGAGCCGGCCGGGCGGAAGAATGTTTCCGGCAAAAGGCTCACGAACAAAACCGAGCTGAGTTCCGGGCGGCACACCCGCGCAAGGAGCGGTGATTCCTGTCACCGGGTCCGCAACTCCGCAAGTAACCGCTCGCGTGGTGGAAGGATCGAAGACCTGTCCCAACGTAAAGCTACGCCCGAGAACATCGGTTCGTGAGCCACCCTGAGTCAGTAGCTCCGAGAGATTTGTGTACCCGCTGCTCCGTTCGAGAGCCGTTGGTACGGTATTTGTCGACGGAACCGCCTGACGGATGCGCGTGCCTTCGTAATCCATGAAGAAGAAGGTTTTGTCCCTGCGAATCGGACCTCCGAAGGTAAATCCAAATTGATTCTGGCGGTATTCTCCCTTCGGAATGCCTCCTGAATTTTCAAAGAAGTTGGCGGCATCCAGCTTGTCATTGCGGAAAAATTCCCACGCATTTCCGTGAAACCGATTTGTTCCTGATTTGATGGTGGCGTTGAGGACTGCGCCCGCCGAACGTCCGGACTCGGCGCTATAGTTGTTGGTTTCGACCTTAAACTCTTGGATGGCATCCACTGGTGGCCGAACCGTATAGGCCGTTCCGTTCAAGAAGTCTACTAGATTTGCATTATTGTCTAGACCGTCTAACAAATAGTTATTTTGCGCAGGGCGCAAACCATTGGCAGCAAAACTCCCACTAGCACCCAAGCCCCGGGTGTCCTGCTGATCCTGAGTCACGCCTGCCGAGAGTTGCGCAAGAAACGTAAAGTTACGCCCATTCAGGGGCAGCGCGTTGACGGCATGCTCCTCGATGACCTGTCCGACGGCGGCATCCTGGGTCTGAAGAGCGGGTGGCGCCGTATCGACAAAAACGACTTCCGCGGATTGGCCGAGCCGCAGCGTGACGTCCACCAGCACCTTCTGCTGGACGTCGACGGTGACATTATTCTGCTGTACCTTCTGAAATCCGCTGAATTCCGCCGACACCGAGTAGTGACCAATCTTCACCGGCGAGAAGGAATATTCGCCTATCGAACTGCTGGTAGTCGATATCGACACTCCCGTTCCTTCATTGGTGAGCGTCACCTTCGCGCCCGCCACAACGCCTCCGCTGGTGTCTTTGACCGTGCCGGAAATAGCGCCGGTATCCACCTGGCCGAATATCTGGCCGGGCAGAATCAGGCCCAGCAACACCAGTGCGATTCCTAAGGGCAACTTGCGACTCAGAATAAAAGTAAACATGGTGAGGGTTTACCATCCTTTCTCTATGTGAAGACCCGGTCCAGGAGTTGACTTACTGTTCGGGACGATTCGATGAAAACGTTCCGGTGATCCGTCGCCCCGCCCAAATCTGAGTGAGAGAAAGCGATTCCGCCAAAAGGGCTCTCGCCAAGCGCCCTGTCAGAGTGAGGACAACGGGCCACCGCCTTCTCTCCCTTCCGCAGTGTCGACAGCGGGCCGGGTGGCTGGCAAATTCGGCAGAGTGCTCGCATTTCCTTTGTTTTCTTTTACTACCTATTACTTTCGTTTTCTTGCGATTCGCAGAGACCTTATTGGAAGGCCATTCCGTTGTCAAGAGGAAACCACGAAATGGAACTCTCCGCATTTTGCTAACTAGAACGAAGAAGTTTGATTCCTGGAAAGGCCGGTTCCATTTTCACGAGATCGCTTGCGCGCATGCAGTGTTCGAGAGGCCCTTGCTTTTTTTTGCGCAACAGTTCTTTACTTTCCCTTTCTGTAAGAGTCAAATGCCTTGCGCGGGAACCAGCGCGCTGGGCTAATCGCAAATTTATCCGCCAAAGAGCCGCCGAGCGACTTATGGATCAGTGTCCAGTCGCGAAGTCATCGAGGTCGCAGCCAAAGCACATCCAAGCGAGGTGCCATGAAAAAATCCATCGGTGACAATATGATCCCCAAAGGCTGGAGTTTCGAGCAGGGACTGGAGCTCGTCAAAAAAGCGGGATACGACGGGATCGAACTCTGGCTCGGCGATGTTCCGTGGTTCCAGATGAACACCACCGACGCGGCGGTGGGCGAGTTGCGCCGTAAAGTGGAAGAGGCCGGCTTGGTGGTCTCAAACGTTTCTACCGGCCTGCACTGGGATACTCCCCTTTCGGCGCGTGACCCCAAGATCCGTGCTCAGGCGATTCGCATTGTGGAACGCCAGTTAGAGACCGCCCAGCTCCTCGGTTGCGACGCCATACTTGTAGTGGCGGGGCTCGTGACCCAAGAGGTTCCTTACAATGAAGTCTATCAACGCTGCCTGGACGCGATGAGGCAACTTGCGCCGCTCGCAGCAAAAGCACGAGTTAGAATCGGTTGTGAGAATTGCAATTCGGAACAACGTTTTTTGTTGACACCCAGAGAGTTCTGGACCTTCCTCAATGAAGTCGACAGTCCATTCGTCGGCATTCACCTTGACGTGGGAAACATTCACGACACGGGATTCGCCGAGCAGTGGATTGAGATGCATGGGCCGCGCATCACGCGCATCCATCTAAAGGACGTCATGAAAAAGCGCGGCCGATGTTGCGACACGGTCTATACGAGCCTTTTCATTGGTGACAACAACTGGCCCGCGATAAGAGCCGCACTCAGCAAAGTGGGCTACGACGGCTGGTTGATTGCGGAAATGGAAGCTCGCTACCGCTATGCGCAGGACCAGCAGTTTTATGACACCGGGGCCGACATAGACCGCCTGGTGTCAGGCCGGTTATGAAGGCCCAGGCTCTAGGGTTTCTATGACAATTTCGCGCCGACATTTCTTGGGTGCTGCGGCTTGTTCTGCCGCCACCCTCTGGTCAATCCGACCGATCGGACTGGATACACCAGGTTCTCGCCCTGAACGCGAGCTCGACTGCATTCTGCTGGACCTCGACACGCATTGTGTCCTTCGTGAATCGTTAGAAGGATATCAAGCGGCCCTCGCCGGCCAACACCGTCACATCCCGGAGGCCGGGCTCAACTTACGAAGCCCTTGCCGGATGGCAATTGTTCCGGGCTTCGGACCGATGGACCCCGCCACGGCCTTGACGTTATCGGGTTTACTGAAGGCCGGGACTCATGTTCTATTGGAATCCGGCGCGGGGTTCTTAAGCCGGGCGGAATTTACTGCTCATCAGCGAATGCTGTACCGTTATTTCGACATGGCCGTCTTCCCTCCTGTCAGCCTATGGCCGGGACAGCCTCTTGACGACGCGCTTTTTACGCATCGCTCCGGGCGATATCCAGGCAAGAAGCTGGATAGACACGAATCCATTCCTTACGTCGACTACCTTTGGCCACGCGTGACAAAGGTCCGGGACTTCAGTCGGGTGATTCCAGTGTCGGCCACAACGGGTGATGTAATCGGCAAGGTCGAGGGAATACCAGTCGCTTTGAAGAGGCGCATGGGGCAGGGAACACTGATCTTTCTCGGCTCTCCGATGGGCCCCGCGCTACGCGCAGGCGACCCTCAAGCGCGCTCCTGGTTACAGGTGGTTACCGCGCTCTGACTGGGCGCCGTAAGTTTTTTCTCGCAGAGGGACAACGAGTTGCCCACTCTTTCGGACCTATCGAACCTTCAGAACGCGAGAGCGGAAGATGGCCCATATGTTTCGTTTTACTTCTTTTGCTTTCGTTTTTTGCTCACCCGGTTTACACTCTGCCGTGCGCGTTGGCGGTGACAAGAACTCAAAAGACCGGGGGGACGGGCGAAAAGCCATGACTGACAAACTGTGCTTGATGCGTTGGCCGATACAGATGGCGCCATGGACCACCGTGGTGGCCGTCAATTACGCACCGGCCCTCGGACAGGATATTCAGTATCGCGAAGACCCTAACGCAGAAAAACGCATGACCTTAGTTTTGAAGGATGGGGATCCAAAGGCCCAAGCTGCACGTGCCCACGTGGTGCCTCGCGCAAAGTTCTATGGCATTGATGTGCACATCACGTCTATGACGCCACGGGAGTTCACGGCGGCGATGTCGCGCCATCTGGACAAGGAAGATGGATGATTTACGGAATGCAGCTGTCCGATTCAATTTTGGAATAAGGTCTACCACGGCAACGTGGAAAAGATTTTTGCCATGCACCACGGAGGAAAAAGATGAAACGGACTCGCCGACGACCGAGCAATGCACTAACGTCCGTGATAGCAACCGTGGCGTTAACGGTTTTTGGCGGATGCAAGACAAAAGAGAAGAAATCAGAACCCGTATCCGCTGTTCATGTTGAGACCCAAGTCGATGGAATTCATTTGAAGGCAGGACCAGCGGAGTTTGTACTTACCACCACTGGGAGTGTGTTAGGCCGCTTCTCGAGCGGGACGCAATGGCTGACTCTCGATGAAGCGGAGCCAGGATCTGGAATCGTCGTAACCAGCGGAAAGCAAGTGGTTAACGATTTTGTTCGCGATCTGGGGCACGCCCAAATCGTGCCGGCGAATGGCAAGCTCGGCTCTCTTGGCAAACGAGTGGAAGTCAAGGGCCACAGCTCGAGCACGGGACTCGATGAATTTTTGACCATCGAGGTGTATGACGACTTCCCTTCTCTAGCGCTGCTTTCAGCCCTCTACAGAAATTCCGGCGATAGAGAAATAGCTGTGGATAAAGTGACGTTGCAAAATCACTCGTTAAACGCGTCTTTGGCGGACAGCAATGCGAAATCTCACGAGATGTGGGCGTTTTTCGGATCAAGCCTCAGATGGGGCAAAGATGATGTTCTGCCGATCCCGGCAAAGTTCTCGCAAGCCAACCCCTTTGGCGCCCCGGTGGAAACGCACGACGACCTAGGTCGCGTGGGCGGAGGAGTACCTGTCGTGGCGTTCTGGACACGTCACATGGGCTTGGCCATCGGACACCTGGAAACATTACCGCTGGCCCTCTCCATACCCGTACACACGACGACCGACGGGAGGGTGGAGGCGTCTGTTGAAGTTCCGGCGAGCACGACGCTCAAGCAAGGCGAGAGTTTCTCTACACCGAGAACGTTCGTAACGGTCTTTCGCGGCGATTACTACGAACCCTTGAGCACGTGGTCGAAGGCGGTAGAGCGGGAGGGAATGACACGGCCGAAAAACAACGAGGAGAACTATGCAGTGGCTTGGTGCGGCTGGGGTTACGAGTCAGAGGTAACCCCGAAACAAATGACAGACACGATCCCCAAATTGAAAGAGCTAGGAATTCATTGGGCCACCCTCGACGATCGGTGGTTTGGCAATTACGGCGACTGGCAGCCGCGCAAGGATACTTTTGGCGGAAACGCGATCCAGGAAATGGTCAGGGATTTTCACAAGCAGGGCATCAAGGTTCAACTCTGGTGGTTGCCATTGGCAGTAGAGGATGGAAAGTTCAAATACGGGGACCACAAGTACGTCGTTTCGGATGTCGTCAAGGAGCACCCAGACTGGCTGATCCTTGACGAAAAAGGACAGCCCGCGAGGATGACGCGAAACCTGGCTACACTCTGTCCAGCAGTACCCGAAGTTCGCGAATACTACAAGAAACTTACGGAGCGCTTCATACGCGACTGGGATTTCGACGGACACAAGCTCGACAACATCTACTCAACTCCGCGCTGCTACAATCCGAAGCATCACCACAAATCGCCGCTCGACTCCGTCTATGCCATGGGCGAGGTGTACAAAACGATTTTCGAAACGACTCGCGCACTAAAGGCCGACAGCGTGACGCAGAGTTGTCCTTGCGGAACGCCGCCGAGCCTGGCCTGGTTGCGTTACATGGATCAAGCCGTGACTGCGGACCCGGTTGGCTCCGTGCAAGTGCGCCGGCGAATCAAGATGTACAAGGCTTTGCTCGGCCCCAATGCAGCCATCTACGGAGATCACGTTGAGCTGTCCCGCATCACCGGAGCAAACACCGACAGTGAGCAGGATGTTGGCGACGACTTCGCCTCGACGCTTGGAGCCGGTGGCGTTCTGGGAACGAAGTTCACCTGGCCGGACTACGGTCCGAAGCTCAAAAACGTGTACTTGAATCCTGCGAAGGAAGCGCATTGGAAGAAATGGATCGCGCTCTACAACGAAAAGATGCTCTCAAAGGGAAACTTCTTGGATTTGTATGTCTACGGATATGACACCCCTGAAGCATACGCAATCGAAAAAGGAGGCGTAACGTACTATGCGTTCTACGCGCCAGTGGCGACTGACCAGGGCGGCAAGGACGCGAGATGGAGCGGCGAAGTGGAATTGCGAGGACTAGGCAACAGGACCTATCACGTGACCAACTACGTCGATGGGAAAGACCTCGGAACCGTCACTGGTCCGGAAGCTAAATTGCGTGTCGATTTTACCGGCAGCTTGCTCTTGGAAGCGCAATAGGAAAATCTAGTCTTCGGCAAAGCGGTCTATTTTCGGGTGCGATGCCTACCGGTTTTAAGACTCGCAGGCAGGCTCTTGCCGACCGTGCAGCGGCGATCCTTTTTTTGCGTGGCCGTCGTGTCTGGCGCGATTACTTTCATCTACCGGTGGTTCTCGGCCGCTACAGAGCACGCGCTGACCAGAACCGCCATGGCCCTCATCGTGGCCCGCCGTCATGCAAGAAACTGCGCTCCCCGAGTCTCTCTTCAAGTCAAGGAATCGCACGTCTGAAAGGATCAGCGCGTGGCGCTACGGCGATAGAGCGTGTAGGTCAACCGACCGTGCAACCAAGCCTCGCAGCTCACGCCGTCGTGCTTGCTGTCGACGGATTCGCTGAGCACGTGCGCGTAGTTGCCTCCCAGACGCAGAACCTCCTGTTCCAGCCTGCTGCGCACTTGGGCCATCAGATCTTCGTAGCACTGGTTCCACAATTCGTCTCGATGGGCGAGCGTGCCTGGCACCCGACTGCTCGTGGCTTCGACAATGTATTCGCCCATCAACTCGGCAGCCAGCGGGGGCATTTCCCTGTGCCAATAGATGATCTTCTCGTTCGCTTCCGTCTCCACTTTTCCAGCTATCGTCATCTCACGCACGGTCCTCTCCAAAATCTTCGGTCATGGCCGTCTCCATGGGAGCATCAGCACACCTCGGTGAGCCCCTGTAACCAATACTAGTCTCCTGAGTCACCGACTTCTTGCATATTGTTTGTGCCAGGTGCAGCCAGAGTACGGGAAGCGAATCGTCCAGTGCGGGGACACATTCCATTACCGCGCAATATACGCCGGGAAATCTATAAGTTCGGTAAGACACAGCTCCCAACCACCATGCAGCCGGGTTGTGACCGGCGCAAACGGTACTTCACTCCTAGCGAGTTACTCAAACACTGGACCGCCGGGGAGCACATGGGCGATCAATTTGAAACGAATTGCCAGCGGGTCGGTCACATAGAATTTCCGATCAGTTCTTCGGATTGCGCACAGTGGGGGGAGCAGTCACCAAACCATCACATCGCCACCATCGGCGTGCTTGGCCTGCTGGTAAGCGAGATTGGCAGCAACCATATCCTCCATGGCAACGCCCATGGCCTTGTACACGGTAATCTCAACATCACTGATGCGGCCAGGCTTCCGGCCAAGGGCCACGGCTCCAAGAGTTGTGCCCGCGGAGCTATCCAGGCCTGCTAGTTCGCCGCAGCCAACGGGGGCCGGCTGAAAAGCGTCGAGCGTCTCTACAAAGAGGCGATGGTCTCTTGCTAAATCCTTAGGGAGTTCGCCGTTCGGGGGGTAGTACCCCACCGAAGATACATGGGCGCCATGCTTTACCCATTCTGGCCTGATGACCGGCGTAGGCGAGTGAGCTGCCAAACACACGACGTCCGATTCACGCACAGCGGCTTCCACGTCAGAGGTTGCACGCGCGAGTTTGCTCTGAGCGGCAAGCTTCTGGGCATCTTCGAAACGAAGCGAGCAAACATTGATGCGTTCGAAACCCCGAATCAATGGGAGTAGCCGCAGATGTTCACGCCCTTGGACACCCGCCCCGATCACCGTGGCGATCCGAGACCCGCTCCGGCTCAACATGCGGGCTGAAAGAACTGCGGACGCGGCGGTGCGGATACCTGTGATGTAGGTGCCGTCCATCACGCAGGAGGTAACCCCGGTTTCGGGATCGAACAGGTTAATCAGGGCTAAGTGGCTGGGTAAATCGACTTTGAGATTGCCATCGAATACGTTGACGATTTTGACGGTGATCTGCATGCCAGGACGCCAAGCTGGCATCGCCAGAGAGAAACCCTTGCCGGCAACCGACACCTGAGGCCGAGGCGGAGATTGAACCTCTCCCAACTCCAGCCCGCGGAAGCCGTCTTCGAGTCCGTCCAAAAGCGCCTGCAGGTCTAGATACCTCTCCACTTGCGTCTCACTGAGGGTCATCACCTGCCAAGGGCCCTTTTTGATTTCGAACGCGGCCTTGATGGGTTGCTTTTCGCCTGCGCTCATCGAAGGTTCCCCCAAGACATCCGTTGCTGTTACGCACTGTATAGAAATCCGCAAGTCTTAGCGACTACTGCTGACGCAATGGGCTGCTCCCGCAGTTTGTGCTATCGGCGCGTGGTGATGGCATCCGCACCACCCGTCGGCGAATCAACGCCAATCGGCTACCAGGTCGGATAGCCTGACCGATGACCGGCGTGCCCCGGCACGGAGTACGGCGGGCGTTAAATCCGTTACGACTCCGTCCAAATCAAACAAGACTGCCCGGCATTCGTTCCTCATCGCTTTCTTTCTGCCTTGAATTTTTGAACACGAGAAGCTGAAATACTGAACCGCCACCGACATGTGCTCTTCTCAGCGCGTCGATGTGGTTGGTCGATAGCTTCAAAGCACTAGCTGGCGGAGGTGTAAATGTCTGTTTCTGCCCACGCTCTGCGCCGCTTACCGCTCTTCGAGATAAAAAACCGGGGGACTAGCATGGCCGCTCTAGCGGGAGAAAGCGGTGTAAAGTAAGATGTCCTCGGCCTTCTATTTCATGTGTTCGCCCGCGCCAAGGACGCATGAGATACATGAGACTTCACCTACCCAGGCAACTCCCATTCTTCTTGGCGATGGTCGTATCGTCAGCCTTCCCAGTTATAGCCCAGCGCGACTCGGTCGGTACAGAAGAACAAGCAAACAAAATTTCCCCTAAGTTTGTCGAGACCAGCTCAGCACTCGGAATTAGTTTTCTGAACGTCGCCTCGCACACTTCGAAAAAATACCTAATTGAAACAATGGCACCTGGTGTGGCCCTGTTTGATTACGACAATGACGGGCGTCTGGACATTTTTGTGGTGAATGGTGCGCCGCTCAGCGATCCCACGCCCAAGGGGACGATACCCCGAAAGACGGAGTCCAAATATTGGAATCGCCTCTACCATCAACAGCGCGACGGCACGTTTGAAGATGTTACCGAAAAGGCCGGCCTCGAGGGAGTTGGATACGGCATGGGAGTTGCAGTGGGTGATTATGACAATGATGGCTATGAAGACCTATATGTGACGGCGTACGGAGGCAACAAGCTCTATCACAACAATGGTGATGGCACCTTTACGGATGTTACGGACAAAGCGGGCGTGGGTGCTAGCGACTGGTCCACCAGCGCGGCATGGGTAGACTTGGATGGCGATGGTTTGCTCGATTTAGTTGTTCTCCGATATTTGACTTGGGACTTTGACGACATCTGGTGCGGCGAACATAAAGAAGGCCATCGCGCGTACTGCCATCCTGACTATTTCAAGCCCGTTCGGCCCCTGGTTTACCACAATGATGGCAACGGCCACTTTACCGAAGTTTCGGAAAAGATTGGACTGGCCAAGCCGGGCAAAGGCCTGGGCATAGCTATTGCGGATTACGACCGCGACGGGCACATCGATCTTTTCGTGGCCAACGATTCTATGCCCGAATTCCTTTATCACAGCAAGGGTGATGGCACGTTTGAGGAGGTTGCGCTGGAATCGGGTGTGGCTGTCGACGGAGACGGCCATACGTTTGCGGGCATGGGGGTCGATTTTGCGGACTATAACAACGATGGCCTTCCGGACTTAGTGATTACCGATCTTGCCAGCCAGATGTATGCCTTATACCGGAATAACGGACACGGCACCTTTACCTACGCGAGTTATCCCTCCGGTCTCGGCCGCATGACCATGGCGCACTCAGGATGGGGCGTGCGCTTCCTCGATTACGACAATGACGGATGGAAAGACCTCCTAATTGCTCAAGGCCACGATTTGGACACCATCGAACTGACCCTTCCAAATCTTCGCTACCGTGAACCCATGCTGCTGGCACGGAACACGGGGCGCAGCTTTGAGGACGTTTCGTCGGAGGCCGGGAGCGTTTTCAGGGAAGCCTGGGTGGGACGGGGCCTGGCGATTGGGGATATTGACAACGATGGTCGGGTAGACGCAGTCGTAACCACCAATGATGGACCCCTTTACGTTCTGCACAATGCTACTGCAACCTCCAACCATTGGCTGATTTTGAAACTCGTCGGGCATAGGAGCAACCGGGATGCCATCGGAGCGGAAGTGCGAGTTGTGACGGGGAAGATCACCCAAGTGGCGACCGTAACGACGGCTGGTAGCTATCTTTCCTCCAGCGATAAGCGGGTTCATTTTGGCTTGGGAACAGAGTCCCTCGCGGCGGCCATCGAAATTCGCTGGCCCAGTGGAATCCGTCAGACGCTGAAGAATGTACGCGCCGACCAGATCCTGCAGGTCGACGAACCTCCTGCGGCGCAGTGAAATAATGACGGAAAGGACCACCAGCTACAGGCTGCCTCAGGGCTTTTTCGGCGTCGTGCCGACCATCTCCCCGGACCCTTCCTTCAAAGTGTGGATCGCATCTACCGATAAGTTTTCAAAACGCTCCACGAGTCCGCTCGGCCAACGTACCTCCACAGGTCCCGCTTTTGTTGCAGTGCCAAGACCGAAGTGCACCCGCATGTCATTCTGCGAAATGTAGCTGGACCCGCTACGCACTTCATCGACGAGCGTTCTCTCGCCATTCTTCACACTAATTTTTGCGCCGATGCCATCACGATTGGAGCGGGTACCCACGGCCTTAAACGTAATCCAATGGTTGCCGGAACGGATGCTGTTCACCAGCAAGCTCGGCGTTGCATACACATTGTTGATGGCCACAGAGAGTTGGCCATCGTTCCAGAGGTCCCCGACGGCCAAACCGCGGGCGGACGAGGTCCGATTGATCCCAGGGCCAGCATCCGCAGAAATATCAGTAAAGGTTCCGTTACCGTTGTTGTGATAGAGGAGGCGCTGCTCTTTGTAGGTGCTCCCCAAGTGATATTTGTCTACTTCCGGGTACACGTGGCCGTTAGCGAGGATAAGATCCGGCCAGCCGTCATTGTCGAAGTCAAAAAACATTGTGCCCCACCCCAGATATTGCGTATGTCGCCCCAAGCCGGCGCTATAGGTGACATCAGAAAAAACTCCGGCGCCTTCGTTGCGATACAGTGTTGGAGTGTCATCTGAAAAATTGGTCTTGAAAATGTCGAGCCGCCCGTCACCATTGTAGTCTGCCACTGTAGTTCCCATGCCGGCTTGTTCGCGTCCGTCTTCGTTAAATGCCACGCCAGCCATGACCGCTATGTCCGTGAAGGTCCCGTCTCGATTGTTGTGGTAAAGGATGCTCGGCGCGCTGTCACAGGCCACATAGATATCCGGCCATCCATCGTCGTCAAAATCCAATGTGGAAACACTGAAGGCGAAGTGTCCGTTGGTGCGATCAATATGGGCCTTGGTGGTGACATCCCGGAAGGTGCCGTCACCTCGGTTTTCATAAAGGATATTTTTTGAACCGCGCAGTCCACGCGGTCCACACATCACCGGCACTCCCTTCCATGTACAGGATGTCCCTTCGCCGGGGGTAGGAGCCGTGGGCAGGTTAAAATCCACGTAATTTGCAACGAAGAGATCCAAGTGTCCGCCACGGTTGAAGTCAATAAACGCACAGCCGGTACCCCAGGCTTTTCCTGATCCGGCTACCCCAGCTTTCTCGGCCACTTCCGTGAAAACGCCATGGTCATTGTGATAGAGACGATTCTTGCCATAATACGTGACGTACAGATCTTCCCATCCGTCGTTATCGTAGTCTCCGACACAAACTCCCTGGCCCCATCCCGTCCCGACGATCCCCGCCTTCTCCGTCACATCGGTAAAAGTTCCATCGTGATTGTTGTGATACAAATGGTTCGTGGGAGCCTTATCGGCGGGAAAGCCCTCTAGCGTTGTACCATTCACGATGAAGATGTCCGGCCATCCGTCGTTGTCATAGTCGAAAATGGCGATGCCGGTTCCGGTCGTCTCGATGATGTATTTCTTGGTGTCCACTCCGCCGAACACATTTGTCATTGTTAGCCCAGCCTGCTCACCGATATCAGTGAAACTGGCCACGGGGTTTTTTGCCCGCTCGAGGGCTGTGGGCTCCTGTGCTGCAAAAGCCAAAGCGCCCACCAGCACGAGGAACCCTGCCGAGCCAATGACTAACTGGCCCACGATGGAACGGATAGGCAATGGGGTGCGACGATTCATACGGTTCCTCTTGGTGCAGGGGCTTAGTCTCGCTTGCTTTCCTCAGGCATTTGCCAGTCCGGTAGCACGAAGTCACCCAACAGATCGCCCTCTGCGGCTGGCGGTGCCTCGGCTGAAGTCTCCGCATATTTTGCGGCGCGCTTGGCATCTCCGGCACGCCGATAAGCCTGGCTGAGCAGCCGCCGCGCCTGAACGTTGCCCGGGCCGAGATGCAGCGCTTCTTCAAGCTCAACGATCGCATCATTTACCCGCCCCACACTCAGCTCGGTCTTTCCCATCTCCAAGTGAGCTTCGGCGCTACCCGGGTTGAGTCGTATTGCTTCCTGAAACGCGGGGATGGCCTGTTCCCGTTTGCCTGCGCGGTCGAGGGATAAGCCTCGAAAATAGCTGAGGAGAAACATTGCTCCCAACTTCTGCTCCGCGGCAGAGAGCTCAGAGGCAGCCTCTTCAGCCCGACCCATGCGCAATAGCACTTGAGCCAATCCAATGTAACTCGTCGGCCAGGGATCACCGGCCTCCACGAGATCCCGAAAAACAGTCTCCGCCTCCTGGTAATGTCCAGCCGCGAGGTCCGCCGCTCCCAGGCGCAGATGCAAAGCGTAGGACTTAGGACTAGCGGCAAGGCCATCCTGAAGCGCGGAGATCGCTTCGGCGAAGCGGCTCAATTCCATCAATTCGCGCGTCAAATTGAGCCAGTGCTCTTCCCGGTCCGGGGCGAGCGCCGCTGCGCGCTGCAAGGCATCAACGGCTCGATCACCCTGACCGAGCCGGGCGTATGCAATCCCGGCCAAGGACCACCACGGGACTATCTGGCCAGACTCCCATCGCGTCGAATGGTGGGCGCTGATGAAGTCTTGGACTTGATCAGCAGCTTCCTCGTATCTTCTGGCAGAGAGGTGTGCAAGCGCCACATCGAACTCCGCCCAGGGAGCACGGGCAGGGCCCTGCCGGGCGCTCAATTTTCGTAAAAGAGCGATCGCGTCGTCATTCTCGCGGACGGCCAAGAGAAGTGCAGCGACGCGCACTGATTGCGCATCGGAGAGTAAGAGTGAAGCCGACTGCTGAAGCGTCTTCCGTGCCTCTTCTTGCCGCCCGAGCGCCAGATATCCCTCCGCGGCCTGTATTAGAAAACCTGGTTCGCGAGGCCACGGTACATCCGACAGCTGCAACTCCCGAAACGCATCAGCGTAGAACTGTCCATCGAGTTGCACTCTGCCGAGATAATAGTGCGCAAAAGAGTCCTTGGGCGAGAGTCCCACTGCGCGCACAAGTGCCTCACGCGCTCGCTCCAGGTTGTGTTCGGTCCATGCAAGGTACCCGAGATTCCGGTACGCATCCTCCATGAGAGGGTCCAAGCGAATGGCCTCCTGGTACTCGGCGCCAGCCTCCGTGCCTTGGCCCAAGCGGGCGAGGACGATCCCTCGAAAATTGTGGATTCTAGGGTCGTTCGGGTTCTCGCGTTCAGCGGCGGTAAGTTCTATGAGCGCGGCCTCCGGTCGATCCTCCTTTAATAAGCTAAGGCCCTTCTTGAACGATTCTCCTTGGCTAATGGATTCCTCATGGGGAGTCCGCTGCTGATTATTGTCCGACCAAGGATGGGAAATCGCAGGAAATAAGAGTCCAGTCGCCCAAAGGCAAGAAACGAAACCAAGAAATCGAGGCTTTGATTTCATCTGATGGTCATTTGGTATCGGCACAGACAGAAGCTGCGAACCTCGTGTCTCTGCGATTCCATCCAAATTCGGTCTTCACAACTCGGCACGCTAACCGCACCTGACGCGAGCCACGATAATGTTTTGCGGATGGCCGGTTCTCCTACGGTTCCTGGGGCAACCTCTCAACCTCGTCCAATCGTTCCCTTTGCTTCTCAAGTTTCCTGTGTGTTTCCGCGTTCAGGGCTGTGGAGAGTGCAAACTCACGCGAGGCCTGCTCTTTTTGCCCAAGTGCCTGATAGACCCTGGCGAGCTTGTAGTGTACCGAGCCGTCATGGTCGGCCGCGACAGCGATCTTGAATTCCGCTTCCGCCTTCGGGTAGTCGCGCAGTTCGGAATAGGCAGTGCCCAGATCACGATGTATGTCAGGATTTTGAGGATTCGCTGCGAACGCCCGGCTTAGAAGGGCGAGGGCTTTGTCCGGCTGGTGCTCCAGAAGATAGGTGTTGCCGAGGTCGTTGAGCGCACCCGCGTGTCGTGGATTCAACGCCAGCTCGGCCTCGAGCTCCTGACGTGCTTCACTGACTTTGAGATCCTTCCAAAGCAGGTGGCCCAGGCTGTAGTGTAGATTTGGCAGAGATGGTTTCAAGGCGACAGCCAGGCGATATTCTTCGATGGCTTTTCCGTCGTTGCCCTTTGCGGCATTCAAATCACCTGCAAGCTGATGCAGGCGGTAAGAGTTCGGATCCGCTTGGAAGAGACGGAGATAAGACGCGGTGGCTAAGTTCTCATAACAACGCGCCCGCCAATAAGATGCCTCCTGGGAGTGCTGGTCAGCCGGCGCCAGTCCGGAAAGCAATTTGAGAGACGCTTGGCAATCCCCCGCTTCAAACAGTGCGCGAGCGAAAGCGTAGCTGGACTTGGCGGACGGCCGAGACGCCAAGACCTGCGGCGAGCAATGAGCAAAAACTGAGAATTGCTCTTGCCTGAGCGCCTGTTGAATCTTGGCTTCTGAACAGTCGCTCGGCGAGGGCCCGGCCTCTCGGGAAGAGAGGGCGCGTTCGCCCTCGGAAACTTCTGATGAAGAGTTCCCGCTTTGCATGGCGAGAAATGCAAGTGCCAAGTGCGCGGCCGGCGTGTCGCGTCGTGCGAATTCGGGGGCGAGTTTCTCGATTTCTTCACGCTGGGCATCCGGGATCAGCTCGAAGGCAGCGTCGCCTAGTCCAGTCTCTCGGATGCCGAGGACTCTTTCCGCCTGCAGGTCGTCCTTGGCCATTGCCGCGTTCCAATCCTCTAGAGAACCCTCGATGTCGCCCAGGATGAGTTTTGTCTCGCCCCGGCGCACGATGGCCCGCAAGCTATCAGGCGTAAGGTGCAATTCTTCTTCAAATTCGTGGCCGGCCCGCGTTAGTTTTCCTGCCCGCAGCAGCACCTCACCCAGCTCCACATGCAGGCCCGGCGTATCCGGCGAAGCCGCCAATGAATTCTGAAAATGAATCACAGCAGATGGCCATTCGCTGCTGGCGGCGTAGCTTTCCCCGAGCAGTTGCTCGGAGCGCGTCGAGTGCGGCGCCGTTTCTTGCAGTCGCGCGACCTCCTCTTTTCCCAAACGTTCATAAGCCTGACCGAGCAGATAGAGCAAGTCGACGTTGCCGGGTTGCCAATCAAGCGCCTTTTGAAGTGTGGCCACCTCAGCATGAATCTCACCAGACATTTCCTGGGCCGTCGCCAACCAGGACCAGATGTCGGGTTGTTGAGGATCCTGCTTGGCTGCAGCCTTTAAATAGGGGAGAGCCCGGGTCCCCTCACCGCGCTTGCAATAGTCAACCCCGAGGAAAAAATTTGCACCGGCCAGGGTGGGCTTGAGGTGGAGCGCACGCTGAAACTCGATCATTGCGTCGGAAATCTGACCCTGCAGCTGGTAGACCAGTCCGAGATTCATATGAACTTCGGCAAAATCGGGTCGCAGTTCAAGCACCGCCCGGTACTCTCGCACGGCGGTGACATAATCATTGTTTTTCTGGGCCTGTTGCGCAGCAGCAAAGTGTGCTTCTACGATTGAAGCATTGGCCGTGTGCGAGGAGTCCTTCTGTCCCGCGTTGGTGCATGGACCGGCGGAGATAAGCAGTGCGATTACAATAATGCCGATTCCCAAGGCCATAAACCTCCCGATATAGCCGGGCAGGAATCTCATATGGTTGCTCCAATGCACTGGCCAAGTCCGCAATACGTGTTGGTTCTCAATGCCATGTTCCTAGAAAGCTGCCAAGTCGCTCCGCGCGCGCAACTAAAATGCTAGCGGGCGGGACACTGGTAATCAGGCACACGAGTGCGGCCCGCAAGCCACTAGGCACACTAGAATACAAACGGCGTGGCAAGCAACCAAAGATACGGACATCTTGATTTCGCCAGGCAATCTGTTTCATTCCGGCAGGCCAGATGAGTGCCCTCAGAACAAAATGAAATACAAGACGGAGTATAGCCATCCGCTCGAGGCCAAATCCGGGAAAGACAAACCCCCGGATTCGAGGTAGGTGTGCTGTAGATAGCGGGTGCCTGCTCACGAACCTTGCTGTCAAAACAGGAGTTCCAACTGGGATCGCTACTCGATGCGACGGACCGCGACGAGCATCGTTGAATTCGTCGCGCCAGCCACCGTCCTGGAGCGAACCAATGCTTCAAACCAAATATTGCGGGAGATGCTATCCGAGGCTGAAATGCCAAGTGCGCTCATGAGTTGACGCCGATTTTCCTCATCCGCAAGGAACCGGCCAGCTGCTTCCGTTCCCTCCTGCTGAAGACCTTGTAACGCCAGCACGCTACCGTCGTGGGTCGCATTGGGAAGAAGAGAAATGGTGGCGTAATCTTCTCCGACCGTTCCTGTCCACCTCAGGCCCTCATATTGTGGCTGTTCGCCGGGCAAAGGATTCTTGTTCACAAATACTTTGGCGCTCTTACCGACGACGGTCTCACTTTCACGGAAGTTAAGCTTGTCCTGCAGAAGCGTAACCCAGGGATTAGAGCCAGGGCTTCCTATGAAAATGTAATTGGTGTGGTCCAGCTCACGCATCCTCAAGTCTCGCGGGTAGCGCACGGACACCTGCGATTGCAGTGCACCCGCCATTTTGAACAGGGAAACGACGTCTGCTACATCCGCAAATGAAGTGAGCGCCGAATTCGAAATATACTCACTCAACCGAGAATCGGCTTCACCAGGCTTGGTGACCGCCGGGCTCCGCTGAAAATCCCGGTGGAGATACTGGTCAAGAGATCCCGGCTGACCAGCGCGGATACGGGACATCCCATAGTTACTGTCGGCTACCACAATGATGGTCTGGTGGTGCGCATCGAAAATCTGAGAAGACGGCCAAAAAAGAGGAGCCATGCCGGACGCCGCGCCGGCGGTCCGGTGCGAGAGCGCGCGGTAGGACAACAGTGCGCAAAATACGCTGAGAATGCCGCATATCGCCCAAGGAATCATCGCTCGTCGGCGCCAGACCCCGACCGGAATCACCGTAGAGGCAATCGCCGGGAGGAGGTCCGCAGATCTCAGAACCGTTCTGAATACCGGGGCGTAGGAGCCTTTGGGTATGTCTAATATGAGCGGCTCATTGTGACCCTCTTCATTAAAATACTCGTGCAGCTTCAGGCGCAGCTGGCGCGCGTGTACCCGTACGGAGCTGTCCTCCAAGGGACTGTAATCGGAAGGCTTGTGGAAAAGTGCGTTGCCGATGTGTTGCTCGGTTAATTCGTGGGCATTCCCGTGGATCATCTGCTCAGTAATGAATTGCAACAAATCCCTGAGCCGGGTGCTCTTCTGAAAGGGTGGGCTGGAAACAATTCGTTGTACAAGCTGCCAGCGCTTATCACTCAGGAGGTCGACTGTGGGTTTTGGCTGCGGAACCGACGTTTGCGGTGAGCCCATACTGTACCGAATCGTTCATGTGACCCAAAGGAGCGAATAAAATTTTAACACAGACCGTTTTCAAGTCAAGCACCTAACCCTTTTCCTTGCAATGCGTTCGTGAGAGTCGCATAGACTTCCAGGCATGTGAATCACATGGGATTCAGGTGTGAGATCCTTTCCTTGGAACGCGATCAGGTCCATGATCCGCCGACGCCCAATGGCTGGGACGAGAAAAACTGGTCTGCGGCGGTAAAATCGGTTCACTGGGCGTCCCTGGCACGCCCTACTGTCAGGACGTAGTAGGAGTTTTAGAATAGGATTCCGGGGCGCGACACTCGGAATGGCGTGTCCGTTCGATCATCTCTCTGGTTCTACCGGTGCGCTCAAGAAGGAGACCTTGACAGCCCAATGAGCAGGGGAAACCGAATGAGCACGTGGCACAGAATCATTTCTCGCCGTCGTTTCATCCAGCGGTCCATCACGGGCAGTATAGCCGCAGGTTTGGGATCGGGGTCCGCAACGTTTCGCATAGCCGCAACGGCAATAACACCGGGCAGCGATGCATTGACTTTAAAGATTACTGGCGATGCCACACAAGGCTATGGTGTCACTCTCCTTTTCCATGGCCAGCCCGTTGCTCGGCACCATCGGGGCGGTGAATTTTCTGCCTGCTTCCAGAACGAAGAGCGTAGCGTCGAAGATCGCGTAACGGAGTGGAAGGCGACCTCGTGGAAGGGCCATTCCACACACGTGGTGCTCGATGGTGAGTTCAGGCTCAAGAATCTGAACACCACGGTGTTCGCTGAGGTGGACTACGAGGTGATTACTCCACGCGTCGTGCGAAAGAAGATCCGCTTACACCAAGTCGATATGTTCATGCTGTTCTACCAGTTGAGTAATCGTCTAGAGCCTCGGGAGCGTCCAGCGAAGTTCTGGAGTTTTGACCAGTTGGACTGGAAAGGCGAAGCGTTGCACGAATATTTTCCAGCCGCCGGGTTCCGCACAGAAAATGGGTTATGCGTTGGCCTCCTGACTGACTCCGGCTATCGAAACCAGTGGACACGAATCGTCCGCCGGGACGGCAAACCGGTAAAGCCCGCCCCGCACCGGGTGCCGGATGCCAACCTGTATTTCGGTTCGCGTGCGGAGGAACATAACAAAGGAGATTTTTTCGTCCAGCAGACCTTTGGCGAAGTTATGGAACAAAGAGCCGGAGACCCGGATGCTCAACTTCTCGTCCTGCCGGACATCTCGTCGTGGAAGAAGCAGGGCGAAGTGACGGTGGACGAATCCGATGGTGTGGCGACCCTGGCCACACAGAGTTCCGAGGACGGGGTGGTTATTCCCTTTGCGGCGGGAAGCAACGAGATTTACTCGGTGCGCCTGGAGTATCGTTCGGCAGTTCCGGTAGCAATTCAGATTTGGAATACCGATGAGCGATTTCGAAAGGTGCGCGACATCACGCTATACAACGACGGCGTGCCGCGATCGCCCGGAGCATGGTCCGATTTTCGAACGACAGTGTTTGTAGCTGGATTCGAAGGAAACGGCTGCGCTGTGTTCATTTCCGTTGCACCATCGGAGCAAGCCAAAAGAGTGGAGGTGCCGGCGGGTTTCGCGAAAATCGAGGTGCGTGGGCTCGAAATTCACCGCATCGCCACTCGCACGCAACCGTACCATCGGCTGGAGATGGGGCAGCCCGTGGAGAAAACGGTTTTCGTTTTTGCGGATGAAAAGGTGCCTGACACAGTTCGAGGCCATCGGCTGGCCAGTCAGCTCTACCTGGCTGACGGACTCGGTTTCAAGGGTGGAGAGACCGAAAAAGCCGTTTACGCCGACTTGATGATGCTCTGTTGGATCGCCGGGCCGGAGAGCTTTCGGCCGATTTGCGCACCAAGCATTTGGTATTCCGCCGCCGGTGAGATGTACCTTCGCGACAGTTTCTTCGCGCTAAATGGCGTTCACCATCGCGAATTGAACGAGAAGGTTTTCAATGTGTGGGCGGATAATCAAGGAACAGATGGAGCAATCAACACCCTGGTCGAGCCGAATCTCGCCAATGTGGAGCGCAAGTCGAACGATTCGACGCCCCTTTGGCTGATGTGGGCATTTCTGAATCGTCGTCGGTTTGGCACCGCGTTGCCAATGGAGAAGGTAGGAAAAGCGGCGGAATATTGTCTTCGAACTTACGATCCCCGTCGCGAGGGCCTTTGCTGGGCGCAGTTCGTCATGGGCCAGCTCGACGTTATCCAATATCCGGAGGGCACGTCCACCCTATGTGAAAACCAGGGAATGTTGGCCGTCACCTTGCGAGTGATCAAGGAACTCGAAATTCCCGGCGTGAGTGAAACCATTCACGAGGGATATCTTGGCAAGGCAGAAGAACTCTATCGTAGCTATTACGATCCTTCGAGAAAGTTCATGCGCCCGGCGCGGGACGTCGCGGATGCCATTGGGTTTGCAGAAATCTTCCCGGAATATCTTTCTCTTTGGCTATTTGGTAGAAAAATTCTCACCGATGAAATGGTGGTCAATCATCTCGAGCAGATACCTGCGATGATGTCGCGAAAAGATTGCCCGCATCCTGAAGCTGGTGGTGTGGTGCGCCCGATCCTTATCGGACTTCCGCAAGGCGGTAAGCCCTGGAGCTACTTCAATGAGAGTTGGCACCCTATGATCAGTGATGCCTTCGCGGCTAGCTACCGAAATCACGGCATGGACGGAATCTATTACAACGGCGGCAGTTGGATGCGGATTGAAGTGTGCGGTTACGTCACCGGAAAGCTTCACGGATGGAGCGCGGCCACGAAGGCCATCCGAAACCGGCTATGGGCGGAACTCAATATTAGCTCTGACTTTCCGACCAGCCAGGAATACCTGGCCACCGACAGAGCGCACTCGTTCTTTGGCTACCATCGCGTCTTTGCTTGGAATTCGTTTGTGCTTCAAGCGCTGGAGCAGGCCAACTTGCGGAACCCAGAAATGGATCCTGACTATTTCCCAAAATGATTCTGCGAAAGGATCGATATAAGCGTTTCACTCTACGATTTGCAAGACTCGGGAATTCCGGGGGCTGGCTGAATGCCTGACAGCGGAGGGTCGGCCTGTGGCACGGACCAACCTCTGACGGAGTTCTGAATGGGACTCTTTGACAAAGCGAGGCAGATGGCCGGCAGACTTCGAAGATTTTAGGTCGTCATGGCACTTACTTGGAGCCGACTCCGAGGATTTATGCAAATTGATCCAATCCGTTCCTCGACCACCGGGCCCTTTCCCGATGAGTACTTAACCCTATTCTTTCCAGTGATTTCTCGTGATCAAGGTGGTTTATTTCCGTGTGAATCACAATGAATTCACGTGTTAGACCCTTTCCTTTGCAGGCGTGCGTAGTGCAAAAATACTAGATTGCTGGGTAGGGTCCTAATTCTTAGTGCGTTTGGGGTGTTCCATTTTGGCATACATAAGAGTTCACCTTCCCGACATCCTGCTTTTGCGCCTTAACTAGAGTCCGTCAGAGTGGTGAGGGGAGAAAATCAGTGAAGAGACTTGCCTGTACTTTTGCGATTTTTCTGTTGGCATCGGCAGTAGGCCTGCACGGCCAGACCACGAATGGCAACATTCAGGGCACGGTAACAGATCCCAGTGGTGCAGCGGTCGGCGGAGCCAGCGTGACGGGTCGAAACTTGGATACTGGGCTCTCGATTACCACGGTGGCTACCGATGCGGGGCTTTACTCATTGGCGAACCTTCCGCCTGGCCGGTACACCGTTATCGTAGAGGGGCCAAACCTGAAGAAATACTCACGCGAGGGTGTCACGGTGCAAACGGGTGCTACTGTGGCCCTGGATGTCCAGATGCAACTTGGCGCGGTGTCCGAAAACATTACGGTTAACGCCGACGCCAGCCAGCTTGAAACGGCAACCTCTGATATCGGGGCAACCGTGGAGACCAGCCTGGTGTCAAACCTGCCTCTGGAAGTGTCCGGCACGATACGGAATCCCGTGCAGTTCATAACCTTAATCCCCGGATTTGTGGGAAATGTGGGGAACGACCCAGGGAGCAATTCAACGGATGATTTCAAGGTGAACGGCGGCCAGGAGGGAGGCACCGACGTGCTCGTCGACGGTGTTTCGATTTCCCTGGTTTCGCCCAATACGCAGTGGAACAAGGGTGTTTCGACCGAAGGCGTGCAGGAATTCAAGGTGCTGCAGAGTAACTTCTCACCCGAGTATGGCGAATCTGGCGACGGAATTGTAAGTCTCACGATGAAATCCGGCACGAACGAATTGCACGGCTCTGTTTATGATTTCCTCCGTAATCGCGCATTTGACGCCAACAGTTGGGTCAATAACACGGCCGGCCAACCCAAGTCCGTCAATACGCAGAATGACTTCGGCGCTACCGCCGGCGGCCCGATCCGCATACCCCACCTTTACAATGGTCGAGACAAAACGTTCTTCTTCTTTGACTATGAGGGATTCCGCTTCAGAACCGGTGGCACTTCACTCCAGAGCGTTCCAAACGAAGCTTTTCGGAAAGGCGACTTCTCTGCCCTGCTCCCCGCCATTCAGCTTTACGATCCCACCACGCACGCGGCGATCCCTGGCGACATTCTGACGAACGACCCGAATTTCAAGCCAAGCGCGGTGATGACGAAGGTTTTTGCACTACTGCCAGCGACAAACGGGGGCCTTACCAATAACGTGGTCAACACATCGGTAAACAGCACGACCGCGAATCTTTATGATATCAAGGTCGATCACATTATCTCGGACAAGCACAGAATTTCCGGCGGCTTCGACTATGACAATACCAACACGGGCGGTACTTCAAACCTGGGACCCATCTTCGGCTCGGTCACCCCGCAGAGCACCCGCTATGCGCGCTTCAGCGACAACTACATTTTCACGCCATCGCTAGTGAACCAGTTTCTATTTGGATTTAGCCGCCGTTTCCGCGGGGAGGTCTCGAACGGCCTCGGACAGGGATGGCCGGCAAAGATCGGACTCACCGGGGTACAGAACACGACCTTCCCCTGTATTAAGTTTACCGGAACGCCCTACGAGGGCTTGCTTAACAACTGTGGTGACTCGCAATTCGCCGACAATGTCTACCAGCTAAATGATTCCGTGAGCTGGGTCAAAGGCAAACACAACATGAAATTTGGCGGCGAGGTTCGCTTGCTGCAGTTTAACGTGCGGCGTCTTACACAGTCCTCCGGCGAATTTGATTTTAACGCTACCGAGACCAGCCTGAATGGAGTCGGGGGAGACCCGGTGGCCAGCTCGCTCTTCGGCCTGGTAAATACTTCCACCCTGAATTACGGGGCGTTCAGCGGGGTGCGCTACAAGGATTATTCTTTCTACGCTCAAGACACCTACAAGTTGCGGCCGCGCTTAACTCTGAATTACGGCGTGCGCTATGACTACGACTTGCCAGCTACCGAAGCATTCAATCGCTTTTCTGCGGTTGACCCCACCCTTGCGAATCCCGGGGCCGGCAACATTCTCGGAGCCTACACCTATTTTGGAACTGGGCCCGGGCGGAACGGACAGACTCGTCCTCAGGATACGTACAAAAAAGCATTCGGCCCGCGCGTAGGGTTTGCCTATAGCATCAACGATAAGACCGTGTTCCGCGGCGGTTATGGAATTTTCTACGAACCGCTCAAGGAGGGATCATTTGCCGACCAGGACGGCCTGGGGTTCTTCAATCGGCAGACGATTACGCCAACGAATGGCGGTCCCATCCAAATTGACAACGGCGTGACACGCATTTTCCCGGCATCCGGACCCTTTACGCCCGACGGGCAAAATGGCAGCAACGGAGTGATCCTCGTTCCCGCAAGCAGCGGACGCCCGGCTGACATCCAGACCTGGAATCTCGACATTCAACGCCAGATCACCACGAACATGGTTCTAAGCGTTGCCTATGTCGGCTCCAAAGGCACGCACTTGCCGGCCTTGAACATTATTCCCAATCAGGTCAATCCCTCATTTCTTTCCCTTGGCAACGAATTAACGATGAATGTCACCTGTCTTGCGGGCGGGACCTGTCCCAATGCTGTCGCTGCCGGCGTCAAATTGCCTTACCCCGGTTTCACCGGAGAGATCAACCAAGCCCTTCGACCTTTTCCGCAGTACGGTGACTTCAACCAGGAAGACAATTCTTTCACTCCTGATCGCACGGGCAACTCCACCTATAATGCGATGCAGATGCAATTGGACAAACGCTTTTCCCAGGGGCTGAGTTTTCTGGTGTCGTATACCGTTTCGAAAAACCTTACGGATGCCGATTCCTCCGGACCCGGCGTTTCTGGCTTCATCGGCACCAACGAATTCATCGGTCAGAATTCGTACCAGCGCTCCGCCGAAAAAGCAGTCAGCGAACTCGATGTACCGCAAACCCTGGTGGCCAGCTTTTTCTATGAACTGCCCGTTGGGCATGGGAAGCGCTACTTGAGCGAAGGCGGATCAATGGACCGCGTGGTGAGCGGGTGGTACGTCTCAGGGATCGCCTCCTACAAATCAGGGACGCCTACGGAAGTATACGGACCGTGCGGAGGCACCGCTGGCGACATTTTGTTTGCCGGGTGCCACTTCACCGGAGCAGCGCGTGTAAACGTCATGCCGGGAGTGAGCCAGACCAACAAGTCGAATTTCAACCCGATGACGACTCCCTTCTGGAATCCCGCGGCCTTCTCGCAGCCTGCTCCTTTTACGTTTGGCAACGAACCCCGGTCCCTTTCGAGCGCCC
>Ga0210403_10000537_pt1 | contig 38946 bp, 39 predicted proteins | sample IncBWC19MmetaG_FD_150863 | JGI IMG/M metagenome (GOLD analysis project Ga0210403, IMG submission 150863) | Forest soil microbial communities from Barre Woods Harvard Forest LTER site, Petersham, Massachusetts, United States - Inc-BW-C-19-M | ecosystem: Environmental > Terrestrial > Soil >...
GGTGATTTTGCAATTCCTCTGCCATGTAATTCATCGCAGCAAATCACCGCGAGTATCTGCGCTTGTTCGCCTGTATTCCACTTCCAAACGTGACCATGCGAAGACAGTGGCATGGACCTGACACATGACCCCACTTGATCGTTGCTTGCGCGAAGCCGGTCATCGCTTATTCCAATGAGATCGAAGCACCAATATATTTCGCAGGTCTGGTACGCCAGTTGCTTTTGATCAATCGGCCGCAGAATTAAAGGAAGAAGAAAAGGTAGCGGGAGATGAATTAGAGAAGAAGATGCGTATCCGTTCTTGCAGCCTCATTTACATGGAGCAGGTTGGACTGTCATCAAGGGAGGCATGCTGCCGAGTTTCGTCCGCCGGCCGAAGAATTCCGTGCTTTTTCATCCTGGCGATTAGCGTAGTGCGTTTCATTCCCAACCGTGCAGCTGCACCATACGGTCCGCCGACTAACCAGCCCGTGGCCTCTAGCGCTCCCACGATCAGAATGCGCTCGGACTCCTTTAGCGTTGTGCTCGGAGGAAATGCGGCAACTGACGGAGAGCGAGTTGGGCGCAGAAGATTCGGGAGCAACCCTTCATTCGATAGTATTACGGCGCGTTCGATCACGTTCTGAAGCTCTCGAATGTTTCCAGGCCACGAATAGGCTTTGCAAGCACTCACGAATTCCTCCGGAATGGTGTGTATGGATTTCCCCATTCGACAGCAAAAGAGTTCAACGTAGTGTTCCACCAGTGGAGCAATGTCTTCGCGGCGATCCCGTAGGGGCGGCAGCGTGATCGGAAATACATTCAGGCGATAGTACAAGTCGCTGCGAAACTCGCTGCGCTTCACCATTCCTTGGAGGTCCTGGTGAGTCGCGGCCACGAGACGGACGTCAACGCGATGAGTACGCCCACTTCCGAGACGTTCGAATTCCTGTTCCTGCAAGACACGGAGGAGCTTGGGCTGCAACGCTAGCGGTATATCGCCGATTTCATCAAGAAATAGGGTTCCTTTGTCGGCCAATTCGAAGCGGCCAACTTTCTGTGCGATTGCGCCTGTGAAAGCGCCGCGTTCATGGCCAAAGAGTTCACTCTCGAGCAAGTCGAAGGGAATGGCGGCACAATTCAGCTTGATCAAAGCGTGGCCGCTGCGGGGGCTGGCATTGTGGATCGCGCGAGCGATGAGTTCCTTGCCAGTGCCTGTCTCCCCCTGGATGAGCACAGTCGAGTCCGTCGCCGCAACCCTCTCGGCTTGCTCGAGAACGACCCTCAGAGCCGGGCTGTTGCCTATGATCTGCTCGAATCTGCGGACGTGACGGTCTTGATCGGCAACTGTCATTGATTTGAGTTCCAAAGCCCAAGCGCCTTCGCGTAATCCTCGACGGCGGCATGAACCGTTTCGAGCAAGACCGCGTTATCGAACGGTTTCGTCAAGAACTCCACTGCCCCGTCGCGCATGGCTTGGATCCGCATCTTGGCGTCGCCATGGGCGGTGATGAAAATGATCGGTATGCGGCATCGGTCCGCCTTGAGCTTGGCTTGCAGTTCAATGCCGGACATTCCCGGCATCCGAATGTCAGCGACCAGGCAGCCTGCTGTGTGTTGGGCGCCGGAATCCAGGAATTGTTCCGCGGAGCCGAAACAGAGCGTGGATAGCCCCTCCGATTCGATCAAGTCTTGCAAGGCACACTGAACTGACTCGTCGTCGTCGACGATGGCTATGAGTCTTGAGCTTTGCTCGCTGCTCATGCCCGAAGGCTAACCGGATTCGCAACGCGTGCGCAATTGGCTCTTAGTCGGGCGCACTACCACTTTGGTGGTAGTCGACTAGAAGCGAGGGCGCAGCAATAGCCGGATGGGCTCCGGATCAGAATGGGCTACTTGCAAGGAGAGAGTTTGAGCTTGTCGGCCATGCGAACCAAATCAACCACCGATCCAGCCTTCATCTTCTGCATGACGTGGCCTCGGTGGACTTTTACGGTTGCCTCGCTGGCTCCAATTTTAAAGGCAATCTGCTTATTGAGCATTCCGGAGACCACCAGGGTCAGTACCTCCTGCTCTCGCGTAGTCAAACCGTGATAGCGCTCGTGCAGATCGTGGATCTCGGCCTGTTGTTCTTGCGCGATGCGGTCACGCCCGAGGGCCTGCTGAATGGCGTCCAGCAGATCCTGGTCCCTGAAAGGTTTTGTCAGAAATTCCACGGCACCCGACTTTAACGCCCTGACAGACATGGGAATGTCTCCGTGCGCCGTGATGAAGATGATGGGGATTGGCATGCCGGTCTCGGTCAGCCGGCGCTGAAAATCGAGTCCGCTCATCTGCGGCAGTCTTACATCGAGAACTAAACAGCTCGGGCGGCCGGTGTGTCTCGTGCCGAGAAACTCCTCCCCAGTTCCAAAGGATTCAGCGCGAAGCCCGACGGACTCGACAAGATCGTGGATTGCCTGACGCATGCCGCGGTCATCATCGATGATGAAGACCGTGGGAACGGCCGCGGATTTCATGCATCGACCTCGGCTTTGGCGGCAAGAGTGAAATGAAAAGTTGCGCCTGCCTCCTGATTGGCGGTGGCCCACACTCGGCCACCGTGAGCCTCCACGATCGATCGGGTTATGGCCAGACCCATGCCGGTGCCCTGTGGTTTCGTGGTATGGAAGGCTTCAAAAATCCGCTCCGCATTTTCCGCCGGCAATCCTATGCCGGTATCGCTGATCGAGACGATTAGCTGGCCTTCGGGAGTTAGTCGAGAACTGATCGTCAACTTGCCTCCGGTGTCTTTCATGGCGTCAATCGCGTTCAGCATCAGGTTCATGAACACCTGTTGAAGTTGCACCCTGTCAGCCAGGACGTTAGGCATATCTTCGTGCAGCTCGGAGTGGATTTTTATGGCGTGCCGAACCGCTTCTTTCCTAAGCAGAGCGCTCATTTCTCGAATGATGTCGTTGAGGTCGACGATCCCGCGCTCAGGAGGCGCGCCCTTTTTATAGAAAGACCGCAGATGATTGATCACATCGGCCGCGCGGTTTCCGTCCTGCTCGATTCTAGCTGCTGCTGCACGCGCCCTTTCAAGGTCCGGTGGATCGCGCGCGAGCCATCGCAAACACGCGTTGGCGCTGGTGATGGAGGCGGCTATGGGCTGCCTGATTTCGTGCGCCAAGGCGGCGGCGAGTTCTCCCATCATATTGACGCGATTGGTGTGTGCGAGATCGGCCTCTAACTGGCGCAGCTTTTCGCGCTCCTCTTCGGCGCGCTTTCGTTCGGTTATATCCATGGTGATACCGACGTACTCACCGATTTCTTGAGAAGGATTGTGATGTCCTATGCCACGCAGGAATCGGATGGCGCCGTCGGCACGGCGAATCCGAAACTCGACGTCATAATCCGCGCCTTCACGGATCGCATTCTCAAGTTTTGCTCTTAAGGCCACTTCGTCTTCTGCAAGGATCGCGTTGTAGAAACGCTCGAACGGAATCGCACCTTTGCTGGGATCGAAGCCATATAGGCGCGCGTTTTCATCCGATGAATGAAATATCTCCCGTGTGAGCAGGTTGCATGCCCAGCTGCCCGTGTGAGTGAGGCTTTGCGCCTCTGTGAGGTAGGCACGCTCCCGTCGCAATTCCTGTGTCAGTCGCTCATGCTCGGTGACGTCGATAGTCGTACCGTGAAACGCTTTGAAAACTCCATCTTCAAAAACCGGAACACCCACGCAGCGAACGTGCCGCACCGCCCCGTCTGGTCGAATGATCCGCTTCGTCACGTCACAGCCACAGCGCTGTTCGTGCATCACCTTGATGGTTTCCGCCATCGAAGCTCGGTCATCGGGGTGGACGACGGCCAAATACTGCTCAAGACTTGGGGGCCCGTTCTGCGGGTCAAGACCGTAAATTTTGTACACCTCTTCAGACCAATCGATACCCAAATCGTCAGACCAGCGGATACCCAAATCGCTTGACGCCCAGCTCCCCATATGAGCGAGGCGCTGTCCTTCGCGGAGATAAAACTGGCTTTGCTTCAGGGCTTCCTCGGCACGCTTGCGCTCAGTAATGTCCTGGACCGTGCCGAACAATTTGTAGAGCCGTCCCGATGCGTCTCCCTTTGCGTCACCTGGCATCGAGCTCCAGCGCTTGGGAGTCACGCTGTGGACTGTGCGCACTTCCCCATTGGGACGAACGATCCGAAATTCAGCGTCGGGGCGCACTCCGGCAACAAGGTCCTCGTCTACTCCCCGGTAAAGAGACTCGCGATCTTCCGGGTGGACCATCGCGCGTACTGTCGCTAAATCCATTGGACGTTCCTGCGGACGTAAGCCAAAGATGCGGTAGGTTTCGTCCGACCAGACCACGACATCCGTCTCGAGATCCCATTCCCAGTGGCCGACGTGCGCGACGCGTTGGGCTTCTTCAAGCCTGGCTTTGCTCTCCTGTAAGTCTCGTGATAACTCCGCCAGCGTCTTTTGCACTTCCTCATTGGCCATTGTGAGCACCTTACGCTACTTCTCTAGGTAAGCTTCGAATAACGTATCCCGTCGGCTTTTCGCCTTCAAGCTCAAGCGCTCGCGTACTCCCCCTGCAGGTGGCACCGTAAGCCGTCTTTCGCTTAGATGCAATCGGTCCTCCCGTTTACCGGCCGGTGAAGACTCACAGCCAACCTCTATACGATACGGGATGTCCCGAATCTAGGGCTACGGCGAATCCCGGTGCGCTGTCAATCGATGGACAGTGACGATGCCACATCACGCACCAGCACATCTCTCCCGGCAGGAAGCGTTCTCTATGCAGAGATTTAGTGCACGGGGCAGAGATTGTCCTGGAATTCTGATTGCACTGTTGCCGCAAGGCTCGCTGACGCACGTCGTCACGTGTTCCGGCTGTGAATCCTCACGACAGGGAGAGCGCGACAGAAACAATCACGAAGCACTACATTGATGGGGCGTTCGTCGAATCCCACGGCCGCGAGGGTATGGACAGCATCAAGGGCATGCGTGACGACCCGCAGGCAGCTTGGGGCGGATTCAAGCACTCGGGCGTCGGCCGCGAATTCGCTACATTCGGGATCGAGGCGTTTCTAGAGCCACGGGCCATTCTCGGGTGACGCTCTTGCGTGGCTGAACGAATCGAATAAGGAGACCAGTTCCTGAGCAATCACGCTACTATCGGTCCTAGCGAAACCGCCGATCGCCTCGCTATCCGGGAGCTCGTCGAGGCATACGCGCACTGCGCCGATCGACGCGATGCGAAAGGTCAGATGTCCCTCTTTACCGCTGATACTCATTTCGTGGTGTACATGAACGCTAAGAATTCCACGCCCTCTCAGGAGCTGCACTCGCGCGAGGCCCTCGCTCCAGTGTTCGCGGAGCTGAACAAGTATGAGGCCACGACGCACTTCGTCGGACAGAGCACGATCTTCACACTGACCGCCGATCGCGCCACCGGGGAAGCCTACTGCCTGGCGCATCACATCACGCTCGAAGGTGGAAAGCGACGCTTGATGCTCGCCTCGCTCCGATATCGCGACACGTTCGTGAAGATGGACGGCGCGTGGCTGTTTGCGGAGCGTCAACTGTACGTCGACTGGTCAGAGGAGCGCGCACTTTCATGACAACGGCTAACCAGATCGCTTCGATGATCTCCTTTGTAGCGCCCCGAGGCCGCGGATGAACGTCCCGACTTGGAATCAGACACGCCTTGTAATTGTGGGCGCCGCGGGAATGGTCGGTGGATACGCCCTTCGCTATGCACTCGAGCATCCCGCCGTCAAGTCTGCGACGGCGATCGTTCGCAGGAAGCTCGACATTTCGCATCCCAAGTTGAAGCAGGTTGTGCACCAAGACTTCGCGGACTGCTCCGCACTCGCGGAGGCGCTCTCCTCACAGGACGGAGCAGTCTTTTGTCTGGGCGCCTATACCGGCGCGGTGTCCGACGCCGAGATGCGCAGGATAACCGTGGACTACACGATCGAGTTCGCGCGAGTTCTGCGTGGCAGCAGCCCGAACGTGGCTTTCTCGTTCTTGAGCGGAAGCGGCGCGGACCCGTCCGGACGAAGTCGGATCGCTTTCGCACGATACAAGGGAGAGGCCGAGAACGCACTCCTCGCGGCCGGGTTCGCGAGTATTTACCTTTTCCGTCCCGCATACATCTACCCCGTGGAGCCGCGGCACGAACCGAATTTCAGCTATCGCCTGTTGCGCGCTATCTACCCCGCCTTTAAGTTACTGTTTCCGAATCAGGTGATTCGTGCCGACGACTTGGCGCGTGCCATGGTGGACGTCGCCGTCCGAGGAACTGAGCGCGGAGGTCAGGTTCTCGAGAACCGCGACATTCGAGCCATGGTCAGCCGGACTCATCCCTCCACAGGGTGACCCAGCACTTCGGTCGCTGGAACAGAATGAATTGGGAGGTAGAGGATCTATGAACCAAAATAGGCTTAGAGCAAGCAAGAGGTGGCCGCGCATCTGCAACAAGCTGGATCTCGCGAGAGTAAGAACTCGCACGTTGCCGACGGCCGTTCTGTGGCTGGTTGTGATTTGCACTTTTCCGCCTGCAAACCGTGCCCAAGCTCCGGTCTATGAAGTCACGCCCCTAGAAAGCACCATCAAATTTGGCGTCGATTCTTCGGTTCCCATCAAAGGTACCTTCGACAAATGGAGCGCAAGCATGAAGTTTTCGACCACGGATGTGAGGAGCGGCGTTTTAGAGATCGAGATTCAAGCCGACAGTGTAGATACGGGCAGCGGTCTAAAAAACAACAAATTGAAGAGCAAGGATTTCTTTGACGTGAAAGACTCTCCCGTCATCACCTTCAAATCCACGAAAGTCGTTCAGACCGGTCCAAACACGTTCAACCTCGAAGGAGACTTTACGATTCGCGGTGTCACGAAAACCGAAAAGCTCACTCTTACAGATAACGGCAAGGGATCAGCCTCCGGAAGCATCGACGGCACAATGGCCTTCGATCGCAAAGACTACGGGATGAACAAGAATATCCCCTTCATTAAGATCGCCAACCGTGTCGAAGTAAATGTCAGCCTAAAATGGAAACGGGTCAGCGGGCCTCCTCCAGTTTTCGAACAATAATTCGAAATTCGACAAACGGGAAGCGCGCCAGACCTCGGTGAGCTGTCATGCCGGCGCGCAGGCTTAAGGAGCGCGGGGTAGGGAGTGAATGCGGCGGCGGTGCTTCTTCGCAAGACGGTGCCTAGCCCCTAATGCGGAAGTAAGGCCTCATCAATTCTACTGAGCGGCAGCTTTCAGTTTTGCTGTCCTGCGCAATGCGGCTCGTGCATGGAACAGCCGCGCTTTCGCTGCCGGGACGGAGATCCCGAGTGCCTCGGCGGTTTCCTGCAGGGAACACTCCCGCAAGTCATGCAGTTCGACAACACTCTGAAGTCTGGGTCGCAGCTTTGCGATTGCGTCTCTCAAGGCTGCCTTCTGCTCCGTTCTTGCGCAAATCTCCTCTGGGTTTGGCACAGAGTCGCTCCGTCCGACCGCGTTTCCGGCGTCTTTGCCCCCAACTTTCCGCGATACGCGATTCTTGCGGATTTTCATCAGTGCGGCATTAATAGCGATGCGGGTCAGCCATGTTGAAAACTTTGCCCTTTCGTCAAACTTCTCCAGGTGGACGTAAGCACAGAGAAAACTCTCTTGAACCGCATCCTGGGCATCCTCACGATGTCGAGTGATGCGACGAGCAACGCGAAACATCCTTTCGCGATGACGCTCGTGAAGTTCGTCAAAGAAACTTCCGTGGCCCATCTTGGCGCCCGCGACGAGCGCCTCGTCGCTCAGAAATTGGGCAGCGTCGGAAGTGAAATTCAGGCTGCCTCCGTGATGCCCTGAAATTACTCGTGCGGCCGACATCGTACGCTCCTTTGCACTTTTTCCTGTGCGTTGGGGTTGCACGTGTAAGCCCAAGAAAAGCGGCACCGTATCGCAGACGAACAAGCACTTAGGCGGCAAGAGGCATGTTTATGTGCGACGTGGAATGGTCGGTGTCCGGCCCTTGACAGACGCAACCGTCTTGAATCAGACCTTGCTCTTCCGGTGGGGGTGCGGCTGCCAGGGCACTGTTCGCGGCAGCTCGACATCGCCATGCGTCGACGTCCGATAGACATCTAGTGACGGTTTCCCCTGGGCCTTTGCGGAAGGGAGTTGATTTTATGCAGTGCAGAGCATTTGTGTTTTGATTCTGCTGGCGACTCGTTTTGGCTTATTTGCGGGTGTTTGAACCCCCCTAGAATCCGGCGATTGGAGAAAACCAAGAAAGCGTGTTGAAAACAAGAGACGTACCAACACTCATCAACCCTTCACCTCCGCCTTACCAACGGAGACCTGAATCCCCCCTCTCTGCGAGAGTCCCCATTTCATTTCGACAGAGACGTTCGTCGGGACTTGGTTATCCCAGTTGCAGAAGCGATTCCGACGACGCAAAAAAAGCGCCGGCAGATCATTCCTGCCGGCGCCTGGTTACATCCCCGAGGGTTACACCGCTTTAGCGGCCGTCGTTATCCCCGCCATCCTGATCTCCGTTGCCATGGTGATCGAAGTCGAACAAGTCGAACAGGTCTCCAATCGCCGGCATGTTGCGCGGCACGTACGAGTGCCCGTGCTGAACGGGATTGGGCAGGTTATCGCGGCTGCGGTCGCTGAGCGTCGAATCGAGCATCCAGTTGCGTTCGATAAACTTCACGAAAGAGGAATGCTCGCTATAAACGTGACTGATATGGCCGCCCGTCGAGAACGGCGAAACAGCGATCATCGGAATGCGCGGGCCTGTCCCGAAGAAATCAACCGGCTGGATAAACCCCGAGTCGTAGAAGCCCCCGCCTTCATCCACGGTCACGAAGATCGCGGTCTCGGCCCATTGCTCCGGGTTGCTTTGCGCAAGTTCGATGATGTTTTTCGCGAAGGCCTCGAAGAGGCCCCACTTCGAGGAGGCGGGGTGGCCATCCATGACGCCGTCCGGCTTCACGTAGGAAACCGCGGGCAGCGTGCCGTTTGTAAGATCGGTGAAGAGATCGGTCACATCCCGCATGTGATCGGCAACCATGCTCGGATAGACCGACTCATACTCGAACGGGTTGCAGATATTGCAATAGAGCCCGTCCAATGGGCCGCCTGTTCCACTGGCATTGAAGCCGCCGCCATAATACTTCCAGGGAATATTGTGGGCGGTCAGCACATCGCCGATGCTCTTCTGCATCGTCGGCGGAACGACCAGACCGGACTGCGGCGTTCCTTTAGGCGTGAAGGCAGGGTTGACGTTGACGGCCTGCCAATACTCCCCGGGACCGCACTTTGTCTGCACGGCATAGGGCAGTGCATTCAAATAGTTTGTGATCGCGGCGATGCCCGGCTGGCTAGGGTCGGAGCAATTGAACCATTGCGCCCGCTTTGTATAGAGGTTGAGCGTTCCAGTCTGCGGGTCGGGATTATAAATGCGGTTCGCCGCAGGCGCCGCGGGATTGCCTTTACCGTCGCTGAAGAAGATCTGATCGGCAAAGCCGAGCGGCTGGCTGTCCGGGCCGGTGCCACCCATGACTGGCTGGTGATAATTGTCGCTCATGGCGTATTTGTCAGCGAGAGATTTGAAGAGAGGGGCGTCGTCGTTCTGCATGTTGAAAAATTCCATGGTCTGCCCGGTGTCATGCGGCGTGCCGCTAGGGGGCGTGCTGTAGGTGGTGTCGATCGCCGACTGGAGGTCATGCAGGCAACCTGTGGGGTTATCCTTTGATACGTGCTCTGCGTCGATGGCGCAATCCACCTGCTGGACCATTTGGAAGTACTGATGGACGGTATCCCCGGCGTAGGCGTCGAACGGCAAATTCGGCCCGGTCAATTGGAAGGGACCCGGCGGCAGGTTGTTGACGTTGGGAATGCGGGTATCCGGACCCTCGGTGAATGCCAAACCAGTGCCCCCGGTTCCCATGAGGAATTGATCTTGGGGGGCCAAGCCCGGATCGCCTCCCAGGCCCAGGAGCACGGCAGCGGGCGGATTTTGCACGCCGTTCACATCGGGCGCCGGCAGCGTAGAATAGAGTTCCTTGTTCGCCATATCCGCGCTGCTGAAGAACTTGCCGCCATTGGGGGCGGACACGATCTTATATTGTTGCGCTTTGGCGAAGTTAGGGCCCGGTGTCCCATCGGCATTGATGATGCCTTCGGACAATAGGTTCAGCACCTTTTCTGATCTGTGTTTTGGCACATAGGTGGCGTAAAGGTGATCGAAGCTCCGATTCTCGCCGACGATGATGATGACGTGCTTGATCGGGGTGGCCGTCGTAAGCTCATCGACCGCCTTCTCCAGATCGTCTCCGGCTCGGGCCGGCGCCCCAAGGCCAAAAACGGATATGGCGATCGTGAGCGCGCAAGCGGTGGCTTTTGCTCTCCATTTTCTTTTGTCACTAGGATGCATTTTTCCCTCCAGGTTGAAGTCGACGAAGTCGACTCTGTGGAGCTTCAACCAGCAATCGTCACGCGCGCATTAATGAGGAATATCAATTGAGCGAATCTTTCTTGAGAGGCCGTCGGGAAAGCCACCATCGAGCCGACAGCAAACACCCACAACATTTTCGCGGCGATAGTTGTGCCAGGACAAATCAAGGGCGATGTCGATTGGAATGTTGGGGAGACCTGTACGCTGCCCGTTACCTCACTGAATTATCCGCAAGAAGTGCGTTTACCGGGGTACTCTTTGCTTGTCCGAAATGCGCTGAGGGACTGGGAAAAGCAGTGCATCACATAGGTCTTCGCAAAGCCCTGCTTCATGAGGCCTTTTCTCGCTGGCCGGAAGCGAGCTTGGCGGTCGGGTCCACGGCCAGCCAGGCTACCGCTCCCGCCGCCGCCAAACCCGCAGCCCCATAGAAGGAAACGATCCAGCCAAACCGGGCCGCAAGTATTGGCGTGAGCGAAGCAGTGACCGCGCCGCCAAACTGCGCTCCCATATTCATGAACCCGGAAACGCTGCCGGAAGATCCTCCCGAAATATCTGCAGTCACCGACCAAAAGGAGCTTTGCGAAAGATAGAGCGCGCCCGCCCCGCCGGCGAGAACCACGCTTGCCACATGCGCATTTTCCGCATTGGACCCGAGAAAAAGAAATATCGCCGTGAGTCCCAGCGCCACAACCGCAATTCCACAACGGCCGATTCGTTTTCCGTAGCGCCGCGTCAGAAAATCGCTGATCGCTCCCCCCAGCGGGCAGCCAATCGCCATCGCCAGAAACGGCAACATGCCGTACATCGCGCTGGATTTCAAGTCCAGCCCGCGGACCTGTTTGAGGTAAATATAAAACCAGCTGAAAAAGATCCACGCCACGTAACCATAGCAAAAATAACTCAGCGTCACCGCCCACACTTCCTTGCTCGTCAGAATCGTGCCCCAGGAAACAAACTCTTCTTCTCCACGGCCAGCAGCCAATCGCGACTCCCGTCCGGCTTGAATTGTTGCGAGCTCCGCATCAGACACTCGCGGGTGCGCTTCCGGCGCATCCCGCGACGTCGCATACCACATCGCTCCTGCCAGCAATCCGACGAACGCGCAGATCCAAAACGACAGCCGCCACCCATACTGAATCAGTATGAATGTGATGATCGGCGGGGTAACGCCCGCGCCGACCCCCACGCCCGCAAAAATCACTCCGTTCGCAACGCCGCGCTCACCGGTCGGAATCCATCGCGCCACGAACCGGTTCGACGCCGGATAAATAATCGCCTCCCCGGCCCCCAGAAGAAATCGAATCGCGATGAAAAAAATCAGCGCCCCCGCTGCTTTGCTCGAAATAGCCGCCGTCAGCGCCGTGAAAATTCCCCACCACAAAACGCCCACCGTGAGCACCCGTCTTGGCCCCCACCGGTCAGCCAGCCCTCCACCGATCGTCTGAAACACCGCATAACCAGCCAGAAACGAGCTGAACACCCATCCCAGCTGGATGTTGCCCAGCCCAAACTCCGCCGCGATGGACGGCCCCGCGATGGAAATATTCACACGGTCGAGAAAAGCCACCGCGCTCAAAACGAACAGCCAAAAGATGAGGAACCACCGGACGCGGCTGTTCGCCGGCCTATTCATCATTGCGCCGCAATTTGAATGAATGTCTACCCATGCGCCTGCTTCGAATCCCTACCCTGCCACCGCGTGCGCCTTGAACAGCTGCGTCAGTTGATCCGCAATGATTTTCTCTTCCCCCGGTTGCAACATGAACGAATTCGTGGACAGCCCTCGGTCCGACGATCCCAGAACAATCGAAGGCTTCCCGGCCCGCAACGCATGCCCTGCCTCGCGCGGCGAAATCGAAATCTTCCGCGGATCCCAGAAAATCTCCATGTGCGGCACATGATTTGCAACATCCGGCACGGAAAAAGACGTGCTCACGCCAGGAACCTTCGTGATCTGCGCCGAAATCGCGTCCAGTCGCCGCCACCATTCTTTGTTCAGCGCTTGGTGATCCTCCTTCAAGTACAACTCCAGCGCCTTCACCATCCCCACTATCTCTTCTTTCCCCACTTTCGAACTGCGCCCCAGGGTGTTCTCATGCGGGCTGTTGTTGAGCAGCGCATTGGCCACCAGCTCTTTCTTGCCCATCAAAATCCCCGCGCACTGCGGTCCGCGGACGGCCTTGCCTCCGCTGAACGCAATCAAGTCGTACCCCAAATTCGCGTAGTCCCACAAATGCGACACCGGCGGCGTATCCGCGGCCGCGTCAATGAACGCCGGAACCTGATTTTCGTGCGCCAGTTTCACCCATTCCTCGACTTTGATCTGCCCTTCGGCATTCGCAAAATTCGTAAAATGCATCATCGCCGTCTTGCCGTTGACCGCCCTCTTCACGTCTTCGCGCGATTCCACCACCACCAGTTTCACGCCCGTCGCGCGCAGTTGGTGATCGAACGGATTCCGGTGCGACCGTTGAATAATCACTTCCGATTTCATTCCCGTCAGGTCCGGCAATTGCTCGATGAATTCCGGATTGTTCCCGGTGAGGATTCCCGCAAGCCCCGACGTCATCGCCGCGGCCGCGCCAGAAGTCACGATCGCGGAATATCCCTCCGGCAATTTCAACATTTCCGCGATTCGTTTTCCCGCCGCCACTTCCAGCTCCGGGATGCTCACAAAATGCTGTGCCGCCAGTGCCATCACCGCTTCCACTTCCGGCCGCCCCAGCGAACCGCCCAGCACCGTCATCGTCCCTTGCCCGTTGATAACCGTGGTCACGCCCAATTCCTCATACACATTTCCGCTCGCACCGAATCCGGAGACCGGAGCGGCCGCGCCCGCCGCCGGGGAAAAAGCAAACGCCTTGCCCTTGCCGAAAACCATTCCCGCCAGCGCGCCAAGCGTCCCAAGAAATGTTCTCCGATTCCAGCTATCATTGAATGCCATCGGCTCACCCTTCCTTCTTCACGTCGCGCACCACCGCCGCGATGCAGTTAATTTCCACCAGCGACTCGCCTGGCAAGCCCGCCACGGCCACCGTCGTCCGCGCCGGTCCGCCGTTCGGAAAATACGTCTTGAACACCGAATTCATCCCGTCGTAGTAATCCAGCTTCGCCAGGAACACCGTGAGCTGCAGGATGCTGTCCATCGTGCCGCCGCCAGCTTCCACCGTGGCCTTCACTCCATCCATCACCATCTGCGTGTGCATCTCAATCGTCGGCGTCTTGCCAGCGTCGGACTTGTCTCCCCGCGAATGCGCGCCTTGCCCGGCGATGTAGATCAGCCCGTTGTGAATAATCAGAGGAGTGATGAACCCCTTGCCTGCCGGTTTCCCGTCGCCATTCAATTTTTGAACGGCGTTGCTGTTCTGCTCGGCCGCCGCCGGCATTGCAGCAGCCATGCCCGCTATGCCAAGCCCCGGAAAAAGTGCAGCCAGCCGCGCCGCAAAACCTCTTCTCGTGCTAACACTCGTAAACATTTCGAATTCCTCCTGCATCCAAGTTTGATCCGAAATCCTTTGTTCCTTACGGCAACCCAAAACTAAAAATGTCACTTCCCGCCGCGATCGCCACATATTGCTTTTTCTTCACCGCATACGTCATCGGCGAAGCATGAATCGGCTGCCCCATGTTGAAGTGCCACAGCGCCTTGCCGCTTCGCCCATCCACCGCCTCCAGCGATTGCCCGGTGTCTCCGAAAAACACGAGTCCTCCCGCCGTAGTCATGGTCCCCGCCGAAGAATGCGCGCCGCCCGTTTGCACGTAGCTCCAAGCCGGTTTCGCCGACTCCAGCGCGAATGCCAGCAAAATCTTCTGCCCGTGATCACCGGAACGGTGTCGCACACCCGTCGAATAGTACGTGCGGCCTTCCTTGAACTCCTCCGGCTTCCTCAAATACACGTCACAATCCTCCAGCGCGAAAAAATACACAAGTCGCAACGCAGGGTTGTACGAAGGCGAATACCAATTCGTCGCGCCCGCAAAACCCGGACACACGCGCGTCCCCTCCGCCGCCGGCTCCACTTCCGTTCGAATAGGACGGCCCTTCCTATCAATGCCCTTCGCCCAATTCAGCTTCTCCACGAACGGCGCCGCCCTCAGAAATGTTCCGTCCGTCCGGTCCAGAACATAGAGAAATCCATTGCGATTGGCCTCCACCAGCAGCTTCCGCGGCTGGCCTTGATACTCCGCATCCACGAGCATCGGCGTTTCCGTCGCGTCGTAATCAAACAAATCATGCGGCGTAAATTGGAAATACCATTTGAGCTTCCCCGTGTCCGGATCGAGTGCCAGCACGCAATCCGTATATAAATCGTCGCCCGGCCGCGGCCCGCCGTCGAAGTCCGGCGAAGGATTGCTCGTTCCCCAATACAGCGTGTTCAGCTCCGGGTCAAACGTCCCCGGCATCCACGTCGTGCCGCCCCCGTGCTTATAAATCTGCCCCGGCCAGCTCGACGAACCGAATTCTCCCGGTCCCGGGATAGTCCAGAAACGCCACGCGAGTTTTCCCGTCTCCGCGTCGTACGCCGCCACGAATCCGCGCACGCCGTCATCTCCCCCGGACGTGCCCACGATCACTTTCCCGTTCACCACCAGTGGCGCGCTCGTTGCGCCATAATTCCTGTTTCCATCCGTATACGCCACATCCCAAATCAAGTGCCCCGAAAGCGCGTCCAGACACAACAAATGCGCATTGTCCGTTTCCATGTACACGCGCGAATGCAGCATCGCCACGCCCCGGTTGTGATGCTGCGACGCATCGTCAATCAGTCCCTCGGTGATCGGCCGCGAATAGTGCCAGATGCTGCGGCCCGTCTGCCCGTCCAGCGCATAGGCATCGTTCGCCGACGTCACGATCATCAGCCCGTCCACAACGAATGGCGTCACCTCGAGATTGTCCGAGTTCGGCACGTGAAACACCCACTGCGCGCGCAGGTTGTGCACATTTTCCGTATTGATTTGATCCAGGCTGCTGAACCGCCTGCCCGTATAGTCCCCATGGTAGGAAAGCCAGTTTGCCCCGGCCGGCTGAGACCGCAGCTCGGCGGGTTGAACATCCGCTCTGACCGACACAGATCCGCTTCCGGCATCTTGCGCGCTGGCCGCCTTCGTTTGCACATTTCCGGCACAAACAACGATGGCCAGCAGAAACGGCAAACCCTTTGCGCACCATCCGGGAATGCCTCCGAGCCTGAAAACCTGCGAGCAGAGCGTCATGAAGGAAGCATGCATCTCTACAGCCGCCCGAATTTCGCCACCGCTTCCTCGATCGATTTCAATTTTTCAATCGTCCCGTACATGGAATGTTCCTTGTAATCCAGCTCCTGTGCCGCCGCCAGCACTTGCGTCGCTTCCTCCCGCGGCACCACCACCACGCCATCCGCGTCCGCCACGATAAAATCACCCGGACTCACGCTCACTCCATCGCACACCACCGGAATGTTCGAGCCCGCAAAACGATAATGGCCGACGGATGTCGAAGGCGCGATGCCCAGCGCAAAGACCGGGAAACCGATTTTCTGCAAGTAGCTGACGTCTCGCACTCCCCCATCAATCACCGCTCCTGAGAAATTCCGCGCGGCCATCGCCGTTCCCATCAGACCGCCAATCCCCGCGATATCGTTTCCATCCTCCACTACCATTACGTAGACGGAGTTCGGCCCTCCGTGATCGATCGCCGCGAGCATGCCCTTCAGCGCGTCCGGATCGTGGTTCGCCTCTTTCTTTAGCCGCACCGTCAGCGCCAGACCCGCAAACTTTGCCGGAAACACCGGCCGCATGCGGTGCGACATGTACATCTTTTTTCCGGTGATCTGTTCCATCGCGTCGGAAACCGACGCTGCTTCCACATGCCGAAATCCTTCGAGCAATGCCGCGTCGGCGCTCGAAATATCTCCTTTGTCGGTTGTTTGATTTGCGCCGGAGGACCGCGGCCATGTAAGTCGCGCGCCCGCTAGTGCAAGGAATCCGGAAAGTGCAAGCAGCCCGCAGATGCGCTCAAACTTTGAAACGCGAAGAATCCGGTTCATGGCCGCCTCCCGCATGCTAACCGCGGACTCTAGCACCTTTGAGGCCCCAAGGGAATACCGTCGGACGCTCCCGGGCGTCGAATTCACCTGAATTAAATCGCATTAATACCATCTGTGACCAAGATTAAGATTGACGAACACGGCGCCCTGGGTTATCACGGTGCGTCCCTATGGCCATGTGTGAATGCGCCTGCTCCATGAGCAGCCGAAACTCTTCCGTGCACGTCCTGCGTCTTTTCTTCTTCCTAACGGGCGCCCTTCTTTTTCTATCCTCGGTAGCGCGCCCTCAGTCTCAAAGCCCGGACCGCGGTAGTTCAGCGCGCGCCCGGAAGAACACCAACACGTCTTCCGTCGAGGGAAAGAAAGCATTCGAATCCATCTGCGCGACTTGCCACGGTTTGGACGGCCGCGGCGGAGAACGCGGACCGGACATCGCCCGGCGCCAGGAAGTTCGGCGGCGAACCGATTCCCAGCTTCTCGAAATCCTGCAGAAGGGCCGTCCCGCCGCAGGCATGCCCGCCTTCGCCGCGCTGGGCGCGGTAGAACTTCAGAGAATCCGCGCGTACGTGCGAACCCTAGAAGGCATCGGCCCGGCCTCCGCCCTCCCCGGCGACCCGGAACGAGGCAAGTCTCTCTTCTTTGGAAAAGCCGGATGTTCTCGATGCCACATGATGAACGGTGCCGGCGGTTTTCTCGGCGCCGATCTTTCGAACTACGGAGCCAGCCAGCCTCCCGCCGAAATTCGAAACGCAATTTTCAACATCAATTGCGACCCGGACCCCCGCTCCAGGACTGTAGTCGTAACCCTCCGGAATGGCGAAGTTCTGACGGGCCTCGCGCGCAACGAAGATAACTTTTCCCTGCAGATGCAATCCCTCGACGGCTCCTTTCACCTCCTGAATAAGTCGGACATCCTCCATCAGGAAGCGCAACCCGCCACGCCGATGCCTTCCGGCTACGACGCTCTCCTGAGCCCAGCGGAACTCGATGACCTGGTGAAATACCTAGTCCACGAAGCAGAGCGAATCGAACCGCACCCTTAGAACTCCTTCCCTCGGATGCCGTTTCGCGTTATTTTTTCTATGCAGGCTTTTTCAGTCGCGAGGGAACCATGTTGGAGCAACCGGATCCGCAGCCCAAGTCTCTGTTCAAAAATCCCAAACTCTACTCCACTGCGGCTCTCCTGATCGTCCTGCTGGTTGTGGGCTGGATTCTAATCTCCCGCTGGCTGGAAAATCGCGCCATTGAAAAACACGCCAAAGAAGAGCGCTCGGAAAAGCAACGCGAGCAGGATCGCGTCACCCTCGAACAACTTGGCGGCAAAGAGCTGGCCATCCAGAATTTCTACGCCATGCCGGGAGCGATCCACCGCGGCCAGACGGTTCAATTATGCTACGGCGTAGCCAACGCCAAAACCGTGAAGCTTGAGCCGCAGTCCAATCCCGTGTGGCCCTCCTATTCCCGCTGCGTTGACGTAACTCCCACGAAAACCACAACTTACACGCTCACCATCGCCGACGCCGCCGGCAACACCAAGACCCAAACCCTCGAAGTAAAGGTGCACTAGATAGCCAGGATCATCCACCGCAGTGGGTCCCGACCCGGAACGGCCTCCTCCCAGAGTTCGGGCCAACCTCTATTTTCCTGGTAAATCCCTCGCCCCCCTTGTGACTTCAATTCACCACCATCTATAATGTTGACTTGCGCGGGGTTCGGGCAGCCATCCGCTATGCCCGGACTCCGCAAACTTTTTTAGCGAACTGACACCTGACAACCATGTCTGACCCACTGGCTAAGATTAAGAAAAAGCTGCAGGACGAAATCGAACAGCTCTCGCACGAGCTAAACGTCGAACTTCCCAAGGAAATCGCCGTCGCCCGCGCTCACGGCGACCTCTCCGAAAACGCCGAATACAAGTACGCCAAGGAGCGCCAGGGCTACGTCAACCTTAAGATCGCCCATCTCAAAAAGCGCATGGGCGACCTCAGCATGCTGAATCTCACGAACATCCCCAAGGACCGATCCGGCTACGGTTCGCGCCTCGTCGTTCTGGACACCCAGCGCGACGTCAAAATCGAGTACAAGCTCGTCAGCAGCGAGGAAGCCGACGTCGAGAAGGGCCTCATTTCCACCACGTCCCCCATCGGCAAAGCGCTCCTCAATCGCAAAGTCGGCGACGAAATCGAAGTCGCCACGCCTGCCGGCAAAAAAGAATTTGAAGTCGTCCGCCTCTTCACCATTCACGACGACGAGTAACCCTTGTGCTCTTCCAAGCGTCCTACGAATGGATTGGTTTCGACCTCCTGCGCGGGTTTATGGATTGGGGAGCAGGCCCGACGCTCGGTCTTCTTGCCAGCATCGGCTATCTCCTACTAGCACTGGGCGCAGCTCGTGTGTGGCGGCATTGGAATGACTTCTCCATCTGGGTTCACGATGAAATTTCCACTTTTCGCCGCACCTTTTCCCGCTATACGCCCGCTGGCCCGTTTTACGTTCTCCGTGAAGAGTCCCGCTTCAAAGCTATCCCCACTTCCTTTGTCGGCTCGCTCAGCCGCCTCCCGCGCAGCCGCGCCAACGGCGCCGCCATCCTCGTCGTTATTGGCTTGCTACTCTTCCTCCTCGATTTCTTCGTCTGAAGGTTTTGTCTTCTCTGTAAACTCCATGCCATCTGTGTTACGTTTTCTCTTCGTCCGTTCTTTTCTCTGCGCTCCTAGACAAACCGTCACGCCTTTGCCATTCTCATCCCGATGAAACCATCGCTCATCGTTCACGGCGGCGCGTGGGACATTCCCGACGATGCCGTCGAAGCCTGCACCGCCGGCTGCCGCCGCGCGCTCACCGCCGGCTGGTCCATTCTTTCACTTGGCGGCTCCGCGCTGGACGCCGTGGAAGCCGCTGTCATGGTCCTCGAAGATGATCCCGCCTTCGACGCCGGCTACGGCTCGCATCTCAATCTCGACGGCCACGTGGAATGCGACGCCATCGTAATGAACGGCGCCACGCTGCGCGCCGGCGCTGCCGCCACGCTGCATCGCGTCAAGAATCCCATCCAACTCGCGCGCAAAATTCTCGAGACCTGCCCGCACATGATGCTTGTGGCTGATGGTGCGGAGTGCTTCGCCACCGAGCATGGCATCACACTCTGCAAGCCGGAGGAACTGGTCAGCGAAGCCGAGTGGGAAGCCTGGATGAAATGCAAAAAGGACGAACACGCCGCCGAGCATCACCGCGGCCACGAGCAGGGTACCGTCGGCGCCGTGGCCCTCGATAGTCACGGCAATCTCTTCGCCGCTACGTCCACCGGCGGCACCTGTTGCAAACTTCCTGGCCGCGTCGGCGACTCGCCGCTCATCGGCTGCGGCTGCTATGCCGATTCCGAAACCGGCGGCGTCTCCTGCACCGGCTACGGCGAAGCCATCATGAAAATCGTCATGGCCAAGACCGCCGCCGATTTCCTCCGCCGCCCCGCCACTTGCTTTGACCCCGCTCCCGGCACTAAGTCCTGCGACGATTCCGCCGCCGATCTCGCCGCCCGCGACGCCATCCATCTCCTCGCCAAGCGCACCCACGGCACCGGCGGCCTCATCCTCCTCGACCGCGAAGGCAATCCCGCCTTCGCCTTCAACACACCGCGCATGGCCTACGGCTACGTCGCACCCGACGGCTCATTCCTCACGGCCGTCTAGTGTCCATTCCTTGCTGTCGGCCTCTATCATCATCCCGCCTGACGCATCGCTCCCCGCCCGTTTACTCTGAGAATCTGACCGGAAGGCCAGCGTGACCGATTGGGGGAGTACTGTACTTTGGAGGCCTCGAAGGGGAACCGAGGGCGTGGCCTACTGAAGCAAGAACCACGCCCGGCCCTCGAAAGAGGCCAGTATGAAAAACAGATGGATCATCGTTGGAATTGCGGCGGCAAGCGTTTTGCTTGGCGCCGCCGGAACTGCGGCGCATTCCTACAATCCAATCAAATGGATCAAGAAAGGTCCGAGCCCCACGGCAAGCGAGCAGCTGGCCGCGAACAAAGAGGAAGAAAAGAAGCTGTCCCTGCAGTTGCAGGCGGTGCTGCCTCCGCGCACAACCCTAAAGGATGCGTGCGCGGGGTTTAAGAACCTCAACGAATGCGTCTCCGCGCTTCACGTAAGCCACAATCTCACGATCAAGTTCAATTGCCTTAAATGGGATATGACCGGTGCGAAGCCGGCCGGCGACGTCAAATCCTGCGCGGCCCCCTCGAAGGACAAGGCCATGGACCTGAGCAAAGCGATCCGAGAGTTGAAGCCGGATGCCCATTCCCGGACAGAAGCAAAGACCGCCGAGAAACGGGCGCGAGAGGACATCAAGGACGCGTCCTAGGTAGGAAATAGCCGACGCTCCGGACCGTCAGAGGAAAGAAGAGCCGAAAGCCCCACGCGCAATCTTGCACGTGGGGCTCCTCGTTTACATCCTGGTGGACAGCGTGGCCGCGACCCGGGAGGAACGTGATCGGCCTGTACCAGCAATCTGCCTGACGCCCAAATTGCAAAGCTCTGCCTCCGCTGCGCGGCCGAGCGTGGCCTGTTGTATCATCCCTCGGCGCTGGCGCCCGGGGATCCTATCATCCCTGAGCGTGCCGCGACGAGGGAGCATGAAACGCAGACGATTCCTCTTTCTCGCTGTCTTGCTCGCGGCCGTTGCCAGCCTGGCGCAAACGCCGGCGCCGCTACTCTCTCCCGAGGTGCACTCCGACAATCGCGTGACCTTCCGCTTTCGCGCTCCCAACGACAAAGAGGTGGCCGTATCGCTGGAGGGCTTGCCCAAACCGATTCCCATGCAGAAAGACGAGCAGGGTGTCTGGAGCGTGACCACCGAGCCGCTGGCGCCGGATTATTACGGGTACGCGATCGTCGCTGACGGGGTGACCATGTTCGATCCCGCGAATTACGCCATCAAACCAAACTTCCTCTATCGAGCGAGCGAGGTGCACGTCCCCGGGCCGGCTTCGCTGCCCTGGGAAATCAACGACGTGCCGCACGGCGAGATTCATCACCATTTCTACAGGTCCGGCGCGGTCGGCGATCAGCGCGACTTCTTCGTCTACACCCCGCCTGGCTACAACCCTCGCGCAAAGCAAACCTATCCCGTTCTCTATCTTTTGCACGGCTATAGCGACGACGCGAGTGCGTGGACCGCCGTCGGCCGCGCTAACGTGATCCTGGACAATCTGATCGCCCAGGGCAAAGCCAAGCCCATGATCGTGATCATGCCGCTCGGCTACGGCGCGCCGGAGGTGCTGGCAAATACATCCGGGTTGTCTGGCGACCGCGCGTTAACGCAGCGGAATTTCGACCTCTTTCGGGAAGCTTTGCTGACGGAAGTGATCCCGCGCGTAGAAGCGGCCTATCCGGTAATAAAGGACCGCAAGTCGCGCGCGGTCGCCGGGCTTTCCATGGGCGGCTCCGAATCGCTGCTGACGGGCCTGAACACGCTCGACGAGTTTGCGTGGATTGGCACGTTCAGCTCCGGCGGCATAGATCCAGATTTCGATAAGGACTTCCCTGGACTGGACGACAAGGCCACGCAGCAACTGCGTTTGCTCTGGATTGCGTGCGGGACGGACGACCACTTGATCGACCTCAACCGCAATTTTCGCGCATGGCTAGCGTCCAAGAATATTCGACACGTGGACATCGAGACGCCCGGCGCGCATACCTGGATGGTGTGGCGGCGCAATTTGGCGGAGTTCAGCGCGCTGCTGTTTCGCTGATTTGTGAGGAAGGCTCGGCCGAACGGCGCTGACGAAGCGGCTCGACCAGTGCGTTCGAACGGCGCGTTCGAATTCTGGACGCATCAGTCATCGTCGTCGTCGTTCTCTGTACGGCTTTTTTCCGGTTCGTCCGCCGCGGAAATTCCCAGCCGCATTGCTTGATACGCCGGCAATTGCCCTGCGGCCGGAAGCGACGAGGCATTTCCCGTGCAAGCGAACCAGATTGCGGCATTCAGAATTTGCGGATCGGCCATGTCCGCGTGCGCAAAGTTCTGCCGCATGGATTTTCTCATCCATTCGGCTTCCGCTTTGTTCTTCGGTTTGAGCGTCATCAGGTTGTCCGCGGCGATCGTCGGCAGAACCGCCTTATATGGAGTTAAATCCGGCGTTTCCTGGAAAATATCCATGGGAATCGCCGACGCATCGAGCTGGTTCATCGGCGAGATGCCCAGCACCATCTCGATCGTGCGAATCATGCTGACAGTGCTGTGGAATTTGTGGATCAAGGCGCCCGGGCGGTTGTACGCGCTGATGGCCAGCCCGACCGACCGATGCGAATCAACGTGGTCGGGACCGGCCTGGGCGTCGTCTTCCACGATGAAAATCGCGGTATCTTTCCAATACGCGCTTGCGGAGATCGCTTCAACCAATCGTCCAACCGCGTAGTCATTGTCGGCCACGTAAAATTGCGGCGTCGGGAAATCCTTCTTGATGCCGGTGGTGTGATCGTTGGGAAGCCGCACGATATTCAGGGCGGGCATGGGATCCCCGCGGCCGGCTTCGCGTTCTGCAACGAAGCCGCGAAATTCCGCGAGCCACTCACCGAGCCGCGAATTGCCGCGGCACTTTTCATTCGCATTGTCGCGCGTGATCATCGCATCCGCGGAGCTGGAAGGATCCAGCGCCGATTTGTAACAGTCCACCGTGAAGCTGTCCGGCGCCGTCAAATCAAAACTCCGGAAACTCGCGCTGTGATGCTTTTCGAGTGACTCCTTGTTGGCGATCGCGCGCATCGCGTTCGAAACGTCGGGATAGCTTTTCTTTTTTTTCTGCCCCGCGGCTTCGACATCCTTCGCCGAAATCACGGACACAAACTCTCCGTAATTCCTGTAGGAGAATCCTGCGCGCGCCGCCGCATCCCAAAGATACAGCGTTTTCGGTTCCGCCAGGTCCGTGAACCCCTGGCGGTAGGGAAGATGTTTTTCCAGCAGGTCCGTCAACGCTTCCAGCACGTCCCCATTGAACTTGCCGAGATCCAGGTCGCCGGGCGGCTCGTAGTCCGGCAGCCGGTTGTAGCCCTCCCAATCGTAGGTGCGTCCGCGGTCGGAATATTCCCAGCGAAACCCTTTGTCCACGTAATCAGTGGAGAATGCGGCCGTAGCCCAATTGTGGCCGTCGGGGCTAGCCTCGGAGTTCACGAAAAAACGGTCGAAGAGGCCGAAACGTTGCGCCAATGCGTGCTGGTTCGGGGTTATCGCTTGCGCAGTTCCATCCGGACGTCGCGCGGTTGCACCGTTTCCGAAAATAGCAAACTCCGGCTCTCCATCTGCGGGGTGCCCGTCGCCCGAAGTTTTTACGTCCCCGAAGACCTGATCGTAGGTGCGGTTTTCCTTGATGATGTAAATCACGTGCTTGATCGGGCTCTTGTTCGCAAAGAGTTTCAGCGGCGCGAAATCCATTAGTCCGTCATTCTGCATGGTCTGCTGCGTGTAGCGCGCCAGCGCGGGCTCATCCGGCAGGGCCACCATGCTGATGTTCCCGGAAACGATCGCCCCGCTGTATTCCCCGCCTTGCCGGTTCTTTTCTTTGTTGGGCGGGAAAGCGGCGTTCGGCGGATTCGGGGTGCGCCCGCTGTTGTCCACGCGCATGGAGGAAGCTTCAAATCCGGTTCCTTTTCCATTGCCGATGAACAGCTTCTCGTCCGCAACAAATACAGCGGACGGATACTGGCCCGTGGGAATAAAGCCCAGCACTTTCGAATTCGCAGTGCCCGTCCGTTTTGCCGCCGCGCTCCCGCCGCGCGCTCTTTCAGAAAGCGCGACCACCGCCACTGCATTGCTGTGCGCATTGGCCGCATACAACATTTTTTCATCCGCGCTCAGCGCAATTCCTTCCGGACTCGCTCCCGGCAGTGCCTCCTCCGCCAGGCGAACGTTGATTCTCTCCACTTCTTGATCCGTCACGGTATCAATGACGCTGACGCTGTCCGCATCCGAATTTGCGACAAAGATCCGCGTTCCATCCCCGTTCGAAACCATCGTCGTGGGATGCCGGTCTACGCCGATGTACTTTCGAACCGCGGGCTTGTCGTCCAGCGAAACCACTGCGACGGAAGCATCATTCCAGCCCGACACATATGCCCGGCTGTTTTTGCCGCTTCCGATTGCCACTACGCCGTACGGATAGATGTTTTCGTCCGGCTTTCCCGTGTGGTGCAAATCCACTCTTTCCATGCGGCGCAGACTCTGGATTCCGCGGACAATCGTCACGCTGTCTCCCAGGTTGTTCGCCGTCACCAGCGTGGAACCATCCCGGGTCACCGCCAATCCCGTCGGATACAGAGCCGCTTTTCCCTTGTTGTAATCGGGTGACGTTGCGTCACCCGGCTTGGCGATTTCGAACGATTGCGCCCGCACTTTGGAATCAGGCCCCGGAGATTCCGGCTGTACGGGTGAAGCGGCCTTCGGATCGAACCGGAAGATCCAAACTTTATTTTCGAATCCACCGGAAACATACAGCGCAAAATTACCGTCCGTCCCGGCCGCGGGCGAAAAAGCCAGGCCGACATTGGCGCTTTGCGGCGTGGGAAAGAAAACATCTTGAATCACCAGCGGATCCGGCTGGGCATTCAGGTCCAGCACGGCAATCGATTGCTGGGCCTTGTTAGTGCCCTCGCTGAATTGCACGCCGTAGCCGCTATTCACGATCAGCAGGTACCGGCCCTTTCCATCCTTGCCAAGCGCATCCGGGCTGCGCAGCATCGCCATCGGCATGGCACCGACCGCCGGCAAATGCGTGGCCGCATCCAGCACCAGCCTTCCCGCCGGCGTGATCGGACGGCCCTCGTTTGCGGGCTCCTGCTGGCCCCGCGCGATTCCGCAAAAACTCAGGCAAAGCAATAGCCAGCCGGCATTCCCTCGTAGTCGCATCGGTTCGCTTCCTCGCTTCTCGAAGATTTCTTTCCTTTGCCGCCCACGGCGTCACCACCAATCTACATTCAAGGGAGTCTAATGAAAAATTGTTTCGCAATGTTGAATACAGGAGGGATCCGGTCCGATGTGCACAGCTTGGCAACGAATTTGACGCCAAGCGCTTCTACTTCTAGGATGAATAGGGTGCACGGCGATCGATCGCCACATCTGCCATACGGGCTAGAAATGAAAAAGAAGACTCTCTTCCTCGCGCTGCTCTGCTTCCTGCCGCTGGCTGCCGGGGCGCAAACCGCCGATGAAATCGTGAAAAAAGCGCTCGACGCCCGTGGAGGCGCCGAAAAGATTAAGGCCGTGCAGGCCGAGCGCGTCACCGGAAGCATTTCCTTTGGCCCGGGGGCGGATGGTGTCTTCGTCGTCGAGCTCAAGCGACCTCACAAAATGCACATGGAAATTTCCATTGAAGGCCAGAAGCTCGTGCGCGTCTACGACGGCAAGTCCGCGGGCTGGACGATCAATCCTTTCGCTTCGAACCGGGACGTTCAGCCGATGTCCGACGAGGACTTGAAGAGCATCTCCGATGAATCCGATTTCGACGGCCCTCTGGTGGACTACAAAGCCAAGGGAAATCAGATTGAGCTCGTCGGCAAGGAAGACCTTGAGGGCAAGCCCGTCTATCGCCTGAAACTCACAAACAAAAACGGCGATGCGCGCTTCTATCTTTTCGACGCCTCCTCGTACTTTCTTGTGAAGTGGGAAGGCATCCGCAAAGCCGACAACAAGGACATTCCCTGGGAATCGTTTTTCTCCGACTATCGCGAAGTCCAGGGCCTGAAATACGCGTTCAAAATCGAATCGGGCAGCCCCGGCACGGAGATCAAGCAGAGCCTCACCGCCGAGAAAATCGAGATCAATCCGCAAATTGAGGAATCCCACTTCACCAAGCCGGCGCCTGCTGAGCCGCCGGCTGCTCCGGCGTCCGCGCCTCCGGAGAATCGTTAGAGGACGGACGCAATTCGCTGCCGGTGCTTCCGCGCGGCGCAGTGCTCTTGTGACAAACTCCGCTGAAACTGAATCCAATCCCTCGCCCGCCGGCCTCTGCGCTTCCTGCGCGCATGCCCGCTCCATCGAGTCGTCGCGCGGCTCGGTTTTCCTTCTCTGTGAACTCTCCGTCACTGACCCGCGGTTCCCAAAGTATCCTCGCCTCCCAGTCCTCTCCTGCTCCGGGTACGAGAAAAAGCCATAGCAGCAGCCTCCGGCCCGGCATTCTCATTTTCCTGCGTTTCTAACAGAATGGAAGTACAGCAAACTCTCTCTCAACGCTGTATTCGATCCCGCGCCGTAACCCACCGCCAAATTCAACCGCGCCAAAAAAATCGGCAGAGCATCCTGCGAGGACGCTCTGCCGTAAACCGCTGTGCCTGCTTACGTCTTGCTACAGTTCTGGCTGCTGTGACTGCGGTTCCTGCTGCGGCTTGGGTGGATTCGGACCCGCAACCGTTTCGTGCGCCGCCACCGGTGTGACGGCTCCAGCGTTCGCGCCGCTCGCCGCCAGCTCCGACGGCTTATACTTCGGCGCGCTCACGTACCCGTGCACTTCGTTCTTTTCGATTTTATTTACCACCACCTGCACTGGCTGCGACTCGTTTTCCGTGTGGAGCCAGATGGGCTCGTACAAGTTCACCTTTTTCTTGGTGAGCTGGTTGTCGTCCACGATCATTTCCACGTCGTAGCTCTTGTGCTTGGTATCCGCTTTGCGCAGCGACAGCGTCAGCGGCCCCACGCGTTGGAACTGCTTGGACTTCGAAAGGTCAAATTCAAAGTAGCTGCGTTCCCCGCGTTTCGCGAGCGCCACCAGCTCCTCGTGTGTCTTGGCGATCGAGCCGTTCAATTCGTCGCGCGTGGAATTCAGGTTGCCCTCCAGGTCCGTGCGGTTCTTCGCCACCTGGTCCTGCGTATCCTTCAGCTGCTTCTGCTGCTCTTCCAGCTGGGCCTGCAGTTGTTTGTAGCGCTTGTCCGCTGGCGTGTTCCGCTTGGTTGTGGAATGAGCCGGCACGGCAGCCTTTTTTCCCGGCTGGCCGGAGCTTTGTGGCGCTTGGGCCGCTTGTGCGGCCGCATTTTTCGCGGCCTGCTCCGCGGTCATGTCATTCAATTTGGTGGTCAGCGTGTTGAGATCGCCTTGCATCTGGCTGATCGTGGCATTGGCGGCGGATTCTTGCGCCGTCAGATGGCCTACCAGAATTTGCTGCCGGTACCCGTAGCCGAAGGCCAGCCCTGCCGCAATCACCAGCGCGACCACGGCAACCGCCAGCCAGCGATTGACTGCTGGCGGAGAGGGTTCTCCCTTGTGTCCGTTCTGATTCATCTCACCGTACTCGTCCATGCTCAGTCTCCTCATGTCTCGCGCCCGATTCGGGCGGAAATGTCGCGGGTTGTTCGCCGCCGCGTCGTTTGCCTCGGAACAAAACCCCGGGGCCGGAAATTCTCCACTGCTGGCGCACTGCCCCTCTTTCTCCTTGGCATTTGCCATGCCGATTCGCGGACTTTCTGGCCGCATCTAAACTCTGTGCTGCCAACAACAAGCAGCTCGTCACGCGCACTCTCGATTCAGCACAGCGGTACTAGTCCCGGCATTATTTCCTTCCTGCAAGTACGACTTGCTCGAATCCGCCGCGATCCCAGGATTTCCCTCTCCACGCGTTGCCCTTGCCCTTCCTCTGTGCTAGCATCCGCCCGCTAGGAGACCGGACCAGGGAACTCTTGTCAAACCTTCGCCCCCGCCCCACGGGGACCCAGGTGCAGCGGCCCCGTTCTCCTCCCTCAGTTCCAACTTGCCAGGCGCAGGCCCGCGCCCGCATTCTGCTGCACGGACCTCGTCTGTTGGAGGTTTGCATGAAGAGCTATCTCACCAAGGACATTCGAAACGTTGGCATTGTCGGCCACGGCGGCACCGGTAAGACCCAGCTGGTGTCGTCGTTGCTCTTCACCGCGGGCATGACGCCGCGCTGGGGAAAAGTTGCCGAAGGCAGCACCACCACCGACTGGGACGAAGAGGAAATCGCGCGGAAAATCTCCATTCAAACCGGCCTGGCCCATGCCGAATGGCCCGCTACGGCAGCCAGCCCCTCCGGCTCATCCGACAAAGTGAAAATCAATCTGCTCGATCTTCCCGGCTATTCCACCTTCATCACCGAAACGAAAGCTTCGCTCATCGCCGCGGATGCCGCGCTGATCACTGTGGACGCGCACGTCGGCGCGCAGGTCACCACCGAAAAAGTTTGGGACTATTGCACCGAGTACGACATTCCCCGCGCTTTCCTTCTTACCTGGATGGATCGCGAACTCTCCAGTTTCGAACGCTCCATGGAATCGCTCGAGCAGGTTTTTGGCCGCAACGTCGTTGCCATTCAGCTCCCCATCGGCTCCGAGAAAGGCTTCCGCGGCGTCGTGGACCTCGTGGCCATGAAGGCGCACATTTACAAACCCGGTGGCGATGGAAAACCCTCCATCGAAGAAATTCCCGGCGCGCTCGCCGACGAAGCCAAGGAAGCGCACGAGAAACTCGTCGAAATGATCGCCGAAGGCGACGACGAAATGATGGAAGAGTTTTTTCGCGAAGGCACCATCCCCATCCACGATCTGATCCCTGCCGTTCGCAAGGCCATCGTCGCCGAAAAAATATTCCCAGTCTTGATGACCTCCGCGCTTCACAACATCGGCACTGCCAGCTTGCTGACTTTTCTGGCGGACGCGTTCCCGCACCCCGATGAGCACGCTCAGGTGGGCTTCAAAGAACCCGGCGGCAAAGGCGACCGCCTCGAGCGCAAATACGACGACAGCCAGCCGCTTTCTCTCTTTGTCTTTAAAACGCTCGCCGATCCGTTCGCCGGACGCATCAACTACTTCAAGGTGAAAAGCGGCGTCCTGAAAAACGACGCCACGCTCACCAACTACAATCGCAGCTTGCCCGAACGCTTCCAGCACATCCAGGTCGTGCAAGGGAAACAGTTCACCGAAGTCGGGGAGCTGCATTCGGGAGACATCGGCGCCATCGCCAAGCTAAAGGAAACCACCACCGGCGAAACGCTCGGCGACAAAGCTCCGGCGATTTACTATTCCCCCGCGCAGCTTCCGGAACCTTCGATCACCTTTGCCATCGAGCCGAAAACCCGCGCCGACGAGGACAAAATCGGCGTCTCCATTCACAAGATTCTCGAGGAAGACGCGGCGCTCCGCTTTTCCCGCGATCCGCAAACCAAGGAATTCCTGCTCGCCGGCTCCGGCCAGCAGCATATCGAAGTCGTCGTCGCCAAGCTCCACAAGCGCTACCACGTCGACCTCACCCTGAAGCCTCCCAAGGTTCCCTACCGCGAAACCATCCGCGGCAAGGCCGACGCCGAGGGCAAACACAAGAAACAGTCCGGCGGCCACGGCCAGTTCGGCGTTTGCCGCATCAAGATGGAACCCATCGAGCGCGGCAAAGGCGTCGAATTTGTTGACGACGTTTTTGGCGGCGCCATTCCCAGGAACTGGATTCCGTCCGTCGAGAAGGGCATCCGCGATGCCGCCGCGCGCGGCTATCTCGCCGGCTTTCCCGTCGTGGATTTCCGCGCCGTGCTCTACGACGGCAAATATCACGACGTCGATTCTTCCGATATGGCCTTCAAGATCGCCGGCTCGCTCGCGTTCAAGGAAGCCATGAAGCAGGCGCGGCCGGCGCTGCTCGAACCAGTCATGCACGTGGAAGTGTACGCGCCCGATCAATACTCCGGTGACCTGATGGGCGACCTCAGCGCGCGCCGCGGCCGCATCGCCGGCAGCGAAGCCCGCGCCCACAACGTCATCATCAAGGCGCAAGTGCCGTTTTCCGAAATGCTCACTTACGCCAACGATCTCATCTCAAAGACACAAGGCCGCGCGAGTTATTCGATGGAGTTCTCGCACTACGACTACGTCCCCAACGAGCTCGCCGAAAAAGTCATCGCCGCCCACAAAGCCGCCCACGGCGAACAACTCGTCGAAGAAGAAGCGTAGAGGCGCGCAATTCGCCACGAGCATTGGGCCGTTCCCCCTGAAATCCCTTCGCAAAAGAGCTGCAAGGTTCACGCTCGGGGAATTTTGGAAATATCGCCTGGGCGTTTGCCGGCTCATCTGCAAAATAGAAGACCAGCGCCTGCTGGTGCTGGTCCTCCGCAGTGGCCATCGCAAAGAAATCTATCGCTAACCGATCACCGCGAGAATCTCGTTCGAAAGCGCAGGATGCGCACTACACGTGCTGGCTGACAGACAGCACGTTGCCGTCCGCGTCCTTGAACCACGCTACTTTGTCTCCGTTCGGAGTCGTCCAAATCCCGCGCTCAGCATCCTGAATAAAGGGATACTTCTCCATCGCCACGCCGCGCTGCTTGAGCCAGGCCACAACTGCTTCGATGTTTTCCACCTCCCAGCCCAGCACCGTGCTTCGAAGCGGAGTGAAATTCGGAACTTTGGAAATCCGCACGAAGTGTCCGCCAACTTTCATGGCCAGCGCAAACGGATCCAGGCTGACGAACTCGAATCCCAGCTTGCCTTCATAAAAAGCCCTGGCCTGGCCGTAATCCTTGGTAAGCACAAAACCAACCATCTTGCCTGAAGCGAGCATCTTTGCCTCCCAGGACCGCCATTATCAGTCAAAACGAAACGGAGCTGCTGCCTATCTTCGGCAAGAACATCCCGGTCCGCTTGGCGTGCTCGTCAAATTGTTCGCCGAACTCCTGCTGGAGAAAGGATTCTTCGCGCCGCGCCTTGACGTAAAAGGACAGCCAGAAAATAGATATCGCGATCAAACCGCGCACTTCTCCCTGCGCCACCACGGTGCCAAGCAGCGCCAGCATGATCCCCGTGTAAATCGGGTGGCGAATCGCGCGATACGGCCCCGTGCGAATCAACTCATGGTCCTCTTTCAGCGTCACGGTGCCGCTCCAGTTGGCGCCCAGATGCCAGCGCGCCCAAAACGCGACCGCCACACCCGCGGCGGTCAGTACAACGCCAGTCCATTGCACCGCGGAGCTCGCCGGAAGAAAGCGGGCGCCTAGCCATCCGAAGTGCGCCTCTGGTCGCGCCAACAGGTAGAAGGCGGCCAGTAGGGGGAGCATGTAGCGGAAGCGCTGGCTCCAGGATTCGCGCCTCTTGATTCTCTTCAGCTTGAACGCCGAGACCAGCCAGTACAATCCAAACAAAATCCACAGCGCGTTTATCCATTGCCGTGATGACGAAAAATCCATATGCGTCTCCCATTGAACTCTTACGCGGAGGATCCCTGGCGGCCGAGTTTCCGCTTCCGCTGCACGATGCACTTGCGTTCCGAGCGAATGGAGTCGCACAGAAAATGCACGGCTTCGCCGCCCCTGGGACAAACGGTCCAGCGGCGAAGGACTCCAAATTGGATGTTGGTGTAGCCGCCGCGCGGGGTGGACAATTGCCGCCATGAAAAACATAGCAGAGCGCAAGTTCGGTCCGCAAACGCAAGCCATTCATGGCGGCGAACCCCTTCGCCACGGCGTCAACGGCCCCATCGTCACGGAAATTATCCGCTCCTCTACCTTCACGTTTTCTTCCACGGCGGAAATGAAATTGTGGGCCGAAGGCAAAAATAAAGCCTACATCTACACGCGTTATGGCAATCCCACGTTGACCGTCGCGCAGAAAAAAATCGCTGCGCTGGAAGGTGCGGAAGCGGCGGTCGTCACCTCTTCCGGGATGGCGGCGATTTCCTCCGCCCTTCTCGCCGCGCTGAAAAACGGCGACGAAGTCATCTCCACCTCACAGCTGTACGGCGGTTCGTACCGCTTGATGCGCGATATTTTTCCGAACATGGGCATCACCGTTCGCCAGGTCGGAACGGATCTCGCGGGCATCGAATCTCTCGCCAACTCCCGCACCAAAGTTCTCTACGTCGAAACGCCAACGAATCCCACTCTCCGTCTCGTGGACATCCATAAAGCCGTGGCTTTTGCGAAGAAACACAGGCTCGTCTCCATCATTGACAATACCTTCGCCACACCCGTTCTGCAGAATCCCATCGCCCTTGGCTACGACATGGTCGTTCACAGCGCCACGAAATCTCTCGCGGGCCACTCCGACATCATCGCCGGGGCCGCCGCCGGCAGCTCGCATTGGATGGAACGCGTGCGGCAGATGATTATTTATCTGGGTGGCTCGATGGATCCCGGCGCCGCGTATCTCCTCATCCGCGGCATCAAGACCTTAGGCGTGCGCGTGGCGCGTCAGTGCGAAAATGCCGCGGCCGTCGCCAAATTTCTGGAAGGGCATCCGAAAGTGGCGCGCGTGCACTATCCCGGGTTGAAGTCGCACCCGGATCACCTGCTTGCGCGAAAGCAAATGCGCGGCTTCGGCGGCATGCTTGCGTTCGACTTGAAAGGTGGCTTGCCCGCGGCGCGGCGCTTCTGTGACCGCGTGCGCTTATTCCTGTTGGCCGCGAGCCTCGGCGGCGTGGAGTCGCTTGTGATTCTTCCGATTTACAGCTCGCACTACAACATGACCAGCGATGAATTGCGCCGCGCCGGCGTCAGTCCGGGAACCGTGCGCGTTTCGATTGGTCTGGAAGATAAAGAGGATTTGATCGAGGATTTGAAACAGGCCCTTCGCTGATTTCTCTGTTGCAGAACAAAAGCTAGAAACGAAAGACTAAAAACGAAAACGAATTACTTCGCGTCAGCCAGCACAGGAGTGGCCCACGCATCCTGCGCCGGCAGCAGCGACTTCACAATATCTTCCAATTCGTGCGCGCTTTTCACCTGCTCCGGATAATTGTGCACCGTGATGTCGAACGCCGTGCCATGCTTCGCGCGCACATTCTGCAATTCCTCCTGCAGCCGCACCGCGACGCGCTTGGCATTCAGCGAATCCGTCTCCGGCAGCACCACCGCAAACAATCCCGTCGCCAGCCGGTAAATCGAATCCGACGGCCGCAGCCTGCGCGAAGTCGCCTTTGCCGCCTCGCTCAAACCCTCGCTGTTCTCTTTATTTTTTGCAAGCGCGGAGGCGGGCCTGGCCTGCACTATGAGCAGTGAAAGCGTCTTCTCCATGGTCATCGCGCGCCGGAATTCCATGGTCAAGCGGTCCCAAAAATAATTCTGATCCGGCATGGTCTGCAGATGATCCACGCTGGCCTGTTGCTGCAGCGTCACGTTGCGGTCCAGCTCCGCCAGCAGCCGCTGCTTGAGCTCGCGCACAGTCCGCTGCCGTTCGAGCAGGTAAATGTCAAAGAGCACCGTCAACGCACAGAAACCGAAGAACGCCACGCGGAGACTCCACTTGTTTCCGATGGGGTGGAGGAACACCAGCGGGTACATGAACGCGGCGAGGCCCGCCGCCAGCACCAGGATGAAGACCGCGGCAAGAACGGTGATTTGCAGCTCGCGGCGTTCCAGTTGATCCAATTCCTTGTGGTTCAGCGTACCCATGACGGTCTTTTTTGGCTCCTCGCGGCCAATCGCTAAATTCGTGCAACAGGCCCTGACAAGGAATGCACGTCTATGGTCCGGGGAGCGCGCGCGCGGCACAATGGGCGCGGAGTACTGTGTTACGGAAAAGCTACTGGGTTTCCCAGGGAGCAGCGTCGTCGGAACAGCGAGTTCTGTTCGCTTTTCCTCAGGGACTGGTTAGTCGAGGAGGCCGAGTTTTTTGGCGTGGTCGCGGCAGAGGAACAGGTTGAGGAACGGGTTGGTGGAGGCGCTCCAATCCTGCCAGCGCTGCGGCCAATCGGGGCGGCGGCAATCGCAGGTGTATTCGCCGAGGATGGTGACGGGGCGGGACTGTTTTTGGCGCGTCTTGGCGTAGAAGATGAGTTCCGCGCGGCACTGCGGGACAGGAGGAGGACCGTCCGCTGCGGTCTTTGCGGACTGGTTGGGAGGATTCATCGGAAGGCCGGCCTGGAGAGGAAATAAAACAAGACCAGAGCGAGGGCGGAAAACACGATGTCTGCGAGGAGGTTTGCTCGGGAGGAAGGTCCAGGTTGCTGCACCCTACCAGAGAAGAATCCGAACGGGCTTGGGGTCCGCTTGGGGAAAATCGAAAACGGCTTGAAGAGTGTCATTTTGGAAACTTCCCTGGGACGGAGACGAACGTCAGTTCTTGTACTTCCTTTCGTGCTCGTTTCCAAACTGTTCGAGCGATAGACCCGGCGGGATCTGCACCCGCTGCCGCGCTTCCGCCGTGGCAGGATACGTTTTCAGCGACGGGCGGGAATAGGGCTGCTTCATCACGCTGCCGCAGGAACAGCGCGGATTCACGCCGTCCTCCAATTCGCTCGAAGCGGTCACGCGGACTTCCCCATTGCACGCTGGATTGATGCAGTGCCACTGCTCCCCCTTTTGAATCGCCACGCTGATTGGGCCTCCCTCCTTGAAATGGACTGCTGGAAAAGTGCCATCGTTGCGCCTCCGGGGAGCACATCGAGACTGGTACCTCGCGGGCGGGCGTTCCACGGAGGAAAAATTCATGTTCGCGGCGGGGCGCATGTTCCGACAAGTATTTACTCAGGGCCAGCGTCGAGAATGGGCAAAAGTAGGAGCCGCTTGGGAAGGCAACCGCGCGCAGACGCCAGCAAGACGAGAGGCAAAGATTTGCGGTACAGGGCCTGAACCGCGAGAAGCGCATGCAAACGGGGCGGGAATTCCCGGGGATGGCGAGAGCCGCCGGGCAGGCACCGGCCGCGCGCTGCTGCTCCTGGCTTATTCCACGAATTCTCCCGAAAATTTCACCTGATTGTGAGACGCCGTCGCCGGTCCCGGGGATATGGGATTCATCCCGAGAGTCATGTCCCGGGCGGATGCCCAAAGGGGGACCCTTTCTGGTTTCTCCGAAATGAATTGCCTGCTGCGTTTCCGGTACGAAGCAGATGTTGGCTCTCTCGCGACGTGATGGCTTTCTGAAAACTGGTTGGAATTCCAACCAGCCGTCCTTTCTACGCGGCCATTTTTGGATTGGGCTTAGGCTGGGATGGGTTCGGGACTGCGGGGCGTCACGATCCAAGCGCCGTAATTCCCTTTCAGCACGGAGGCACAAATGTCAAAAGTGAGAAGTACGATCGCAGCGAGTATGGTGATTTTATTCGCTGCTGTGGCCCTTTTTCCGAGCACCGCGGGTATGGAAACCATGAAGGCAGGAAAATTTCAGTCGCACTCTCCCAATTCCGGCAGCGCCGCGACTTTGATCGCGGATGGAGGCGAACCTCAGCCGCCCATTCCGGTACCGCCCGCGGCGATGTCCGCCTCCTGAGAAGGTTGTAGGCGCGCAGAAGGATGTCCAGCCGGCTTTCCATGAGCCGTGCTAACATCTGGCTCCTCGCAGGTGATTCAAGCGGTTCTGAAGAAAGATGCTAAGTCAGATCATCTGGTGGAGCAGCAACGTACTGGAAGTCCTTCTGCTCGTCCGTGCGTTTCGAGGAAGGCTCGCGACGCACTATCCGGTTTTTTATGGCTACCTGATTTTTGTCTTGTCGCAATCCCCTCTTCGATTTTATTTCTATCGGTGGGAACCGCGTCTCTATTCTCCGGTTTACTGGATCACGGAATTCCTTGGGGTCGTAGCGGGATGCGCCGTGATGTTCGAGATTTGCCGGGTTTCCCTCGCGGCCTATCCGGGAACGGCCCGCTTGGCGCGAAATTTGCTGGCCATCGGGTTTGTTCTGGCCTGCACGAACGCAGCCGTGGCCGCTTCGAATGACGCGCACCGCTGGATCGCGACCTGCGTAAATCTCGAGCGCGACGTTCGAATCGTGCAAGCCCTCACCATTCTTGCGCTGGTGGCTTTATTCCTCCTGTACGCGATTCCCTTCGGAAGAAACTTGCGAGGAATCTTAATCGGCTACGGCCTATTCATCGGGCTAAGCGTCATTCAGCTGGCGTTTGTTTCTGTGATGGGAAACATGAGCAGCAAGATTCTCTCGTACCTGCACCCGGTTTCCTACGCCATCGCGCTGAGCGTCTGGGTCGGCCATCTGTGGTCGTATCGTTCGAATCCCGAACCGCAGAAAACCGTGGCGCTCGAACAGCAATACGCGCGAGTGGCGGCGGCCACGCGGTACCGGCTGCGCGAAGCGCGCGGCTATCTCGAAAAGGCGGCGCACCTGTGATGGGAATCTCCATTGCGTCGCTCGCCGCCGTTCTGCTTTTTGCCGCGACTATTGTGTGGGTGAAGTCCACACTAGCGGATCACCAGCAGCATTTTGCGTCGGGCGAATCGTTGAATCGTGAAGATGAGATCCTAAGCGGATGTCCAGCGGAATTCGTCACGCAAATTTTTGCGAAAAAAGATCTGGAATACGTTTCCGGCCTGGGCTCCGCACAACTCAAGAGACTTTTCGCGCAAGAGCGAAAAGCAGTCGCACTGTATTGGGTTCAACAAACGTCCGCGCAAATCCGCCGAATCATGCGAACGCATTTGCAAGCGAGCGGCCGGAGCAGAGACCTGGAACTCATAACGGAGGCCGGTATCCTCCTCCGTTATGGCGGGCTGCAATTCCTCTGCAGCGTCTTGTTTGTATCCATTGCTTTGGCGGGACCGCAGGGGCTGCAGGGGTTGGCCGCGCGGGCCGACGGATTGGCACAGCGAATTCGCGAAGCACAGCTGGGTTTCCAGGCTGCGAAGGAAGCCGGCAGGACGCACAGCGCGTGACCGGTGCGGGGCCGGATCACGCTTGAAATCCAAGGACCCAGGGAATGAGCGCGACGGTAAGACTGGTTTCGGTGCAAGATGCGTACGATGACTTGCTGCAGCGCACGTTATCCAGAATTCCGTGTGAGTTTGGGCGCCTCATTTATCTGGCGTCCACGCGGGACTACAATTCCGGCACGTATCATCACGAGGGACTGGCGGCGCGCTTCCAGGCGGACACCGCGCGGAAAGCGCTGGAAATTGCGCACCGGCAAGTTTTTTACGCAGTGTCGGCGTATTCGCTCGAAGATCTGGTAAGCGAGCTGGAAGCGTACCTGCAATCTTCGCGCGAAAATCCGGAAGGATTTCTTAGGGCGTGGCAGAAACTGGAGCCCTACCGGGTGGCCATTCCCCTGGAAGCAAATCCCACGATTGCACGGCTTTTTCTTTCCAACATCAGACTCGCTTTGGCAATTTTGCGGTTCCGTCGGGAGGGGCATCCGACGCTTCCGTGAGGCGCATGGCTATGGCGGTCACCTGCCCGACGATCTCGGCGTCGGTGCCGTAACTGAAGCGGCGGGCGCTGCACGGTGAGAGCGGATGCGGCAGCAAGAGAAGCTGTCCATCGAGCAGGTCACACCAGGAACACGCGTACCCGTCGCGCAACTCCACAAAATAAATGGGGCGATCGAATTCAGTGCGCCAGCGCATGGGGCGGACTTTACGCACGCGCGCGTCAATCTGCACGAAGGAGCCGGGGCGCAGCAAAGGGTGAAGCGTGAAATCCTGGAGGCCGATAAAGCCGTATTGGCTGTGGCGGATGTCCATGTGCTGGAGCAGCGCGATGGGGATTTCTCCCCAGAGCTCGACCATGCGGGAGAGGAGATTGGTGCTGTCCAGATCGAAGGCGCGGTCGAAGCGGACGGGGAAGGACACGGTGCGGTCGGCGTCGTAGACTTCCAGCGAGGTCAAATGGGTTTGCGGCAGGGGCGCGGCGAGTTGATGCAGATTCAGCTTCTGCATGTCCAGGCCGTAGAGCAGCAGCAAGTCGGTGAACTTCATGCGATAGATGGCGCTCAAGCTGTAGAGCTTGAAGATGCTGGGGACGGAGTCGGAGTTTTCGATTTGCGTGAGCCAGGCGTTGGAAATCTGGAATTCAGGATTGCCCTCGGATTCGGCGATCTTCAGGCTGAACTCGGCGACGTCACGCGTGGTGATCCCCAGTCGCGAGCGCAACTCTTTCAATTGCTCATTAGGGGGCAGGGGGGGCACGGGCTGGTATGGTAGCGCAAGTGAATGGGAATCGTTATCCGGTAACGCTTGGCCAACATAAATAGAGGGTAAACGACGGGCGGCGCTGACGGGGTCTGATTCGCAGCACCGGTAGAAGCATAAAACGGGACGACAGCCGGTACGCAGGAGTGTCAGAAAGAGTAACTTTGGACTCGGGGCCGAGGGTGGGAACTCCTAAGCTTTTCGATTTGGTGGGCGGCTGCCTATGGCAAAACAAAAAGCGAAGATTATTTGCTTCACACGTTCCGTGAGTAAGGAGAGGATTGGGCGCGCGGGCGGGCATTCCAAAAGATGAGTTTAGCAGTGCTCGAGATTCGTGCAGGTGCTACCGGGGACAAAAACAAAAACGGGCGGGGCACCGGAGTGCTCCGCCCGTAATGTGATTTTGTGAAGTGAAGCGGGCGCCGGGGGTTAGGCCGGAGACCGCTGTCATTAGAGGGGCTGTACGTTCGAGGCCTGCAGGCCCTTGGGGCCCTTGGTGACTTCGAATTCAACCGCCTGGCCATCATTCAACGACTTATAGCCATCAGCCACGATCGCGGAGAAATGGACGAAAACGTCCTCACCGCTCTGGCGCTGGATGAAACCGAAGCCCTTGCTGGCATTGAACCACTTCACTGTTCCTTGTTCTTTACTCACTGCTGTAC
>Ga0210403_10000538_pt1 | contig 38935 bp, 66 predicted proteins | sample IncBWC19MmetaG_FD_150863 | JGI IMG/M metagenome (GOLD analysis project Ga0210403, IMG submission 150863) | Forest soil microbial communities from Barre Woods Harvard Forest LTER site, Petersham, Massachusetts, United States - Inc-BW-C-19-M | ecosystem: Environmental > Terrestrial > Soil >...
GCCATCACCGGCAAACTCACCGCCCAGCTCGTCGCGGCGCCGCTGAGTTTCACCCCGGGCAACCCCACCGGGACGATCAGCACCACCGACGTCATGGCCGGATTCGGGTCCACCGTCACCTACACCACCGGCAGCAGCGGCCGCTGTCTCATCATCGTCAACGGCGAATCGAACACCGCCACCAATGTCACGCTCGTCGACGTCGGCGGCTACTACGGTGTCGCCGCGAATCTCACCATCGCCGCCGGGTCAAACGGCGGCACCATCAGCGCCATCGCGTCCTGGTCGTCACCGTCCGCTGGGGTCCTCGACGTCTCCACACTGCCCGCCGGGTTCCCCGCCAGCGGCACTGTGTACGTGGCCGCGTCGGGGTCCACCACCGCCGTCGTCACCTACACCGGCGTAGCCGGCGGAAACCAGCTCACCGGCTGCGCCTACGTGTCCGGCTCCGCCAGCGGAACCGTCGCCACTGGCGGAGCGGTCACCACCGTCCCGCCCAACGGTGTCCCCGTCACCGGCACCCGCTACGGGCCCACGTCCGACTACCAGCCACGCGGGTCAGGGATCAGCAACCAGACCGAATGGGGCATGAACGACATCCTGTACCTCACCGCCGGCCTGGACTACTGGTTCGACAACGCGTTCAGCACGGGCAGCGGCGCTGATCAGGCGAACCTCCGCAACGTGTGCTACAGCCTCGCGGAACTGTCATGACCGGCGCGGCGATGCCCACGTTCGCCGGTGATGAGGCCCTCGTCACCAACCTGACCGGTGTCACGCCGATCATCTGCGGCACCGGTTCCTGGACCCCATCGGGGGCCGCTGGCACCCCACCAGCGGTGAGCAGCACCCTGACGGGGTTCACCGCGTCGGCGAACTACAACGCCTACGGGCGCGTCTTCTGACGGGCCGCCGTGTCACTCACCCTCACCAGCGTCCTCACCGGAGGATCCCGCGCCACCCTCACCGGCGGGACCATCTCCAACCTGTCCCTTTCACCCAGCCAGGGATGCCCATGGTCCGGTGACACCCAGGCGCAGGCCGACACGATCCTCACCGCCGCCGTCGCCCGCGCCGTCAACGGCACCCACCTCGCGCTGACGAAGAAATTCTGGGGCACCTCGAACTTCGACACCACCAAGAACGACCTGGCGAACTACGCCGCGTTCGGCACCAAGGTCATCCTGTGCCTGCAGCCGGCGTTCAACCCGACCAGCAGCGGCGACCTGAGCTCGCTGGGCACGTTCCTGAACTACTGCAAGAACACCCTGTACCTCGACGCGATCGTCGTCTTGTGGCAGGAAGCGGGGTCCGCGGCGAACAACATGACGCCGCAGCAGTACCTCGACATGCACAAGTATTACGGCCCCACTGTCCGCGCCTACTACCAGCTGTGGGCGGACCTGTCGTACTCCACCCCAAGCCTCGCCGAGCATCCGTTCACCGACTATGCCAACGCCCTCATCAGCGGAGTCCCCGGCGACTCCGCCTACCCGCCTGACGGGCTGGCGATCGACTACTACGCCACCGAATACCTGCGTTCCACCCCGAACCTGATCACTGACGCGTCCGCGATCGCCGACGCCGCGAGCCTGCCGTTTGGCGTGTTCGAATACGGCGCGCCGATCACTTCCTACACGCAGGCGCAGATCACCACCTACATGAACTACGTGTCGTCGTTCGCGCAGGCGCGGGCGGCGGCGGGGAAATCCACGTTCGGTGTCGCCTGGTACCAGGGCTGCTCCCCCACCAGCGGTTCCCTCACCTCACCGATCCTCACCAGTTCGGACTACCGGGCGCCGCTGTACGGCGCCACCTACGACGCCGTCACCCAGAACACCTGGCAGACGGCGTCGTGGACACCTGTCACCACCGACCAGTACCTCCTCGGGGTCAACGCCACCGCGGTAGCGGCCACACCACCGCCGGTGCCGGTCGTGACCGGCAACGGCCTCACCTGGCAGCTGATCGCGTCGAAACCATACGGGACGGGCGGCCCCAGGCAGTCGAAACTGTTCCTGTTCGCCGCCGCGGGCACCGGCGGCACCGCTGGCGTGACCACCATCACGTTCGGCCCCGTGCCTGTCGTGACCTCCGCCGGGTGGGCACTCGACCAGGTCGCCGGCGCCGACCCAGGGCTGTCCACCGGCACCCTCCCCCAGACCGCGGCGGTGACGTCGGGGACCGCCACCGCGCAGACAGGCACCCTGTCAACCGTCCAGACCGGTGACGTAAGCTACGGGTTCTTCGGCGCGCAGGGCACCAGCGCGACGGGGCTGACCGCCGGGGCGGGCATGACCGCCCTGGGATCGGCGGCCGCCACACAGTACGCGTACGTCCTCACCGAATACGGGTCAGCGTCGCCGTCGGCGTCGTGGCCCGCCTACGACGGCGGCACCGCGTGGGGCGCGGGAATCGCCATCGAAATCCCCGCCCTTGGTGTCAGCGGCCCCACCGGGGGTGTGTCCCCCGACGTGTACCTGGACACCTACCAGGACATCTACGGCGGCTCCTCCATCATCCCGCCACCCCCGCCACCGCCGCCGCCGCCACCGTCGCAGGTGTACCCGTCGCTGGTGCCGGTCACCCCATGGCGGTTCCTGTGGGGGGCGCCGCAGCCCGCCGGCGGCTGGGCCGGGGAGTTCGTCCAGGCTCAGTCCAGGGTCCTGACGATGCGCGCCGGGCCCACCACCTACCACCAATGCGACATCGACATGCTCGGCACCGACCTCACCCCCAACGAGATCACCGAACTCGAAACCGACTTCCAGGTCATGTACGGCGACGTGCTGCTGTTCGCCGGGCGTCTCGCGCCCACCCAGGACACCCTCGACAACACCGGCCACCGTGTCACCCTCACCGCCCTGGACTACAAGGAAATCCTGCGCCGCCGCGCCCTTGTCGCCGCCGCGAACTACACCTCGGTCGACCCGGCGCTGATGGCGTGGAACCTGGTGCAGCTCGCGCAGGCCCGCGCCGGCGGGAACCTCGGCATCACCCGCGGCGCCGGGCAGTCCTCCGGTGGCACGCAGACATTCAACGCCGCCGCCGGTGACTACGCTGGCGCGGACATCGACACCATCGCGCAGATGGTCACCGGCGCCGGGGACACCGGGCTGCCGCCGTTCGCGTCGGGGTTCGACTGGGATATCACCCCTTACGCTCCCGACGACCTGCGCCTCGACCTGTTCTACCCGCCGGGTGTCAACAAGGGTGTCGTGTTCACCCCCGGCGACGCCCAAGTGAGCTCCATCACCCGCGTGGTGGACCCCTCCACCTACGGCGACGAGGTGTACGTCACGGGGAACTCCGGGTCGAGTCTCACCCCGCAGCTGATCACCGTCCCCAACGTGGGTGTCCTGCCGCAGGGACTGTGGGACCTCGTCATCGGCACGTCCATCACCACCTCCGGCGCGCTCGCCGCCGCGGCGCAGTGGTTCCTCAACGACGCGCAGGTCGTCACCCCCACCTACACCGTCGTCCTCTACCCCGGCGCGTGGCGGGGGCCGTCGCATATCTGGCTGCGGGACACCGTCACCATCCAGATCAGCTCAGGCCGCTTGCAGGTCAACGTCCAGCTGCAGGTGTCCGAGATGGAGTTCGACGTGTCCGCCGACGGCCGTGAGACACTCACCCTCACCATCGGCCGGGTGCCGTGGCGCATCTACCAGCAGATCCCGAAGATGCTCCGCCGCCTGCGCCGCCTCGAAACCCAGTAAGGAAGCGATCACATATGGCGATCAGCCTCGCCGCCGCGACCGCGGTGCTGCTGCCCGACAGCACATGGCATTCGATCCAGCCCGGCACAAGCCTCGGCGCGATCCTCGACCCCCAGTTCACCGACCCCGTCACCGATGAGACCCTCACCTCGGGTGAGCCATGGGTTCAGTTCACCGACACCGCTGGGCAGGTGTACGCGCTGCCGATGCGGAACGTCGGCGCGACTCAGCTCACGGCACCTGTCACGCCCCCGGCGTAGTATCCAGCTACAGGCCACTCCGTGGCCACAGGGGAGGTCGCATGGGTGAGATCCGCCTCTACCATCCACTTGACGGCGTCCAGTCAGCGCAGCTGCTCGACGTGTCGAACTATCAGGGACATCTCGATTGGAGCGCCGCCGCCAAGGCGGGGATCTGCGGCGGGATCTACCGCGTCACCCAGGGCCTCGGCGGCACCGGAACCAACAGCCCCGACCCCGACGATTTCTACAACCACGACGCGATCCGCGACGCCGGCCTCCACCGGGGCGCCTACCACTTCCTCGACCCCGAACTTGACGGCGCCGCGCAGGCCCGCTACATGGTGGACACCCTCGCCGGCCTTGGGCTCGTCGACACGGACATGCTGTTCTGCGACAACGAAACCCTCGGGTCCGGTGGTTATCCGCAGGCGGCGGCGTGCGCGCGGGCGTTCATGGCTGAACTCGCCACCCTGCGCCCCCACAACCCCCACGGCGTGTACACGTTCATCAATTTCGCCCGCGACGGCGGCTGCGCTGGCCTCGGCGGCTACGCCCTGTGGCTCGCCTACCCGTCCGCGACCGCCCCCACCCCACCGCCGCCGTGGGTGGAATGGGACTTCTGGCAGTGGGGGCTGCGGAACGGCGACGACGCGGACGCGTTCAACGGCACCGTCGCGCAGCTCGACGCGTGGATCGCCAGCTTCCAGGCGGCCGCCGCGGGGCCGCCCTACACGCACCTCACCAGGCGCCACGACACGATCGGGTCGCTCTCCGCGAGCCGCAACGAAAGCGCCCCGGAGTGGCTGGCCGAGCAGGAGAAACTCGGCGGCGACGTCCCCGGTCTCACCTCCGGGAAGCTCCGCGCCGGGATCCGCTGGAAGTCCGTCCAATGAGCAAACCCCCGCAACTCTGATGACGGCCCCACCGGTTCACCCCCAACTGGGCGACTACGGCTGCTGCCCCATCGGCGGTCCCACCGGCCCGCTCGTCAGCTTCCTCGAGTGGCTGAATGGGGACGGTTTCACACGCTGGGATCACGCGTTCGTGGTCACCTCGGTTCACCCGCTGCGGGTGGTGGAGGCTGAGCCTGGTGGCGCCCGGGAAGTCGCCGTGCCCGGCGCCCCGGTGGTGTGGTCCACCGGGCGTCTCGGCCTGGAACTCACCACCGCGCAGCGGGAAGAGATCGCTGCCGTGGCGCTGGGCTTCGCCCTGAGCAAGACTCCGTACTCATGGGCTGATTACCTCGCGCTCGCGCTGCGGCGTCTCCACATCCCGTTCCCCGGGCTGCGGTCCTACATCGCCAGCACACATCATGAAATCTGCTCGGCGCTGGTGGCGGCCTGTTACGACGCCGCGGGGATACACCTGTTCCCTGGAGAATGGGACGGCTACGTCACCCCGGCGATGCTCGCCGAGCGCGCCGGCTACCACTAGGACCGGAAGGAACCCGATATGGGCAGCGTCACCATCTGGCAGCGCATCAAGGACCTGTTCGGCGGCGCGGACAGCGCCGTCACCAAGGCCGTCGAGCACGCCCACGCCCTCGTCTCCGAAGCCGTCGACAGGGCCCGCGCGGAGGTGACCCACGACCTGGAGAACCTCTCCCCCGCGGAGATCGCCGCGGCGGAGAAGGCGTTCACCGTCGTGGAGCGGGAACTCGCGGTGCTGTTCACCACCGGCGTGGGCTGATGCGCCGCGGCCACTCCGGCTCAGGTCAGCGGCTGATGGCGGGCTCAGCCGGTGACGTCCAGGCCACTAACCGGGCCGGCGTGTGGGTGCCAGCGATCCCGGTGCCGTTCTACGGCGTCCGCAAGCACTGCCACTGCGGGCGCCGCTTCTGGACGATGGCTGGGTACCGGGGCCACTACGCCCTCGCGCACATCCTCGACCTGGACGACACGTGACGCCGCATACCGCGCGGGTGGCGGCCGAACTGGCCCGGGCCTTGACGGAGCGCCAAACCTGAACCACGGCCCCCAGGGTTATCGTGGATCACATGGCCCTCGACAGTCTCACGCAACTGGCGCAGTTCAAGACCGGCGGTTTCGCTCCCGGCTACCCCGAGGAGTCCACGCCGACGTTCTACTCCCCGGTCGACGACGTTCACGGTGCACTCGTCGCGCTGGTGAAATCCGCGAACCGCAGCCTCGTTTGCGCGATGTACGGCTACGACGACGATGATCTCGCGGCGGCGCTGCTGGAGAAACTCGACGACGAGAACGTGTTCGTGCAACTCACTCTCGACTCGTCGCAGGCGTCGGGGAAGCATGAGGCGGCGCTGCTCGCGAAAGACGTCCTGCCGTCGAACTCTGTCGCGGTGGGCCGCAGCGAACGGGGCGCCATCATGCACATGAAAATGGTCCTTGTCGATGGGGTGGATGTCGTCACCGGCTCAACGAACTGGTCCACCAGCGGCGAGACATTGCAGGACAACCAGATGACCGTGATCCGTGATCCTCATGTCGCCGCCGAGGCCCGCGCCCGGATCGACATGATCCACGCACACATGCTCAACGCCGGAGTGAAGACGTCACCTTAAGGCTACGCATTATGGGAGTCCTCGAGGCTGGGGGCCTAGTCTCGCAGCTTCACGCGGCCGCGCCGCTCGTCGAGGTGGTCGCGGTGGTGCTGTTCAGCAGTGTCACCGCCCCGCTGATCCTCGCCGCCCGCACCGAGCGGATGCACCGTGAGGACCGCAAGGCCGACTACGCGCGGCAGGACAAGGTCGCCGCTGACGCCGCTGAGGCGTCGGACAAGGCACGTGAAGCCGCGGCCGCGGTGGCGGAACAGGCGGCTGAGGCGGCGCGGCTGCTGCTGGAATCACAGGAGCAGGTCGCCGCCCACGCGGAAGACGCGCGGGTGCAGGCCGAGGAAGCGGCGCGGCTGCTGCTGGAGAACAACGAGCTCGTGGAACGCACCTCGGCGGGGATCAGCGGCAAACTGGGTGTGATCCACGACCTGGTGAACTCCAGCATGACCGCGGCGATGCAGGCGGAACTCGACGCCACACGCCGGGAGCTGGCGATGATGCGGGAAGTGGTGGAACTCAACCGGCAGGCGGGCCGTGAGCCCACGGTGGAGGCCCTGGCGGCGATCGAGGCCACCAGCGCCAGGATCATGGAGTTGTCAGCGGCCCTGCGGGACCGGGGGCAGACGCGGCGGCCAGGAACGTGACCTCGCGCGCCGCGGCCCGATCTGGGGGTGAACCGCCAGCCGCACCCTAAGATCACTTACGTGATCATCGTGGCGCTCGCTCACCAGCCGCCCGGGCTGATCACCCTGGGGGGGGTGCTGGAGTTCTTCGCGATCCTCGCCGGCCTGGTCACCGTCACGGGTGTCGTCGCGGGGTCGTGGCGGGTGGCGCGGCACACACAGGTCGTCGCCGACCAGGCCGCGCTTATCAACACGCAGAAGGAACGCATCGATGAGCAGAACGGGCGGATCGAGGCGCTCCAGCAGGAAGGTGAGCAGGACAAGCAGATGATCCGTGACCTGCAGGGCCGCGTCAGTGTCCTGCAGGACCTCGCCACGGGGAAGTCGGCGATCGAGGCTATGGCGGAGACAATCACCCAGATAGCCGAGACTCTCAGCACAATTCAGGCCAGGATGGATTCCATGGCTGGGAAGCCGCCGGGGTGAACGCGGGCAACGCTGACGCGAGCCTGAAAGCCGCCGTGCAGCAATGGCACCGTCTGCGGTGGATCACCGTGGGCGTCCTGGCGGCTCTTTTCACGCTAGGGCTGCTGGCCGCCGCCGCCGTCCTGATCGCGCAGCAGCACCGTCTTTCCATTGACGATCAGAGACTGACCGCGTCGTGTCAGTTCTACGGCAGCCTGGCTGGGTTCCCCCTGACCCAGGTCCCCGGGACGTCGAAGCCGTCGAAACTGGGAGTGGGGATCCTCGCTGGCGGCCGTGTGGCGTTCACCGGGCAGGATTGCCCGGGGACGCTGCCGCCGCCATCGCCGCTGCTGGTGAAGTGGGCGGCGATCTACCACGACCCGCTCCGCTGAGCGGCCTGGTGTGGTGTAGCGTCACGCGTGGTGCCCCTGAAGCCAATCCCGAGGAGGCCGCGTGGGCCCGGAACTCAGCCCCGCTGAGGGAACCAGTTGAGCGGCCGCCTGGACGCGGCCGCTCTCATCGCCGCTGGCTTCGCCGCTGACGGCTCCGCGCCGCCTACGGCGGTGGCGCAGTTCTACCAGGAGCTCCGCGCCCTGGTCGTGCCGCGGTTCACCGCGTCGCTCACCATCAACGGCCCCCACGGGCCGATCATGTCGGTCACCACTGAAGGAGAAAGCATGGCCACCAGCGCGCAGATGACGGTCGACAACACCAACGCGGTCATCACCCTGCTGCCCGAGGACGACCACGGCGATGTGACGCCGGACCAGGTCACGTGGACGTTCAGCGACAACGGCGCTGTCGTCACCCCGACCGTCAGCGCCGACACCCACACCGTCACCCTCGTGCCGGTCGCGGAAGGCACCGTGACGATCACTGGCACCGACCCGTCGTCACCGACGCTTTCGCCGACGGTGTTCACCCTCGACGTCACCGCCGGGGCCACCAGCCAGCTCGTCGGCAACATCACCGTCACCCCCTGACCGGGAGTTCCAGCTGACCGGCCCGGTTCCCCGTGTAGGCGCCACCTCGAAAGAGGGCGTCTACACGGGGACCACCGATGTTCTCGCCACCGCCGACATCCTCGACGGCTACGTCGGCGCGCCGCTGGCCCGCTCCGCGCAGAAGATCTACTTCAAGCCAGCCCAGTACCCCACCACACCAGCCGCCGACGTCGCTGAACTCATCGGAGCGGGCTGCACACTGTGGCTGTGTTACCAGCCCACGTTCCCCGGCACCCCCGCCGACGCCAGCTCCCTCGCCGTCTCCGTTGAAGCGTTCCTGAACGCGGGCGCCAGGGTGCGGGTGGTGCTGTGGCAGGAAGTCCAGACCATCACCGGCATGTCCGCGGCCACGTGCAAAGCCGGGTTCGCCTACTACTACCCGGCTCTCCACGCCCTCGGTGTCGACGTCGTCTACGACGCGTCCGGCGGCGCGGGCGAAGCCGCGTGGGCTTCCTGGTTCCCCAGCGGATCCTGCGACGTCGTCGCCGCGGACCTGTACTGCACCGCGTACGACTCCGGCACCACCCTCGCCACCCTCGCGTCCCTCGCCGCCCAGTCCAGCCCACCGCTGCCCGTCGGGATCGGCGAACTCGGCAACTCCGCCTCCGGTGGCACACCCACCACGGCGCAGCTGACCGCCTACCTCAGCTACGTCACCACGTTCCTCACGGGCCGCCTCGCCGCTGGGCTGCCCGTGTCGGACGTCATGTGGTACAACGGCGACCCCTCCGCCGCGCCGCCGCACCCGAACACCATCACCGGGCCCACCGACCCCCGCGCGGCTCTGCTGAAAACCCTGTGGCAGGAAGTCATGGGCGCTCAGCCAGGCAACACGCTCATGACCGCGGCGCAGACCGCCACCGTCACCCTCGCGCCAAAGGACGACCACGGAGACGTGACAGGCGACACGATCAGCTGGGCGTTCACCGGGCCCGTCACCACCACCATCGCCCCCGGCGGCCGGACGGCCACCGTGAAACCCGCCAGCGCGGCGGCGGCCGTCGCGGCCGTCACCGCGTCGGACACGAGTTCGCCGAAGGTGAAGCCCTTCACCGCGCAGCTCGCCGTCGGCGCCACACCTGGCAGCCGCCTCGCCGCGGCCATTACCGTTAACCCATGAACGACCACACCACGCCGGAAACCATGACGCAGGTGGCGCCCTACCCGCGCGAACTCGCCAGCATCGTGGACCGCCTCTCCTACCGGGACGGGTGGACGTTCCGTCTCGCCGACACCGACCGGGGGCAAGGCTCACGGGGATTGACGCTCGTCATCACCACCCGTGTGCCGGACAGCTACCACCCCGGACACACCATCCTCGTGGCGCATTACATGCTCGTGCCACCCGCCGCGTACAACGAGCGGTCATGGAAGTGGTGGCTGTTCGACCAGATCGGCCTTGTCGAACGCCATGAACGCGCGGAGTTCTTCCGCATAGACGGGCAGCCGGTCACCCCACCCGCCCATGGTCCCGGGAACGATCCGTACCTGCTGCTCGACTACGGCACCGACCTGGACCGGCGCACCCAGGCGACAGGCGCTGTCAATCCAGAGTGAGCAGGCGTACCGTCACGGGCATGAACCTCTCCAACAGCAACAGCTTCGCCGCGACCCTCGACACCATCCGCCCCGGTTCTGAACTGCCGTGGCTGTTCCGGCTGCTGACGCCTGACCAGACACGCCGCTGAGGAGGCCGCTCCATGTACGTCGGGGGTGGGCTGATCGTCTTGATCCTGGTGATCATCCTGATCGTGTGGCTGATCCGCGGGGCCTGACCGCCGGTCAGGTGAACGACGCCAGCCGCAGCGCGTCACGGACCAGGTGAGCGTGGTCGAACGCGACCCGCATTCCCCCATACGCGATTTCACGCGCCGGATGCCACCTGACGTCGGCCGCGTCATCGCCGGCCGTCGCGGTCGGCAGTTCCCCGGCGACGAGTTTCAGGTACGCCCAGCTGACCCATCGTCCCCGAGGATCACGGCCTGGGTACCCGTACACTCCGACGAGCCGCAGAAGCCCGGCGGTGAGCCCCGTTTCTTCGCGGAGCTCGCGGATCGCGGTGGCGCGCAGGTCTTCCCCCACGTCGGCCTGGCCGCCGGGCAGCGCCCACTGTCCCTGGTAGGGCTGGTAGCGGCGCTTCACGAGCAGTACCCACGGCTGGCCCTGGATCTCCCCCAGCACGATGATCTCAGCGGCCAGGTGAGCGAGTTCCGGTTCGGCTTCCACGGATGTGTCTCCTAGCGGCCGAGGGCGAGCAGGATGACGCTGCCCAGCGCGGCAAGGGCGGCGAGGGGCTGGACCACCACATACTCGCTGCCGCGCCGCAGATGATGGTGGACGCGGCCCTGGTTCCGGCGGCGCTTCCGGCGGGTCTTACCGCCTGTCGTCACCCGGAGGAACCGGGGCAGCAACGCGAAATGGACCATTGACCAGGGCCACAGCAGCGGGCAGCCTTCCTTCGTCAGCATGTCCATGACCGTGTGGTTGACGAATCCGAGGATGAGCGCCCAGGCGATCCACATGGGCCAGTGCGCCGCCTGGACGGCGAGCGCCGCGCCGCCGGCGAACAAGGCGATCCCGAGGAGGCTGTGGGTGATTTTCCGGTGGCCGCCGCAGGACTTCCTGATCCCCCAGGAGACGATGCCGGTGACGTAGCCGAGGGACCGGGACGCTTCGCTGCGTTTGGAGTCGATGTCGTTGCAGACCGCGGCGAGGCCGCAGATCGCCGCGCCGCCGAACGCGGCCGCTGGGCGCAGGTGAAGGTAGGCGCTGGTGGCGAGCCACCCCGCGGCGCCGCACAAGCTGTGCGTATGACCCATCACCTTGGGTGCCTCCGGGTGTGGTGGTTGGCGGTCACCGCGAGCTTATGTAGAAACGTCCCCGTGGTCAACCACGGGCTGAGCCCGCCCCGCGTGGTAAGCATCCCAGTCCAGCGGCGACGTCAGCGAAACCCAGTGAGGCCGGTTCCCGGCGGCTTTCGCCGCGGTGAACGCCTCCCGGGCTGCTTCCTTGTTCCGGAAGGGGCCCGTGACGCCGAGGACACAGTCGCCTCCCTCATACTCCTCGCAGCCGTCGGTGAGCTCCACCACGACGCCCGGCATCAGCTGCCGCCTGACGTGCCCGCCGGGCCTGGTGGCGGCTGATCCGGCTCGTCAGGGCCATGTGTGGGCTGATAACAGCGAGCGCGTTCGTCAGCGCGGATCAGCGGCTCCACGGCCGTGAGGACCGCGCGGGCGACCCGGGCGACGCCGCGGCCGATGACTTTCAGGTCGCCGCTGACCGCGGCTTGCTCAGCGATGCCCGCGGCGAACGGGCGGGCCGCTGCCCCGGCGGCGTCCCAGATGGCCTGGGTGGCCGTGGGTGCCCCGGGGTCGCGCTGTGGCGTGCCGGTGTGTACTTCGACACCGTCAAGGAGCGGCACCACATTCAGGAGCCGTTCGTCGCCGTAATGCTCGACGTGGCCTTTAAGTTCGCGGCCGGCCTGGGCGTCGATTACGATGCGGCGGATCCCGGAGCCATCACCCAGGCCAAGAGCGTCGGCGACGGCCCGGCCGAACACCTCACCCATGATCACCCTTGGCTGGTTCACTGGGCCTCCCTGAGCGCGGTGACGTCGACGGGGACGCCGGCGGTGTCGTGGACGGTGACCTGAGACGCGAGCCACGCCAGGGCTTTGCCCCGGAGCACCTCCACGGCGAACGCCGCCTCCTGGTGATACGCGGTGACTTCGGACAGGAAATCGCCGGGGTCGACACCCGCTTCGGTGGCTTTCGCCGAGACGAACGCCGCGACTTCCTCCCCGTCGGTGGTGAGCCCAGCGACCTCGGCGACCTGGTCGAGAAGCAGCCCGGTCCGCACCGACTTCTCCGCCTCCGCCATTACCTCACCGCCGAGGTCAGCGGCGCCGGGCAGCCGCGCTCCGGCGATGTCGCTGGACACCCCACCGGTTCCGGGCTGGCGCCGCAGGAGACGTTCCCGCTGTTCCACCGCCGTCGTGACGGCCGACTCAGGCAACGGGAAATCGGTCACGGCGAGGACCGCGTCGACAGCGCGCTGGCTGGCCTGCTCAGCCTGGCGGGCGCGTTTCGCCGCGGCCAGGTCCCGGGTGATGGTTTCGCGCCACGCGGTGAGGGTGTCGTGTTCGCTGGCGTCCGCGGCGAACTTGTCGCCGAGTTCGGGGAGGACCTTGACGGCGACCCGGCCGACGGTGACTTTGATGTCGGCTTCCCGCCCGGCGTGGGAGCCGCCGAGGAGCTTGTCCCGGACCATGGTCACGTCGCCGGCGCTGAGGCCGGTGAGGGCGGTGTCGAGGGACGCGAACAGGGTTCCGGCGCCCACCATGTAGGACACCTGCGTCACCTGCGCGTCGCTGACGAGCTCGCCGCCGGCTGACGCGGACATGCTCAGCGTCACGTAGTCGCTGGCGCTGGCGGGGCGGTGGACGGGTTCGAGCCACGCGAACCGTTCCCGCATCTCCGCCAGGAACTCATCCACCTCCCCGCCGGTGACCTCAGCGGTGTCGACTGTGACTTCCAGGCCGCTGAAATCGGGGAGGGTGATCTCGGGGCGGACATCAACGTCGGCGGTGAACACCACATGGGCTTCATCGACGACGGTGGTGACGTCAAGGTCCGGGTCACCAAGAACACGTAGGCCGGCGTCTTTCACCGCCGCCCGGTACAGGTCCGGCAGCACCTGCCGCAGCGCCTGCTGGATCACCGTCTTCCGGCCGACACGGCGGTCGATCAGCCTCGGGGGGGCGTGCCCCGGGCGGAACCCGGGGACCATGACCTGTTTCGCGGCGTCCCGGTACGCGGCCGCCAGTGGTTCCCGCAGATAGCTGAACGGCACGTCCACGGTCAGTCGGACACGGGTCGCGGACAGTGGCTCCACGCCGGTGGACAACGTGGCCAGTGTGGCCGTCATCGGAGTCCTTTCTGGCCGAAGAACACACGGGCGCCCAGGCGGAGCCGTTTCCCGGTGCCGTGGCATCGGCCGCAGTGGCCGAACGCGTACGTCCACACCTTCGAATGCAGCCGGTTGCTCCCACCGCAGCGGCCGCAGCGGAGGAACGGCCGCCGGCGGACGTCGAACAGGTAATAGGCGCCCAGTGCCCCGTCGGCCAGGACCGCCCACCCGATGGCGGCCAGGCTGTGGCTGGCGGCCGCGAGGACGAAAAGGATCAGGGCGGCCAGCGCGAGACTCCGGCCAGGGCTGCGGTCACTCACCGGCGGCCTCCGCATCAGCCGGGCTAAGCAGCAGCGGGCGCAAGCGCCACTGCATGGGCTGCCCGCCTAGACGGACTATGGAGCCATCGGCTTCGAGTTCCTCAATCTTGTCGTACAACCACGGCCGCGACCGGCCAACCTCCAGCGCTATGGGCGCGAGATCGGATGCTTTGAACACCCACCCAGCCGGATGCCGCGCGAGCCACTCCCGGAAGCGCGCAGTCGAAAGCTCCGGTGAGAACGGGAATGTCACCGGAGCTGCGGGAACCTCGACGCCACCCTCGGGCACCTCAGCCGTAACGTCCGGGGGAACCGGAAGGCCAGGCGCGATTGGGGGCGCCAAAGGGGGCTCACGGTGATAACGCCGCCGCTTGCGCGGTTCTGGCATAGGACGCAGCTGAACCTTAGCCCAGCCTTCCCGCCGGGCTATCTCCGCGAACTCCTGCTTCGACTCAGCCCACGCGGCGCGGCCCCTTTCCATGCGGCTATTGGCGCGTTCCTCCTGGTCGCGGGTGCCCCACACGTTCAAGGGGGGCTGCAATCGGTCGATTAGCCACTCCTCCGTGAGGTGCATCTGGCGCTCGCTGTAACACCGGAACAGGGAGACCCGAACGAAAGCGCCTCTCGTCGGGGACTGCTGATGCTCACCGAGACGGCGCAGGAGGTTCGTCGTCTGGCCCACATAGAGCAAGACGTCACGGTCATCCCACAGGCAGTAGACGCAAAAGCCCTGACTGGGAAAGCAGCCGAACGTCTCCGCACCCAGTCCCGCCAGCAGTTGGGCCGCAGGCGATCTACCGCGCCGGAGCCTGCCCCACATCGTCACTCAACCCTTTCCAAGGCTGTCGGATGGTCGATGATCACGTCAGACTGTCCCTGGAAAACGTCGGACGATCAACGTCAGGCACCCTCAGCGGGCGTCGGATGATCACGTCAGGGGCGTGTGACCAGCGGCTCTCTCCCGCGCTGACACCCCCAGCCCCCACGCGGCTGCCCGCCCGGGCCCACGCCCGCCCGCGGATGATCATGACCTGTGCCTGCCCGGGCGCCCGCGGGAGCCCACGTACGCGCCGCCGAACGCCACCACGTACAAGCCGGCGAGTTCGGCGTAGTGGCGGGGTGTCATGGGGGACCAGAGGTTGGCGGTGGCGAGGAACACCACCGCCAGTCCGATGGTCAGCGCCCACGAGTGGCGCCGCAGCCACGGCACCACGACGGCCCGGTGAGGCGCCAGGACCGTGGACGCCTTCAAGGGGATGATCTCGGTCTTCTCCGGGTCAGGCCGCACTCTGGATCTCCCATGTCCACGGGCTGGTGCCCCGCTGCCGCAGGACCCCGTCACGTTCGAACTCGGCGAGGACGTCATACAGCCACGGCCTCGACCGGCCGGTCCGTTCACGCACCGCGGAGAGCTCGGGGATGCCGAAGGTGGTCTGGCCTTTCAGCCGCCACTCGTTCAGCTGGCGGCGGACCACGTCGCGGGCGGTGGCGGCGTCCATCGGCTCACTGGCCGGCGCGTCGCCGCCGAACTTCCACGCGCCGAACGGTGTGTCTTCGTCCACTTCGATGTCGGCCACGGGTTCATCATCTCCTTCGGCCACCTCGGGTGGTTCGACCACGTGGAGGGTGGCCGGGTGTGTGGTGGCCGGTGCTGTGGCCACAGTAGCCGGCCGGGGGTTTTCAGCCGGGAACACTGGAGCGGCCGCCAGATCAGCCAGCGCGGCCGCTGTCACATGGTCGAGTGGACGGTCGGTGGCTGGCCACTCGGCGGCGTGGGCGGCGATCAGGTGGCTGTCGTCACCCCAGAAGAACGCCCGCCACGGCATGATCCGCCGGTCGTCCGGGATCGACGGGGCGTCGATGTAGGCCATCCCCGGCTGGCTCGAACCCCAGTGCTCCGGGCTGCAGCCGGCGTCGGCCTGGCGGGCGGACAGGCCGAAGCTGGCGTCCTGGTCGTCGAGGACACCGAAGCAGGTCTTGGCGAGCTGCCCGCGGGCGAGAGTGGGCATCTGCGTCCAGTCGGACCGCTGCAGCGACAGCACCCACCGGATCCCCGCCGACCGCCCAGCTTTGACGTCACTCAGCCACGCCTCGAGGTCGTCGTCGTCGAGGAGCGCGATGATGTCGGGGCATTCCTCCAGCCAGATCGTCAGATGTGTCAGGCCGCAGCCTTCCCGCCACGACGGCAGGTGCTGGGTGGCGAGGTAGTCAGTGCGGGCCCGCACCAGCGGATGCAGGGCCCGCAGCCGGGCCCGCGCCTCCTCCGGGGTGGTTTCCAGGCAATGCAGGGCGGGCCGCAGCGGACCGAGGAACTGCTCACCCTTGGTGATGTCGAACGCCAGCACCGCCGCGTCATAGCGGGTGACCGTCTCCGCGATCTCACACCACCCCATCGACATGGTCTTGCCAACGCCGGTGGCGCCCATCACCTGGTTGTGGTGGTTGACCACCCGGTAGTCCATGGGCTCGGAGTCCTGCCACAAACCGAGCCGCACCGGTTCCGCGATCGACGCCCCCGGCCGCGACGGCCCCGGCCACGGCACCGGGGTTTTCAGCACGCGGGGGTCGGAGAACACGACGTGGGAGCGGCCGGCGTGGTCCTCATGCGGGCTGACGGTGATCGACTTCGGGGGCAGGCCCATCGCCGATTCCAGGTTCGGGGCGCGTTTGATCAGGTCCGCGGTGACCCCACCGGGTGGGTGCTGGACGACGGCGTGAGTCTTGCGGCCGGCCAGCTTGACCGACAGGACCTTGGCGCCTTCGAGGCTGGCGGGTTTCGCGGCGCGGCCGAACAGGTGATGCACACCGGCTTCGTCGCCGCCCTCATGGATGTGAACCCACATCGACCACCCGAACGCGACGACCATGCCGCCGATGAACCACACCCCCACCACCACCCGGGTCAGCCCAGCCGCCTCCGCGGTGGCGAGCCACCCGAACGCGAGCAGGACCGTGACCGCGGCGAGGTAACGGCCGAGGCCTTCGCGGTGACGGGTCAGATGCGCCGCCAAGACGGACAGGACGAGGCCGCCGGACCCGACACACGCGGCGGCTTCCCACTGCGGCCACGCCAGCCGCAGCAGCAGGCCGCCGGTGAGGGTCGCGATCCACGCCAGCCACGGTGGCGCCACGACGACGACACGGGACAGTTCCCCGGCGGCGACACGCTCCAGGGTGTGGTTCTCATGGTCGCGGCTCCGCGCCATCGGGGAACCCTCCGGTGATATGGGACGGCGGGAGCTGACCAGCGCCCCCGGTTTGCTTCGTTTACCGCCCGGCGTAGTTCGCTTACTTCGCCTTCGCGGCTGGTTTCTCGGTGAACTGCCACGTGTCGCGGGTCTTGCGGTCGGGGTTGATCACCTCGGCGTAGGTGCGGGTGTAGTCCGCCCAGAACCGGGCGGCGTTGTCACCCACCGACCGGGCGTCTTCCGCCGCTGCCCGCAGTTTGCGGACGACCCGGCGTGCCGCCATCCGCGCCTGGAAGCGGTCCATCATGCTGCCTTTCGCCTTCCCCAGGACGACCTGCAGCTCATGCGCGGTCACGTCGAGTTCGAGGGCGAAGTGATACGCGATCGCGCGCACCGACGCGGCGTAGGCGGCGACGTCGGTGGTGCCGCGCAACTCCATGTTCGACAGCGCCGCGAGGGTTTTCGCCTGCGCGCTGCCCGCGGTGATTTTCGCTGGCATCAGTGGTCCTCCTCGTTGAGGTGCCCGTTGGCCCGCGCCGCCGTGAGGATGGTCTCCGCCCGGTACGGGGTCAGGTCAAGCTCGGCGGCCAGGCCGCGCCGTGACAGGGCCTCACCGGCGGCGAGACGTTCCGCGACGGCCCTGACGGTGCCTGGGTCGGCGGGCTTGGTGCGCCGCCCGCGGGTACGCTTCCCGGCTGGGGCCGCGCTGGTCTCGGAGGGCGCCGGCGCGGCCCCAGCCGGCTTCACCACCGTGGTTTCACGCGCGTCATCCCGTGACCTGGGCTTACGCGCCGCCGTGGTGCTCTTGGCACCCGAGGTGGCCTTCACCAGGCCCAGCAGCACCCCCAGGGACACCGTCGCGGCGAGCGGCGGCACCGCCGCGGTGACCTGGTCGCCGAGGGGAGCGGTGAACCCGACATGGCCGACGTTGCCCCCGATGGAAGCGGCCAGGCCCGCCGCGGTGACCAGCCAGCAGCGTGCCTTGACCGCGGTGGCAGCGCCGTCGACGGCGGCGATGAACAGCCGCACCTCCCCGACGACGACGAACGTGTCGATCATCACGGGGAAACCCCACGCCCACGCGCCGTCGCGGTGGCTGAACGCCCACGCCAGCAAACCGTGGAACGACTGCGCGAAACTGTCAGCGGTCGCGATGACGGTGAGGACGGCGATCACCCACGGCGCGGCGCGGCGCGCGAATGGCAGCATGTTTGCTCCCTGCGGGCTGTGGGTACACGAGCGGAACTGTCAGGGTAACGCTGACGTCGTGGTGACCGCGCGCAACCGCCCGTGTTCCAGGGTGGCGTGAGACTCCTGGGGCGGGTGAACACTCACGGGCGTGTGCGAACATGATGCGTGGCCACACTCGCCCGCCATGTGCGTGTACCCGACGACCGGTGGGACGCGTTCCTCGCCGAAGCACGCCGGCGTGGCACGACCGGCAGCGCGGTCCTCAACCATGCCATCGAGGCCTACCTCAGCGAATCCGCGGGCCCGTCCGCGAACTCGCCGGACGAGCCGGCGACTTCCTAGAAACTAGAAAGATAGGGAATACGCCGGTGAGCGGAGTCCAGTGCTCCCGCCACAACGTGGAGCTCTACGAGGACACCCACGGCGGGCAGCCCATGCGGCGCCTGCTCTGCCCCGAGCCGGGCTGCCAGACGGTCCTCTCTCACGACACCCTCGCGGCGGTCCGCGACCAGGCGTGGTGCCAGGAGAACGGCATGACCGCGCCCGGCTGGCAGACCATCACACCAGGAGGCCAGGGCCCGGCGCCTGGCTTCGGGTAATGAGCTTGGTCGGCCAACTTCCCGGAGAGCTGGGCTCAGGGCAGGGGACGGCCAGCGAACCGGCCGTCCTCACCTTCCCGTCGTCTTAGGGACATGGTTTAGGTGTGACGCCCCAGCGCGCTACTGCTGGGGAAGGGCGCCTTGTGATCACGGTCTAGTTGGTGGTTCACCAGCGGGCCCTGCCTGCGCTGGCCTGATCGTGTCTCGCCGATACGATGCCTCGGTCTTCCGGGCTGTCGCGGGAGCTCGTCATTCCCGCGTGCGGTGGCACACCGGCTCTGATACGGCTCCAGCGGGGCCGTAACCCGGGAACGGCCCGGGCGACTAGCCGGGCAGTCAGACCAGAGCGGGAGATGTAGAAACCCGGCTTGTAGAAAAGCCGGCCTCACGTGTATTCTCAGCACTGGTTGTCGAGACCACACGCAGCATCGCACGAGCCCGGTGTCCGCCGCAAGGCGTCCCGGGCTCTTGTGTTCCGGAAACTGCTGTTGTGTTCCCGGTCGGAACACTTTGGGAGACCGATGAGCAGGCACACCAGGCGGTGGCACGGCCACACCTCGGAGCAGGTCGCTGACCACGCCTGGGCTAACCTGACCTGCCCCAAGTGCGGTTCAGAGCCGAAGTCGGCGTGTGTGCCGCTGCCGGAGCCGCCGCGGACCGTGTGCAAGGAACGCTGGGTCGCCGCGGTCATCGAGCTGAAGAACGCGGCCAGGGCCAGCCGGCCGTCGCGGGAAGCCGCGGAGGCGTCGGCGCGGCTTGATCTGGCCACGGAACGCGGCTGCTTCATGAGCGACGTGCCGGCCGCTGACGTGGCTGAACGGCTTCGCGCGTCCCGCTGAAACCAGGCCCAGACGAGGGCCAGCCCCGGGCGAGGGTCGGTGCCCGGGGCTGGCGTGTTTCGGGGAAGTAACGGGCAAGCGTCAGCGGGCCTGCTATTTTCCCGAGAGTTAAGGCGCACGCGGCCCCGCGTTCCCCTGCCAAAGGTTTCCCCGGGCCACGGGCGCGTGATCCCAACGGAAGGATACGCGTGCTGAAACGCTACGCGCGGGCGTCCGCCCTGATCGTCACGGCGATCTCAGCGGCCGCGATTCTCGCCACACCAGCCGCCTCGGCCGCGACTTTGCGGAATCCCGAAGGCGGCCCTGTCATCTCTGGGAACATCACGTGGACCGCTGCCCCGGCGGGCCGCTGGTATGTGGTGCGGAGGGGTGATGACCTGTTCGGTATCGCCCGCCGCCTGGATGGTTCGGGTGGATGGTGGCCTCAGCTGTGGGCCCAGAACAGGAAGATCATCCCTGACGCGCTCGCCATCCCCGTCGGGGCGCGGTTGTGGATCGGGCCGAAATGGCGGCACATGCCGGGGGTGCCGGAGCGGTTCGAGCCGAAGCCGGCACCGCCAGCACCTGCGCCCGCCGCGGCTCCCGCGGCTGTGTCTGTCGCGCCCGCTCCCGCCGCGCCAGCCCCGGCCGCTCCGCCGGCGCTGGACAGCAACGGTGGCGTCGTCTCATACGCCGGGCTCGAGCAACTGTGGATCGGTGCTGGCGGCCCGGCTGGTGTCGCGGCGGAGGCGGCGACCATCGCCGAGTGTGAGAGCGGCGGGGACCCGGCCGCGTACAACCCGTCCGGTGCGTCGGGTCTCTGGGAGATCCTGGGGACACCGTTCCCCGGGAACCCGTTCGACCCGGGCACCAACGCTGCGATGGCGGTGGCGAAGTACAACGGCGCGGGAGGCAACTTCTCGCCGTGGGTCTGCTGACACGCGGTCTCACCTGGGCTGCTGGTGTGCCCCAGAGCCTGGGTTAGTGTCGTAATCCCCCCGTTACAAGGTGGCCCGGGCGTCTCGGCTTTCTCCCCAAAGCTGGCCCGGGCCACCGGCATGTCTGACGTCAAAATCCCCCTTGTCCTTTTCTACTTTTCTACATAAGATAGGGGTACTAACCACCACACCCGGAGGACCCATGAGCGTCCCAGCCCACGTCCCGCACCCTGAGCCGCCGCCGAAGCTCGCCGCGTCCGGCCGCCTCGGCCGTCTCGTCACCGTCAACGGGAAACGCGCCGGGATCTTCAGCCCCCTGGTGATCGTGTTCGCCCCCGGCACCCACAGCAGGGACAAGCAGCGCGCCGCGGAGGAGTTCATCCGCACCGTCACCGGCCGGCACCCCTACACCTGGCACGACCCGTCGGGTGCTGTCGTCGTGGGTGGTTCCACGCAGGCCACCACCGGTGTCTGGGATGAGCCGGGGCGGACGCTGATGACGGAGGTGGAGGCCCGCCAGGTCCTCGACGGCCGTGACGTCACCGGCCGGAAGCTGCACAACAACAAGACCCGCGCCGAGCTGCGGCTCCTCCTGGCCGCTGAGCGCCCCGGGTGGAACGGGCTGGGCCCGGACGCGTCGAAGGGTGACCTGACCGGCGCGATCCTCGACGGCCGGTTCCCGCCGCATCTGGTGGAGCAGGCGTATCACGTGCGGGACCACATGCCGGACCGGCAGTCCACGGCGTGCCCCTACTGCGAGATGGAGCCAGCGCGGTGACTTCTTTCCAGACGACGGAGCCAGTGCGTGAGCTGGCGATGAACATCACTGGCCGCGCGTGGGGTGACCTGATCCACCAGGTCCAGCGTGGCGACATCAGCTACGACCTGCCCTATCAGCGTGGCCCGGTGTGGAAACCCGAGCAGCGGATGATGCTGATCTACTCGATCGGCAAGCCCCGGAAGCCAACCACGCCTAAGAGCGCCGCGTGGGTAGTGGCGGTCTGCGCCATGTGGATCGTGGTGCTCGTCATCGCCGCTCACAAACTGGGAGGGCCGTTCTGATGTGGAAGCTAACGCTTGAGATCGAGTTCGATGTCGGCACGCTGGAAGAACTCGGGCTGGGTGGCCTGCGGCAGAGCTGGGTGGACGCCAGCCACGAGGGCCGTGAGTACAGCCTCACCTGCGGCGCTGGGCTTGGCAACACGCTGCTGGAAGGCAGCGTCAGCGACGGCGACCGGGCCGTGTACGCGCGGTCAACGGTCAACGACCTCGCGCAGAAGCTGTTCGCCGCCCTCAGTGAGGACTTCGACGCGCAGCAGCCAGCGGAGGTGGCTGAGCCGTGAGCGGGCAGCCGGAGATTGTGGTGGACGAGCGTGGCCGCACGAGCCTCGCCCGGGTCCGCACCCACGCCTACGACCGGTACCTCGTTGAGGAGTTCCCCGATGGCACCCTCGTCCTGACACCGGCGGTGACCGTCAGCGCGCTGGAGATGGCGGCCCTTCAGGACCCGCGTGTGCGTGAGGCGGTGGCCGCTGACGCGGCGGGAGACGACAGCCAGCTGCGGACCCGTCATCGCCGTGGCTCCGGTGATGACTCATGAGCGACCAGCCGGAGATCCTGTCTCTCGATGATGAGCAGGTCGCGGTGCTCTTCGCCCGGGAAGCGAACCGCCACGTGGCGATCCAGGCACCACCGGGTACACGGCCGACGAGATAACTGAGACGTTCAGGGAGGCAGCGATGGGCTGGCGAAGTGATGAAAAGGAAGCCAAACGACTCGCCGGTGAGGCGGTGAAGGCGCACCGGAAAGGCGCCAGCAAGGTCACGGTGAACGATCTGCTGCGTCAGTCGAAACTCATTGGTGAACGCGCGGCCCGCGGGAAAGCGGGCGAGGACCGCCAGATGCGGGAAGCCAGCCGGGGCGGCAAGGTCACGGGGTTCCTGTTCGGCACGAACAAAAGCAAATGGTGACGTGAGGGAGGCAGTGGTGGGTAAGCGTGTCAGGTATGAGGTGCTCTGCGGTGGGCGGCTGCTGAAAGAGATCGAGCAGCTGAACGCCACCCTCGGCATGCACCCCGAAGCGGACGGCCCCGCCGGTGGCGACTTCATCGACGGCCAGCACCGGTGGATCATCGACCAGTCCTACGTCGCTGACGACGTCGCCCAGGCGCTCATCGCGTCCTGGGAAGGTATCGCGCTCATCGCGGCGAACGTCGAGGGTGGCGTCACCGCCGAGCATCTGGGGGCGTCGGTCACGCATCTGATGGACGCCGACGCGTGCGGGATGGCCAGTGTGCCGGCGTCCGCCCGGGTGCGTGTTGAGGTGGGTGGGCGGACGTGGCCGCTGCGGCAGGTGTCCGCCGGGTTCAGGGGCGGATGCCCGGTGCTGCTGCTCCGGGTGCTCCCCACCGCTGACGAACCATTCGGTGGCCCTGAACCGGGAGGAGGCTGACATGGTGGACGACCTGACGTACGTGTGTTCGTGGGAGGCGTGGTGGTGTGACCGCAACCGCCCCCAGTACCTCGCGATACAGGGCGGCCCGGAAGACGACCGGTGGGATGTCGTGTTCGAGGAGACCCGGTTCAACGATGAGCCTGGTCTGCGGCTGGAGGTCTTCGACTCAGCTTTCCACGTGTTCGGGGAACTGCCACCCAAGTTCTGGGAACGGCTCGCCGCCGGCCCCACGACGCTGGAGGCGCTGCGGGTGATCCTGGTGGCCCTCGGATTCGCTGACGAGACGCAGCATGACCGGCCCACGATGGGTGGTCCGATGGTGCTGACGGCGGCGCAGATCCGCCGGATGCCCGGCGACCGCCGCTTCGTCCCCCTCGACGAACCAACGGTGGGCTGAGCGATGCGTTACGAGTTCAGGCCGCTGGGTGACTGGGTTGGGGGCTCCACGGCGCAGTGGGCGCGGAGCCCTTCCCGCTTCAAGGCCTCCTACGACGGCACCCTCGACCTGCTGTTCGCCGAGGCTGAAAAACTCGGCGCGAAGCACCTGGTGCTTCAGGTGGACCTGCAGGAGCGGGACATCCGCGTGGATGGGCTGCCGCGGGCGAACGCCCGCTACGGCTCCCACCCGGGTGTGGTGGTGTCGTTTGAGTCCCGGTACGGGCCGCTCCGCTACGCCACCGACGAGTTCACCGACTGGCGGGCGAACCTCCGCGCGATCGCGCTCGCGTTGGAGGCCCTCCGCGCGGTCGACCGTTACGGGGTGACGAAACGGGGTGAGCAATATCAGGGCTGGCGGGCGATTGAAGCGCCCCGCGGGTCAGTGTTCGCGGATGCTGACGCGGCGGAGAAGTGGATGCGCGGCTACGCCGACGTCCAGCTGCGTTTGGCCGCCACGCCGCTTACCGGGCTGGGTGGGCTGTACCGGATGATGGCCCGCCGCATGCACCCCGACATGGGCGGGCCCCGGGCGGACTGGGACCGCCTCGATGAGGCCCGCCGGATGCTGAAGGAAGCGGGCAGGCTGTGAACGCGCCCGTGCCTGACCGCCGGATGTTCTACGGCCTGACCGATGCCCAGTTCGTGCCGCTGGCCCTGGTGGGGATCGGGTTGGCGTTCCTGTCGATCCTCGGTCTGTTCGCGGGCCGCCAGTGGTGGTGGGCCTCAGCGGCCACGGGTGGGGCGTCGCTGGTGCTGCTGGTGGTCACCGTGGTGGTGGACGCGCGGCTGGCCCGGCGGAACCGGGAACGCGGGCCGTCGGTCCGCTGTGAGGAGGGCGACCGGTGACACATCCATTCACCCCCGACTGGACCCTCGCGCCGGCGGCGACGCTGCGCGAGTGGATGGAAGACAACAACCTGAGTGTCCCGGTGCTGGCCGTGGCCGCGATGGGCCGCGCTGGCCGCGGCGAAGCCGCCGTGCTGATCCAGGAAGTGCTTGACCGCGAGCCACTGACCGAGCGTCACGCGCTGGTGCTCCAGCGGGGCACGGGCGTGCCGGGGAAATTCTGGCTAGCACTCGAGCATGGTTATAGGAGCGGCCTGGCTGCTGGCCTGAAGGATATTACGGAGATATGAGTCCTGCACGCCAACCGCTGGCTGAGCGGTTCTGGGAAAAGGTCACAAAGGACGGGCCTGTTCCCGAGCACTGTCCCGAGCTAGGGGCTTGCTGGGTTTGGACTAACGCGACAAATAGGGGAGGATACGGCAAGATCGGGTCAGGTGAAGGCGGAGACGCTGAGCGCACTCTTCTCGCCTCACGAGTGGCTTGGCAGCTGCTCAAAGGCCCGATCCCGGAGGGCCTGTGCGTGCTGCACCGCTGCGACAACCCGCCCTGTTGCAACCCAGATCGCCTCTTCCTAGGTACTCACCGTGACAATACGCTCGACATGGTTGCCAAGGGACGTCAGGTGCATGCTGACCGACGTGGTGCGAGGAATCCCCGATACGGCGCTGTCGTGAGCGAAACAACGCGCAGTCTCTTCGCGGCCGCGGCCGCGAAGACGATATGGCTACGCGACCCTAGCGGCACGCCAATCCAGATCACCAACCTGGCGAAGTTCTGCCGCGACAACAGCCTTAATACGGGTGCTCTGTGGAGTGTGCGTGTCGGCCGCAAGAGGAGCCACAAGGGATACACCGCCTATAACCCGCCGGCTGAGGATGAGCCATGAGTGATCCATCGCAGCCCTGGAGATTCCGGGTCCGGGCCCGCGTGAACCAGTTGACATCTTTTCTACATAGCCCCCGCCCGGTATGCTGAATGTAGAAACCGATCAATCCCCTGGAGGCCAGATTCATGCGTGCCAGCGCGAGACTCCGCGACGGCGGCGCCCCCCTCCGCGCCGCCATGGCCGGGCATGGCTGGGGATACGCGGCCCTCGCCGCCCACACCAGGACCATCGACCCGCAGGGGCTGGGTGTGTCGTGGCAGACAGTCGCGTCGATCGCGACACAGCAGCCACGGTGGCGCCGCGACGGCACCCGCCCCCGCACCGGGCAGCTCATCGAAGACGCCCTGGGAGTGCCGCGGGGCACCTTGTTCGACTATGTCGATGACCTCGCGGCGACACTCGCTGAGCGGGAAACCCGCCAGCCCGAATGGGAGGCGTTGTGATCAGCGCCAAGACCACGGCCACGCTGAGTCACTTCCAGGCGGTGGCGGAGGAAACCCTGGCCCGCTGCGACCGGGTCCTCGTGCCGGTGAACGGACCCCGACAGTGGGCCGTGTGCTTCGTGCTGGCGGCCGGCGACGGTGCGTGTGTCGATGCGGGAGGACGGTGTGGAGATGTTCTGGGGTCTGGCGTGCGGCGACCACGCCACCGAACCAGTCCACGTGAGGCTCACGTGAGCGACTCGGAGCTGTACTACACCACTGAGACGCCGCGTCTCATCGGGGATAAGTGTGATTGCTGCGAGGTCGACGACTACGACGGCGACGGTCACCAGCCCTGCCGGAACTGCCACCACAACCCCGAGGAGCACCGGCCATGAGCACCACAGGCATCGACCCGAACGCCCCGTGGACGCCAGGGCCAGCCCGTTCCGCCGCCCCGCCAGCCGTGGCGCCACACCCGGAGACGATCACATGGTGCCGGTTCTACATCCGCACCCCAGCCGGTGAGGGCCTGTTCCACTACCAGCCGTTGACCATCACCGCCCCAGACGGCCAATCACGGCTCCCCACACCTCACCCCCCAGCCGTGGGCGACCTGATCACCCTGTTCGACCAGATCACCCAGCAGGGCGGCGGTTTCCGGGTCGTGGACCGCTGCTGGCACCACGCCAGTTACCTGTCCATGAACTGGCCAGTCATGGCGGCGCTGCCCGTCCACGGCCCCAGCCTCGACGTCATCGTCGAACCAGCCGACGGCCTGTTCGCTGACGAGGCACCCACGGAGAGCGAGCCAGCGCCGTGAAACAGTCGTGGCGGCGGCGTGTGCTGGCCTATCGGGTGAACCGGCTCCTCGGCCGCGGCCCGGGCCCGCTCGGCGCCGACGCGCCCCCCGGCTGCTACTGCGCGAGAATGCCCCCAAACCAGCTATGCCACTGGTGCATAACCGATCACATCAAACTGGCCACGCCGCCGTGCCGGCGCCGCAGGTTCCCGCTGCGTCACCGGTGGGAGCGGTACGTCATGGGCGACGGCCGCCCCGCGAGGACCTGCGGCCGCTGCCGCGCCTGGGAGGCGTTGTGAACGCGGCCGCCCGCCAGGACACCGGCTCGGTCACCCGGACGTGGCCAGGCGGCCCGGGCAATCTCGAGGCGAACGCCCGCATAGACGAGCTTGAGGGGCGGCTGGGCCGCGCGCAGCAGGAACACGACGACCTGGTGGCCGCTGCCGAGCTCCTCGCCAGGCAATGGGCGGAACTCGCGGCGGCGCTGCGGGACAAGTCCCGGGCGATCACCGCGGCGGCGGACCGCCGCACCGCGCGGACTGGGCTGCCGTCGCCGAAGCAGATGCTGGCGGCGGACCGGCTGAAAGCCCGCGCGGACACGTGGTCCGAGGCGGTCCGGGACCTGCGGGACGCCATCACACAAACCCGGGACGCGTAGCCCGCCCTGTCGGTGGCCGCGTGTTCGATAGGTGAATGAGACGGAGGGTCACATGAGTCAGCCAGCACCGGAAGCGGAATCGAACGGCCATGGGGAGGTGACCGCGGTCAGCCGCGAATGGGCGGCGAAACTCATGGCGGAGTTCCCCGAGGACAAGGTCTTCGGGAAGCCCGCTATCAGCTGCTATGACTGTTCACATTCCCCGTCGAAGGCGTGCGGGAAGACCGACAACCGCGGGCTGAAGCACGAGAAGATCCGCTGCCCGGACTGCAAGGCGTGGATCACCGCGGCGCACACCCACCTCGACTACGTCGGCCACGCTGACGTCACCGAACGCCTCTTGCAGGTTGACCCCTACTGGACATGGCGGCCCGCGTACACCAACCCGGACAAGGACGTCCTCCTCGCCGCGATCGCCTCGGGTAACCCTTCGATCGTCCAGGCGGTCATCGCTAACGCGCCGCCGCTGCTGGACCGCTCCGGCGGCATGTGGATCGAGCTCACCGTCCACGACGACGCCGGCTACGAGGTGACCCGTCTCGGTTACGGCGACGCCGACGGGAAAGGCGCGACCGGCGCGGCGATGAAAGAAACCATTGGCGACGGGCTGCGGAACGCGGCGCTGCGTTTCGGTGTGGCGCGGTCACTTTGGTCGAAGCAGGAACGCGGCGCCGAGGAGGACACCAGCGGCCCGGACGGGGAGACAGCCAAGCCGGCGGCGCGGACCCGGGCGAAGGCGAAGTCTGGCAAGGACGACAGCGCGAAGGGCAACGCGGGCGCTGGCGATGAGGGGCCGAGGAACCTCGCCAGCCTCGCCTACTCGATCGCTGGGAACAAGGACAAGACCGAGAATGATCTCCGCCACGCCGTGTATGAGATCGCGTCACGGAACCGGTGGCTGTCGGAGAAGGTCACGTCACCGTTCGACGGTGTGCTGCTGCCGCTGCACGCGGTCATCGCCCAGGCGAAGCAGAAGGTCCTCGACCGCACACCCCCGCCGGGCCCACCACGTGACATTCCGGGCTCGGGCGGGCCACCAGCGGCGGTGTTCAGCCCACCCCCAGGCCCGGTTCCCGCTCCCACACAGGGCGGTGAGACACGTTGAGGGCCCGTGTGAGCTCGTGGGTGAGCCGTCTCCTCCTCACCCTCATCGTGGTCCTCTCGGCGCGGCTGACATGGCTGTGGGTAGGCGGGAACCCCGTCACCGCGCTGCTGTGGATATTCAGCGCCGTCCTCGCCGCCGGCCTGGCCGCCCTGGCCGCGTGGGCGCTGCTGTCTGAAACCGGCTCATTCACACCTGGCGCGTCGATCACGGCCCCGGCGACGGCTTCCACCCGGGCCGTCACCATCCCCCCGCACCTGGCTATCGGTGAGGCCCTGTCCGCTGAGGTCACCGCCCGGTTCGACGCCGTCATCCCAGCGGCCGTCGCTGAACGGGAAGCGTCAGCCGCGGACCGGCGCAAAGCGCAGCATGAGGCGCGGCTCGCCGCCCGCCGCGCTAAGTACGCCGCCCGGAAGGGAGCCGCGAAGTGACCGGCCAGGTGGTCATGGTGTGCCTCGGTGAACGAGCCGGGCGGCCGGGACATCCCGGCCCCGAGGGCCAGTACCTCGCGTCCTACGACCCGGAAGGCAACGACGGCTGGGGACACGCCAACTGGACCCGCGACCTGGGTAAGGCGATGGTGTTCGACGGCGCGGCCGCCGCTCACGCCTGCTGGGCCCAGGTGTCCCAGACCCGGCCGCTGCGCCCCGACGGCTGCCCTAACCGGCCACTGACCACGTTCACCGTCGAGATGCGCGCCGTAGCGGGGGTGAACACCGATGGCTGATTACCTCAGCTCCGTCATCGACGCGGCACGCGGCTGGGACCTCGCGCGGCCCCGCACCCAGCAAACCCAGGTCGGCTGGTCCGGTGTCGCCGGGTGCCGCGCGTACCTCGGCTACCAGATCGCTGGGGAATGGCCCACCGACCAGCCCGACGAATGGCGTTCAATCGTCGGCAGCGCCCTCCACCAATGGCTCCAGATGGTCCGGGGTGAGGCATTCACGGCCGCAGGGGTGAGTTTCAGCCATTTCAGCCACGAACACACGATTGACTACCGCGGTATCCCCGGCCACGCCGACGAGATCCTGTGGAACGCCGGGGAAGTCATCGACTGGAAATTCCCGACCCTCGCGTCCGCCGCCCAATGGGAGGACGAGAAGGTGCGCGATGAGCGGTTCGCGCAGCCCCAGGGGTACGCCGCTGGTGTCGTCGGCGGCGACCGCTGGCGCGCGGAAGCACCCGACCCCGACGGTGGTCTCGTCCGGGTCCTCCTGGCCCCCGTCGACGGCACGTTCGACGACTGGCGCATGTATGAGCGGCCGTTCGACCGGGCTTTCGCTGACCACTGGGCGGACCGCTACGAGCACATAGCCGCCATGCAGGCCGCAGGGGAGCCACTGCCGAAGGACAAGCCCTACGTCTTCTGCAAACGGTTCTGCGAGATGTTCTCCCTGTGCAGGGGTGAGGACACCGGTGAAGGCCTCCCGGACCTGTCCGCTGATCCGGAGCTCGCCACGATGATCGCCGCCTACGGTGAGGCCACCGAGAAAATGCGGGAAGCCGAAGCGGTCAAAGACCGCCTCTACCGGGAACTGCACGGCTACCGGGGTGTCATCCCCGGATGGAAAATCACCACCAGCCGCCCCGGCCGCGGCTCCTACGTAGACGACACGGAGGCCATTCACGCGATGTTCGCCGAATGGGGCCTCGAAGTCCCCCAGCGCCTCAAAGAAGGCTCAGCTGGATCACTGTCGGTCAGCCGGGTGAAGTCACCGTGACCACCACGGAGAACGCGGCTACACGTGTCTACGACCCCGGCTCAGGGCTGAACCTTCAGCCGCATCACGAACCACCCGGGAAGCAGTGCGCCGCGCGGGACAGCAGCTTCTACTGCACCGTCAAGGCGGGCCCCCATGGCTGGCACGTCGCCTGGGGCCGCGAACCACGGAAGCCGCTGCACATCTGGCTGAACGCTGATGTCTGGCTGGATACGTGAGCGACTGGTGAGACGCCGCGAGCGCTGGCCCAGCGGGCACCGGCGCGGCATGTCGCGCGACACCGGCCATCCCGTCCGCTACTACCAGATCACCCGCGCCGCCGACGGTGAGCTTCAGCTGATCCTGTCGTTCCGCGACGGCTCGACGCGGGAGATCGTCATGAGCGAAGCCGAAGCCCAGCGGTTCGCTCATGACCTCGCGACCGGGCACGCCCTCTCGGGAGCAGTCGGCGCCGCGTACGGCCCCCGGGGCGCAACGTGAACAGCCGGGCCCGGCGCCGCAGGAACCTGATGCGGGAGGATCCGTTCTGCTTCTGGTGCCGGCGGCCGCTGAAGACGTACGAGCCCACGCCGCTGCCACCGTTGCCGCCGGACTACCCCACGATCGACCACCTGTTCTCCCGCGTCCACTATCCGATCCGTCCCCGGCAAGGCAGCTGGGTGCTGTCGTGCCCGCTGTGCAACAGCGAACGCGGGAAGGCCGAAGAAAGGCAGCTGACGATCGGGGAACTCCGCTGGCGATCCCGCCAGCACCGCGACCGGAGGCTGATCCGGTCTACCGACGTCAACTGGCGCACGCAGCCACCACACCGCCAGAGCGTCAGGTGAGCGAGTGGCCGGGCCCCTATCCGAAGCCACCACCCCGTCAGCCACGCACACCGAAAGGACTCAAGCGCCGCAAGGGGCTGCGGAACAAGACACCCCGCAAACTCCGCGTCGACATCGGCGGGCTCCTCCCACAGCACGACTGGGAAACGCTCAACGCCCTGGTGCTGGCCCGCCCGCTCGGGGGCCGCTGCGAGTGGTGCGGGAAGGACCAGGCGCAGGATTTCCACCACCGGCTCACCACCGCCCACGGCGGCCCCGACGTAGCGTCCAACGGAGCCAGCGTCAGCCGGATCTGCCACGGCTACATCCACGACCATCCTGCCGAGGCGCGTGGGCGGGGGTTTCTCGTCCCCTCCGGCGGCGACTTCCGCAAACGGGCCATGATCCTGTGGGACGGCCAGCTCGCCCTGATCGATGATGAGGGCGGCTACTCCTGGGTGTCGGGGCAGGAGTGAAAGTTGGGGTTAGGACCGCCACGGACCGCTAGTGCGGAGTAGGGTCTAGGGAATCCGAGCCTGAAAAACACCGGAGGGCCAGCCCCTTAGCGGGTCGGCTGGCCCTCCGCAAGCTCCACGCCTGGAGGCTTGATGTGCCTACGATAGCCGATCCCGCGTCGCGGCGTCCCGGGATGCGCATCCCCACGCGAGCCGAGGTGGAGCGGGCGGTCCTCGCCAGCGACCTCCCCGCCCCCGGCAAGACCCTCATCCTGGCGCTGGCGGTGTGGTCCGACGCGGCGGCTGCCGCGGTCCCCACCGATCAAAGCCGCAGCCTCAACGAGATTTGCCGCGCCACGTCCCTATCCAGAAGCACCGTCTGCCGGCACCTGACCCAGCTGGAAGACGCCGGGTGGATAACCCGCAAACGGCCGCCGCTGTCCGTCGCCTGCCAGGGCGTCAAAACGGGCTACTGGCTGCGTGTGCCCAACGCGGTCCCCGAGTCCTGATGTGGCGGCGAAAGAACCGCGGCCAACGCGTTCCGAAGTGGAGCGCGCCGTGACGGCGAGTTCGCTGCCGGCGCCGAGCCGCCATATCGTGTTGACACTTCTGCTGTGGTCGGATAACGCCACGGCGACCATTTTGCGCCAGCACCGCAAGAGCCTGAGCGAGATCGCGCAGGCGACCGGGCTGAGCCGGCGGGCCGTCACGGAGCACCTCGATCTGCTCGACCAGGCGGGGTGGGTGGAGCGCAACCGGCCCTCGCTGGAGGAGGCCCGGGCTGGCACGAAGACCGGATATCGCCTGCTCATCCCTAGGGAACCTAGTGCCCTACCCCCACCCGCCCTAGGGCACGACGTTCCCCAGGGCCCGCCTGCGGAAACAGGCAACCTAGGGCACCAGGTTCCCCAGGAGACCCCAAATCTAGGGCAGGAGGTGCCCTACCCTAGGGCGCCTGGTTCCCAGAAAAGAAGTACCTCTGTAGAGGTACATGTAGTTGGTGGTTCTGTTAAAACGCCGGCGGTCGCCGAAGCCGCCCCCACCAAGGGCGCCGTCGCTGAGGCCCGACAGGATGTCGAGCGGCTCTGCCGCCACCTCGCCGACCGGATCGTAGGGAACGGCTCGCGGCGGCCCACGATCACAAAGGGCTGGCGTGACACGGCCCGCCTGATGCTCGACAAGGACGGCCTCAGCGAGAGCCAAATAGCGTGGGCGATCGACTGGTGCCAGGCGAACGAGTTCTGGCGGTCCAACATCATGTCGATGACCAAGCTGCGCAAGCATTACGACAGGCTGCGCCTTCAAGCAGACGGGGAACGCACCGCCTCTAACGGCCATAGACCCTCCACCACTGATGCGGCCGTCGACCAGGCGCTTAGCCTCGCGGACCACTACCACCAGAAAGGGGAATGATGTGAACAAGGGTGAGACAGCGGAACTGCTCGCGATGGTGGCGGCGTTCGACCGCCGCACGGTCGGCGCCGCGGATGTCGAGGCGTGGCATTCCATCCTCGGCCTCTACCGCGCTGGCGACACGGTGGCGGCGCTGAAGCAGTTCAAGCACGACGAACCTGGCATCTGGGTCGAGCCGGGTCACCTGGCGCAGATCATCGACGAGTGGCAGCGGCAGTGGCTGTGGCGCGTCGGCGCCGGGAAACCGATGCCCATCGGCGGCCGGGAGGCGGATGAGGACCTGGTGATCGTCACCGAGCATGGGCCGGTGCCGCTGCTCGAGCACAAACGCCAGCAGGCCGCCCGCCAGCTTGAGGCCGGCGAGTGACCACCACGTCCGCGCCGCCGCAGGATCTTCAGGCGGAGCGGTACACCCTGGCTGGCATGTTCGCCGGGCCGCGTGGGGTGGAGGCGGCGGCGGGGATCCTCACCGCCGGTGATTTCCTGCGCCCGGCCCATCAGGTGATCTTTCAGGCGATGGTGTCGATGTACGCCGCGGGGACGCAGGTGACGGTGGTCACGCTGAAGGACTGGATCACCCGTGATGGCGACGCGAAGGTGTTCGGCGGTGAGGCGCGCTGCGGGGAGTACCTGCTGGAGCTGTACGCGCTGCCAGCGTTCGGGGTGGAATCTCACGCCCGCCTGGTGCTGGACCGGGCGGTGCGCCGCCGGGTCGCGGAGGCGGCGACGCGGATGCTGCAGCGCGTCGCGGGCAACGGCCACGACCCGATCGGTGACTTCGTCGCGGGCTGCCAGGACGACATCGACCGCGCCGCCGCGACCGCGTCGGCGCTTGATGGTGACGCTGACGAGGCGATGACCGCCGAGCGGTTCGTCGCGTCCCCCCGCGCGCAGCCGGTGCCGGTGATCCCGGGCCTGCTGAACCGGGAGGACCGCGTCGTCGTCGTTGGCCGCCCGGGCAGCGGCAAGACGTATCTGGCGTATCAGATCGCGGCGGCGTGCGCGGCGGGGGTGCATCCGTTCGCGTGGACCCCGATGCGGCCACTGCGGGCGATGATCATCGACTTGGAGAATCCGCGCTACCTGGTGCGGTCGAAGATGAACAAGCTCCTCGCCGTCGCCAAACGCCACGAGGGCTACGATCCGGACGCGCTGCGGGTGTTCTCCCACCCGGCGGGCCTGGACCTGTCGAAACCAGGTAACGCGCATCTGCTGGCGTCGCGGATCCGGCAGGCGCGGCCGGAGGTGATCTGCGCGGGCCCGATCTACAAGATGCACGCCGACATCGGGGAACGCGCCGACCACACGGCGGTGACGGATTTCTGGGACCGCATCCGTGACCGCTACGGGTGCGCGCTATGGCTGGAAACACATCCGCCGCTGGTGATCGGGTCGGCGAGGAACGTGCCGATGCGGCCGGGTGGTTCGGGGCGGTGGTCGAACTGGCCCGAGTTTGGGCTGTCGCTGCTCCCGGCGGGGAAAGGCGAGCCGGAGGGGGCGCTGCTGATCGACACGTTCCGCGGCGACCGTGAGGAGGGCCGCACCTGGCCGAGGAAGCTCCACCGCAACGTCATGTCAGCGCAAGGCTGGCCGTGGGTGCCCGTCTACCCGGACGGCACCCTGAGCGACCCACTGGAGGAAGATCATGCCTAACCACCACAAGCACGGCAGCCGCTGCTCACACCCGTCCGCGGACGTGATCCTGCATGGCTGCGCTGAGAACATCCGCCATGTCGGCTGGCACGCCACGGGTGTCCTCGCGAACCCGCCGTTCACCTACACGACGGGCCTGACCGAAACCCACGGGCACCCGGAACTGGTGATCGCTGGCGTGGATTCCGGGATGGCGCACCCGATCCTGGTCACCGCCGTCAAGATGATCGAGGATGGCGGCCGGTTCACCCCGGGTGACCGCCCGGAGGAGCTGATCACCGGCTACCCGATGCTCGTCGCGGAGGTTCCGGCGGCGTACCGGGAGCCGTTCAGCTTCGGTGTGTCCACCGCCCATTACGGGCGGGAGGTGCCGCACCTGCAGCTGATGTGGCCCGACCCCGAAGGCCGGTTCCCGGGTAAGGCCGGCTGTGACGAAGACATGGCCGGGGCTCAGTTGATGGCCCAGTGAGTTCGGGCGCTGTGGGGCGGGTGCCCGTGGCTTACGCGGGCGTCCGGTTCCGGTCAACGCTGGAAGCCGACTGGGCGGTGACGCTCGACGGGCTGAATGTCATCTGGCAGTACGAGCCCGAGGCGGTGCGGCTGCCGTCGGGGACGCTGTACCGCCCGGACTTTTACTTGCCGAAGATCGCTACCTGGCTGGAAGTCAAGGGGCCGTCGGTGGGCGGTCTGGACAAAACCCGCGAACTCGCCGAGGCAGTGTCGCACTTCCCGGACTGCCCGGCGCGTGGCCGTGGTGATTGCGAATGCACGGGCGAATACGAACTGGTGGTTGTTGGCTTGGCGCCGACGCTCGGTCGCCTCACCTGGGAACTGGTCGGTGACGACACGGGGACGTTCCAGCGTTGTTTTAACTGCGGGTCCTGGTGGTGGTGCGGATCGGTGTCGCTTGGTTGCCGGGCACACCGCCGCTTCCGCGGTGGGGACGACGACCTGGGTGATGACACCGTTCCGGAGTTCAGGCGAAGCGGCGGCCGCAGGTGAGTCCGGGGTTCCGGTTCACGGTGGCGGGCCGTCCGGCGCCGCAGGGCTCCAAGGACGTCATCCCGCTCAAGACCGCCGGTGAGTTCAATGGCCGGTTCAGCCTGGTGGAGAAGTCGAAGTACCTGAAGGCGTGGCGGGAAGCGGTCGAGGCGGCGGCGCGGGTGGCGTCGTTTGGGCAGCCGGCTTTGGATGGGCCCCTGTGGGCGTCGATGGTGTTCACTTTGGCGCGGCCAGCGGCGCATTTCCGGACGGGTGTCCACGCGGATCGGCTGCGGGATGACGCGCCGGAGTGGCCGGAGGATGTCCCCGATTTGAGCAAGCTCGTCCGCGCGACCGAGGACGCTTTGGTGACCGCTGGGGCGATCCGGGATGACGCGCGGATCGTGCGGTTCGCGGACGTGGCGAAGACGTACCCGGGTGGGCCGCATCGGTGGGCGCTGGCCCGCCCGGGCGCGGTGATCGAAGTGGGATGTGTGGTGAGACCCGGCCAGCTGGCTTTGCCGGTGACCGGGGCGGCGGATGTGTAGCATGACCGAGCGGAAGGGATGTAGAAACCATGGCTGCTGACAAGGGTGACCTCGTGACGCTGGCGGGCACCATGCCGCCCAGTAACACGAACGCGCTGCGGACGTACGCGAAGGATCTGATGGCGGATCCGACGAAGTGCCGCCTGATCGTCGCGATGATCGACGTGGTGAAGACCGTCACCGACCACGACAAGGGCGTCGCGTACCCGGTGGTGCGGCTCCGCCATGTGGAGCTCGTCACGTCCGACAACATCGCGGTGGCGAGTGAGATCCTCGGCGGGGAACTCGCGGCGCGGACGGGCGCGGAGCAGCTGCCGTTCGAGCATGGCCAGGTCGCCGACGACTTCGCCGAGGGGCGCCCCGAGGACATGGACGAGGTCGGCGGCGACGCCCCGCCGCGGCTGGGCATCGTCTGATGGGTGCTTTCATGTCGCCGGTCGCTGGGCGCCCCGCAGAGACCGCCGTGGCCCACTACACGGGGATGAGCGCGTCCGACGGTGAGAACTGGCGTGTTCACGCGGATGAGGTCCGCGACGTCAACGGCGACCTGGCCGTGGCGCGTGCTGACCGCCCGTCGGCGACGCTGCGCCGTGTTGGGTGGCTTGACCAGAAGGGGCGGGTGTGGACACGCACACCGGCTTCGTCCGGGTTCGACGGCGGCTCCCTGACGCCGCTGCTGATCGACGTTCGGGAGGACTGAGACGTGGCGCAGTCACGGGAACTGGCGCAGGAAACCGCGGCGATGCAGACGATGGAACGGGTCCTGTCGGCCCTGCCGGAGCCAGCGCGGCGACGGGTGATCGCGTGGACGATCGACGTGTACTCGGCGGGTGGGCAGGCGGCCGAGAACGGGCAGGCCCCGGTTGCTGGTGAGGACGCGTGAGCGGGCAGCGTGCGCCTGGCGCGTACGGCCGCCGGCCACCGTCGCGGAAGCCAGCGGTTCAGCTGGCCCCCCTGCTGACTGGTGTGGTCCCAGCGCATCCGGTGGCCGCGGATTACCTCGCCGCGCTGGATGGTGGCTGGCAGATGCTCGGCAACGACACCGTGGGTGATTGCGCCGCGGTTTCGTGGGCCAATAACCGGAGACTGGTCACGGCTGCCCTGACCGGCACGGCCCGCTACCCGGATCTGGCCATGGTCTACAGCGTCTACGCTTCGCAAAACCCAGGGTTCGACCCCAACGGTGATCCGGCGGTAGACGGCCCAGGCAGTCCCGCGGACGGCGGGATGGACCTGCAGACGCTGCTGGAGTACCTGACGAAGACCGGCGGCCCCGACGGTGTCAAGGCGGTCGGGTTCGCGCAGGTCAACCCTGCCCGCACCGCTGAGGTCAAGGCGGCGATCGCCCTGTTCGGGTCGCTGCTGACGGGGATCACCGTCCTCGATGTCAACGAGCAGGAGTTCGCCGCGGGCCAGCCGTGGTCATGGGATCCGTCGGCGCAGGCCGCTGGCGGCCACGCGGTCCTCACCGGCGGCTACGGGCCGCCCGGCCCCGGCCCGCTGGGGGGCGATGAGCGGTTCGTGACCTGGGCCGCTGAGACGAGTTTCGATGACTCGTTCTGGGCCAGTGCGGTTGAGGAAGCGTGGGTGGTGATCTGGCCGGAGATGCTTGGGTCGCTGGAGTTCATGCAGGGTGTGGACATGGCCCAGTTCGCCTCCGACTACCAGGTGATCACGGGCCGCCCGTTCCCGTACGTGGTGCCGCCCAGCCCCGCCCCGGTGCCTGGGCCCTCTCCGGCGCCCGCTCAGGGTCTGCTGGGGGAGCTGGCGTCGCTGGTCCGCACCGACGCTCAGGCGGCCATCTCCTGGCTTGATTCGCATGGTCTCTGAGGACGCCCGGTTCGGCGAGTGGGCGATCGTGGAGCTGATGGGCCGCCGCCGTGTCGGCGGGCGCGTGTCGTCGGACCAGGGTTCCCTAGCCGAGTCAACGTATCTGCGGGTGGACGTGCATGGCCTGACTGGCCCGCCGGTGATGACACAGTTCCTGCCGTGGCCGCAGGCGTTCTACTGCCTCACCATCACCGATGAGGAAACCGCGCGGGCTGTCGGCGCGATGTCGGGTGGGTCGGCTCCGGTGGCCCGGTGGGAACTTGAACGGCCGGCGCCGCGTGGCACCCCAACGTATGGCCCACCGGATGGTGAGGTATGGGTTGATGGCCCCGAAGAGGTGAACGTCCCGTGAAACTCAGCGAGCCGGTGGTTTCGGTGGTCTCCGATCTTCGTGAGGTGCCGTTCGGGGAGCTGCCCGCCCTGGACGAGGCGACCCTCGGTGAGACGCTGCGCCGGGTGATCCCGGATAGCGCGCCGGTCACTGTGCCGGTGGCGGCGTTCCAGTCGGCCCTTTGAGGATGGAGACGCCGTGAAGGCTTCTGACCTGTTCCGCTGGCTGCTGATCGTCGTCGCGCTGATCCTGGCTGGGGTGGCGTGGCTGTCCGCTGTTCATGTGATCCACGGGGCGCCGGTGTGGGTGCTGCCATCAGCGGTGCTGGCGATCATCGTGGCCGTCGCGATTCCGTGACCACGATTGCTCTTTTCTACTTTTCTACATACACTGGGGGGGGACAACCACCACCACCCGGAAGGAAAGCCCACATGGCTCCTGACGCGCCAGCCATTCCCCTCACCGCCCGGTTCGCCGGGCTCGACAAAATCGCGAAGATCCTCTCCGAACAGCAGGGCCGCAAGCTCGACGTGGTCGCGAACGCCGCCGCGATGCGGTTCGAAGGCACCCAGCTGATCGTCAACGGTGTCGAAGCTGAGATCACCGACGACGGGGTTCAGACGGTCGACGGGATCTACCAGCCGACCGAGGTGTTCGACGAGGGCCTGGCTGAGAAGCTGGGTGTGCCCCGCGCCTACGTCCGCCGGATGCGGAACGAGGCACCGGACCTGTACGACGCCAACGCCAACGGCTGGCTCCACGGCCACGAGGTGCCCGTCCCGGACGCGTCCGGGAACACGATGGACGTCAAGGTCATCCGCGAGCCGGACACCCGGAAGTTCATGCTGCGGCTGTTCCGCGGCGACGACGGCGTGGGTGTGGGCCGGGCGATGCTGTCCGACTCTTACCGGACCACGATGGACCATCTCGACGTCCTCACCGCCGCTTTGCAGGGTGTTCAGGACTCCGGTGCCGACGCCCACGTCACCACCTGTGACCTGTCGGAGCGGCGGATGACGGTCACGCTGGAGGCTCCGGGGGTGC
>Ga0210403_10000539_pt1 | contig 38928 bp, 30 predicted proteins | sample IncBWC19MmetaG_FD_150863 | JGI IMG/M metagenome (GOLD analysis project Ga0210403, IMG submission 150863) | Forest soil microbial communities from Barre Woods Harvard Forest LTER site, Petersham, Massachusetts, United States - Inc-BW-C-19-M | ecosystem: Environmental > Terrestrial > Soil >...
TAAGGCCTGTGTCGAAGGGGAAGTTTGAGCGAACGAAGCCGCACGTGAACGTGGGGACGATTGGGCATGTGGATCATGGCAAGACGACCTTGACGGCAGCCTTGACGAAGGTGATGGCCGAGAAGCACGGCGGGGAGTTTAAAGCCTATGACCAGATCGACAAGGCACCGGAGGAGCGTGCGCGCGGGATCACGATTGCGACGGCGCACGTGGAGTATCAGTCCGAGGCGCGCCACTACGCGCACGTGGACTGTCCCGGGCATGCCGACTATGTGAAGAACATGATCACGGGAGCGGCGCAGATGGACGGTGCGATTCTGGTGGTCAGCGCGGCCGATGGTCCGATGCCCCAGACGCGCGAGCACATTTTGTTGGCCCGCCAGGTTGGTGTGCCCTACATCGTGGTGTTCATGAACAAGGCGGACATGGTCGATGATGCGGAGCTGTTGGAGCTGGTGGAGCTTGAGGTACGGGATTTATTGACGCTGTACAAGTTTCCCGGGGACAAGACTCCGATCATCACAGGATCTGCGTTGAAGGCTTTGGAGGGGGATGCCTCGGAGATTGGCGTGCCCTCGGTGGTGAAGCTGGTGAAGGCATTGGATGAGTATATTCCGGTGCCCAAGCGGGCGGTGGAAGGGGCTTTCCTGATGCCGGTGGAGGATGTGTTTTCGATCGCGGGCCGCGGCACGGTGGTCACGGGTCGCATTGAGCGCGGGATCGTGAAGGTCAACGATGAGGTGGAGATTGTGGGGATTCGCCCGACGCAGAAGACCACCTGCACGGGAGTGGAGATGTTCAGGAAGCTTCTGGATGAGGGTCAGGCTGGTGACAACGTCGGGGTGTTGTTGCGCGGCACGAAGCGCGAGGAAGTGGAGCGCGGGCAGGTGCTGTGTAAACCGGGTTCCATCAATCCGCACACCAAGTTTGAAGCCGAAGTGTACGTGCTGACCAAGGAGGAGGGGGGGCGGCATACGCCATTTTTCAAGGGTTATCGGCCGCAGTTCTACTTTCGCACCACCGATGTGACGGGAGCGGTGGAGCTGCCCGAGGGCACCGAGATGGTGATGCCGGGAGATAACATCAAGATCGTGGTGGAGCTGATCGCCCCGATCGCGATGGAGCAGGGCCTGCGCTTCGCCATCCGCGAGGGCGGTAAAACCGTCGGCGCAGGCGTGGTCGCCAAGGTCATCGCTTGATCTTATTTTTAACAGACGGGGCCGCCGCGGCCCCGTTGAAAATTCGGCGCGCAAGCGCCCGGAAAGGTTGGCGCGCAAGCGCATGAACAGGGCAGTAGCTCAATTGGCAGAGCGGCGGTCTCCAAAACCGCAGGTTGGGGGTTCGATTCCCTCCTGCCCTGCCATCGATGCGCGGTCCTAGGAAAAGCGAAAATACATGGCTGAAGTGCAAACAGCGGCGGTCTCCTCGTCCAAGGACAACGCGCTCTTGGTTTTGTCGATCGTCGCGATTTTGGGCGGTATCGCGGCGTTCTACTGGTACGACGAGCCGGCGTTGGTGCTGCGTATCGGCATGGTGATTCTCGGACTCGCCGCGGGTGGGGGCCTTTTGTGGCTCAGTTCCTACGGCAGAGACTTCGTGCAGTTCGCGCAGGCAGCGCGCGTCGAGTTGCGCAAGGTCGTGTGGCCGAACCGCACCGAAACCTTTCAGACCACGTACGTGGTGATCGGTTTCGCGGTTGCAATGGGTTTGTTTTTCTTCGTTCTTGACTGGATTCTCACCGGCTTGACCCGCCTTTTGGGCGGCACGTCGGGTTAGCGGACGCGGAGCTTTTATGTCCTTGCGATGGTATGTGGTTCACGCGTATTCGAACTTCGAGCACAAAGTCTCGGAGTCGTTGAAGGAGCGCGTCAAGCGCGCGGGTCTGGAAGCGAAGTTCGGCGAAATTCTCGTGCCCACCGAAGAAGTGGTGGAAATGCGCGACGGGCAGAAGCGCAAGTCGGACCGAAAGTTCTTCCCCGGCTACGTGCTCGTGCAGATGGAAATGGATGAGGACACCTGGCATCTCGTGAAGGAAGTGCCGAAGGTATTGGGTTTCATCGGCGGCACCAGCGACAAGCCGGCGGCCATCACCGACAAAGAGGCCATGTCGATATTGCGCCGCGTCGAAGAGGGCGTGGACAAGCCGAAGCCGAAGGTGCTGTTCGAGCCCGGCGAAGTGGTGCGCGTGACGGACGGACCGTTCAATGATTTCAACGGCGTCGTCGAATCGGTGAATTACGAAAAGAACCGGCTGCAGGTGGCGGTGCAGATCCTGGGGCGTTCGACGCCCGTGGAATTGGATTTCTCGCAGGTCGAGAAAGGTTAATTTTTATCGGACGGGGTCGTTTCGACCCCGTAGCAGTTGCGCGTAGGCGCATTGACAAGGGTCGCTTTCCGGAGTGGAGAGCGGCCCGAACAAGGGGAGCTCTCTGTGAAAGGAGGGCGTTGGTACCCACAGGAGTAAGCGACGATGGCGAAGAAAGTCACGGGCTATATCAAGCTGCAGATTCCTGCAGGCCAAGCCAACCCCTCACCGCCCGTCGGGCCCGCATTGGGCCAACAGGGTGTGAACATCATGGAGTTCTGCAAGGCCTTTAATGCGCAGACCCAGGCTTTGGAAAAAGGCTTGCCGACCCCGGTCGTGATAACGGTATACAGCGACCGCAGTTTTACCTTCATCATGAAGACGCCGCCGGCGTCCGTGCTCATTGCCAAGACACTCGGCATTCCCAAGGGCAGCGCGACGCCGAATACGGCGAAAGTCGGGAAAGTGACCCGCAAGCAGCTCGAGGACATCGCCAAGGTAAAAATGCCTGACTTGACCGCGGCCAGCCTGGACGCCGCGGTGCGCACCATCGCGGGCAGCGCCCGCAGCATGGGCGTTGACGTGGAGGGAGTGTGACATGCCTGCCGTAGCCAAACGTACCAAGAGCTGGAAGGAAAAGCTGCCCCCGGGGAAGGCCTATCCCATCGACGATGCGCTGAAATTGGTGAAGGAATTCGCCACGGCGAAATTCAATGAGTCCGTGGATGTGTCGGTGAACTTAGGGGTAGATGCCACCAAGTCGGACCAACAGGTGCGCGGCTCGACGGTGATGCCGCACGGCACCGGCAAGACGGTGCGCGTCGCCGTATTTACGCAGGGGAAGAATGCCGATGCCGCCAAGGCGGCCGGCGCCGACATCGTCGGATTCGAGGATCTGGCCGAGAAAGTGAAGGCCGGGCAGATCGATTTCGACGTGGTGATCGCCAGCCCCGATGCCATGCGCATCGTCGGCCAGCTCGGACAGATATTGGGGCCCCGCGGTCTCATGCCGAATCCGAAGGTCGGCACCGTCACGCCCAACGTGGCGGAGGCCGTGAAGAACGCGAAGTCCGGGCAGGTTCGCTACCGCACGGATAAGGCCGGCATCGTGCACGCGCAGATCGGGCGCGCGAATTTCGAGCCGAGCGCGCTGAAGGAGAATTTACTGGCGCTGGTGAACGATCTGCAGAAGATCAAGCCGGCGACTTCCAAGGGTATTTACCTGAAGAAGCTGACCGTGTCCTCGACCATGGGTCCCGGCGTCACCGTCGATCAGTCGAGCTTGGGTCTGGTGAAAATTTAGTTCTTAGATTTTTAAGGACGGGGTCGTTTCGACCCCGTTGAAAGGTTGGCGCGTAAGCGCCTAGAAAGGTTGGCGCGCAAGCGCCTAGAAAGGCACGGAGGGCTGCGTAAAGCCGCAAGGTCGAGCGCACCCACCGTCGAAGACCGCAGGCGAGCCTTGAGGTTTGTTGGAACCCAAGAGGCTCTTAAAGACAGCCTGCGCAGATGGTGGGACCGGAATCAGGGATTGCCTGAGAAGGTCGCACCAATGAGTACTTAAGTACTCAAAGGGTGGATACGAGCGGCGGCGTGCGTATCTGTTGTGTGACGCTTCTCTACGGGGAACTTAAGATGGCACTCAAGTTGGAAGAGAAGAAAGTCGTGGTGGCAGAAGTCAACGCGGTCGCGGCGAAAGCCCTGTCCGTGGTGGGCGCCGAGAACCGTGGCTTGACCGTGACGCAGATGACCGACCTGCGCGCCAAGGCGCGCAAGGCAGGGGTTTATCTGCGAATCGTCAAGAACACACTCGCGCGCAAGGCGGTTGCCGGCACCTCGTTCGAGTGCATTTCTCCGGCGTTGAAGGGACCCATTGTCCTGGCATTTTCCAACGACGATCCGGGCGCTGCTGCCCGCATCGTCAAGGCCTTTGCCAAGGACAACGACAAATTGGTGACGACCTTGGTGTCTCTGGGTGGGCAATTGCTCAAGCCGGATTCACTGGATCGCGTGGCTTCATTGCCCACGCGCGCGCAGGCGTTGTCGAAGATGCTGGGTGTGCTCAAAGCGCCGATTGCGAAGTTCGTTGGTACGTTGGCTGCCCCCAACTCGAAGTTGGTGCGGACGCTGGCTGCTGTTCTTGAGACCAAGAAGAGCGCCGCGGCGGCGGCGAAATAATCCTGATTCGGGTTTAAGCGACCCATATTTATTTGGAGACGATAATGGCTGTTACAAAAGACGAGATCCTCGACGCAATTTCCAAGATGTCGGTCATGGAAGTGGTCGAACTGATTGCCGACATGGAAAAGAAGTTCAACGTCACCGCGGCGGCTCCGGTAGCTGCGGCAGCGGCAGGCGGCGGCGGCGCCGCGGCGGCTCCGGCGGCAGAGGCGCAGACCGAATTCACCGTGACGATGACCGAGTTCGGCGCCAATAAAGTGGGCGTCATCAAGGTGATTCGCGAGATCACCGGTTTGGGCTTGAAAGAGGCGAAGGACTTGGTCGAGGGCGCGCCCTCGACGGTCAAGGAAGGCATTCCGAAGGCGGACGCCGAGACGATCAAGACGAAGCTCGAGGCTGCGGGCGCCAAGGCTGCCATCAAGTAGTGATTATTGCCGGTACGCGCAGTTCGATGGATGCCGCGGAAACCAAGCGGCAGCCACCGGCTGCGCTTTTGATTTGATTTTTAGGGCGGGGTCGCCTCGACCCCGTTAAATTCGGCGCGCAAGCGCCTAGGAAAGGTGATTTCTAATGGCCTATTCGTTCACCGAAAAGAAGCGCATCCGTAAGAACTTTGGCAAGCGTCCGAGCATCCTCGGCACGCCGTACCTGCTGGCGATCCAATTGGACTCGTACCGGCGATTCTTGCAGGCGGATACCGCGGAATCCAAACGCGATGAAATCGGCTTGCATGCCGCTTTCGACAGCGTGTTCCCCATTTCCAGCTATTCCGGGAACGCAACGCTGGAGTACGTGAGCTATCGGCTGGGCGAACCGGTATTCGACGTCAAGGAATGCCAGCTGCGCGGATTGACCTACGCGGCTCCACTGCGCGTGAAAGTGCGCCTCGTCGTGCTGGACAAAGAGGCCAGCGGCGCGAAGAAGCCGGTCAAGGATGTGCGCGAGCAGGAGGTGTATCTGGGCGAACTGCCCCTCATGACCGATAACGGTACCTTCATCATCAACGGCACCGAGCGCGTCATCGTTTCGCAGCTGCATCGCAGCCCCGGCGTGTTCTTCGATCACGACCGCGGCAAGACCCACTCGTCGGGCAAACTGCTGTTTTCCGCGCGGATCATTCCCTATCGCGGTTCGTGGCTGGATTTCGAGTTTGACCCGAAGGATTGCGTGTTCGCGCGCATCGATCGGCGCCGCAAGCTGCCGGTGACCATCATTCTGCGAGCGCTCGGGCTGACCGAGGAACAGATTCTCGACATCTTCTTCGAGAAGAACGTGTTTCATCTGTCGAAGAAGGAAATCGAATTCGAAATCATCCCGCAGCGTCTGCGCGGCGAGACCGCGGCATTCGAGATTCGCGTCGGCAAGAAGGTCATTGTCGAGGAAGGCCGCCGCATCACGGCGCGCCATGTGAAGGAACTCGAGGAAGCCGGCGTCAAGCGCCTGCCCGTGCCGACGGAATACGTGCAGGGCAAGGTGCTGGCGCACGACATCGTCAACACGGAAACCGGCGAGATCCTGGCGAAGGCCAACGAAATTCTCACCGTTCCGACGGTGGCCAAGCTGATCGAGAGCGGTGTCACGCAGGTCCGCACGCTGTACGTCAACGACCTGGATCGCGGCCCATATATCTCGGACACGCTGCGCATCGATCCCACCAAGACCCGCCTCGAGGCGCTGGTGGAAATCTATCGCATGATGCGCCCCGGTGAGCCTCCCACCAAGGATGCGGCGGAGAACCTGTTTCAAAACCTGTTCTTCAACGGCGAGCGCTACGACTTGTCGCCGGTCGGCCGCATGAAATTCAACCGCCGCGTCGGCCGTGAGGAAATCACGGGATCGGGCGTGCTCAGCAAGGAAGACATCATCGAGGTCATGAAGACCCTGATCGACATCCGCAACGGCAACGGCCACGTGGACGACATCGATCATTTGGGCAACCGCCGCGTGCGCAGCGTCGGCGAAATGGCGGAGAACGCCTTCCGCATCGGCTTGGTAAGGGTCGAGCGCGCCGTCAAGGAGCGCCTGACGATCGCCGAAAGCGAACCGATCATGCCGCAGGAAATGATCAACGCGAAGCCGGTGGCTGCCGCGGTGAAGGAGTTCTTCGGCTCCTCGCAGCTGTCGCAGTTCATGGACCAGAACAATCCCCTGTCGGAAGTCACGCACAAGCGCCGCGTCTCTGCCTTGGGCCCAGGCGGCCTGACGCGCGAGCGGGCGGGATTCGAAGTCCGCGACGTGCACCCCACGCACTACGGCCGGGTCTGCCCGATCGAGACGCCGGAAGGTCCGAACATCGGCTTGATCAACTCGCTCGCGGTCTACGCGCGCACCAACGATTACGGATTCTTGGAAACTCCGTACCGGCGCGTCTCCAAGGGCAAGGTGACCGATAAGATCGATTACCTGTCGGCCATCGAAGAGGGCCAATACGTGATTGCGCAGGCGAACGCGACCCTGAACGAGAAGGGCGAGTTCGTCGACGACCTGATCTCCTGCCGCACCCAGAACGAGTTCACCTTGTCCTCGCCGGACAAGATAGATTTCATGGACGTCAGCCCGAAACAGATCGTATCGGTGGCCGCCTCCCTGATCCCGTTCTTGGAGCACGACGATGCCAACCGCGCGCTCATGGGATCGAACATGCAGCGCCAGGCGGTGCCGACGCTGCGCTCGGAAACCCCGTTGGTCGGCACCGGCATGGAGCGGGCGGTCGCGATCGACTCCGGCGTCACCGTCGTGGCGCGGCGCGGCGGCAGCGTCGATTCGGTCGATGCCTCGCGCATCGTGGTCCGCGTGAACGACGATGAAACGACGGCCGGCGAACCGGGCGTCGACATCTATTCGCTGACCAAGTACACGCGCTCGAATCAAAACACCTGCATCAACCAGCGGCCGCTGGTCAAGGCCGGCGATGCGATCAAGCGCGGCGACGTGCTGGCGGACGGCCCTTCGACGGATCTGGGCGAGCTCGCGCTCGGCCAGAACCTGCTGGTGGCCTTCATGCCCTGGAACGGCTACAACTTCGAGGACTCCATTCTCATCTCCGAGCGGGTGGTCGAGGAAGACCGCTTCACGACCATTCACATCGAGGAGCTCACCTGCGTCGCGCGCGACACCAAGTTGGGTCCCGAGGAAATCACCGCCGACATCCCCAACGTCGGCGATTCGGCGCTGGCGAAGCTCGACGAAGCCGGCATTGCCTTCATCGGCGCTGAAGTGCGCGCCGGCGACATTCTGGTCGGCAAGGTCACGCCGAAAGGCGAGACCCAGTTGACGCCGGAAGAGAAGCTGCTGCGGGCCATCTTCGGCGAAAAGGCCTCCGACGTGAAAGACACCTCGCTGCGCGTGCCTCCGGGCATGGACGGCACGGTGATCGACGTGCGCGTGTTCACGCGCGATGGGGTCGAGAAGGATTCGCGCGCCCTGGCGATCGAAAAGTCGGAGCTCGAGCGGGTGCGCAAGGATTTGGCCGACCAGCAGCGCATTCTGGAAGACGATTTGTTCCAGCGCGTGCGCGGCATGATCGAGGGCAAGGCTGCGGAAGCGGGTCCGAAGAAAATCAAATCGGGTACGCAAATCGATGACGCGTACCTGGCGGATCTGCCGCGCGAGCAGTGGTTCGAAATCCGCTTCAAGGACGAAGAGGTCAACACGCAGCTGGAGACCGTCTCCGAGCGCTTGAAGGGCCAGCGCAAGGCGTTCGAAAAGCGCTTCGAGGAGAAGAAGGCCAAGATCACCGCGGGCGATGATCTGGCGCCGGGCGTGCTCAAGATGGTCAAGGTGTACCTGGCGGTGAAGCGCCGCGTGCAGCCCGGCGACAAGATGGCGGGACGCCACGGCAACAAGGGCGTGATTTCCTCCATCGTTCCCGTTGAGGACATGCCGTACATGGCCGACGGCACGCCGGTGGACATCGTGCTGAACCCATTGGGCGTTCCTTCGCGCATGAACATCGGACAGATTCTCGAGACCCACTTGGGTTGGGCCGCAAAGGGTTTGGGCGCCAAGATCGGCAAGATGCTGGAAGCGCAGCACGCCGTCGTCGAACTGCGCAAATTCTTAGGGCAGGTATACAACGAGACGGGCGGCCAGAAGGAAGACATCAGGTCGATGAGCGACGCCGAGGTCATCGAGTTGTCCAGCAACTTGAAGAAGGGCGTGCCGATGGCGACGCCGGTATTCGACGGCGCCAGCGAAGAGGAGATCAAGAAGCTCCTCACCCTGGCGGACCTGCCGACTTCCGGTCAGACGGTGCTGCACGACGGCCGCACCGGCGAGCAGTTCGAGCGCCCGGTCACGGTCGGCTACATGTACATGCTGAAATTGAACCACCTGGTCGACGACAAGATGCACGCGCGTTCCACGGGGCCCTACAGCCTGGTCACCCAACAGCCGTTGGGCGGCAAGGCGCAGTTCGGCGGTCAGCGCTTCGGCGAAATGGAAGTGTGGGCGCTCGAGGCGTATGGCGCCGCGTACACCCTGCAGGAAATGCTCACCGTCAAGTCGGACGACGTCAACGGGCGCACGCAGATGTACAAGTCGATTGTCGACGGCAACCATGAAATGAAAGCCGGCATGCCGGAGTCGTTCAATGTCTTGGTGAAGGAGATACGTTCCTTGGCCATCAACATCGAACTAGAGAGCGAGGCCTAATCAATGAAAGACTTACTCAAGTTGTTCAAGCAGCAAGTGCCGGTCGAGAACTTCGATTCGATCAAGATCGGCCTTGCTTCACCGGACATGATCCGCTCCTGGTCGTACGGCGAGGTGAAAAAGCCCGAAACCATCAACTATCGCACCTTCAAGCCGGAACGCGACGGCCTGTTTTGCGCAAAGATATTCGGACCGGTCAAAGACTACGAGTGCCTCTGCGGCAAGTACAAGCGCCTCAAGCATCGCGGCGTGGTGTGCGAGAAGTGCGGCGTCGAAGTGACGCAGTCCAAGGTGCGCCGCGAGCGCATGGGGCACATCGAGCTCGCTAGCCCGACCGCGCACATCTGGTTCCTGAAGTCGCTGCCCTCGCGCATCGGATTGATGCTCGACATGACCTTGCGTGAAATCGAGCGCGTGCTGTACTTCGAGGCCTTCGTGGTCGTCGATCCGGGCATGACCTCCCTGCAGCGCGGCCAGCTGCTCACCGATGAAATGTACCTGGAATCGATCGAGGAGCACGGCGATGAATTCGATGCGCGCATGGGCGCCGAAGCGGTTCATGAGCTCTTGAAATCGATGGATCTGCCCTCCGAGGTGGTGAAGGTCCGCGAGGACATGGCGAACACCAACTCCGAGACGAAGATCAAGCGCTTGTCGAAGCGTTTGAAGCTCATCGAAGCGTTCATGGAATCGGGCAACAAGCCGGAATGGATGGTGCTCACCGTTTTGCCGGTGCTGCCGCCCGACCTGCGTCCGCTGGTGCCGCTGGACGGCGGCCGCTTCGCGACTTCCGACCTGAACGACCTGTATCGCCGCGTGATCAACCGCAACCACCGGTTGCGCCGGCTGCTCGAGCTGAATGCGCCGGATATCATCGTGCGCAACGAAAAGCGCATGCTGCAAGAAGCCGTGGATGCGCTGCTCGACAACGGCCGCCGCGGCCGTGCCATCACCGGCACCAACAAGCGGCCCTTGAAGTCCTTGGCCGACATGATCAAGGGCAAGCAGGGCCGGTTCCGCCAGAACCTGCTCGGCAAGCGCGTCGACTACTCGGGACGATCGGTCATCGTCGTCGGTCCGACCCTGCGCCTGCATCAGTGCGGATTGCCGAAGAAGATGGCGCTGGAATTGTTCAAGCCGTTCATCTTCTCCAAGCTGCAGTTGCGCGGCGAGGCCTCGACCATCAAGGCCGCGAAGCGCCTGGTGGAACGCGAAGGTCCGGAAGTGTGGGACATCCTCGAAGAGGTGATCCGCGAACATCCGGTGCTCTTGAATCGCGCGCCCACCTTGCACCGCCTCGGCATTCAGGCTTTCGAGCCCGTGCTGATCGAGGGCAAGGCGATCCAGCTGCACCCCTTGGTATGCACCGCGTTCAATGCCGACTTCGACGGCGACCAAATGGCCGTGCACGTGCCGCTGTCCATCGAGGCGCAGCTCGAAGCGCGCGCGCTCATGATGTCGTCCAATAACATTCTCTCGCCGGCGAATGGTGATCCGATCATCGTGCCGTCGCAGGACGTGGTGCTGGGCCTGTATTACATGACCCGCGAGCGCGTCGGCGCCAAGGGCGAAGGCATGGCATTTAGCGACGTCGCCGAGGTGCATCGCGCCTATGAGAGCCGCAACATCGACCTGCAGGCCAAGGTCAAGGTGCGGCTGGTCGAGCACATTCGCGATGCCGGCGGGCAGTTGGTGAGGAACGTCCGCGTGGTCGATACCACGGCGGGCCGCGCGTTGCTGTCCGAGATCCTGCCGAAGGGCCTGTCGTTCGACGCCATCAATCAGGATATGACCAAGAAGATCATTTCCGCGACGATCAACGCGTGCTACCGCACGGTCGGTCTCAAGGAAACGGTCGTGTTCGCGGATCAGCTGATGTACACCGGCTTCCAGTACGCGACCCGTGCGGGCGTGTCGATCGGCGTCGATGACATGGTCGTGCCGCAGCAGAAGACCAAGATCCTGGCCACGGCTGAAAAAGAGGTGAAGGAGATCCAGGAGCAGTATTCCTCCGGGTTGGTCACCAACGGCGAGCGCTACAACAAGGTGGTCGACATCTGGTCGCGAACCAACGACCAGGTGGCGAAGGCCATGATGGAAAAGTTGGGCACCGACGAGGTCACCGACACCAAGGGCAACAAGGTTCGTCAGAAGTCGTTCAATTCGATCTTCATGATGGCAGACTCCGGCGCCCGCGGTTCAGCGGCGCAGATTCGCCAGCTCGCCGGCATGCGCGGCCTCATGGCGAAGCCGGATGGTTCCATCATCGAAACGCCGATCACGGCAAATTTCCGCGAAGGCTTGAACGTGCTGCAGTACTTCATCTCGACGCACGGCGCGCGCAAGGGCCTGGCCGATACCGCCTTGAAGACGGCGAACTCCGGCTACCTGACCCGCCGCTTGGTCGACGTGGCCCAGGATCTGGTGGTCACCGAGATCGACTGCGGCACGGTCAACGGCCTGTCCATCACGCCGATCGTCGAAGGCGGCGATGTGGTCGAGGGTTTGGGCGAGCGCGTGCTGGGCCGGGTAGTCTCCGAAGATGTGGTCGTCGCGTCCAGCGGCGAGGTGCTGGTCAAGGCCGGCGTCCTGCTCGACGAGAAGCTGGTCAAGCTGCTGGAAAAGATGGGCATCGACCAGGTCATGGTGCGTTCGCCCATCACCTGCGAAACTCGCTACGGTGTCTGCTCTCAGTGCTACGGCCGCGATCTGGGCCGCGGGCATCGCATCAACATCGGCGAGGCGGTCGGCGTCATTGCGGCGCAATCGATCGGCGAGCCCGGCACCCAGCTGACCATGCGGACCTTCCACGTCGGCGGCGCCGCCTCGCGGGCGGCGGCGGCCAATGGCGTTGAAGTCAAGAGCAAGGGCACGATTCGCCTGCACAACATCAAGACCGTGCGCCATGAGAGAGGACACCTGGTCGCGGTGTCGCGCTCCGGCGAGTTGGGCGTGGTGGATGAGTTCGGCCGCGAGCGTGAGCGCTATAAAATACCGTACGGCGCCACCATCACCGTGAACGATGCCGACGTCGTCACGGCGGGACAAGCGGTTGCCAACTGGGATCCGCACACCCACCCCGTCGTGACGGAAGTGGCCGGCATGATCAAGTTCTCCGACTTCGTCGACGGCATCACCGTGACGAGCCAGGTGGACGATGTCACCGGCCTCACCAGCACCGTGGTGTTGGATCCGAAGCAGCGCGGATCCGGCGGCAAGGACCTGCGGCCGGTGGTGCGCTTGACCAATGCCAAGGGCAAGGAAGTAACCTTTGCGAACACCGATATTCCGGCGGTTTACGCGCTGCCCGCGGGCGCAATCGTCAGCCTGGAAGACGGCTCCAAGGTGTCGGTGGGCGATGTCATTGCGCGCATTCCGCAGGAGTCCTCCAAGACTCGCGACATCACCGGCGGTCTGCCGCGCGTGGCCGACTTGTTCGAGGCCCGCAAGCCGAAGGATTCCGCGATTCTCGCGGAGCGCTCGGGCACGGTGAGTTTCGGCAAGGAGACCAAGGGCAAGCGCCGCTTGATCATCACCAACGAAGGCACGGACAAGTACGAGGAGTTGATTCCGAAGTGGCGTCATCTCAACGTGTTCGAAGGCGAACAGGTCGAGAAGGGCGAGGTCATCGCCGACGGCGAGCCCAACCCGCATGACATCCTGCGGCTGCAGGGCGTCGAGGCGCTGGCGAACTATCTGGTTCGTGAAATCCAGGACGTGTACCGACTGCAGGGCGTGAAGATCAACGACAAGCACATCGAGGTCATCGTGCGCCAGATGCTGCGCAAGATCGAGGTGTTGGATGCCGGCGATTCGGCGCTGCTGCGCGGCGAACAGATGGATCGAGGCAGGCTGCTCGACGTCATCGCCAAGCAGAAGACCGAGGGCAAGCACCAGTCGACCTGGGAACCGCTGTTGTTGGGGATTACCAAGGCGTCCCTGGCGACGGAATCCTTCATCTCCGCGGCATCGTTCCAAGAGACCACCCGCGTCCTCACCGAGGCGGCGGTCCGGGGCTTGAAGGACGACCTGCGGGGCCTCAAGGAAAACGTCATCGTCGGGCGTCTCATTCCCGCGGGAACCGGCTTCGCATATCATGCGCGGCGTCGACGCGCCTCGGACGACAGCCGTCGCCGCAGTTTCATGGATGTGAGCGGCGGAATCGGCGACTCGGACGACGCCGTACCGGCAGGGGATACGGAAGCCGCGGAATAAGACAATAAGAAGCATTTAATAAAGAGATGGCCTCGGATCGGCAACGGTTCGGGGCCTTTTTTATGGTGCAGGCAGGAACGCACACGTGCCGGGCAGCTTCCGGAAAGAGTTTCCGCGACGCTCACAGGGAGCTGCTAATTCAGATCGTCATCGATCCCTTTGTCCGGGCTCCGGGGTAGATCTTTGGTTTCCGCATCTTGCGCTCTCTCGACAGAGCGTGGCAGGGGATTTGTAGAATTCTCTTCGGTTCTTTGTTGCCGCACCTGGCGACCCTTCGCTCGAATCTCTTCAAGCGTCGGCAACGATCTCATTTGCTCTCGCGCCTTCAACCATTCCTCGAGCGCTTCTTTCGTGATTTGATCAAGCTCGTCTCCAGCGGTCTGGACGAGATGAGCGGGATGTTGCTGCGGTACGATCTCCTCGCCCTGGATACTCTCACGCAAAGCATCAACGTCAATCAAATCCTGTGCTCTGCCCGCCGAGATCTTTGCAACCAGCAGGTCCTCTCGCGAGATAAATGGCACACTCAAATCGTCATCGATTCGCACATCTACTCGTCGTCGCCATGCCTCCTCAAATTCGACCCCGCTAATTTTCGGCATGATGTCCACCATTACCGGCGGCGAGCCCATGCGAAAGAAGTTATCGGGTTGCGCGAAATCCTTGGCGCTCAGTCCTTCGATCGGGGCTCCGAACTTCGCGAGCGCGGCATACACCGCATTGCTGTTTTCAGCATCTGCGCCAATCAAAATATCCAGATCCTTGGTAGCACGAGGCTGCGCATGGAAGGAAACTGCGTACCCGCCGACGATTAGGTACCTAACTTGTCCGGCGTTGAAAGCCGATAACAGTTCTTTGAAGTCTTGGTGCATCCGCGGCTTGTCCCTTCATCGCGTAGAGCTCTAAGTTGAGGTCCATTACGGCACGAATCCGTTCGCTTCCCGGCAACTCTTGCCAGGAACGATATTCGTCCGACTTCATTGCATGCAGGCTTTTGTACCGAGTGATCCTTTTGTCCATTTGGCAAAACTAGCACAAACTGCCGTGGGGCACACGCCGAGTGGCCTCGGATCCGAAACGGTTCGGGGCCTTTTTTATGGTGCGCCCGGCAGGGCGCACTCACTCGGAGGTGAAAGATCGAAAGTCCCTCGGTCGAGACTTGTGCAATGTCGATCTTGGGCCAACTTGCTGGTCTACACCGTCGGCGATACGCTCAAGCAATGCGACCCCTTCGGTATTCCATCAATGTCACATTGGACGGGTGCTGCGATCATCGTGCAATGCTCGCGGACGAAGAATTGCATCGTCACGCGGCCGAGAACCTCGCCCAGGCTGATGCCCTCCTCTTTGGCCGGGTGACTTACGAAATGATGGAGACAGCGTTTCGGCCGCCGACGCGGACGGGAGCGAGGCCTGATTGGATGGAGCCCTTCGCTCGAACGATCGACGCGGCAAGGAAGTACGTCGTGTCGCGCACCATGGACCGGGTCGATTGGAACGCGGAGCTCGTGCGCGGGGATCTGGGGAAGGCCGTTCAGCAGCTCAAGCGGGAGTCGGGTAAGGGGCTGTTGGTGGGAGGCGTGAAGCTGCCGCTGGCGTTGGCGGAGCTGGGATTGATCGATGAGTACGAATTCTTGGTACAGCCCAGGCTGGCGGGCCACGGGCCGACGTTGTTCGCGGGGCTATCGAAGCGTGTCGACCTGAAGCTCGTGAGCCGGTTGGAGTTCGGCTCGGGGGTGGTGGCAATGCGATATGAGCCTAGCGTGCGCCGGTAGTGCACGAAGGCTTCTACCGGCGCTCACGCTGTAGAACCTACTTCATCGAGAGACTCTTCGCCGCCTTCTGAATGAGCTCGGCGACGGCTTTGGGCTGCGAAACGTAGACCGCGTGGCTGCCTTTCACCTCGACGACGGTGGAGCCTGCACGCTTTGACATGGAACGCTGAGCGGCGGGCGGAATCATCCGATCGTCAGTTGCGACCAGGTACCAGCTCGGCTTGGCTTTCCAAGCGGGTTCGGTGATAGCACCGCTGAGCGCGGCGACACCCCAAGGGACCTGGGAGTTCGCCATGAAATCCGCCTTCTCCGGTGCCACATCGGCCGCAAAGCTGGCTGCAAATTGGGTTTTATCGAGGGCCAAGAAACCGTCCGTTGGCGGAAGGATCGGGGGAACTGGTGCGCCCGGCGGCGGATCCTTGATCAGCGAGGCGACCGATTCGCCACGGTCAGGGGCAAACGCGGTGATGTAGACGAGGCCTATGACGCTGGGGTCGTTGCCGGCCTCGGTAATGACGGCTCCTCCGTATGAATGTCCCACGAGAATGACGGGACCCTTCTGCTCGGCGATGACGCGCCTGGTCGTGGCCACATCGTCGGCGAGAGAGGTTGTCGGATTTTGCACGATGCTAACGCGGTAGCCGTCCTTCTTCAGTATCCGATAAACTTCTTCCCAGCCTGAACCGTCGACGAATCCGCCGTGAACCAGAACAATCGTTCCACGAGCCGTATTTGCGTTAGTAGCCATGACGAGTCTCCATGTAAATGTGGTATTTCGTTTCCGGATCCGACGGAATCCCGTCGGAGCCCATGAGTGATTTTTTACGCTGATTTCATATGAATTTTAAGTTCAGAGTTTTTAACTAATAATGATAAAATATCAATAATGGACGTGAGTACCCGACAACTACGCGCTTTCCGTCTCGCGGCCCAGCATCAGAATTTCGCGCGCGCCGCCGAAGCGCTCTTCATCACGCCCTCCGGCTTAAGCGTGTTGATCAAAGAGCTGGAAAGTCGCGTCGGGTTCCGACTGTTCGACCGCACAACCCGCCACGTAGAGCTGACGTCTCACGGCAGGGAGCTGCTCGGCGTCATCCAGCGAAGCCTGGAGGAACTTGATGCCGGAATCGCAAACATCGCACGTAACGCCAAGCATGCTCAGCAGCAGATATCGCTCGGCACGACCCCACTCGTGGCCGCCAATATCTTGCCGCCGGCGATGCGTGAGTTCCGAAAGCTTCGGCCAGACGTGCAAATTCAGCTATTCGATGCTGACCTGCCGACCCTGATAAAGATGGTCGAGGCCGGCAAGCTCGACCTGAGTCTGGGGATTTTCAAGGCCATGCCCGACGTGCGTCGCGAGCCTTTCTTCCGTTTCTCTTTGATGGTAGCTCGAGCCTCCAAGGACGACATTCCGTCTCGCAGAACAACGACGTGGTCCGCACTCAATGGTGAGACGCTGATTTCACTATCATCGGGCCACCCACATCAACAACTCATCGACAAGCACTTGGCGAGAGCCGGTGTGAAGGTGCAGATCGGATCCGTCGTCAACCTGCTCGACACGCAGATTGCCCTGGTCGAAGCAGAAGAAGGCATCGCCGTCATTCCGTCGTTTGGGATGCCGGCGTGCCGCAACCGAAAGATTGTGATCAGCCAACTGATCAATCCCGTGGTGCGCTTCGACTTTCACCTGATCAGTAGCCGCGCCAGAGAGCCGCGGCCGGGGGCGGATGAGTTCACGTCTTTCCTCAAGAGCTACGTTGCTACATGGGCGGGACGCACGGGAGTGCTGTGATGCGAGTCCTTCGAGCCAGATTTTGGTGTTAGGCGTGTGACGGCGCCCTAAATACCTTCGATAGCTTGATCGTCTGATCGAACTTAGGGTACCAACCTTGTGGTGCGTAGTCGCTGGAGTGAAGATAACATTGGGCCGTGGCTTCGACACTGCCGTCAGTGAACGTCAACAGCCAACTTCTGGGGACGCAGTTTTCCGGAGCACCCATGTACCTAGTCAATCCCGCAACGTTGATGAACGTCGTGCCCCAGCGGCGCTCAATATGCGATTTGCCGCCGTACGTGTCGGATGGAGCGGTGTGCGTATGTGCTCCGAGCCACAGGTCCACTCGCCCGGGTGATGCTCCTAAAAAGCTCTCAAACGACCCTGAATCCTGTTTGCTGTCTACCCAATACAAATATGACGCACCTTGAGGCGTTCCCTTGCCCTCGTAGTAGCCGTGATACCAGTCCGTCCATAGGCCTTTTTTGTCGCGGCGCATGCCCTCCCATTCACCCGAGGCTACTGTGGTTTCTTTCAGCACGTAGTGATGTGCGCTGATGATGATTGAAGATGAGTTCTCCTCGATCATTCGCTTCCACCAGCGAAACGTCTCGCCGCTCACCACGCCGCCAGGATTTCCGCCAAGCGTTCCGCGTCCGATTTTCTGCGTAGGCTCATTGATGTCGCTCATCATAAGAAAGAGAAGATTGCCGGCACGAAACGAATATCGCTCCCACGTTCCCTGAACGCGAAACGGCCTCTTTGCCGCATCGACGTGTGAGGACTCGGCGTGTTCGCCCGTGGGATCGATCCACTTGCGCCACCACCAGGCTGACGGTTCATCGAGGCCGCTGCGATCGTGATTGCCGGACACGTCATAGATTTGCTCGCGACGATGCTTTTTCAGCGCACCGAACTGCCGGACAATCTCCTCGCCCTCCGCGTCCCTTGGAAGCCCGACATCACCTGAAACATCCCCTAAATCAAGTGCGATGTCCCAGTCAAATCCGGATGGCGATTCTGATTGCCGAATCGCCTCGGCCAAGCTTTCTCTAGGACCATATTTCGCGTCCCTACCTACGTGGGCGTCGGACAACACCCAAACTCGGAATTTTTGAGATGCATCCGCCTTGGTCGTATTCTCGCCTGCAACTTCAGCGAGCGATGCACCACCTGGCAAGACTGGGTATATTCCCGAGATAGCAATTGCCGTGAGAAACTCGCGCCTTGATAGGCTTCGCACGTCCGCTTGATTGTTGTGCACGCGAGAGCCGGAATTCAGGAAGCGGAAACCTTTGCGATTAGCCATGTCTTCCCCACGTCAATCATTTTAGATTCCGTTGGCCAGCGGCAAATGGAATCGCGCCGGCGCCGCTGCTGAAGAGTCTACCGGAAGCCGGGGAAGGCAGCTTCCGTGCGTCCGCTTGGGGTTCTGCTGCGCACTCCGTTGGATATTGTTCAAGAAGCTTGGGCTCGATTAACGGCAGGCATTGCGTGAAAACCCCGGACAGCCATTAAGCTGCGTGACCGTCGCGGACCTACTGAGACGCGCGCGCATGATGATGGGCGCAGTCATGCTCTTGCCTTCTTTGACGACCCCATGATCGTCGAGGCTATCCCAGCCTGAGTTGGCGATGTAGTAAAAGTAATCGCCGACCACAACCCCATGCGTTGGATCGCCGAGAGTCGGGGTCGCGCGCTCGACAATAGATTCGGATATTACGCGGGTGATTGCGGCATGGAACGTCCGACAAATTGCTCGAATACTTCCTCGAGCGACATCGGAATCCCGACTTCATTCAGCATTTGCGCGAATACCCGATTGGTGATCATCTCGCTGTCCACCAGCACACCGTCGCAATCGAAGATCACCAAGCCGAATCGCTTTTTAATCACCTAGCCGCCGCGAGTTGCCATAACATGTTCGCCATGAACCTCAAGCATTTTAGTACAACCGCTTGTGCCGCGCTGTGCTGGGCCGCGTGCGCGGCACATAGCGCGGATGCGCCCATGCCGCTCAACAGAATTGGTGCCGTGAAGTTGATCGTGGGCGACGTCAAGGAGAATCAAAGTTACTTCGAGCAAATGTTCGGCATGAAGGAGGTTGATCACTATAGCGACCCGTCGCTCTATGAAGAACCCATCATGGCGTTTGACGAGGGCGCGCACCTGGCGCTGTTTTCGCCGAAGCAGGAGCCGCCGCTCAAGAAGAGTGCGTTTCCGGTGGCGCTCATTTACACCCCGGATTTGGAGGTGCTCGTCAAGCGCATGCAGGATGCGAATTTTCCCGTGCGGATGCTGGACGCAGCACAAACCGGCGCAATGAGGATCGCCATCGCCAAGGATCCGAGTGGCAATGCCATCGAGATCTTGGCGCGGCCCGGCAAACGGGCCGTCGGCGGCGCAAAGTTGATCGTGAATGACCGGCAAAAGGCCGAAGATTTCTATAGCAGGATATTCAACGCCACGGCGGGTCAGCGATACAAGACGCCGGCGTACGATGAAGTTTTGATGAACCTGGGGGAAGGCCCGTTTCTCGCGTTATTCCAACCGCTGGCGGAGCCTGCTCTGCCAAAGAGCAAGTTCCCCGTGGTCGCCATTTACACATCGGAATTCGACGCTGTGCTCAAGCGGGTGGCGGATTTTGGCTTGGGCTATCGCGACGTGCCGGTAAGCCGGCCAGGCATGAGAATCATCGTGGCGACTGATCCTGCCGGCAATGCCGTGGAAATCATACGCCGAGCACCGGCGGCTGAGGTCCACTAGACAATGCTTCGATGGGTTGCCTTGAGCATTGTGTTGCTGGCCGTTTGCGCCGAGGCTGCCGAATCGCCTGCTTACACGCCTAAGCAGCTTGCCGCTCTTCCGATGAGCGACTGGATAACGAACGGCGGGAATATCCATAACCAACGCTTTTCCCCGCTCACGGAAATCACCGTCGGCAATGTCGGGACGCTGAAAGCCGAGTGGCAGACGCATCTGAATGGGTCGGGGGTGGGGCCGCCGTTTTCCGGCGAGGCGCAACCCATCGTCGAGAATGGCGTGATTTATGTCTCAACCGGCGCGGACGATGTGTTTGCAATCGACGCCGAAACCGGCAAGCAGCTTTGGGTTTACCAGGGGCACCTGGAAAAGACCATTTCGACGGTGTGCTGCGGTTGGACCAGCCGCGGCGTCGCGATCGGCGAGGGGAAAATTTTCTTGGGAAGGCTTGACGGCGCGATTGTCGCGTTGGATCAGCACACCGGCAAGCAACTCTGGTCCGTCCAGGCGGAGCGCTGGCAGGACGCGTTCACGATCACGAGCGCGCCGCTCTATTACGACGGGATGATCATCAGCGGGTTTGCCGGCGGCGAGCTCGCCGCCCGAGGCCGGGTTCGAGCATTCAGCGCGAAGAATGGCAAGGCCCTGTGGACGTTCTACACCGTACCCGGACCCGGTGAGGTCGGTCACGAAAGCTGGCCGCAGGACAATGCCATTTGGCGCTACGGCGGCGCCATGGTGTGGCAAACGCCCGCCGTCGATCCGAAGCATGGCCTCATTTATTTCTCCACGGGCAATGCAGCGCCGGATTTCAACGGCAGCCTGCGCAAGGGGGACAACCTGTTCTCGGTGTCCATCGTTGCCGTCGAGGCCAAGACGGGCAAATACCGCTGGCACTTTCAACAGGTGCATCACGACCTGTGGGATTACGATTCCGCGAGTCCCGTGGTCCTGTTTGATCTGGAATACAACGGCCAACTTCGCGAGGCCATCGCGGAAATCGGCAAGACCGGATGGGTCTATATTCTTGACCGCGTGACCGGCAAGCCGCTGATCGGCATTGACGAGAAACCCGTCGCGCAGGAGATTCGCCAGAACACCGCGGCGACGCAGCCGTACCCCAAGGGCGATGCGGTGGTGCCGCACTCCATCGACATTCCACCCGCGGGATTTCGACTGGTCAATGGCGGCGAGATATTCACCCCTTACTGGGACCAGGCGGTGGTTGCCAAGCCGAGTCCGTGGGGCGGCACGAATTGGCCGCCGAGCTCCTACGATCCGCGCCAGGGTTATCTCTTTGTTTGCGCGAACGATCAGATGGGGCGGTTTCTGGTCGGCGCTTCTCAGGAGCCCAAGCCCGGGACGGGCTACACCCAAGGACTATTCGGCTTTGCGGACATCCCGCTCAACGGAATCTTTGCCGCGGTTGATGTTGCGACCAATAAGATCGTCTGGCGCCAACGCTGGAAGGACAGCTGCTACAGCGGCTCGACGGCCACGGCGGGCGACTTGGTGTTCACCGGCCGCAATGACGGACGCTTCGTCGCGCTCGATTCCCGCAATGGCGATGTCCTCTGGGAGTTTCAGACAGGAGCCGGTGTCAACGCCACGGCCAGCGTATTTCAGTTTCGCGGTCACGAAAAAGTCGCGATCGTGTCCGCGGGGAACACCTTTGCGGGCAGTCCGGCAGGGGACAGTCTTTGGTTGTTTTCATTGGACGGCCGCCTGCCGCCCGCCGATCCGCCGCAGGCGCTCGCCGCGCGAGCAACCGCTGTTTCTCTGAATGGCGGCAACGCCTCGGCCGGCGCGCTTGTGTACGCGCAGGTTTGCGCCGCGTGCCACGGGGAAGAGGGCAAAGGGGGCCACGGCGGCGGCCCCAATATCACCAAAGTCAACGCGCTCGAACTCGTGGCAAACACCGTGATTTCCGGCAAGAACAACATGCCGCCCTTTGCGGCCGCGCTGACCTTTGCGCAGATCCGCGATGTTTCGGCCTATGTCGCGACGCAGCTCGGAAAATAAGTACTGCGCGATCTGTGTATGATTCTTTGATGCCGCCGCCGCTGCAGATTGTTCGCAGATCCTCGTTTAAGCGATCGCCCTGGAAAAACGGCGGCGGCATCACGCATGAGGCAATCCGCGTGCCCGCAACGGGGGACCCGTTCCTTTGGCGGGTAAGCCTGGCGCAAATCGATTCGTCAGGCCCCTTTTCGGATTTCGCCGGATACCAGCGCAAGATGGTCCTGCTGTTGGGTCCAGGAATCGAACTCACGCACGGCAATGGGCAACATCGGGTGCTCAAAAACTTGGGTGATTGCGTCGAGTTCGCCGGTGCCATGCCGACGCACTGTGAGCTGCTCGGCGGGCCCTGCGTCGATCTCAATCTCATGGTGGCGGAGCAGTTGCGGTTCACCGCGCGCGTCGAACGGCCGGTAGACGGACTGATTGCGACGGCAGATGGCGAAACGACTTTGATTTTTGGGATTGAGTCCCCCATGTCGCTGGCTGACGATGCCGGCGAAACGGTGAGACTCGAGCCGTGGGATTTGGCTGTGCTGTCACAGGGAAGCGCCCGCTTTGACAATATGAGGCCGGACGGGCGATCCGTGCCGGGCGCAGTATTTATTGCGTCCATAACTCAGTAAAATTGGAGATTCATGGCCGCCAACCCGCAACCACCGCCTAGCGTCCGACTGGAAGATCTTCGCCAGACAATCAGAGAGCACGGTACGTGGCCCGAAGATCGTGCCGTGCAGCGGTTGTTGCACAGCCTGGAACTCACCGGCGGCGCGCGTCATCGCGCCGTCGCGGTGGCCATGAAGTTGGTCGACGGGGCCCGCGCAAGGCGCGACGAACGCCCGTTCCTCGATGCGTTTCTGCAAGAATTCGGCTTGTCCAATCAAGAGGGCATTGCACTCATGTGCATTGCCGAAGCGCTGTTGCGCATTCCCGATGATGTGACGGCGGATCGATTGATCGCGGAGAAACTTAGCACAGGCGACTGGTCTGCCCACGCAGGACAATCGGAATCCTTGTTTGTCAACGCCTCGACCTGGGGCTTGATGCTCACGGGCGGCATTCTCGATTTGGATCCCTCGATCAAGACCGATGCGAGCGGATGGATGCGCAAGCTGACGCGCAAGGCGGGCGAACCCTTGGTGCGACTCGCGGTGCGCCGGGCCATGAAAATCATCGGCGGCGAGTTCGTGGTGGGGCGCAGCATCGAGGAGGCGCTGGCGCGCAGCGCGCGCGAATCGGAAGTGGGCCTGTGTTCCTTCGATATGTTGGGCGAAGGTGCTCGAACGCTGCAAGATGCCGCGCGCTACCTGAAGTCCTACCAACATGCCATAGAGGTCATCGGATCAACCGCTGCCGGGCGTGCGGTTCACGATGTGTCCAGCATTTCCATCAAGCTCTCGGCCTTGGAGCCTCGCTATAACCTGCTGCAGCACGAGCGGGTCATGCAACGGCTGGTCCCGCAGGTGCAAGAGCTCGCCCGCCAATCATCACGCCTCGGCATTCAACTGACCATCGATGCCGAGGAAGCGGATCGACTGGATCTCTCGCTGGACATTATCGAGGCCCTCGCGAAGGACCCGGCCACCAAGGAGTGGCCGGGGCTCGGGCTTGCGGTGCAAGCCTACGGTATGCGCGCATTGGACGTGATCGATTGGGTTGCGGCCACGGCCCGGCAATACGGCCGCCGCATGACGGTGCGTTTGGTGAAAGGCGCGTATTGGGACTCCGAGATCAAGCGGGCCCAGGAGCGGGGTCTTGCGGGCTATCCGGTTTACACCCGCAAAGTGACTACCGATGTGTCCTATTTGAGCTGCGTGGGACGCCTCTTCAAACACAGTGACCTGATCTATTCGCAATTCGCGACGCATAACGCACACAGCATCGCCGCAGTGCTGGAAATGGCGCCGCCGAACGCGAACTTTGAGTTTCAGCGGCTGCATGGCATGGGCCGGCTGCTGTACGCCGAGGCGGCACGTCAAGTTGCCAATTTCCCGCGGGTGCGCGTGTATGCCCCCGTGGGAGAGCATAAAGACTTGCTCGCCTATCTCGTGCGGCGCCTTCTCGAGAATGGCGCCAACACCTCCTTCGTCAATCGCTTCATGGATGAGCAAGTCCCGGTTGCTGAAATTGTGCGCGATCCCATCTCGGAGCTCGAGCGCCTGGAGTCGTATGCGCATCCGCGTCTGCCGATACCGGCCGCTTTGTATTCGGATCGGCGCAATTCCAGCGGGATCGACCTGGGCGATCCAACGGAGCTGCACGTATTGCGGGGGGAAATCTCGGGCCTGCGATCCGCGAAGCCCGGTGATGCGCCGACCGCCGGCCCGATCATCAATGGTGAATTGCGCAAGGGTGATGCCCATCCTATACCTAACCCGGCGGATCGGCGCGAGCAGATAGGCACGACGCGCGACGCCACACCGGACGAGATCAAGATGGCGTTCGATGCGGGCGCCGCGGCCCAGCCGGCATGGAACTTAAGCGGCGGCGACGCGCGCGCAAGGTGCCTGGAGAAGGCTGCGGACATGCTCGAGTCGGACCGCGCGGGGTTCCACGAACTCTTGGTCCGCGAAGCGGGCAAGACCATTGCAGACGCCATCGCGGAGGTGCGCGAAGCCGTCGATTTTTGCCGCTACTATGCGTTGCGGGCGCGCAGGCAATTTGCAATTCCGGAGCGGCTCGAGGGCCCGACGGGCGAGATGAACGAACTGGTGCTGCAAGGGCGCGGAGTCTTTGCCTGCATCAGCCCGTGGAACTTTCCGCTGGCGATTTTCGCAGGTCAGGTGACGGCAGCGCTCGCGGCGGGAAATGCCGTGGTCGCCAAGCCGGCGGAACCGACGCCATTGATTGCCGCACGGTTCATTCGCCTCCTGCACGCGGCCGGAGTTCCTGCGCAAGCCGTGCACCTGGTGCCCGCGCCGGGACGCTTGTTCGGCCAAATGGCGCTGGCGCATCCGGCGCTCGCCGGAGTCGCGATGACGGGTTCGACCGCCACGGCGGTGACCATCAATCGCGCGATGGCAGCGCGCGACGGAATTATCGTGCCGCTGATCGCCGAAACCGGCGGCTTGAACGCGATGATCGTGGATTCGACCGCGTTGCCCGAGCAAGTGGTCGATGATGCGGTGAGCTCGGCATTCATGAGTGCCGGACAGCGATGCTCCGCGCTGCGCTTGCTGTTCGTGCAGGAGGAAGTGGCCGACACGGTGCTGGAAATGATCGCAGGCGCCATGGATGAGCTGCTCATCGGCGATCCATCCGATCTTCAGACTGACGTGGGCCCTGTCATCAACGCCGCCGCCCGGGACGGGTTGGCGCAGCATGTGGCGCGGATGCGCAAGGAGGCACGCGTCGTGAAAGCTTGCGTGCTGGGTGAAGCGCACGCGCACGGCAGCTTCTTTGCGCCGCATCTCATTGAGCTCGACGCTGCCAGTCAGCTGACCCGCGAGGAATTCGGACCCATACTGCATGTCGTACGGTACCGATCGAGCCAGATACAGCAGGTGCTGCGGTCCATTCGCGACAGTCAGTATGGCCTGACGCTGGGCGTGCAAACCCGGCTGGAGTCATTCTGGCGTCAGGTATTCGCGGATACGTCGGTCGGCAATACGTACGTCAATCGCAATATGATCGGCGCGGTCGTGGGTGTGCAGCCCTTCGGCGGCAATGGTCTATCCGGTACCGGTCCTAAGGCGGGCGGCCCGCACTATCTGACACGGTTCGCGAATGAACGCACGCTGACCGTCAATACCACGGCGACGGGCGGCAACGCGGCACTGCTCAACCTTGGTAACTAGAGCCAGCCCGTCTTCCTACTGGCGGCTGGTCCCCGGCGATGTCAATGGGTTCTTAGGCCTGGCGGTCTACAATTTGTCGGTTCTTGGATTGCTGGCCGCGGTGCTGATCGGCGCCTACGGGGTTCCCGCGGAGATCGTCTTCGGAAAGAATGTTTCCGGGAACGGCGATGGGCGTGATGGTCGGCGACCTGGTTTATACCTGGTTGGCTGTCCGACTGGCGCGCCGCACCGGCCGCAGCGACGTGACCGCCATGCCATTCGGCTTGGACACGCCGTCGACCATCGGGATGGCGCTGCTGGTCCTCGGTCCGGCCTTTGCAAGGTTTCGCGCTGCCGGTCTTGACCCCACCGCGGCCGGCCTTCAAACCTGGTATCTCGGCATGGCGGCAACATGGCCTGCCGGCGTTGAGCGTCATCGTTGCCCTCGGCAACGGCTTCATCATTACGGCGACGATTTGGGCGGCGTTCGTCGTGGAGATGGCCGAACGCCGCCTGCGCTCCGCGGCCCTGTATCTGGCGGTGGGCGGCACTCTGTGCTTCTTCGGGATTATTCACTCGGTGCGCCTCGACGGCAGTGCCTATGTGCTCCCGCGGTTGAGCGGCGGCGCGCGCGATGTCGCTGTCCAATTCTGCGCAGCGTATTTTTTGCTTGCGGCCGCCTTGCTATTGCTGTCGCTGCTACGCCAACCGGTGAGCTCCCGCGAGCCCGCTGCCAGGCTCGAGTGAGCAACCCGACCGTCGCTTCAAGGGTTGCGAAATCTGACCGCGGTCAGCGCGTCGAAAAGACTGCGGCCCGGAGCCTGTTTGCAGTCCGTCATGAGCGAGGACTCGAAGCTCTCCAGAGCGCCCGGGTCGAAACGGTGACTGCCGGACTTGGCGACCGCGAAACCAAATAACCACATCATGATGGTGTCGGCGCTCTCGCGGTCCGATTGCAGGAGTTCCCGGTGACGGGAGGCGAAGGTTTGGCATTCCAACATGGTCAAGTCCATCGGGTTCTTGGCGTCGGGCTTGATTCTTGCGAGGGCGTTCAGCAAGCTCTCGGTGGGATTGTTCTTGCATTCCGCGTCCAGCGCAAATCCAAAGCCCGCCAAGGCATCTCCGTACATGACATGCGCGCCGGACTTCCCCACGGCATAGCCGAACAACCACATCATGGTGTTGATGGCGTCGGCGCCGGGCGTGGCCACCGGCGGCGCGATGACTTCGTTTTGATATCTCACGCATGTCGTGGTCGCGAGATCGAGCGGAGCCGCGCGGCTGGCGCCGGCAAGGCAGCAGAGACAGAGGCAGAATGCGGCGCAAATTCTCATAGCTCAGAACGAGATGGCAGGACTTTGATCTCGGCGGCGAAGCGTCCGGATTTTACCCAAGAACGCGCCGCAGCGATATCGGGCGCGAAATACCGGTCGGCTGAATAGAACGGCACATCGCGGCGAATGTCCGCATGGATCTCTTCCAGCCGCGGCGAGGATTTGGCGGGGCGATGAAAATCCAGTCCCTGCGCCGCCGCGAGCAGCTCGATGCCGACCACGGCGGACGCGTTGTCGACCATGACGAGCAAGCGGCGCGCCGCATGAGTCGCCATGCTGACATGGTCCTCCTGATTGGCTGAGGTCGGAATCGAATCGACGCTGGCCGGTGCCGCGAGTGTCTTGTTTTCGGAGACCAAAGCGGCCGCCGTGACCTGCGCAATCATGAATCCGGAATTCAGGCCGCTGTTGTTGACCAAGAAGGCGGGCAGCCCGCTCATTTTCGGGTCCACCAGCACGGCGGTGCGCCGCTCCGAGAGGCTGCCGATTTCCGCGATTGCGAGGGCCAGCATATCGGCGGCGAAAGCCACGGGCTCGGCGTGAAAGTTTCCGCCCGACAGCACCGCGCCTGATTCCGTGAACAGCAGCGGATTGTCCGTTACGGCATTGGCTTCGATCTTGAGCGTCGCGCTGCAATTGCGAATCACATCCAGGCACGCACCCATGACCTGAGGCTGGCAGCGGAAGGAATACGGGTCCTGCACCCGCGCACAATCAAGATGCGAGGCTCGAATGGCGCTGCCGGCAAGCAATTCCCGGTATTCGCGCGCCACGGCAATTTGGCCGGGTTGTCCGCGGACCTGCTGAATGCGCGCATCGAAGGGCGAATCGCTGCCCTTCAACGCATCGACCGACATCGCACCCGCGACGGTGGCCGCGGCAAACAAGTCCTCGGCGCCAAAGAGCCCCGCCAACGCGAGCGCGGTGGATACTTGCGTGCCGTTGATCAAGGCCAGTCCTTCCTTGGCGCGCAGCCTGATGGGCCGCAGTCCCGCCTTCTGCAATCCCTCGGCGGCGGGCAGTCTCGCTCCATTCACGCGCACGTGCCCTATCCCCAACAGGGTTGCGCTCAAATGCGCCAGGGGCGCCAGGTCTCCCGAGGCACCGACCGATCCTTGGGCAGGGACGATCGGATACACCTCGTGCGCGAGCAGCGCGAGCAACGCGTCCACCAGCTCCGAGGTGACGCCCGAGTGGCCGCGGGCCAATGCATTGATCTTGAGCGCGAGAATGAGCCGAACCACGGCGTCGGGCAGCGGATCGCCCACGCCGGCCGCGTGCGAAAGCAGCAAATTACGCTGCAGCAGCTCGAGCTGTTCGTTGGGTATGCGCGTTTGCGCGAGCAGGCCGAATCCCGTATTGATGCCGTAGGCCGCATCGCCGCCCGCGACGATGCTGTCCACCAGTCCGCCGGCCGCTGCGATACGGCTCCGATCGTGGGGCGACAGCTGCAGTACCGTCGGCTGCTCGTAAATGCGCCGCAATGCCGACAATGACAGCGCACCGGCTTGCAAACTCAGCGCATTGCTCACGGCGGCCCGATCATCGGCAGCTGCAGCCCCTGTTCGCGGGCGCAAGCGATGGCGCTCTCATAGCCTGCATCCGCGTGACGCATGACTCCGGTTGCGGGATCGTTCCACAGGACGCGTCCAATGCGTTTGGCGGCGGCGTCGCTGCCGTCGCAGACAATGACGAGGCCCGCGTGTTGCGAGTACCCCATGCCGACGCCGCCGCCGTGGTGAATCGATACCCACGTAGCGCCCGACGCGGTGTTGAGCAAGGCGTTGAGCAGAGGCCAGTCGGAAACCGCATCGGATCCGTCCAGCATCGCTTCGGTCTCGCGATTCGGGCTGGCAACCGAACCTGAATCCAAGTGGTCGCGGCCGATGACGATGGGCGCGGAGATTTCGCCGCGCTTCACCATGTCGTTGAATGCCAGTCCCAGGCGATGCCGCTGACCCAGGCCCACCCAGCAAATGCGTGCCGGCAGTCCTTGAAATTTAATTCGCGAGCGCGCCATGTCGAGCCATCGATGCAAGTGCGGATCGTCGGGGATCAGTTCCTTGACCTTGGCGTCGGTTTTGTAGATGTCCTCAGGATCACCCGAGAGGGCGACCCAGCGGAAGGGCCCCACGCCGCGGCAGAACAGCGGCCGGATGTATTCGGGCACGAATCCGGGAATGTCGAAAGCGCGGGCGACGCCGGAATCGAAGGCGACTTGCCGGATGTTGTTGCCATAGTCGAACACCGGCAGGCCCATGCGCTTGAAACGCAGCAGATAGTCGACGTGCTTGGCCATCGAGCGGGCCGCCGCGGCCGCGGTTCCCGCAGCATCGCTCACGCGCCGTTGGTCCCATTGTTCGATGGACCAGCCTTGGGGCAGGTAGCCGTTGACCGGATCATGCGCGGAGGTTTGATCGGTGAGCGCGTCGGGCTTGATATCGCGTTCGAGCAGCGCGCCGAGCACATCGACAATGTTGCCGAGCAACGCCACCGAGACGGCCTGACCCCGCTGCCTGGCCGTCTCGATCATCGCCAACGCATCGTTCAAGGTGCCGGCTTGCGCATCGATGTAACCGGTTTCGAGACGCTTGGAGATGCGGCTCTGACGGCATTCGACCGCCAGCAGACTGGCGCCGGCCATGGTGGCCGCCAACGGCTGGGCGCCGCCCATGCCGCCCAGGCCCGCGGTGAGGATCCATTTGCCTTGAAGGTTCCCGCCAAAATGGCGCCGCCCCATCTCAGCAAAGGTCTCGTAGGTCCCCTGCACGATCCCCTGGCTGCCGATATAAATCCACGATCCGGCGGTCATCTGGCCGAACATCGCCAGTCCTTTGCGATCGAGTTCATGAAAGTGATCCCAGGTCGCCCAGTGCGGCACAAGATTGGAGTTGGCAATCAGCACGCGCGGCGCGTCCGGGTGCGTGGGAAACACGCCGACAGGTTTGCCGGACTGCACCAGCAAGGTTTCCTCTTCCGAAAGAGTCTTCAACGTTTCGACGATGCGGTCGTAGCAGTTCCAGTTGCGGGCGGCCCGGCCGATGCCGCCGTACACGACCAGTTCGGCGGGGTTTTCCGCGACCTCAGCGTCCAAATTATTCATCAGCATGCGCAGCGGCGCCTCGGTCATCCAGGAACGCGCGCTCAAGGTAGTGCCGCGCGGCGCACGGATGATCCGGGGTTGAGGTTGGGCGAGCATGCTATTCCTTATCAGGGGCGAAATCGGCCCGATAACTCGTAACGGGTGCCGGGATAATACAACCGTGCGACCGACGCGATCCGGCCGGCGGTCCAGGTTCTTCGGATCACAACCAGGCAGGGTTCGCCGCGCTTCATCGCCAAAAGCTTGCGTGTGCGCTCGTCCGGCATTTCCGCGCGCAACAGATGTTCCGCTTCCTGCAGCGGTGCAACCTTGACCAGGTAGTCGTGGGGTGTCGTCCGGCTGAAATCCATGATCAGGTATTCTGGCGCGAGCTTCGGCAGGACATAGCGGTCCTCGAGTTGAATGGGACGATCATTCTCAAAGTGCACGATCAGCGAGCAGTACAATTCGCTGCGGGGCGCAACGCCAAAATCCTCGGCGAGTTCAGCCGCCGCGAGAATTCGCCCGAGCGACACAATTTCGGCGCGATGGACGTGACCGCGCTCGCGGATCTCATCGGAGATGCCGCGGATCTCCAGGGGGTGCGCATGGGGGTGGCGGTCCGCAACAAAGCTGCCGACCCCGGCAATTCTTACCAACACGCCTTCGTCGCGCAATTCGCGCAGCGCGCGATTGGCGGTCATGCGCGATACGCCGAACGAACGCACAATATCGTTTTCGGAAGGCACCCGCGCGGACGCGCCCCATTTGCCCGATCCGATATTCTCGAGAATATGGCGTTTTACCTGTAAATACAGCGGCTGCAGCGACATGGCGGTCTTGCTCAAGTCCTTAGATTAAGCTGTATAGACAGGTACAGTCAACCCGCCCTGAGGTGCTGCATCGTCCGGCCGAAATCGGCGCGCAGTTGCTCATCGGCGGAATGGCGGTGGTCCTTGACCACCCACCGCCCGCCCACCATCACATCGCGGATGGCCTGGTCGGCGCCTGCGAACAGCAGGCGATCCAACGCCCCATCCGCGGCGACTCCCGCCATCGTCGGATGCGAGTCGTCCAGCACCAGCCAATCGGCCCGACAGCCGACCGCAATGCCGCCGACCGGCTGGCCCAAGGCGCGCGCGCCGTTCACGGCGGCGTCGCGCCACAGGCGGGTGCCGACATGAGACTCGGCCTTTTCCGCCAGCACGCCGCGGCGCTTCTTGCGCAGGCGCTGCTGATATTCGAGCCAGCGCAGCTCTTCGGCCGGGCTGACGGTCGATTGACTGTCGGAGCCCACGCACAGCCGCCCGTTCATGTTTAGAAAACGCGCCGCATCGAAAACACCGTCGCCTAGATTGGCTTCGGTGCTGATGGAGACGCACACGACCGCCTCGGCCGCGGCCAGTCCCTGAAGTTCCTGCGCCGTGGCCTGGGTCGCGTGAACCACGCACCAGTGCGGCGTGAGCAATTCTTGATCCAGCAGCAGTTCGATGGGCCGCCGTCCGGTCGCCCGCTCGCAGGCGCTCACTTCGAGCCTTTGCTCGGCGACGTGGATGTGCACCGGCAGGTTCGCATCGATGCTGCGCAAGGCGAGCGCGGCGCGGCGCAACTGATCGAGCGGAACCGCGCGCAGACTGTGGAATGCCGCGCCGGTGCGCAGCATGCCCTCGCCCACTCGGCGGTCGGCACGGACGCGCTCGTCGATGGCGCGCAAGAACTCGTCGGTGTCCAGGAAGAACCGTGCCTGCTCGGGCCTAAGCGGTTGGCCGCCGAAGTCGCTGCTTTGATAAAGCGTCGGCAAAAACGTCAGCCCGATGCCGGCCGCGTGCGCGGCATTGCCAACCGCTTCCCACAGCAAATTGGCGGCCGAATACGGCGCCGCGCCGGCGGGCCGATGCAAATAATGAAATTCCGCGACTGACGTATAACCGGCCTTCAGCATCTCGACGAACAACTGAGTCGCGATGATCTGCAGGTCTTCGGGCCCGACACGGTTCGCCAACGCATACATCGCCCGGCGCCAGGTCCAAAAACTATCCCGTGCGCTCACCCGGTATTCGGCGTTTCCGGCCATGGCTCGTTGGAAGGCATGGCTGTGCGCGTTGGGCATGCCGGGGACGACGATGCCGTCGACGCGCTCGAATTCCGCGCGCGACGGCTGCCGTTCCGTCGGTGCGTTCGCCTCAATCGCCGTGATCATTCCTTGGGATACCGTGACCAGCACGTCGCGAGCCCATCCTTGCGGCAAATACGCGGCCTGCAAACGGTACGTGGTCATCTTGGCTGTATCATACGTTGTGCAAAAAATTTCGGACAAGTGGGACCAGGTATGGCTGGGCGCAAACATTGCGACCATGGCAGGTGCCGGCGCCTACGGCAGCATCCAGGATGCCGCGCTCGCGGTGCGGGGTGAGCGCATCGCCTGGCTGGGGACCGCCGAGGAAGGCCGGCAGCGGGCGCAAGCGCAAGGCGCGTCGATACATGATGTGCGGGGCCAGTGGATCACGCCGGGTTTCATCGACTGCCACACGCACTTGGTCTATGGCGGCAATCGCGTTGAGGAGTTCGAGCAGCGGCTCTGCGGCGCGTCCTATGAGGAGATCGCCCGAGCGGGCGGAGGCATCCAGTCGACCATGCGCGAGACGCGCGCGGCGAGCAAGGAATCCTTGTACGACTCGGCGCTGAGGCGGCTCCGGTGCTTGATGGCGGAGGGCGTCACCACCATCGAGATCAAATCGGGCTATGGGCTGGAACTGGCAGCGGAGCGCCGCTCACTCGAGGTCGCGCAGCAGCTCGGCGCGGATTTGCCCATATCGGTGCGGAAAACATTTCTCGGCTTGCACGCCCTGCCGCCCGAATTCACGGAGCATCGCCAACGGTTCGTGGATGAGGTGAGCGGACCGTGGCTCAACGCGCTGGCCGCGGCCGGGTTGGTGGACGCCGTCGACAGTTTCTGCGAGACGATTGCGTTTTCGGTGGCCGAGACCGAGCAGTTTCTGCGGGCTGCGAAGCAGCTGGGACTCGGCGCTCATGTGCACGCCGGTCAACTCAGCGACGTGGGCGCAGCACAGGCCGCCGCGAAATGGGGCGCGCTATCGGCCGATCATCTTGAGTTCGTCAGTGCGGACGGCGCGCGCGCCATGGCGGCCGCGGGAACCGTTGCCGTGTTGTTGCCGACCGCTTATTACACCTTGCGGCAGACGACTCCGCCGCCGGTCGATATGCTACGCAGCGCCGGTGTGCCGCTGGCCGTGGCCACGGACAGCAACCCCGGCACGTCCCCCTGCACGTCGATTCTGCTCGCCCTGAGCATGGCGTGCACCTTGTTTGGTTTGACGCCCGAAGAGGCGTTGGCCGGTGTCACGCGCGAAGCGGCGCGGGCGCTGGGTGTGTCCAACGAAGTGGGAACGATAGAAGTGGGCAAGCGCGCGGATCTGGCATTCTGGCGCATCGGGCGAGCGGCGGAGCTGTGCTATGGACTCGGCGGGAATCCCCTTGCGGCCGTCATGTATCGCGGAAAAATCCGCGGCGCCGCCGGCTCCTGAAGGGGGAGGGAAATTGCCTTGCGGCCGGAATAAGATAGCTGCATGGCCAGCCGACCAAAGAACTGCGCCACTGGCACCGCGCGCCGAAAGACAGTGCCCTGAAGGAAAAAACAATGAATTCGCCGCTCGCCTTAGGATCCATCGCGCAAATCGCCAGATCGGTACAAGACATCAAGCAGGCGGAAGCCTGGTACAAAAATGTACTCGGCCTGCCGCACCTTTACACGTACGGACCTCTCGCATTCTTCGATTGCAATGGAACGCGGCTGATGTTGAGTCAAGAGTCCGCGGTGGTTCCGGAATCCATTCTTTACATGCGCGTCGGCAACATCGCGGCAGCGTATGAAATCTTGAAGTCGCGCGGCGTCGAGTTCATCAACGCGCCGCACATGGTGCACCGGCACGCGGATGGGACCGAAGAATGGCTGTCCATGCTCAAGGATCCTGAAGGGCGGCCCCTCGGCATCATGGCGCAGGCGAAACCCCCGGCGCAGACGAAATCCTGAGCGATAAAAAATAAGCGATAAAAACCTGTAATCTTGGCCGCATGCGAATTGCGACCGCGGTCTTCATTGCGGCAAGCGCCGCGGCCCGCGTGGCGGGAGCCGCGGCCGCTGAGCAACCGCCTCCGGCGCTGGACGAAATCGTCGTTACCGCGGAACGCTCAGGGCCGGGCATGTGGCACGTGCATCGCGATGCCGCGAACGTGTGGATATTGGGAAGCATATCGCCGTTGCCCCGAGACATTACCTGGCGCTCGAAACAAGTGGAGTCGGTGCTCGAGAGCACCAGTCAGGTGCTGGTTCAGAAACCCATCGAAATCAGCATTCCGCGAATATTGTGGATGCTGATCGCAGATCGCAAGGTGTTGCTGGTGGGCGGCGGCAAGAGATTAAAAAATGTGTTGCCGCCGGAGTTGCACGCGCGCTTCGCCGCGCAACGCAGCAAAGTGACCGACGACAAGGATAAATGGGAACACTTTCGCCCCATCATCGCGGCGGCCTTTCTGCAGCAGGCCGCCTTCCATCAGGTCAACCTGTCGATGCGGCTCGATCTCGGGGCGGCGCTGCGACATCTGGCCAAAAAGCACGGTGTGCGAGTCGAGGAGATCAAGGTCGCCGGCGTGAGCGACATGCTGGAGGCCCTCAAAACCATGCCGGTGGCCACCGAACGCACCTGCGTGGAGGCTTCGCTCAGTACGGTCGAGAGCGGCTTGCCGCGACTGGTGGACCGGGCGCAAGCCTGGGCCAGCGGCAATGTTGAGCGCATCGAAAGCACGCCGGAGCTCAAGGAAGTGGACGCCTGCCGGAATGCGCTGGATGCGGGCAAGGGCGCCTTTGATGTGATCGGGCGTGTCCGGCAAACCTGGCTGGGCAATATCGAAAGATATTTGCGTTTCCCCGGCACGACGATCGCGGTGGTCAACTTGGATCTGATGCTCGAGCGGGGCGGTTTGCTCGACCAGTTGCGCGCCAAGGGATATGAAATCGACGCGCCATGAACAAGTGCGTATGCTGGCCCGGCTCAAGGGTCCGGGCGGGAGGGAGTCGACATGTCGCATGGGGTCCGGTTGCCTCTGGCTGCGATTTGTTTCGCGGCGCTGATCCATACCGGCCATGCCTTTGGCGTCCACCCCGGTCCCAGCGTGGATGCGCCGGCACCCGACTTCCATGTCACGACTTTTGACGGACGCAAGTTATCGCTGGCTGACTTCAAAGGGCAGGTGGTGGTCCTCAATTTTTGGGCGACCTGGTGCGGGCCTTGCAAGCAGGAATTGCCCCTTTTGGAAGACTACTATCGCCGGCAGCACGCCGCCGGCCTGGTCATCCTCGCGGTGGCGACCGAAGATTCCTTGACGCCGTTTCAGCTGCGGCCACTCGCAAAATTGCTGACGCTGCAAATGGTGAAGCGGTTCAAGGGAGAGTATGGCCAGATCAAGTATCTGCCGACCAACTTCGTGATCGATCGCAAGGGGATATTGCGCTACGCGGCATCCGGCGGATTCACCCGGGAGGGCATCGAGCAGGTGCTCGGCCCGCTGTTGACCGAATCGCCGGACTCATCCGGCACCGGCGAGAGCGGCTGAAATACGCTGCTGCATAGCAGCATTACCTTGACACCCGCACGGCCGGTTCCTACAATCGCCGGCCTTTGTCTCTCGGCACCCCAGTGGCGGGAACGGCTCGTACATTTCGGTTTCGCATCAGTGGCCCCTCGATTATCGGGTGGTCCCCTAAAGGTATTTATGGCGACGACGACTCAATTGATCCGGACCGGCCGAAATGAGCCGGCCTGGAAGTCCAAGGTTCCGGCACTGGCCGCTTCGCCGCAGAAGCGCGGCGTATGCACGCGCGTGTATACGACCACGCCGAAGAAACCCAATTCTGCTTTACGTAAAGTTTGCCGAGTACGCCTCACCAATGGCTATGAAGTATCCAGCTATATCGGCGGCGAGGGGCACAACCTGCAAGAGCACTCAGTGGTATTGATTCGCGGCGGCCGCGTCAAGGATCTGCCCGGCGTGCGTTATCACACGGTACGCGGCGCGCTCGATTGCGCCGGCGTCAGCGACCGCCGCCAAGGCCGTTCCAAGTACGGCGCCAAACGTCCCAAGAAATAGCCTCAAGGCTTTAAGAAGGTTTGTAAATGTCCCGCAGAGCAGCAGCCCCCCACCGCACCATTCTTCCCGATCCAAAGTTCGGGAATGACATGCTGGCTAAGTTCATCAACATGGTCATGGAGCGGGGCAAGAAATCGGCCGCCGAGAAAATCGTCTATGGCGCGATCGATCGCATCAGCGAAAAGAAAAGCGGTGCAGCCGGCGCGGAAGCCATTGCTGTGCTGCAGCAAGCGCTGGACAACGTCAAGCCGGTGGTCGAAGTCAAATCGCGCCGTGTCGGCGGTGCCACTTACCAAGTGCCGGTCGAAGTTCGTGCGAATCGCCGCCAGACTCTGGCGATGCGCTGGGTCATCGAAGCGGCCACGGCGCGCAGCGAGAAGTCCATGGCTCACCGGCTTGCCGCAGAACTGATGGAGGCTGCCGAGAACCGCGGCGCCGCCGTGCGCAAGCGCGAGGACACACATCGCATGGCCGATGCCAACAAGGCGTTCGCCCACTACCGCTGGTAGGGATACGGGAGGGCTGCGGCCGGCTGGTTTTCCGCGGGTTCGGCCTTATATAGATCTGTCTGACGGGGTCGCTGCGGCCCCGTTAACTGTTGCGCGAAGCGCATCAAAAGAGCGCATAAACATGGCACGCACTACGCCCATCGAGCGCTACCGAAACATCGGTATTTCCGCTCACATCGACGCGGGAAAAACCACCGCGACGGAGCGTATTTTGTTCTACACCGGCGTGTCCCACAAAATCGGCGAGGTCCATGACGGCGCGGCCGTGATGGATTACATGGAGCAGGAGCAGGAGCGCGGCATCACCATCACCGCCGCGGCGACGACCTGCTTTTGGAAGGGGATGGACAAGAGCTTCCCCGAGCACCGCATCAACATCATCGACACGCCGGGACACGTCGATTTCACGATCGAAGTGGAGCGATCCTTGCGCGTGCTGGATTCGGCGATCGCCGTGTACTGCGCGGTCTCCGGCGTGCAGCCGCAGTCCGAGACGGTCTGGCGCCAAATGAACAAGTACGGCGTGCCGCGCATCGCGTTCGTCAACAAGATGGATCGCGCCGGCGCGAACTTCCTGCGCTGCGTCGAGCAGGTCAAAACCCGGCTGCGCGGCAATCCCGTGCCCATTCAACTGCCGATCGGCGCCGAGGACGGCTTCGTCGGCGTGGTCGACCTGGTCAAGATGAAGGCCATCCATTGGGATGAAGAAACCCAGGGCATGAAATTCGAGTATCGCGACATCCCGGGCGAGATGCTGAAGGAATGCGAGCAATGGCGCGGCAAGATGATCGAGGCGGCCGCGGAGGGCGATGAGGCCCTGCTCAATAAGTACCTCGACAGCGGCGCGTTGAGCGATGAGGAAATCAAGAAGGGCCTGCGCGAGCGCGCCATCAAGAACGAAATCTGCCTGGTGACCTGCGGCTCTGCGTTCAAGAACAAGGGCGTGCAGGCGGTGCTCGACGCCATCGTGGAATACATGCCATCCCCCGCGGAAGTGCCGCCGGTGAAGGGCCAGAGCGAGAGCGGCGAACCCATGAGGCGCAAGGCCGACGATGCCGAGCCGTTCGCGGCGCTCGCGTTCAAGATCCTGAACGACCCCTTCGTCGGCAACCTCACCTTCTTCCGGGTCTATTCCGGCACATTGAACTCCGGCGATCAGGTGTTCGTGCCCAACCGCAGCCGCACCGAGCGCATCGGCCGCCTGCTGCAGATGCATGCCAGCGATCGCTCCGAAATCAAGGAAGTGCGCGCCGGCGACATCGCGGCGGCCGTGGGCTTGAAGGACGTCACCACCGGCGACACGCTGTCGGACTTGAACAAGGTCATCGTCCTGGAAAAAATGGATTTCCCGGAGCCGGTGATTTCCGTCGCGGTCGAGCCGAGGACCAAGGTCGATCAGGAGAAAATGGGCCTGGCCCTGCAGCGCTTGGCGAAGGAAGATCCTTCGTTCCGCGTGCATACGGATGCCGAGTCCGGACAGACCATCATCGAAGGCATGGGCGAGCTGCACCTGGAAATCATCGTTGATCGCATGAAGCGCGAGTTCAAGGTTGAGGCCAATGTGGGCAAGCCTCAGGTCGCCTATCGCGAAACGCTGCGCAGCACGGTCGAATCCGAGGGCAAGTTCATCCGCCAGACCGGCGGCCGCGGCCAATACGGCCACGTGTGGCTGAAGCTCGAGCCGCTGCCCCAGGGCAAGGGCTACGAGTTCGTCAACGGCATCGTCGGCGGCACGGTGCCGCGCGAATACATTCCTGCGGTCGACAAGGGCATTCAAGAGGCCGTGCAAACCGGCGTGATCGCGGGCTATCCCATCGTCGATGTGAAAGTCACTATATTCGACGGCTCGTATCATGACGTCGATTCCAACGAGATGGCGTTCAAAATCGCCGGCTCCCTGGGCTTCAAGGAAGGATTCCGCAAGGCCAAGCCCGTGCTGCTGGAACCCATCATGAAAGTGGAAGTCGTGGTGCCGGAAGATTACTACGGCGACATCGTCGGCGATTTGAGCCGCCGGCGCGGCCAGATTGTCGGCACGGAAGACGGCCCGTCCGGCAAGGTGGTCACCGCCGAAGTGCCGCTGGCCGAAATGTTTCAGTACTCGACATCGATGCGCTCCATGAGCCAGGGCCGGGCGAACTACACCATGGAATTTGCCAAGTACCAGGAAGTGCCGGGCAGCGTGGCCGATGTCGTGATGAAGAAAGCTTCTTGAGAGATCCCGAACACATTCTAATTTTTGCGAGGTAAGGCCTGTGTCGAAGGGGAAGTTTGAGCGAACGAAGCCGCACGTGAACGTGGGGACGATTGGGCATGTGGATCATGGCAAGACGACCTTGACGGCAGCCTTGACGAAGGTGATGGCCGAGAAGCA